>Ga0082212_10000245_pt1 | contig 79584 bp, 58 predicted proteins | sample TergutNt197P3_FD_71548 | JGI IMG/M metagenome (GOLD analysis project Ga0082212, IMG submission 71548) | Neocapritermes taracua P3 segment gut microbial communities from Petit-Saut dam, French Guiana - Nt197 P3 | ecosystem: Host-associated > Arthropoda: Insects > Digestive system > Gut ...
CTCGATATTTTTGGCCGGAAAACGCTCTTGCGGTGTCTTGATCGCAAAAAGGGTACTTTTTCGGTAGAGCCTATTTACCGGCGTTTGACCGAAATAAGGTCAAACGCCGGTAAAACCGAACAGTTTGATCAATCGCCGGCGGGATTTAATTCTGTCTGCCCCGAAGGGGGTTTTTCAGTTCATGCCCGTGGGCGTCTTCCCGAGAATAAATGACTGAGAGTGCGCGTATACATATCCTGCGCCGCCGCCCACGTACATGCAAAGGCCGGTCACATAAGCCGACAATTCGGACGCGAAGAACAGAGCGGGCCCCGCTATGTCTTCCGCTGTACCTACTCTGCCCATCGGCACCTCCGTGCGTGCGATGCCGCTTAAGAGTCCTTCCAGTTCATCCCCGGAGGCGAGTTCGTCCCAGAACGACGTGCGTATGGGTCCCGGTTTGATGCAATTCACACGTATGCCCAAAGGCGCCAGTTCCATGGCGAGGTTCACGGTCAGCGACTCGCATGCGCCTTTCGCCATGTGGTAGACATATGCGGGCGTAGTCGGGTTGAACGCGCCGTTTGACGAGCAAATTATAATCTTTCCCGATTTTCGTTCTTTCATATGCGGGACGACGGCGAAGACTGTGTTATAGGTGCCGGTTTGATTGGACTCGATCGTTTTGTCGTAAGCGGTCTTCGGGTCGAGGCCCTCGCCGTCGAAAGTCTTGCCGGCGAAGGCCGCGAGAATGTCAATTTTGCCGAATTCCGAAACGGTTTTTTCCACAGCGGAGTTAACGGAACTCTCGCTCGTCACATCGAGCGGGCCGTAACAGCGGGCGACGCCGCCGGACGCCGTGATTTCAGCCGCGAGCTTTTCGCCGTTTTGACTGTTGCGCCCGCCGATGATGACCGCCGCACCCTCGCTCGCAAACAGGCGAGCGGTTTCTTTTCCAATTCCCATCGTCGCTCCGGTTATGAGCGCCACTTGACCGCGCAGCATTTTTTCCATGGCACACCTCACTGTTGACTTATTATTGTCTTTTTCGACTTACAGCGAAATACATCCTATATCTTTCGCTATCGCGTGCGCCGTATGAGTCGCGGCGTAAATGTTCGCGGGCGTGACGCAGTCGCCGAGCTGATAGAATTCCGGCGCGCAATCGTGCAGGGCGAAAGCCTCCTCCCGGTTGGGCGTCTGCCCGGCCGCGCAGACGACCGTATCGGCCGGCAGACTGAAAGCGCCGTCTTTATTCTCGCAGAAAACAGCGTCTTCTTTTATTTCGGAAACTCGCGTTTCCGTGTGGATCTTGATGCCGAGTTCCTCGATTTTCATTGTCAGCGCCATGGTATGCATGCCGAAGGGGTCCAAAGTGAGTTCCGGGGCCACCTCGACAACGGTTATATCGCTGCAGCCGCGCCCGGCCAAAAATACACCGAGTTCCAAACCGACGAGTCCGCCGCCGATAATAACGAGCCGCTTGCCCGCGCGCCCGGGTTCTTTGTAAAGCTCTTCCGCCCCGAAGACGTTTTTACCGTTTATGCCCGGTATGGGCGGCACAAACGGCCTCGCGCCCAATGCCGCGATTATGACGTCAGGCTTGATTTTTCGCGCCAATTCAGGGGTTAAAGGCGTATTCAGCCGAATTTCGACGCCTGCAGCCGCAGCGCGGCGCGCTTGACGCGCCAGATACTCGTCGACGCGTTTTTTGAACGGTACCTCAGACTCGCACAGAAGAACTCCGCCGAGTTTGCCGGATTTTTCGCACAGTATGACCTCATGGCCGCGACGCGCTGACGTCAGAGCCGCCTGCATGCCGCCCACTCCGCCTCCGGCAACGAGTACGCGCTTTGAAACGGCAGGAAGGCGCGTCATTTTTTCGTCTTCCTCTCGTCCGATTTCGGGGTTAATCGAACAGCGCAGACGACGGCGTTCTCCCGCTCCGCCGAAGCACACGGTGCAGCGCAGGCATCTGTCAATATCGTCGTCCCTGCCTTCGCGGGCCTTCCTCGGCAGATCGGGGTCGGCAAGCGACTGACGGCCGAGCGCAACGATATCCGCTTTACCGGAGGCGATTATTTCTTCCATCATGGCGGGATCGGTCAATGCGCCGACGGTTGCCACGGGCGTCTTGACGTGTTTTTTTATTTCCTCAGCGAAGCGCACGTTCACGCCGTCCGGCAAAAACACGCTCGGATGCGTTATAACAAAAGTTTTATTGAATTCGTGGTTGCCGGCCGAAACATGCAGGATATCGACTTTTTGATCCAAGGCCTTCGCAAATTTTATACCCTCGGAGATATCGTAGCCCTCTTCATCGCATTCAGACCCGGAAATGCGTATCTCAACGGGAAATTTCGGCCCGACGGCTTTTCTTATACTTTCAATGACCGCGAGAGGGAAGCGCATGCGGTTTTCAAGAGACCCGCCCCAGCGGTCTTTCCTTGTGTTTATCATAGGCGACATAAACTGCGCCAAAAGCCAACCGTGCCCGCCGTGAACGGTCACCATGCCGAAACCGCAGCGTTTCGCCCAGGCGGCTGCTTTTCCGTATTTTTCCGTTATATGCAGTATGAGAGCTTCCGGCATCTCCTCGACTTCTCCGTACTTGCCGTCCGCCATTGCGACGGGGCCGTAAAGAATTCCTCCGCGGGAAGCTTTAGCTTCTGCGGCGCCGGCGCCTGTATTATCCGGTCCGAATTTCTCAGAGTCCGGAGCCTTAACAAACTGAGCATACATTCCGGCATGCGACAACTCCGCCGCGGCGACAGCTCCGTGTCGCGAGATCGCGTCGGCGACGCAGGACAGTGCCGGAAGCGTCGAAGGATCATCCATACGTATCAGAAAAGGGTAGTGCGTCCCTGTCGCGCTGTCGACTATGCAGTCGCCGACGCAGACGGAGGCGAAACCGCCGAGAGCTTTTCGCTCAAAATACGCGGCCTCGTCGCGTCCGGGCAGATTGTCTTTCCCGACGTTATAAAACCCTTGGGGAGAAGCGAAAATGCGGTTGCGGAACACGGCGGAGCCGATGGCGAGCGGCTCAAACAGCCGCGGATACTTAAGTGACATATTGATTTCCTCCTATCCCATATTACACGCGCCGCCGTCGATGACGATGGTGCTGCCTGTGACCCAGTCGGCCTCGTCGGACGCGAGCCATACGGCCGCGTACGCGATATCGTCAGGTACGCCCAGCCGTCCGACCGGGCATACGGCGCGTATGATTTCCTGTTGGATCTCTTTGCTTTCCCGGACATGTTTCGGAGTGAGGTTAGTTTGCACAGGTCCGGGGCAGATAACGTTCAAGCGAACGCCCAGAGGCGTATACTCACGCGTCAGGTCGCGTGTCATTTTGTTGACGGCGGCTTTCATCGCGCCGTAAATATAGGCGTTTGTTTCCGGTTTCATAACGGATATGGAAGCGACGTTTGTTATCGACGAATGCCCGTGCCGGACCAACTCCGGCAGAAATGTCTGCATCATACGGAAGTATCCGAGAAAATTCGTCTCGTATACCTTTGCGATATCCTCCTCCGTATGTTCAAGGAAGGGACCGTGTACGAGGATACCGGCGCAGTTGAACAGCGTCGTCACCTTGCCGTATGTAATCAGCGTCTCGTCAAGCAATCGTTTGATATCGGCCTTTTTCATAATGTCAGTGGGGATATAGACGCCGTCCCCTCCTTCGTCGCGGATCATCTGAAGAGTCGTTTCGCCGTCGGAAACCGTACGGTTCGCGCAGACGACTTTAGCGCCTTCTTTCGCGAACATAACTGCCGCGGCGCGCCCTATACCGGATCCCGCGCCGGTAACTACAGCGATCTTGCCTTCCATTCTTCCCATTTTACCGCCTCCTTTACTTATTATGCTGGTTTGCCTGATTTTTCAAGTTCGTCTGCGACGTCCGCAAGCCCGTGTTTTTCATATGTCTCACGCTTGGGCCAACCTGTCTTAAGGTCGTAACCGCGTTTTTCGTAATAAATATCAACCAAATCGTTCCACTCGTCAAGGCTGACGGTCTCGCCGCTCGAATCCGGAAATCGCATCGCAGGAAAAATCGCCGCGACCTCCATGTCCCGCGTACGGCCGAAGTCGCGTATAAGTATCGCGCGAAACAAAAGCCGCGAGCGCTCGGCAGCTTCGTTCAGTTTTGCGTTTGTCATCGGTATGCCTGTCGCCGCAGTGAACATCTCCGCTTCCATCTCAGGCCAAAAAAGATCGGGGGACTGCCAGTCGCAGGAAGTTACGGAATCTTTGATCTCCGCTTTATTTTCGTTCATAATAACGCCGTCCGCAAGCAGAGGGCTGCGGCAGGGATCGTCTTTGAATTTTAAAAAGTTTTCATATGTGTCGTGGTAATGCGCGACAGTCTGTACGTCGCGCGTGGAATTCATAAGCTCAAGTGAAGTGGCGATCCAGCCCGGTTTGTTGATGGAACCCTCAAATCCGCGACCCTGCCAGTGGTAGCTGTGGCCCCAAGCCGTCTCTAAGCTCACAGGCAGGTCGTAACGCTCACCGGTCACTTGAGATATCCTCCCTCGGTATATCGTGTCGCCGAATTTTTCTTTGCCGAGCGCGCGAATTGCCCGCGCCATGCCTTCGGCGAACACGGGACCGTATTTTCCGCGCCTGTAAGTTATCATGTTCAGAAAGTGCTTAACGAACTCGACATTCTCAACGTCCGCCTCCATTCCGAAATCCATGTCCTCCAAAAGCCCTTCTTTTTTTGCCATGGACAGCCATGTGAAAAACCATACGATAACATCCCATTTGTCAATGCCGTATTCGTTGCACATGTCCATCATGACGCTGCCCTTGTCGAAATCAGGTTCCCAGAAGTTAACGATATCGCCGCGCGTTTGTTTGAACAGTTCGGGAAAGAAAGGGTCGTCCGTATCCGGCTCGGGTTCCTCGCGCGAGAGCATCTTACACGCCAAAAAGTGGTTGCGCTCGGTTTCGAAGTTTTGTATGGGAGTCCATGAACAATCCTCACGGAAACCGTAAGCGAATATACTCACGCATTTTTCCGACATGTTGATCTTTTCATCGGAGAAAGCCGATTTCATGCCCATCATCAAGCGGTTGCAGTGCTGATTGCATCCATGGCTGCACGCGGTTTGTCCGCGCAGCCAACCGCCTTCGACAGGTATCTTGTTGCCGTCCATGCCGTGTTCGGCTTCCCGGACGAGAGGGTTGCGGCGCATATAGGGATTCCCCATCTTCCGGCGTAATTCGAAGAGTTTGCCGACGTCGGCGACTCGCACGTCTCCCGTGCCGCGTATCGTAACGGCTTTGAGGTTCTTTGAACCGAATACCGCCCCGAACCCGGCTTTTGCGGCCACGTTGTCATTCGACGTTGTGATACTCGCGTTGCGCATCAGATTCTCGCCTGCAGGGCCGATGACCATGCTCTGAACATCTTGTCCGTGCATCTCGGCGAGCTTTCGCTGGCAGGCGTGTACGAACAAGCCGCGAAGCGGCTCGGCGTCCCGGAATTCAATTTTGTCATTATTAACATATATGTATATGAAATCCTCGGATCTGCCCTCGATAATAAAACCGTCCCAACCCGCGAATTTAAGCTCCGCGCCGACCATGCCGCCGATGCCGCTCCACGCGTATTGTTCGGGATAGCTGTTCGGAGATATCCCGGTAAATACAGAGCGCCCTCCTGTAGGTATGCCGGTAGCCGTCGTCGGGCCCGTCATGTATATCAGCATGTTTCCGGGGTCAAGCGCTCCCGTGCCGGGTCTCATGTTGTCCCAAAAAATTCGATTGCACACGCCTCGACCGCCTATATTCTCCGGAACATATTTTGATGTGGGTATTTCGGTGACGGTTTTTGCCGTCAGGTCGATACGCGCTATTTTACCGACGTATCCGCATATCATTTTGATACCTCCAAACACCTGACGGGGCACCATTCAACACATGCGGGCCCCTCGGCGCGGCCTCTGCACATATCGCATTTACGCGCTTTCCGAAAGTCGCGCGGCAGTTCCTTTGCATAATTTATGCGCGGCGGATCGAAGGGGCACGCCTTCGCGCACAGTCCGCAGCCTATGCATGCGTCCTCGTCGATATAAGCCGAACCGTCCTCGCCGAGTTTCATCGCCGTTCCCTTTTTTGAACATGCGTCATAGCACGGGTGATCGGCGCAGTGCCGACAAGTTTGGATCTCGTGTGTCATAAACCGTATGTCGCGCACAACGAACAGCCGCCGGCGCAAGGGTCCGACGAGACCGTCGTGCGTGAGCGCGCAAACGATCTCGCAGCTGCGGCAGCCCGCGCAGAAAGACTGCTCCGGCGGCAGTTGAACCACACGGCGGCCGAAGCGCCGGTCTTCTTTTGTTTTCAAAGGCGTGTTTCCTCCGTTCCGTAACACGGCGTAAAACCGCGCGTTTTGCTTTTCGTCCGTATTTTACAGTTTTTCCGGCTGAAAATCAATAACCACCCGGCAGATCGGCGTAAGCAAGCGCCGTATATAACAAAATATTATAATAAATTTGTGTTATAATGATATTACAACGGTATTAAAATGCCTCCGGGATATGATTTTATTGAAAAGGATTGACATTGAGTTTTTAATAATTGTATAATCCAATGTATGTAATGTATGTCATATGCCGAGTGGAAATTTGCAAGCATTTTTGTTTATTACGCCGAATAAACCGGTGAGACATTACATAACTGTCCATACTATTCAAAAAAAAGGGAGAACAGCAAAATGAAAAAGACAAAAAGAGTCATCTCGCTCGTTCTGTCGGTCGTTATGCTGGCGACGCTTGCGGCCGCATGCAGTAATGACACGGGCGGCGGAGCGGGAGACGGCGGAAGTGCCGGCCAAATATCTCTCGGCGGCGGCAAGGATATCTACAACGATCCCATAAAGATTTCGGTCATCTCCATATCGACCGCGGGAATCGTAAATCAGCTCTACCAAATGGCTCTTAAGGAGCAGGCTTTCAGGTATCCCAATGTCTTTTTGGACTTCAAGGACGCTGAATTCGACCCGAGCAGACAGATAACGCTCATTGAGGAAGCGATAACTCAAGGTTATGACGCGATCCTGCTTGAGTGCATGGACCCCTTTGCGATCAACAACGCGATAGAAGAAGCCGAAAGAGCGGGCATACCCGTCATATCAAGCAATGCCGCGGAACCGATGACCTTACACTCGCTGCACATTGCCGGAGCGGATTACTCGACGGGATGGGAATCCGGCAGACTGATGGCTGAAATGACCGGCGGAGAAGGAACGGCTGTCATTTTGGACTGCCCGGCCATGCAGAAGCCCGGCGCTCGTATGGGTACGGGTTTCCAAGAATATATCGAGCAGAACACAAACATCAAGCTGCTTGAACCGCCGATAGGCATAGAGAACTGGTCTGCCGACAACGCGCAGACGTCAATGCGCGATGTACTGACAAAATACGGCCCGGGCGAGATCACCATGGTCTACTGCTCCTCGGACGACATAGCAAACGGCGCAATGAACGCGATCGAACAGGCCGGCAGAAGCGGAGAGATTCTTGTCTGGGGCTTTATGGGATATCCCATGGGACTTGAGGGCGTAAAAAGCGGCAAGATGGCCGGTACGATGTTCTCCGACACTTATGTCCAGTACGCGGCGCTGTTTTATATGACGATGCTGCATATTGCTACAGGACTTACCGCTTATACCGCCGGTTATGAGACTACCCCGATGGTCGAGCAGCCCATGTTCCCGGTAACACCGCAGAATGTTGAAAATATCATGGCGGTCTCCCGTTGGTACAGCTGATATCCCCGGCCCGGTCGCAAACCGCTGCGGCGGTCGATCCGGATAAAATGACATAAAGGAGAAAACACGAAATGAAAAAGACAAAAAAAATCCTCTCTCTTGTCCTGTCGGTCGCTATGCTCACGGTGATTTTTGCAGCTTGCGCCGACAATTCCGGCGGAGGGTCCGGCGGCAGCGGGAGCGTCGCTCAGGAAGTGGCAAATCTCGGCGCGGGCCAAGTCAAGGACATCTATAACGACCCTATCAAAATAGCTCAAATATCCATCTCGACTGCGGGCATCATCAATCAGCTCGTCCAGTTATCATACAGAGAGCAATTGTACAGATTCCCGAATGTATCCGTTGTCCACTGGGACGCGGAGTATGACCCGAACAGGCAAGTCACGCTGATTCAGGAAGCCGTGACACAGGGTTACGACGCAATTGTTATTGAGGCCATGGATCCGTTCGCCTTGAACGGCGCTATTGAAGAGGCGGAAAAAGCCGGCATTCCCGTTATATCGGTAAACGCCGCCGAACCGCAGACCGTACACACGCTGTATATGGCGGGAGCGGACTATTCATCCGGCTGGGCGTCAGCCGAGCTGATGGTCGGCATGTCCGGCAACGAAGGCACGGCTATAGTTTTGGACTGTCCGCCGGCGATGAAACCCGCCGCCCGCATGGGAACGGGTTTTGAGGAATACATACAGCAGAAAACAAATATCAGGCTCATTGAACAACTCGGCATTGAGAACTGGTCTGCCGACAACGCGCAGATCTCGATGCGTGACTGCCTGACAAAGTACGGCCCCGGTGAGATTACGATGGTCTACTGCGCCAACGACGATATCGCGATGGGCGCGGCAAACGCGATAGATCAGGCGGGCAGAGCTGACGAGGGTATAATTGTTTGGGGCTTCAACGGGTTCAGGAACGGCCTTGAGCTCGTTAAGGAAGGCAAGCTGGCCGGTACAATGTTCGGCGACACATACGTGCAAAACGCGACAGCTTTCTATTTTGCAATGTATGCCATCGCCACCGGACTCACGGGACAGACCGCCGGATATACCAGGACGCCGGTCGTCGAACAGCCGATGCTTCCCGTAACACAGCAAAACATTGACGATGTTATGGCAGTTTCCCGTTGGTTTGTCAGCTATAACTGACTCATCCCGCGCCGGACATAAAGCGCTCGGCGCTTTTGCGCCCGAAGCGGCTTATTAACGAACGCGCGGTACAGCTATCCGACCGGCGGCTGTACCGCGTTCATCTGTGAAAGGAACTGTGACAGGATGAAAACCAATCGCAGGCCGAAAAATGCCAAATCGATCAGAAGAATGATTTCAATAGGCCTTTTGCTGATAATGGCAATCGTTTTCACATTGACCACAGACGCATTCTTAGGCTTTCGCAATATTGCTAATTTGCTCAAGGATTCGGCATACTTGGGAATCATCGCGCTCGGGATGGCTTTTGTCATGATCGGAGGCGGCATTGATCTGTCCGCCGGGGGGATCGTCTGCGTTGTGGGTATTTTGTGCGTCAGACTGTCCATGACGGGAGTTCCCGGCATAATCGTCGTGCTCGGCGGTATCGTTCTCGGCGCGTTTTGCGGAGTCATTAACGCGTTTTTCATCACAAAGATCCGGCTCACGGAATTTGTCGCGACGCTCGCGACAGGTTTTATCTTTACCGGCCTTACGCTTGTTTTCTCGTTCCGGCAGGGACACTCGATAACAACGGTGCCGGTCGTGAACAAGAGTTATCTTGCGTTCAGAGGAAATATCGGCGGCATCTACTACATCACGATCATTTGGATAATCCTCGCGATCATATTGTATTTGCTGCTTACAAAAACAAGCTTCGGGCTGCATACCTACGCCATAGGGTCTCATTCGAGATCGGCGCTGATGTCCGGGATCGATACGAGCAAGGTCAAAGCCTTGGGATATCTCATAAGCGGCGGAGCGGCGGGTCTTGCCGCCGTATTGCAGGTCACCTTGATCGGCGCCTCGCCGCCTAACATCGGAACAGGCTACGAATTCCGCGCGATAGCCGCCTGTGTTGTAGGCGGGGTCGTACTCGGCGGCGGCAAGGGCGACACCTTGAGCGCGCTTTTAGGCAGCCTGTTTTTGGTGATGCTGCTCAACGGTCTGTTTAAGTTCGGTCTTTCCACTTCGTGGGAATACATACTTCAAGGCGTAATCATACTGATAGCGACTGCCTTTGATGCGGTATTCAACAGAATAACGGCAAAGCGCCTTTTGGCGCAATCGCATTGATCGCGCGGGGAGGGGTGTTACAGATGCATGAAAAGACCGACGCCGTCCCCGGGAGCGGCGAGACCGTGCAAACAGGCGTTTTTCTGCTGGCAACAGGCGTATTTAAACAATTCGGCGGAGTCACCGTTCTTGAAAATGTCGACCTTGACGTGAATTACGGAGAGGTACACGCGCTGATGGGCGAAAACGGCGCGGGCAAGTCGACCATTATTAAAATAATTACCGGAGTGTATACAAAAGACGCCGGAGAGATCTTTATCGACGGCCGGCATGCTGAAATAAACAGCCGCCAAGACGCCCGCGCGCTGGGCATATCCGTCATCTATCAGGAACTGAGTCTGATCCCGGCGCTGACGGTAACGGAAAACATTTTTCTCGGACTGGAAAAAACAAAATACGGCTTGCTCGATAAAAAGAGCATGCATGAGCGAGTCCGGTCGCTGGTCGATCATTACGGATTTGATATCGACCCGGACGCGACGGTCGACACCATGGGAATGGCGCAGAGGCAGATGGCCGAAATACTCAAAGCCCTCGCTTTCAAGGCGAAACTCATCATCATGGACGAGCCGACCTCGTCGCTGTCGGCGGCGGAGTCGGAAAAATTGTTTGAAACCATAGACGGACTGCGGAGAAAGGGCGTCGGTATCCTCTATGTCTCACACAGACTTGAAGAGGTATATCGACTGTCCGACCGTCTGACCGTTATGCGCGACGGGAAAATCGTCGGCGTACTCAAAAAGGAAGAGATAGAATCACACAAGGTAATGACGATGATGATCGGCCGCGAAGTGAAAGGCGACGAGGAGAAGGGATCGACAAAAAGGTATGAAGACCGCTGCCTCGAGGTGAAAAACTTAGCTTACGGCAGCATGCTGAAGGACGTCAGCTTCAGAGCCTACGGCGGTGAAATACTCGGTATCGGAGGTCTTGTCGGCTCAGGGCGCACCGAGCTTATCCGATGCATATACGGGGCGGCAAAGTATTCCGAGGGCACGATAACCTTAAACGGCAAACCCGTGAGCCGGTCTATCAGAAAAAACATCAAAAACGGTTTCGGATACGTCCCGGAGGACAGGCGCGTCGAAGGCCTTATCCCGCTTCTGACAACTGAAAAGAACATAACGATCGCAAGCTATGACAAAATTGCCTCCGCGGGGCTCGTTAACAGGAAAAAAGAGACAGATTGGGCCGACCGCGCGATAAGTGATTACGATATCCGGCCTCCGATAAGAACGTTGCCCGGAGGAAATCTCTCCGGAGGGAATCAGCAAAAGACCATACTGAGCCGCTGGTTGACAAGAGACCCGCAGATTCTCTTGCTCGACGAGCCTACGGTCGGCGTTGACGTCGGCGTGAAGATAGACTTGTACAAGCTGCTGCGCGAATTGGCGGAGAAGGGGACAATAGTTATCATGGTATCGTCCGATCTGCCGGAATTGGTGTTTTTGGCTGACCGCATACTCGTAATGCACGGCGGAAAATTCTTTGAGGAATTTGAGCGCGGGCGCGCCACTCAGTCGGCGGTGCTGCTCGCGGCTTCGGGAGTACACACGGAGGAGGGGAAGGCGCTGTGACGAAAAAACTTTTAAAAGCCGCCGGTAACCCTTGGGGACAGCGAATAACGCTGCTTATCCTTATATGCATCGTAATGGCGATATTTGAACCTATATTTTTCAAGGCTGCCAACGCGAAAAGCATACTGCTCGCGATATCCGTTAACGGCATCATGGCCTGCGGCATGTTGTTTACGGTACTTGTCGGCGGCATGGATCTGTCGGTGGGCTCAATGGCCGGGCTGGCGGCGTCCGTGGCGTTTAAAATCGCGGAAGGTTCCGGTTTTTCGACCGGCAGCTTTATCTTGGGATGCGCCGCCGCCTTAGCGGTGTGTCTTTTGACGGGATGGCTGAACGGTTTCTTTGTGACCCGGTTCGGTTTACCGGCGTTCGTTGTTACTCTCGCCATGAAATACGCGCTTTACGGAAGCATATATATGGTCACCCGAGGATTTTATGTCTATTCGCCGGGGAACGGCCCGGCGTTCAAGATCGGCAACTCTAACGTGTTGACTATCCCGATGCCTGTCATAATATTCGCCGTTTGCGTCGCGGTCTGCGCATTTATGCTCGGCAAAACGACTTACGGTCGGCGGCTGTATGCAATAGGCGGCAATGTCAAGGCGTCAAATCTCGTCGGCATAAATTCCGATGTGAATATCAGGGTCACATACATGATTTCGAGCGTTTTGGCCGGGCTCGGCGGGATCATACTCGCGTCGATGAACGGACAGGCCGGCCAGCCGACGGCTCTTAACTATGAAGGCAATGTGCTTATGGCGATGATAGTAGGCGGCATCAACCTCGCCGGCGGCGAGGGCGGCGTCCCGGGAGCCGTTTTCGGCGCTCTGCTCGTTGGCATCATCAACAACGTCATGCTGCTCTTGGGAGTGAGTTCGGATACCACGAAATTCTTCCAGGGGATCATAATCATCGCCGCAATGTCGCTTAATATGTACACGCAAAGGCGCTCCGCAGGGCTTACGGGCAGACCCTCAGCCAAATCCTCGGCCAAATCCGCGCCGAAAGACGCAGGGTCGCCTTCAGGCTCGGAATAGACTGTTATTATCACAGTGAAAGGAAAATCGGGAAGTATACCTATCCCGACCGTGTGTGGGCAATATGAGATACGAATACTTATTCGAACCTATACGCTTGGGCAATTTGCTGTTTCGCAACCGCATTTTTGCATCGCCGCAGGACACCTACCGTTTGACGAGCGAGAACTTTTTAAACGACGACGCGACCGCGTTTTATGAAATAAAGGCGCGAGGCGGTTTTGCCTCTGTCTGCGTCGGAGATTTTATGGTGGATTCGCGCGCCGGCCACAGTCACCCTTTTCAGCTGCGCGGGGACGACGTAAAAGGGCGTGTATCGCTCACTCGCACTTCGGCCTCAATAACGCGCCACGGAGCGCGGGCGGCGGTCGAACTCAATCACGCAGGACAAATAGCGGGGCCGATGGCGCAGCGAGAAGGGTTTGTGTACGGAGTTTCCGAGGGGGTTCGCTCGGACGGGACAGAGATCCGCGAGATGGACGAGGACCGGATAGAGATGCTGATAAAATGCTATGCGGACGCGGCCGCTTTCGCGAGGCAGTGCGGTTTCGGTATGATAACGCTGCACGGCGGACACGGCTGGCTCTTGGCGCAGTTCATGTCGCCTTTGACAAACAAGCGGCGGGACCGCTGGGGCGGCGACATAAATAACCGCATGCGTTTCCCGCTCGCTGTAACAGAGGCTGTTCGGCTCGCCGTCGGCCCGAATACGCCGATAGAAATGCGCATATCGGGCGCGGAGATCGTAAAAGGCGGCTACGATATCGACGAAGGAGTCGAGATAGCGCGGGCGCTGGACGGCCGCCTTGACCTGATACACATTTCTGCGGGGCATCATGAGGATGATTCCGGCAGCATGGTGACGCATCCGACGATGTTCATGCCCGACGGCGTTAACGTGAAATATGCGGCAGAGGTCAAAAAACATGTGAAAACGCCGGTGGCGACCGTCGGCGCTTTGACCGACCCGCGAATGATGGAGGAGATCATAGCCTCCGGCAAAGCCGATGTAGTTGAATTGGGCAGACAGACATTGGCCGATCCCGATCTGCCGCTGAAAGCAATGCTGGGAAAAGAAGACGAGATAAATAAGTGCCTGCGCTGTTTCATGTGTTTCTCCTCAAGCACAAACGCCGGCATATTCTACTGCTCCGTTAACCCGGAGGTCGGATTTGAGCGCGAAGCGCTCGCTCCGTCGGCGCTCACACGTTTTCCGAAAAAGGTACTCATTGCCGGCGGAGGCGTAGCCGGTATGCAAGCCGCGATAACAGCCGCGAAAGCGGGGCACGACGTGATTTTGTGTGAGAAATCGGACAGGCTCGGCGGAACCTTGATTTGCGAAGAAAATGTGCCTTTTAAGAGCAAGATATCGGAATACATCAAAAGGCAAAGCCTTATTGTGACCCGCTCGGGCGTCGATGTGCGTCTGAACGCCCCGGTTACGCCCGAACTCGCGGAAAAACTCAAGCCCGATGTTTTGATAGCCGCGCTCGGCTCGAAACCCGTCGTGCCGAATATCCCGGGACTGCGCGAGCGGGCAGTTCCCGCCGAAGATGTTTACCGCGATCCGACAAAAGCCGGCAAAACGGTATGTATTTTGGGCGGAGGGCTTGTCGGACTGGAACTCGGGATATATCTCGCGCAGCTCGGCAGGACCGTCACGGTCGTCGAGATGCTCCCGGTCACTCTTGTTACAAAGGAAGAAGTATCCTCCACATCAGAGAGAATCAGCAATCCGCATGCCTTGGAACCGGGAGCCAATTTCATTCACGGGATCGCGATGGCGCAGGAGCTTTTAAAACTGCCCGAACTGAAAATCATGACCTCAACGAGGGCCGTACAAGTCACAGAAACCGGCCTTAAAGCCGAAGGCCCCTCAGGCGCAGTCGAAATAGCCGCCGAAACGGTCGTTTGCGCGGCCGGATACGCTCCGCTTTACGACGAAACAAAAACTCTCTCCGGCGTTGCGCCGGAGTTTCATCGGATAGGCGACTGCATTTTGCCCGGTAATATCAAAGAGGCGACTAAACTCGCGCACAGGATCGCTCTCGATATAGGCCGTCTGTGACAAAAGGACGTCTGTTTAATAAACGAAAACAACACAAGGGGGTCGTACATGAGTGAAACCCATTGATATAAAGAACGGCAACCGCGTTTTTAAGGCGTGCAGCCTCATGGGCTGCACGAGCGGTCCGCCTGCCGTTGCGGACTCCGACAAGGACGGAAAGATCATCCGGATACGTCCGATGCATTATGAGGATCACATTGATTGGGAGAGTAAAAATCCGTGGAAGATCGAAGCCCGCGGCAGCTCTTTTTCTCCCCCGAAACGCACGGTGCCCGGAAGCTATTACACCGGATATAAAAAACGGGTGTACTCCGAAAACCGTGTCAGATATCCCCTGAAACGCGTCGATTGGGACCCGAAAGGCGAGCGCAATACGCAAAACCGAGGCAAGTCAAAATATGTGCGCATCTCCTGGGATGAGGCGGCCGAGATCGTCGCCGGCGAACTCTTACGCATCAGGGAGAAATACGGCATGTCGGCGGTGCTTTCGGAGGCGGATATGCACGGCGAGGGCAAGCATCTTGCCCCGAGCCACGCCTGCGCGAACAAGCTTTTATCGCTTTTGGGCGGATATACGATACAGATACGCAATCAGGACAGTTGGGAAGGCTATTCATGGGGATCGAAAAACGTCTGGGGAGGCGAACCGGTCGGAGAATTGAACCCCTGCGGCAACCAATGGCCGGATATTGCCAAGCATACTGAGCTGCTGCTCTTCTGGGCGGCGGATCCCGAGACGACTTCCATGGGATTTGACGGATATATGCCGAGCCGTTTGAATTCATGGATACACAGTCTCGGAGTCAAATATGTCTATGTGGACCCGGCGCTCAACTTTTCGGCGTGCAGGATGGCGGACAAATGGATACCGATACTGCCGAACACGGACGCCGCCGTATTTCTCGCCATCGCGTATGTTTGGCTCACCGAGGGCACATACGACAAGGAATATGTCAAAACACACACAGTCGGCGCGCAGCCGTTTTTTGATTATGTGCTCGGCAAAGAGGACGGATTGCCGAAAACGCCGGATTGGGCTTCCGAAAAATGCGGAGTGCCGGAATGGACGATAAAGGCGTTGGCCCGCGATTGGGCCGAAAAAATAACAAGCATGTCTATAGGAAACGGCGGCCCGGGTATACGCGGCGCGTTTGCGACCGAACCCGCGAGACTGCAGTCGATATTGCTCGGCATGCAGGGCTTGGGGAAACCGGGCGTACACCACGTTAAGTGGCTTGAATGGAATTTGTTCTCATCTGTTTACCCAATGCCGTATCAGGGCGAGGCGCCGATAAAGATTCCGCTTCGCGCGGAAATCGTCCGCCCGCGAGATTCAAAGGATTTCCACATAGCCTTGCATCTGATGGATTTGCCGAGCAAGCTTGACAAACTGCGCGAAATGAAAAAATCAGCTTCGGGAAAACATGCGGGAAAAATCGACGAGTTGATCAAAGCGATCGAAGAAACGGCGGAGCTTTGTAAAATCACAGACAATCCCCCGCAGCAGTCGGTCCCGAAATGCATGGTGCACGACGCGATCTTAAAAGACAAGATCGAATGGTACGGCCTTTACTCTTTTTGCGGCCCGTCTGAAGAGCAGTGGCAAAAGCATGAGTTTCCGATACCGGGCCTGCCCCGGCTGCATATGATATGGACAGATTCGCCTTGCATGGTCACCTGCTGGAACGACGGGTTCAATTTCGTAAAGGCGCTGCGTTCCCCGGAGATCGAGTGCGTTGTAGCTCAACAGCCGTGGCTGGAAAACGATTGTTATCTCGCGGATATCATACTGCCCGTGGCGACCAAGTTCGAGCTGGATGATATATGCGACGATGTCGGCGGCGGCGTTTTTACCGCCGTTTACCGCGAGCGCAAGGCATGTCCGCCCGTGGGAGAGTCTGTTGACGATTTTGAATGCGTTGCGCGGGTAGCGAAAAAAATAAGCGATGAAATATATAATGCTTACACCGATAACGACGCGCAGACCGAAAAAATCATTGATTTATTCTGGAAGAGCAGCGGCGTCGCGCATCTCGATGAAAATGACGAATTTTACGAAAAAGATATATTTGTCCTGCCCGCCGTCCCGGATATCCAAGATAAGCCGGTCGGGATCAACCCGTTTTATAAGGACCCGGAAAACAATCCGCTCTCAACTCCGACGGGCAAATTGGAATTCACTTCAACGGAAATAGCCAAGTATTTTCCGGACGATGAGGAGCGCCCGCCGTATCCCAAGTGGATTGAAAAAAGCGAGCTGCACGACGAGCGCCTTTCGTCGGAACGCGCGAAAAAGTATCCGTTTTTATGCGTATCCAACCACGGCAGATGGCGTTTTCACGCGAACATGGACGATATTACATGGACCCGCGAGATCGAGACTATGAAGATACGCGCGATCGACGGATATCAGTATGAGCCGATGTGGATACACCCTAAGACGGCGGCAAAGCGGGGGATAGCGCATCATGATATCGTGAAGATACATAATGAGCGCGGCACGGTGCTGTGCGCCGCTTATGTTACGCAGCGCATCATTCCCGATACGGTGTACGTTGACCACGGTTCTCGTTTTGATCCTATAGAAGCGGAGACTCTCGACCGGGGCGGCGCCGTCAATCTGATAACTCCTCACAACATAACGGCAAAAAATGTTACAGGTATGGTCGTATCAGGTTTTCTCGTCAACGCTGAGAAGGTTACGGACGAGGAAATGGCGATCTGGAAGTCAAAATATCCGGAAGCGTTCGGCCGCAAGGTCGACGAAGCCTGCGGCGTTTGTCTTGACGGGTGGATGATAAACAAGTGAAGGCGAATATTCGGGCGCAAAGGGGAACTCAAGAATGAAAGAAGAATATACCGTTAAACTCAGCAGGGTAGTCGAAGAACTCTCGCTGTCGATCATTCATGCCTCAACGAAGTTTGCCGAGGACGTTATCCGGACTCCGGACGTCAACAGACCGGGACTTCAGTTGACCGGTTTTTATGACCGTTTTGAACCCGAAAGGGTGCAGGTGTTCGGTAAAGTCGAGACAGCGTATATGAACGCGGTCTCGAAAGAAGAGCGGCTTTTTAAATATGAAAGACTTATGAGCAGCGGTATCAGGGCTATGGTCATATGTCACGCGCTGGACCCGATGCCGGAATGCAAAGCGGCTGCTGAAAAATACGACGTAAATCTCTTGGGTACGGACGAGGATACCTCAAGATTCATTGCGGGACTTATAGCGTCGCTTGCGATGCATCTTGCGGAACGAATAACCATGCACGGCGTTCTTGTTGAGGTGCACGGCGAGGGTATTTTGATCACGGGAGACAGCGGGATCGGAAAAAGCGAGACCGCGCTCGAACTTGTTAAGCGCGGGCACAGACTCATTGCGGACGACGCGGTGGAGATCAAGCGCGCTTCCCGCGTGACTCTTGTGGGATACGCCCCGGAGATCATACGATACTACATGGAAGTCCGCGGTATAGGAATAATAGACGTGAGAAACATCTTCGGCGCCGCGTCCGTTAAACCGATCACAAAAATAGACATGATCGCCGATCTGAAAGAATGGAATGAATCCGTTGCCTATGACAGGCTCGGGCTGGAACCGCATTATATGACCGTTATGGACATAGAGGTCCCGTATACGGTCATTCCGGTGCTGCCCGGGCGAAATCTCGCTGTTTTGCTTGAAGTCGCCGCTGTAAACAACCGGCAGAAGAGAATGGGATACAACGCCGCCAAGGTTTTGACGGAGCGCCATGATGACAGCATAAGCAAGGGATGGATGGACTGAATGACCGTCAGCGCCTCCGCGATCCGAAAGATCGCGTCCCGTTTTCCGAAAATTGAAATCAAACCGGATGAGATCATGAGCCGTCATTGCTCTTTCAAAATAGGCGGCCCTGCGGCGGCGGTAGTTTTTCCCGAAACGGAGGAAGATATCGCGGGAGTATGCGAATTGCTGAAGGAGACGGGAATTAAGCCGTTTATAATGGGTAACGGGACAAATCTGCTTTTTACGGACGGAAAGCTTGACCGCGTCGTCATTAAAACCGGAAACAGGGTTTCGGAAATAAGAAAGACCGGGAGCGAGACGTTGTCTGCGTGCTGCGGGGCGACGTTGGCAAAATTGGCTGAAACGGCGTTGGACATGGGCCTTTCGGGGCTTGAATTCGCCTGCGGGATACCGGGTACGCTCGGCGGGGCGGTAGTTATGAACGCCGGGGCATACGGCGGGGAGATGAAAGACGTAATATCGCGCACGTATTACCTTGATGAAGAATTAACTCCCCGCGCGGTTGAGGGAAAAGAGCAGGAGTTTTCATACAGACGCAGCGTTTTTTCCGATACGGACAAGACGATTATGAGATGCGATATCGACCTGAAACCGGAGGACCCGGAAAAGATACGCGCCGAAATGCGGAGCATCGCCGAAAAAAGACGTAATTCCCAACCGATAGACAAGCCTTCAGCGGGTAGTGTTTTTAAGAGGCCCGAAAACGGCTACGCCGCGGCTCTGATAGAGGCTTCGGGGCTGAAAGGATTCGGCATCGGCGGAGCCGCCGTGTCGGAAAAACACGCCGGTTTTATTATTAACCGCGGCAACGCAACATTTGAAGACGTTATAAAACTGATCGAACACATTCGTGAGACGGTATACGCCGATACCGGGGTCGATCTTGAAACGGAAATAAAAATAGTCGGCAAATCTCAGTAAAAATACACCGGTGGAGGGCGCGGCATATGGAATTCTTAATAATCTCCGGATTGTCCGGGGCCGGGAAAAGCCGGACGGCGGACTCGTTGGAGGATTTGGATTTCTATTGCGTGGACAACATGCCCGTGGCGCTTATACCGAAGTTCGCGGAACTGTGTTTGGCCACAAGAGGACGGTATGAGCGAGTGGCTTTGGTCACGGATATTCGGGAACGAGAGAGCTTTGAAGAACTGTTCAGAGCGTTGGACGGCCTGTGGGAATTGGATTGCGAGTATAAGATACTTTACATGGAAGCCGATATACCCACAATAGTCTACAGATATAAAGAGACTCGCAGAAGACACCCTTTGGCCACGGACGGCATATCGGTGGAGGAGGCGATAAAGCGCGAGGTCGCGCTTTTGGAACCCGTGCGGGAAAGAGCGGATTATGTGATAACAACAACGGGAATGACCCTCGGTATGCTGCAAAAAGAGATCTACGGCATATTCGTCGGGGACTCTCTTGACCGCGTCTTATCCGTTAATGTGCTGTCTTTCGGATTTAAATACGGCATACCCATCGAATCCGATCTTGTGTTCGACGTGCGCTTTATACCGAACCCGTTTTATGTAGCGGAGCTTCGCAACCTCAACGGGCTTGACGAGGCGGTGAAAAAGTTTGTTTTCAAACACAGGGATACAACGGAATTTATGAACCGTCTTCAGGATTTTGTTATGTTTTTGCTGCCTCAATACGTTGAAGAAGGTAAACACACGCTGACGATTTCAGTGGGCTGTACGGGCGGAAAACACCGCTCGGTAGCGATCGGCGAAGCATTGACTTGTTTTATCAGAGATAACGGGCATTCTGCGCAGCTTATTAACAGAGATTTGGAAAAAAGCTGAGACCGGTCTTTTGTCGAATCGTTTTATGACTTACAGCCGGAGAAAGGAATTACCGCCATTACGAAAACACATATATCCGGATACCGACCGGCTCCGCGCGTCGTTGTTATCGGCGGGGGCACGGGGCTTTCGACCATGCTTCGCGGATTAAAACTGTATACCGATAACTTGACAGCGATAGTGACGGTCGCGGATGACGGCGGTGGGTCGGGAATACTGCGCTCCGAACTTAATATGCCGCCGCCCGGCGATATCAGGAACTGTATTGAGGCATTGGCCAATACGGAGCCTACTATGGAAGCACTGCTCAGATATCGTTTTAAAAGCGGAACGCTGAAAGGTCAGAATTTAGGCAATTTGTTTCTTGCCGCTCTTAATGACATGTGTTCGTCATTTGATGAAGCGGTCATTAAACTCAGCGACGTTTTGGCGGTCACGGGGCGTGTTTTGCCGGTTACAAACTGCAATGTTATTCTTGCGGCATTATTTGACGACGGGAATGAAATCGTCGGAGAGTCGAAAATATCGGAGTATAAACTCTCCGCCGGAGGGAATATCCGGAAGGTGAGACTCATGCCGGAGAATCCTCCGGCGCTTAAAGCAAGCACAGAGGCTTTGGCTGAAGCGGAGATGATAATTCTCGGGCCCGGGAGCTTGTATACGAGCATAATACCTAATCTGCTGACAAAAGGAGTTTCCGAGACGATCGCCGAATCCGACGCCGTGCGGGTGTATGTGCTGAATGTGATGACGCAGGAAGGAGAAACCGAAGGATATACGGCTTCCGATCACATAAAAGCGCTGTCGGATCATGCAGGAGTGAGATTGTTCGATTATTGCGTCGCCGACAATTCTCCTTTTCCGGATGAGATCAAAAAAAAGTACAATTCAAAGGGAACGGATCGCACTGTGACGGACGAGGACAAAATAAAAGAACTCGGTATCGAGCTGATAACCGCTCCTGTCGCGGATTACTCAAAAGGCTTGGCCAGGCATAACCCGAAGACGCTGGCGAAGACTTTGATGGAGTTGTTCACAAATAAATCGCCGACCAAGATATACAGTTGACAGCGGGGTTTGTACCGGCATGGTCTCTGCCGAAATAAAGGAGCTGAAGAGTTGTCGTTCTCATCCTCGGTCAAAGAAGAACTGTGCAAAACGCCTGTTTGCGATAAATGCTGCGCCGGAGCCGAGGCATACGGGATATTGCTCTACGGGAACACGTTTGATTTCCGCGCTGTAAGGATAATAACCGGGAATCCCGGTTTCGCGAAACGTATTCCGAAAATCTTCAAACACGCGTTCGATATAGAATTTGACTCTGTGCCGTCGGCTCCGGGGTCGGGGAAACGGGTATTTGCGATCAGTGACAGATCGAAGATATCCGCTGTATTCGATGCTTTCGGATATGATACGGGCAACACTTTGGCGCATCACATCAATTTCGGCGTTTTGGAGAACGCCTGCTGCAAAAAATCTTTTGTGCGGGGCGCGTTCCTTGCCGGGGGCAGCGTCGCCGACCCCGAGAAAAGATATCATCTCGAGTTTGTGACAGATCATATGAGCGTCAGCCGCGAAGCGTACTCTCTCTTGCTTGAGATGGATTTTTTTCCGAAAGATACGGCGAGGGCCGGAAATTACATAACCTATTTCAAGCAATCCGAAGAAATCGAAGACCTCTTGACGTCGATCGGCGCTCCGCTTTCGGCAATGAAAATAATGTCCGCAAAAGTTGAGAAGGATATGCGCAATACCGTTAACAGAAGGGTCAACTGTGACAGCGCGAACGCGGACAAGGTGGTGATGGCCGCCGCGCGGCAGCTTGATGTTATTAAGCGCATCGAGCGAGGCGCCGGAATCGGAAATCTGCCGGACAAGCTCCGGGAAGCCGCGCTTTTAAGGATCGCAAATCCTGAGGCCAGTCTTGAAGAGATGGCGCTGTTATCCGATCCGCCTGTCAGCAAGAGCTGCCTTAATCACAGGCTCAGGAAATTAGCGACATATTCGGACGGCGATATATGAAAGGGATATGACCGCATGGCTTTCGCTCATCTTCACGTACACAGTGAATACAGCCTTTTGGACGGGGCGTGCCGGATCGAAAACCTGGTAAAACGAGTTTCGGAATTGGGGCAGCCCGCCGCGGCGATAACCGATCACGGCGTCATGTACGGAGCCGTGACATTTTATAAAGCCGCGAAGAGGGAGGGTATAAAACCCGTTATCGGATGCGAGGTATATGTAGCGCCCCGCGGCAGATTTGACAAAGAACACGGCACGGACAGCGGATATACTCATCTTGTCCTTTTATGCAAAAACAAAACGGGATATGAGAACCTTTGCTATTTGGTAAGCAGAGGGTTCACGGAGGGGTTTTACATACGCCCTCGAATCGACGCGGGATTACTGCGGGAGAGGGCTGAAGGACTTGTTTGCCTTTCGGCGTGCGTAGCGGGCGCCATACCGCGAAAGATACTGGCGGGCGAGTATGAGCTTGCCAAAGCGCAGGCGATAGAAACGGCGGAGTTATTCGGAGAGGGCGGATTTTACCTTGAGCTTCAGGATCACGGTACGGAAGAGGAAAAAAGGGTTTCGGACGGCCTTATAAGGATCGGCCGGGAGACCGGAATACCTTTGGTCGTAACAAACGACGCCCATTATTTAACACGCTCCGACGCGCGTAATCAAGATATACTGATGCGCATACGGACGGGCAAAACAATAAACGACGCGTCCGGGATGAAATTTGCGGGCGACGATATGTATATCAAAAGTGAAGAGGAAATGCGCAAGCTCTTTCCGGAGCATCCGGAAGCGTATGATAATACCGTTAAGATCGCCGATATTTGCGAATTCGATTTTGAGTTTGACAAATATCGGCTTCCTAAGTTCAAGCTGCCCGAAACCGAAAACGACGTATTTGAATACCTTAAAAAACTCTGCGACGAGGGATTTTCAAAACGCTACGGAAATAACAAAGAGGCGGCCGGTCAGCTGAAATATGAGCTGGACATGATAAAAAAAATGGGTTATGTGGATTACTTCCTTATAGTCGCGGATTTTATCGCCTATGCCAAAAACCGCGGCATACCTGTCGGGCCCGGCCGCGGCAGCGCGGCCGGCAGCGTTGTTTCATATTGTTTGGAGATAACCGACGTCGACCCCATAGAATACAAATTGTATTTTGAGCGTTTTTTAAATCCCGAAAGAGTGAGCATGCCGGACATCGATATAGATTTCTGTGTAAACCGAAGAGAAGAGGTGCTTGATTATGTCAGCCGAAAATACGGGCAGGACCGAGTGGCGCAAATAACGGCTTTCGGCACCATGGCGGCGCGCGCCGCAATACGCGACGTGGGCAGAGTTTTGAACGTCAGTTACGCGCAGACGGACGCCGTCGCAAAAATGGTGCCCTTAGCGCTGAATATTACGCTCGATGAAGCGATGCGCCTGTCCCGCCCGCTCAAGGACCTTTATGACGGTGACGAGAGCATACGTCTTTTGATAGACACGGCAAAAGCTTTGGAAGGAATGCCCCGCCATGCGACGACTCACGCCGCCGGCGTTGTAATAACCGAGAATCCGGTTTGCGAGTATGTTCCGCTGGCGAAAAACGACGAGATCGTCGTCTCCCAATACCCGATGACCGTGCTGGAAGAATTGGGCATATTGAAAATGGATTTTTTGGGGCTTCGAAATCTCACGGTTTTGGAGGACGCGGCGGAGCTTGTGCGAAAGAGCAAACCGGACTTCAGAACGGAAACCGTTCCGAAAAACGACGCGGAGACATATAAAATGCTGACCGAAGGGCATACGGCGGGAGTCTTCCAGCTTGAGAGCTCGGGCATGACCTCGGTATGTATCGGATTGAGGCCCGAAAGCTTGGAAGATATAACAGCTATCATAGCTCTGTATCGGCCGGGCCCCATGGACAGCATAGGCAGGTTCATTGAGTGCAAGCATAACCCGGACAAAATAGTATATAAACACCCTCTTTTAAAAGATATATTGGATGTTACTTACGGATGTATAGTATATCAGGAACAGGTCATAGATATTTTCAGGAAATTAGCCGGGTTTTCTCTCGGACAGGCCGATTTGATACGCAGGGCAATGTCGAAAAAAAAGGAAAAGGAGATCGCGGGCGAGCGGGAGGCGTTTATCCGCGGCGATTCCGCGAGAGGCATCCCCGGGGCAGTCAAAAACGGCGTGCCTGAAACCGTGGCGGGAAATATTTACGATGAGATATCGGATTTTGCAAACTACGCATTTAACAAGGCGCACGCGGTATCCTATGCTGTTATAAGTTACCGCACGGCATACATGAAGTGCCGTTACCCCAAACAGTATATGGCGGCGCTGTTGACTTCGATACTTGATCACAGCGGTAAGATATCGGCGTATATCACAGAGTGCGCGGATATGGGGATAAAACTGCTGCCGCCGGATATTAACGAATCTGACGACAGTTTCACCGTTGTCGGAGACAACATACGTTTCGGATTGTCCGCTGTTAAAAACGTAGGGCGCGAATTTGTAAAGGAACTTATGGCCGAACGCCGCCGCGGAGGGGTTTTTAAAGCTTTCGACGAATTCTGCGGGCGCATGTTCGGAAAAGACCTTAACCGAAGGGCTGTGGAAAGCCTGATAAAATGCGGAGCTTTTGACGGTATGGGGTATTTTCGCAGCAGGCTTCTGCGCGTATTCGATACGGTTATAGACGGCATAACTCAAACAGGGCGAAAAAACATCGACGGACAGATGGACATGTTCGGGACTGATGCGAACGAGGGTAAGATCGGAGGCTTTGAAACGGTTTTGCCGGATATTCCGGAATTCACAAGCCGGGAGCTCATGTCCATGGAAAAGGAAACGACCGGTCTTTATCTTACGGGGCATCCCATCGACGCCTACCGGGCGGCGGCCAAAAGTGCAGGCGCCGCGCCGATCGGAACGATCACCGAGGAAAACACGGATCGCAGCAGCCGGGAGAGATTTTATGACGGCCGCCGGGTTACGGTCGCGGGTGTGGTGGAATCGGTCAAAACGGTGACCGCAAAAAACAACAGCCTGATGGCGTATATACTGCTTGAGGATGACACGGGGAAAATAGAGATTTTGGCGTTTCAGCGCGTGCTTGACGCCGGCGGCGGTTATCTTAAGGAAAACGCCCCTATATTGGTAACCGGGAAAATATCGATACGGGAAGAGAGAGAGCCGCAGATAACGGCCGACAGCATTCGTCCGCTGAGCGACCTTGAGACGCCGGAAAAAGAAGCGCCGGTATCGGCGGAAAAGCTGTATGTAAAGCTTAAAAGCGGCGATGATCCGGCGCTTAAACGATTGGAGCTTATTCTGACAATGTTTCCCGGCGACAGCCGCTTGATCATATATTTGGAAGATACGAAAAAAATGCTCTCGGGAAAATGCCTTATCCACGACTCTCTTTTAAGGGAATTGCGCGAGATGCTCGGCGATGAGAATGTCGCGGTAAAACAGTAAAATACTCAGGACCACCCTTTATAAGGGTGGTCCTGAGACGAAAGACGATAATGACCGCTTTGAACGACCCGTCACGTTTCTTAAAATGAGGAGTGATTACATGAGCAGGCGCTTCTTTTTAGTGTTTTTACCGGCTGTACTCTTTCTTCTTTCGGCAGTCGCATGCGGAAGTTCCGGCACACCAAAAAATACAGCTCTACCGGATAAGAGCCCGAGTGAGACCGAACGACCCTCCGCCGGTGAAGCGGCTCCTGTTGAAACTCCGAAAAACGATCCGATTACGACTGAGACTCCCGCGCGTGAAACGCCCGACGGGTACGATGACCGTTATAATGAATCATTGCAAGGTCCGGCGTATTTCTTTATAGATGGTATGCTCATGGGAGCTTTTGAAAACGGCGAGTTTTTGTCAAGATATGATAAATATTGTACATATGGGGATCGCGATTTTACATACGGAGAATTCCTTTCCCAACCTTACTATGACCTGTATTCACAGAGCGAGTATTTAGGCCGCTCAACTGAGGTAAAAATAGATTCTTTCCCCGGCTTGGATACTCCCCTGAGCGAAGAAGACGCAAAGTTGTTAGGACAATTCGCGACGGAAGAGATAGATTCTAAAAATATATATAAACTTCCGGTGGCATTTTCAGGTAATGCCAATAAAATACCATATCCAAGATATAATGGGTATATTCACTTTGGCAATGGGATTTTAGCCACAAATGCAAGACATGATCCTTTACCGCGAATTGTGACAAAAACCGAGGAAATCACTGAGCGTGACCTTGAGCTTATCAGAAAAGAACTTGAACTCAGCGGTATTCCCGGCGCGACGCCAAATGTCAGCGAAGTTTGGGTATGCGATTTGAAAAACGACGGTATTTCGGAGCGAATAATTACGGCAAGGGCGCCAAGAGATGAACGAGGGTATCTTTTGCTTACCGAAGATGAATTAAAAAACGGTGACTCAGGTAATTATACCATGGTCTTGATAGACGACGGGATCAATGCCTGCTGCATTTTCAAGAAAACAAATTATTACAGTGATATGCCGATACTTCCGGACATTTCTCTCCCATGGAATGTTGAATACTATCTTACAGGAAGTAGTTGGGTGGCGGGTATATTCGATTTGAACGGCGACGGATCATTTGAAATATGTATATATTGGATTTCTTGGGATGTGGGCAGTTATAAGGTCTATTCCATGAATGACACCGGGAAATATGAACAAGTTCTTGAAAGCTTTTTCGGCGGATGAAATAAAATGTGAGGATCAGATAAAGCGGATTTGCAGTCCCTTTCGCATATAGCCGGATCTGCTGTATACGTATAAAACAGGATATTTCCGGTTATGATTGTTTCGTCATCGAACGATAAAAACCCCTTCCGCTACTGCGGCGAGTACTTCGACGTCGAGACTGAGAATACCTATCTGCGCGCGCGGTATTACGACGCGAAGATCGCCCGGTTCATGCAGGAGGACACAGCCGGCGCGGCCGGAGACGCGCTGTTTTATATCTGCGAAGTTCTTATCGGTTGGTCGATCATATATATGTTGGGGCTGCCGCCCGCGATTTTTTTGAATCGCTCAGCGACAGCCCCGTTATTATTTATGTTTTATTAATCTGTTTTCCCTGCTCTTGGCGGAAGCCGCCGGATATTCAGGTCAAAAAGTATTTTTTGATTCCGTCGCCGACATTGTTCGGGTCCACCGTCGCGCTTATGGTGAACTTAACGTTTTCTCTGTTGCTGAAGTCTTCCGCCCAGCCTAAAACTTCGGTTACGCCTTCGTCCGTCGTGTCGTCGAGCAGTTTATAGAAGTTGTCAATGAATACATGGGTAATATCATAATTTCCGGCATGAAGGCCGCATAAAAAACCTTTGAGCAGTTGGTTTGTGCATATGCTGTAGTCCCCGGCGTGGATCAATCTCACGGTGTACGGTATGTCATAAGTCAAATTTTTGTCTTTTTCAATGCAAACCACGTTGCCGTGTTCTTCCTCAACAGCATTTTTGACCAGTTCCACCAGTTTTTTTGTCTTGCCGGAACCCTTAAGACCCATGATAAGCTTGACCATATGAACCAACCCCTTTTCTGAAATGATGGCGGCTCCGCCGCTGCCTTTATGATAACATCATTTCAAGCCGAGTTCAACGGCGTCTTTTTTCCGGAGCAAAACGTTTTCAGGCGTTATGTTCCGCGGTCTCGCTCAAAAGCTTGAACATGTTCTTTTTGTATGCCTCAACGCCGGGCTGATCAAAGGGGTTTACACCTGACATGTAGCCGCTGACGCCGCATGCAACTTCAAAGAAGCATATCAGTTCCGCAAATCCGGTCTCATTGCGTTCGCCGGCGGAGATGCCTATATTCGGAACACCGCCGGAAATATGAGCTGATTTGACCGCTTCGGCTACTGTTTTGTTTACCCGGTCGAAATCCCTGCCTGCAAGATAATTAAAACCGTCGGCATTCAGCAGGTCAAAGGGTACTTTATATGAAGTATTGCTCTTTTCGAAGCTGACGACCGTTTCGAGCAGATTTCTCGGGCCGTCCTGAATAAACTGACCCATTGAGTGCAGATCGGCCGTAAATTCGACGGATGCGGGAAACAGGCCGATGCCGTTTTTTCCCTCGCTCTCGCCGAAGAGCTGTTTCCACCACTCGGCCATATAACGGAAATCGGGTTCGTAATAGGCCATTATTTCGATTATCTTGCCGCGGTCGTACAGCAAGCGCCGCGCAGCGGCATATTGCCAGGCGGGGTTCTCTGGAGACCGGAGATCAAGCCGTCGCATTTGTTCGATGGCGACTTCAGTGACTTTGCTGACGTCGATACCCGCAACGGACATGGGAAGCAGTCCCACGGCGGATAATACGCTGTATCGCCCGCCGACGTCGCCCGGAACGGTGAGAGTGAAGTATTCTTCCTCATTCGCCATTGTCCGAAGAGCGCCGGAAACCGGGTCGGTGGTGGCGAAGATTCTGCTTTTTGCGCCCTGAGGCCCGTATTTTTTTTCCAAAAGACTCTTAAACACGCGAAAGGACAGCGCCGGTTCCAAAGTGGTTCCGGACTTGGAGATCACATTGACCGAAAAATCTCTCTCCCCGAGTCTTTCCTCGATACCGTTCAGGTAATCGGCCGACAGATTGTTGCCGACAAAAAGCACTTCGCGCCTGTCTTTGCATACGGGGCCGAGCAGTTCTGTGGCTGCGCGCGCGCCGAGATAAGAGCCGCCGATGCCGACGACCACCAAGACCTCCGAATGGCTTCTTATTTTCTCCGACGCTGACAGCACGGACTTCAGTTCGGCTCCGGCCATTTTTTCGGGCAGGGAAAGCCAGCCGGTGAATTCCGCCCCCGGTCCGTTCCCTTCTTCGAGCGTTCTGTGAGCGGTCGCCGCGGCGGCATAGTCCGGACTGTGTTCGCCGAAGAACTCATAAGTTCCTGACAAATCTACTTTGATCATAAGAATTGACCCCCGTTCCGAATGTTATTTGAAATTATGCATCAGTCAACTGATTATAGACCGAATCCCGGGATTGTTCAATAAAAACTTATGCAAGTGGGGGCAAACATCATAAATGACGCAAGTCTTCCCCCACAAAACGGCATCCCGTCAATAGCCGGCCCGGAGAAAAATCTTGCTTAGTTCGCCCGGCAGGTATATCATCAGTCTGTATTTACTGTTTACCGGCGATGACGCCGGGGATGAATTATCCGGATGGGAGATCGAATGGAACATCTGTCTGAAAATACCCGAAAGAAAGCTCTCAGATATTTTTTTGCGGTCGCCGCGTTTTGGGCGTTGGGGATCGGAATGAGCGACTTGGTTTTCTCGAATTATTTCAAGGACGCTTACAATATAACCGCGTTCCAGCGCGGGGTGATCGAGTTTCCCCGTGAAATGCCGGGGATAATATGTGTTTTCATAGTGTCGGCGTTAGTTGCCATCGGTGACGTGCGTATTTCGATTGTTGCGCAGGCGCTGGCGGCCGCGGGTTTGGTTGCGCTCGGGTTCATAACGCCGCCTTTCGGAGTGATGCTGATTTTTTTGTTTGTGAATTCGGTCGGAATACATATTTTTTTCCCGCTTTTGGACAGCATCGGCATGAGCCTGCAAGGCGGCAAGAATGTGGGGACCGGGCTGGGGAAACTGAAAAGCTTCGGCGTCGTATTTTCGCTTATTGCAAGCGTTATCGTTTTTTTCGGCTTCAGGACCGGCTTTTTTTCATTCACGGACAGGATCATTGTTATTTTCCTCTTGGCGGCAGCCGCCCATATCGTCATAATCGCGCTGCTTTTGCGTATAGACAGGCTGACGCGCGGCGCCCGGCCGAAAAAAACACAGAAAGTGCATTTCGTAATCAAAAAAAAATACAGCCTTTATTATGTGCTTTGCGTTTGCAACGGCGCGCAAAAACAGATACGCATGGTTTACGGACCGTGGGTGCTCATTGAGCTGCTGAATAAAAAAGCCGACACTATAGCGATGCTAAGCATAGCGGCATTTTTTACGAGTATATTTTTTGTGAGGTTTGTCGGGTGGATGCTTGACAGATACGGCGTCAAACGCTCGATCTTGGTTCAAGCGCTCAGTTTTATCGCCGTCTACGCGGCATACGCGGTACTGAGCTACGGTTTTTACGGCGGCGGTTTCTCAGCGACTGCGGCTTTGCCTGTCGCCGCTTCGTTCGCGGTTTTCATACTCGACCGCATGACGCAGCACTTTACCGTGGTGAACGCGGTCTATATACAATCTATCGCGGATGTGCCGGAGGACGTAACGCCGTCATTAACGATGGGCTTTGCTCTGGATCACGTCATCTCAATCACCTGCGCTTTCATAGGCGGTGTCGTGTGGTCGAGCTGGGGCCCTCACTATGTTTTTATCATTACCGCGGCGCTGAGCGTTTTGAATGTTTTCGTCTCATTCAAAGTAAAGACGCCCGCCCCGCAGAAAGCGGATAACGGGCCGGCCTGACGGCTTAAATGCTTTTCAATGCTTTTGTTGTTTTTCGGAAGGCGCGTATGAAAAGAATCCTCCTCTGTAGAGGTTGTTTTTTTGGTAAAAGCAAAAGATATTGATGTTTTCCGTGTTTCGTATCCCGATATGCAGTAAATGAGTATTCATTAATCTGTGAATAACATTTATTTCCTGCCGGATTTGAACTCCTTGAATTTCAAGGTTTTGCACATTTTCAACAGAGTTATCAACAGTGAATACCGAGGTTTTCATCCGGAGCGGATTTGAACGGCGCTGTGAGAATCCGGAGGATCGCACAGAATAACGGTAAATATTACGGGTAAATTCGGTAAAATTTTTGTAAATATGTGTTGACAAAAGCAATTTTATGATATTATAATTTCTATCAATCCGATGAACGAGATTAGTAGCTTCGATTTAGTGCATTTCAGAGAGCCGCATGCGGTGGGATTGCGGTATGCGCCGGCGGAGTGAATGGACTCGCGAGGGCGAACCGAAAGGCGGCTGATAAGCCGAGTAGGGGAGACGGGAATTGCCCGCCGTTATCAAGGGCACGCGCATGACAGTGCGTATGAGTGGGCGCGACAGCGTCAAGCCGGGTGGCACCGCAGGAGTTTATGAAGCTCTTGTCCCTGCAAAAAATATGCAGAGGCAGGAGTTATTTTATTGTCTGCCTCAGAAAAAGGAGAGGTTAGTAATGGCAAAGATCCCCTACAAGATCAATCTGAGCGAAGAAGAGACCCCGAGGTATTGGATCAACATCCGGGCATTCATGAAAAACCCGGTTCCGCCGATGTTGAATCCGGCGAACGGAGAGCCTGTTCCGGGGGAAGCGCTGAACGCTTTCTTTTGTGAGGAATTGGCAAAGCAGGAGATGAACGAGACGGACCGTTTCATCGAAATACCGGAGGAAGTACGGAATTTTTACATGATGTATCGTCCTTCTCCGCTGGTCAGAGCCTATAATTTGGAAAAGGTCCTGAACACGCCGGCGGAAATCTATTACAAATTTGAAGGCACGAACACATCAGGCAGTCACAAGCTGAATTCTGCCATAGCGCAGGTCTATTACGCGAAACAGCAGGGCTTGAAGCGCTTGACGACGGAAACGGGCGCCGGCCAATGGGGCACGGCTTTGGCCATGGCGTGCGGATTTTTCGGTGTGGAACTCGCCGTATACATGGTTAAGGTATCCGCAGAGCAAAAACCGTACCGCAAAACCGTGATGGAGACATACGGCGCGAAGGTGGTGCCGTCGCCCTCGGACACGACGGAGGCGGGCAGAAGAATACTTGCCGAAAATCCGGACACCGGCGGCAGCTTGGGCTGCGCTATATCAGAGGCATTGGAAGCTGCCGGTAAAGCCGAAGACTGCCGTTATGTGCTCGGGAGCGTTATGAATCACGTGCTTTTGCATCAGAGCATAATAGGGCAGGAGACGAAAGCGGCTCTGGATAAATACGGCATAGTTCCGGATATCATAATAGGCTGCGCCGGAGGCGGTTCCAATTTCGGAGGACTCATAGCTCCGTTCATGGCCGACAGGATAGAGGGAAAAAACAATATTGAGTTTTTGGCGGCGGAACCCGCTTCTTGCCCGTCGCTGACGCGCGGCAGGTATGCTTATGATTTCGGCGATACGGGCAAGATGACGCCTCTTATAAAAATGTACACTTTGGGCAGCGGTTTCATGCCGTCTCCGAATCATGCCGGCGGCTTGAGATATCACGGCATGAGCCCGATCGTGTCAAAGCTCTCAGACGACGGATATATAAAAGCGGCGGCTTTTGAGCAGCTGCGCGTGTTCGAGGCGGCTACAGTCTTTTGCAAGTGCGAGGGAACTCTGCCCGCGCCGGAGAGCAGTCACGCCATACTCGCGACTATGGAAGAAGCTGAAAAATGCCGTAAGACCGGTGAAAAGAAAAAAATACTTATGGGACTCACGGGTACGGGGTATTTCGATCTCGGCGCTTATCGGGATTTTAACGAGAAAAAGATGACGGACTTTATTCCAACTGACGACGATTTGGAAAAAGGCTTTAAAACTCTGCCGATCATCTGACCGATAAAGCTCGATACAAAGAATCCCGCGCAAAATGAAACTGTTCCGCAACATTGATTATCCGGCGGCTAAATGCCGCCGGATAAAGTTTTTTATACCTTGTCAAAACAGTTGACGCAGTCTTGCGCATGGGTTAGTATTAAGAACGGTGGGAGTGATGAGATGAACCGGTATAAACTGAATAAAAAGCATGTCTCATGGGGAATCACGGCTTTTTGCGTCATTGTGGCCTGCATCGCTTTTTTCTGGATACTGCAGAGATGGGCTGAATTTCACTTGGCCGTCGTTTCGGCAATGTCCGTATTAAGCCCGTTCGTTTGGGGTTTTGTTATCGCCTACCTGCTTACCCCGATGGTCAGGTGGTTCCAAAGCAAGATTTTTGAGCCGCCGGCCGCAAAGATATTCAAAAGAAAGAACAGGACGAGAAGAATATTTGTATTTTCGAGAACTCCCGCCGTAATAATCTCGATTTTGATCATGTATCTTGTGATCGCCGCGCTCCTTTGGCTTATTCTGCCGCAGGTCTACCACAGTATAGACAGTATACTGAGGAACATGACGCTGTATGTGAGCGTGGCTGAAAACTGGATAGAGAGCATACTCGAAAACTACCCGGAAGCGGAGGAATATGTTATAACCGTTCTCGGAGACGTTTCAAGCGGTATCGCCACGTGGCTTCGAAACAGCATACTGCCATTTATGGGCAGGGTGATATCCGGCATATCGACCGGGATGGTCTTTGTTTTAAAAGGAGTGTATGATATTTTGATCGGCACGGTGGTTTCAGCTTATGTTTTGTTCAACAAAGAAACCTTTGCCGCTCAGAGCAAAAAAGTCCTGTACAGCATTTTTAAGAAAGAAAATGTAAGAAAAATCCTTTATGCGCTTAAATTCACAGACAGAACGATAATGGGCTTCGTAAGCGGCAAGCTGCTGGATTCGCTGATTATCGGCATATTGTGCTACATATGCTGTTCCGTATTGCAGATGCCCTACGTTCTTTTGGTCAGCGTCATAATCGGTATTACAAATATCATACCTTTTTTCGGGCCGTTTATCGGAGCGGTGCCGTGCGCGCTTATTATTCTTATGGTTTCACCCATGCAATGCCTGGTATTCGTGATATTCATCATACTGCTGCAGCAGCTTGACGGAAATGTTATCGGACCGAAAATATTAGGCAGTACGGTAGGGATAAACGGCTTTTGGATCATGTTCTCGATCATACTCGGAGCGGGGCTGTTCGGATTTGTCGGTATGCTTTTGGGAGTGCCGGTATTTACGGTCATTTATGCCGGCTTTCGGTATATTATCAACGCGCGGCTGAAAAAACGCGGACTGCCGTCGGACACCGCGAGATATAAACCGAAAGGCGTTATGATAGAGAAACCTTTTCCCGAAGATGAAGTCACGAGAGGGCAGTGAAGAGTTTGACGCTCGCCTCTTTCAACCGCTCGCACAGGAGCAGCGCTTCCTGTTCGGAAGAATAACGCGAAAAGCTTATTCTCAAAGCGCCGTCCGTTACTTTCCCGGGCAGCCCGATCGCTTCCAGTACATGGCTCCGCCCGCCTTTTTTGCAGGCGGAGCTTCTTGATACGTAAATGCCTTTTTCTTCCAGAAAATTCATAAGGACTTCGCTTTTATGACCCGGCACGGATATGTTCAGAATATGCGGAGCGCCGCCGCCCGTTATGATAAGACCGGGTATTTCGCCGGTAAGACGATTAGCCGTCAGATCCCTCAATTTACTCATCCGCTCGGCGGTTTCGGCCATGGAATCGACGCCTGTTTTGACGGCTTCTCCGAAAGCGCATATTTGCGGCAAGGCTTCGGTTCCCGCGCGTTTTGAGGATTCCTGCCCGCCTCCCGCGATAAACGGGCGCAAGCTGACGCCTTTTCGGACATAAAGCGCGCCGACGCCTTTCGGAGCGTGAACTTTATGCCCGGATAAAGATATTAAATCGGCGCCCAAAGCCGAAGATGAGACAGGTATCTTTAAAAAAGCCTGTATCGCGTCGGTATGCAGCAGAGCTTTTGAATTTTTCAGCTTTAAAGCTTCTGATATTCCCGCGATATCGGTCACAGCGCCGGTTTCGTTGTTCACGAGCATAAGCGAAATGAATACAGTATCATCCCGAACGGCGCTCATTACGGCTTCCTTCAGTATGCCGCCGCTCGGCGAGGGAGACAGCCGGGTGACTTCGAATCCGTCTGCCTCGAGCATGTCGAGAGATTTGAGCACAGAGTCGTGTTCAGCTTTTGAGCTTATAATGTGTTTCCCGCGCGGCGCCGCGCGGCGCGCGCCGCACAGCACAGCCCAGTTGTTGCTCTCGGTGCCTCCGGAAGTAAAGAATACTTCTCCCGTTTCAGCGCCCAACGCGCCCGCTAAAAAAGAACGCGCCTCCTCAAGCGCCTTTTTCGCGCGTCTGCCGGCGGCGTGCGGAGATGAAGGATTGGCGTAGTTTTCGGTCATGATTTCATAGGCTTTGCGGGCCGCTTCCGGGCATACGATCGTGGTGGAGGCGTTGTCAAGATAGACCGTCACGGGTTGTGCCCCCCAATACATTGAGATTTATACAGTATAAACCGTTAACCGGGCGATTACAAGGATGAAAGACCATGAAATTTGCCTCCGCGACCTTGGGATGCAAAGTCAATCAATATGAGACGCAAGCTGTTGAGTCGCTTTTGAAAGAGAGGGGCCACTCGCGCGCCGAGGCTTCAGCGGCGGATGTTATTATTATAAATACATGCGCCGTTACAGAAGAAAGCGAGAGAAAATCAAAGCAGACGATACGCAGGCTGAAGGCTCAAAACCCGAAGGCTCTGATCGCGGTGTGCGGCTGCTTTTCGCAGACAGCTCCGGACAAGCTTTCGGGGATGGGAGCGGATATCATGTTCGGGAGCGCGGACAAGCTGATTTTCGTTTCGGAAATCGAGCGCGTTTTCAACGACCCGACACTGAGAGGAGTACATCATATTGACGATCCGGCGAAGCGCGGATCATTTGAATCTTTACCGGCCGGCGCGCCGCTCGGACGTACAAGAGCAGTGCTGAAAATACAGGACGGCTGCGATAACTTTTGTTCATACTGCATAATCCCGTTTGCCCGAGGAAGATCGCGCAGTCTGCCGTTTGAAGAGGCCGCGCGCAGGGCGGGGGAACTGTCCGGTTTGGGCTATAAGGAGATCATACTGACCGGTATTGAGATAGCTTCATACGGCAAGGACTTAAAAACCGGCCGGGGGCTGATCGATCTGGCGGAGGCAGTTGCAAAAGCCGCGCCGAAAGCTCGCATAAGGCTCGGTTCTCTTGAACCCGCTGTAATAACCGAGGATTTTTGTTCGAGACTTGCGGGTATAGGGTCAGTTTGCAGACATTTCCATCTGTCGCTCCAATCCGGCTGCGACGAAATATTAAGACTTATGGGACGAAAATACGATACGGAAAAATTTTTTAAGTCGCTTCTCTTGCTTAGAAAGTATTTTCCGGGCTGTGCCGCGGCCTGTGATATTATTGTCGGATTTCCCGGGGAAACAGAGGAAGATCACCTTAAAACGATGGAATTCATCGGCAGATGCGAATTTGCTTTTATGCATGTATTTCCGTTTTCAGCGCGGCCCGGAACAAAAGCGGCGGCAATGAACGCGGAGCTGCCGGCGGCGATCAGGAAAAAAAGAGCCGAAGACGTCCGAAAAGCAGCCGGTGAAATGCGGGATATCTATCTGCGAAACCGGGTGGGGGAGACGCTGCCGGTGCTGTTTGAAAAAAACGCGGGAGGCGTATCGACAGGCCGGGGAGATAATTATTGCAGGGTCAAGGCCAACGGTTCCGTAAGGCGAGGCGTTGTCAAAAATGTTCAAATTTCGGGAGTCTCGGGTGAAATGCTTGTAGGAGTAACCGTTTGACTTGAGCTTGCTTTTTTTGTTATAATTTTTAAATCAACCGGTGAAACCGGCACATATATTTTCGGGGAGCTTTTGCAGTGACAAGGAAAGAGACGTTTAATTTTTCATCAGGGCCGTCCGTTTTGCCGGCAGAGGCGCTTGAGCGCGCCGGGGCCGAGATCTGCAATTTCGGCTCAAGCGGCATGTCAGTAATGGAAATGAGTCACAGAAGTCCGATATACGAAGGCATATTTGCCGAAGTAAAAACGAAGCTGAAAAAAGCGCTTTCGGTGCCTGACAGTCACGAAATACTGTTTTTGCAGGGAGGGGCGTCGATGCAGTTTTCCATGATTCCCATGAATCTTATGGGAGAGAAAGGCTGCGCTGACTATGCCGTGACAGGAAATTTTTCCGATACAGCGTATAAGGAAGCAAAAAAATACGGGACGGTAAATCTTGCGGCTTCATCCGAGGATAAAAACCATACTTATATACCTGCGCAAAATGAGATCACAACAGACCCGAACGCTTCCTATTTTTATTATTGCGCCAATAACACGATATACGGCACGCAGTGGAAATATGTGCCGGAAACAGGCGCCGTGCCGATAGCATGCGACATGTCATCCGAAATACTGTCAAAACCCGTCGACATAAAAAAATACGGCGTTATTTTCGCCGGCGCGCAAAAAAATATGGCTCCGGCCGGACTGACCGTTGTTATTATCGATAAAGCCCTTGCGGGACGCGAACTTCCTTTTACGCCGCTTATGATGAGCTATGGGCTTATGATAGAAAAAGACTCGATGTTCAATACTCCTCCGTGCTGGAATATTTACATTCTCGGTCTTGTTTTGGATTGGCTTGAGAGCAGGGGCGGGGTTATCGGTATGGAAAAGGAAACCGTCGAAAAAGCGAAAATGGTCTATGACGTGTTGGATGAAAGCAGACTGTTTAATGCTTGCGCCGAACCCGGAGCGCGATCGAATATGAATATCACCTTCAGAACAAAAAGCCGGGAGATCGACGCTGCTTTTGTAAAAGAAGCGGAGGCGCGCGGTTTGCTGAACCTGAAAGGTCACAGGTCGGTCGGCGGGATGCGCGCGTCTGTTTATAACGCGCAGCCGATCGAAGGCATACTGGCGCTTGCGGAATACATGAGAGATTTCGAGGTAAAAAATCGTGTTTAAAATAAAAACACTCAATAAAATAGCGGAATCGGGCTTGGAGAGACTTGAGGAGGAAGACTGCGCGGCGGGAAGCGATATGCCGGATCCCGACGGTATTTTGGTGCGCAGCTTCAATATGCACGATTATGTGTTCAATCCTGAGCTTTTGGCTGTCGCCCGCGCCGGCGCCGGGATCAACAACATCCCGGTCGATCGCTGTACAAAAGAGGGGATAGCGGTATTCAACACCCCCGGGGCGAACGCCGAGGCAGTTAAGGAGCTTGCGGTATGTGCGCTTTTAATGGCGTCGCGCGATGTGGTGGGCGGCGTTGAGTGGGTGCGCAGTATCGCGGGAAACGGCGATGAAGTCGCCGCTATGGTGGAACTCGGAAAGTCGAGTTTCGCGGGTCCTGAAATAAGCGGCAAGACATTGGGCGTTGTGGGACTGGGGGCGATAGGCGCGAGGATAGCGAATATCGCTTTGGAATTCGGTATGAAGGTGTACGGTTTTGATCCGTATTTATCGGTGGACGCGGCGTGGCAGCTCTCGCGAGAGGTTACAAGGGCTCACGACATCGACACTGTATATAAGAACTGTGACTATATCACCCTTCATATACCGTACCTTCCGGCGACACACGGTATGATAAACGAGGACGCCTTATCAAAAATGCGCGAAGGTGTGCGGCTCATCAATCTGGCCCGAGGGGAACTTGTATGCGATGAAGACCTGATTGCCGCTCTTGATACTGCGAAGGTGGCGAGATATGTCACAGATTTTCCCAACGGGCAAATCGCCGGCTTGCCGAATGTGGTGCCTCTGCCGCATTTGGGCGCGTCAACGCCCGAAAGCGAGGAAAAATGCGCGGAAATGGCGGCCGCCGAACTCTGTGACTATTTAAAAAACGGCAACGTAAAAAACTCGGTCAATTTGCCGCCTGTGTTTTTGGACAGGATCGGGATCAGTCGGTTGTGTGTTATACATTTAAATGTGCCGCGGGTGATAACGCGCATACTTGATCTTATCGGCGGATTGGATATCAATGTTGAGCATATGATCAACAAGCAGCGCGGAGAGTACGCTTATACGATCATAGACACCGGCACAAGAATAAACGGAGATATTTCAGAAAACATTCGCAAAATGAAAGAAGTCATACGCGTCAGGATTCTGCAAAACGAATAAGCGGAAGGCCGCTTGACTCTTGTTATTTATACACGTCCTTCGCCTCTGCGTATTCATGGTTGGCGACAACGGAAAAATGGAATATCGGGCGGGTCACCTCAAGTATTCGAAGAGGGTTATGAGCGACCCCTCCGGGCACGAAAATCAGGGAAGTGCGGGTCAGCTTATGTGCTTCTTTATTGATCGAGAACTCAATGATGCCGCCGAGATCATAAGGATCGCCGGGATTTGAACCGAAAAAACCGATCAGCTCACCGTAACCGTGCTCATGTTCGGCGAAGATCGGGTCCCGTTCGGGGACAGAGTGATACCATGCCGTGTTCATTTGGAAAGCGCCCGGACAGGCATTTCCGTCCATCCAAAGTATGCGCTTTGAGAATTTTTCGTAGACAGCCCGAAACTCAGGCGTCATCAGGCCGACCGGTTCCCGGAGTTCCTGTATTATGAAATTCCCGTATTCCCCGCCTTTATTATTATCGTAAACCATGCTTAAATCTCCTTTGTGTGTTCTGTGGCAATGCGTCATTTGATAAAATGCCGCATTGTAAGTATTTCAGCTTACGGTGCAGGAGAGCGTATACCCTCCGAGATAATAACTCCTTACAAGCAGCAGATATGTGCCTTGTCTCAGTTGGGCCGAAACGGATATCGGGCGGTTTATATCGCCCGCTTCTGTTATGCGGCTCGTTTCGTCACCGGAATAGAGAAACAGATTGACGAACATCCCGTGTTCGGCAACCAGCGTGAAGGTGATACTGCACGGTTCGGAAATGCTTATCCTGTACCAATCTTCCGTGTCGGTTTTGCCGGTGTCGTTAAAAAAGCCGAGATAACCTGTGACCGTGCTGTCCGGAGCCAAGGGACCGGCTGTGCTGCCGCTGTCGTTTCCTTTCGGATCGTTACGCATCTCGGTTTCCTCAAATTCGGATGACAGCGTGTAGGAACCGGTATAGTAGCATCTTATACACAGATAATATGTTCCCGATTCAAAAAACTCAATTATACCAACAGTTTCGTTTCTGCCGCCTTTAGCGGTTATTGCTGTAACTTCATCGGAAGCGTAAAGATACATGTTAATGTACATTCCGTCTTCCGCATTCGCGAAAAGACTTAATTTGCCGCCCGAAGGCAGAAAAATCCTGTACCAATCTTCTGTTTTCGGCTTTCCTTCCTCATGTTCGCCGAAATAGCCGCTCAACTCTGCTCCTATCGAAAGCGTTTTGATATTTTGCTCACGGGTCTCATCGTTTTTTCCGTCCTCCGATAGGATTACGGTCCCCGTAACGCCGTCCCAGCTGACGGATAGACCGAGGGCCGAAGCCATTCCGCGCATCGGAAGATATGTCGTGTTTCCCATGATAAAAGGTTCGACTGTATTGCCGCGCTCGTCGGTTGCGTTTATCTCTTTGCCGTCAAGCAGTATTATTATATCTCTGTAGGTAAGGGTAACGGCAACGGTTTCTACACTCCCGAGAGTGTACACCGGCTCGGCGGATTTGCCGGAGCTTTGTTTTGCGAGTGAGATCGTGCTTGTCGAACCCTCCCATTCCACGCTGAGCCCAAGCAAAGCTGCCAGACCGCGGACGGGAAGATATGTCGAACCGTCCATAATAAACGGTTCCGTATAATTTCCGTGTTCGTCTGTCGGAGTAACGACTGTGCCGTCAAGCGTTATCCTTATGTCTCTGTAATGGAGAGTGGCGTCGGTCGTTTTATTTTCTGCTGACACGGGAGTAAAACCGAGGACAGCCGTAAAAAGCAGACCCGCGAAAATCAAAATCAAGCACTTTTTTATTTTCATTTTTTATTCTCCTGACGAATGATTGTGCAAGGGCATTATTATAGATCGGCGAAATCTCTGATGCCCGGTATTTTTGAAAGAGCGAGATAGAGATAGGTTCCTGCTGCGACGCCGAAGAACCCTTGTATCAGATTGCCGGGAACATCGGCCAAAGCTCCCGCGCCGAGCCCCAATATTACGGACGCAAAAGCGAAATAACCGGAAATCATAACAGCTTCCGCCGCAATGCCCGCGAGCACGGCGGGAGCTACACGTTTCGGAGACTTGAGCCTGCGAAGCACGGCGCCCGAAACAAGGGCCATTAAAGCCTTTATTATGAGCGTAGCCGGAGCGTATATAACGAAACCGGACAAGACATCGGCCGCTGCCGACCCTATCCCGGCGGCGGCCGCTCCCGAAACGGGACCCATGAGAAAAGCGCTGAGCAGAACGACGGCGTCGCCCGCGTTAAAGTATCCGCCGGCGGGCGATGAGATTTGAAGGAGGGAAGCAACGCAGCACAGCGCGGCTGAGAGCGCTGAGGCTATCAGTCTTTTGGTTTTAAACATGATTTTATCCTATTACCTCGATGGAATATATTGACAGATAATACTTGCCGAAGCCGGCGTGCAATATCATAGTGTGACCGACCGAATAAAGTTTGCCGCCGATCACTATGCCGTTATCAGTCAGTATCCCCACCGCTTCGCCCGTTATATATACGCTGCAGTAACCTTCCTTGTCACCTATGGTTATGATACCGTCATGCGTTACCTCGAAGGATATGGCGTCGTCAATTATGACGTCGGTCACAACGCCCATGTAAATACTCTCGCCGCCGTCAAAAAGAGTGTCGCCCGGATGCGTGTAAGTCGGCACAAAATCGGGGCACTCCTCCTCAAAAAACATTATTCGCACTTTTGTCGGCTCAACGCCGGAGGCTCCTATGCCCAGCAGTCTCATACCGACGAAGACGACAAGCAAAACGACCGCTATGATTATTATTGCGTCAATAATATTGAGTTTGCCGAACAGCATTCCTTTTTTCTTTTCCATATTGCTGACCGTTCCTTTTTGTGAATGTATTATTTACAGCCGGAGACGCGGGAGAGTTTCACTGCCGCCGCGAGGATAGCAAAGACGAACCAAAACATCACCATGACACGCGGATAACTCCATGCGTAATCGGTCATGCCGAAAATCAATGAACCCGCCAAACCCGAGACGCAGCCGGCAATTATGCCCTTGAGGAGCGGAGACGTGCATTTTTTTATACTGCGGACGCCTGAGCGCATTGTAAAAAACATTGCGCAAATAAATGAGATGAGACCGAAAATTCCCATTTCCGCCCAAATTTGAAAATAGATATTATGAGCGTGTATGAAAACAGCTTGCGCCTTGTAAACACCGGACAGCTCAATGGCGTATCTCAACGCGTCCGGTCCGAGACCGACGCCGTATATTGGATTTTTGCCGATAATACCGAGCATCGCGGAGTATATGTAACCTCGGGTGTATGTTGATGAATCTGAGGCGCTGAATATACTCAGCAGTCTGTTAAGTATTGAAGCCGGCAAAAAGGGAACTGCAATAAAGCCCAAAACGATGAGAAACGGGACTCTTTTCGGGCAGAGTATCAGCATGAGTACAAATAAGGCAAAGAGGAGGGCAAGGTACCCGCCGCGCGCATATGTCATCATAAGCGCCGCGCAACACAGGGCGAAAACCGCGCCGAAGCAGATTTTCAGAAGTGTGCCGGGACTGTAAAAGGTCATTGCCAGCATCAGCGGCGCGAAAAATACAAGGATGTTTGCGTATGAATTTGGGTTTTCAAAAAACGAGTAAACGCGCCCCGGCATACTGCCGAAAAGACTGAGGTCGGTAAGTATCTCGTCGGCTTCGACCCCTGCGTAGTTTTGAAATACGGCATATAATGAGCTTATGCAAAGTCCGATGGCGGCGAGCCAAATAAGCCGAAACAGGTCGCGGGGGTCATTCGCGGCGCTGACCGTAAGTATGACTTTGATCATACAAGTCACGCCGAGAAAGAAAAATCTCAAGCTCATTGAAAAATCTTTTGACCAAAAGAGACTGAGAAGCGTCATGAAGGCGAAAATAACGGGCCAAGGTCCCACAGACGCAAGATCAGCTTTTTTCCCCGGCTCGGTGAAACATGAGGCGTAAAACATAATAAAAGCTACGGCGGTGATAATGAGGCTGTACAGATTGTTCCATTTCTCCTGAGGAGCTATCAGCATAAACAGCATTAAAAGCCCCGAGAGAGGAAGCGCGCTCTTACCGAAAAAAGGAAGCGCGTATCTGCAAAACAGGCTTGTTTCAGCCGGGCCTCTAACGTTTGCATACAATCTGTGCAAAAGGTTCGGAATGAGGTTAACAAGACTTGACGCGGCTTTGTAAAATACCGAGTGTTCCCATGCGCTTTCCGGTGAATTTCCGGAAGACAAAATACGGTGCGTGAGGCTCATACCAAAGGAACGGCTTATATTTATACACAATCTGTGAATAACGCCGCCGCGGAACCGGTCCGTTATGCGGTCCGCGATGTTTATCGCCGCCGGCAATAATGCGCTGTTTTTATAAGACGCCATATTTCAGGTCCTCAGTTTCGGTTTTTTAAGGAGTACAGAACCGCAAGCGGGAAAAACAATTTGAAGCGAATCAAAAAGGACACTGTCATCTTATTTAAGGACATGTTACGGGGCCTGTAGTTTTTGATCGCGTTATCAAAATCCTTTTGCTTGCAAACGGCCCTTACGGTTTTAAGCTTTTCTGCGAGAGATTTTTTATTTCCGGGCGCGAATTCATTGGATACTGCGATAAGCAGCCCTGCCCACAGGGTATTGTCTCTCCAATATGGAGGCAGGGTCCGCGCGAAGTTTAAAGCGAGTTTTTCTTTGGTTTTCAGAGAGGCGCAAAAAACGGCAACACAATCCGGCATATGTCTCCTTGTGACCGAGTAAGGGTTTTGTAAATAGAAGTACAGGGGTTCGTCGATCGAGTATATTGCAGTCGAATATGAAAAGTATTCCATTAAAAAGATCTCGTCTTCCAGGTATGCGCCGAAAAAACGAATATTGTTTTCGATTATGACCGATCTTTTGAACAGATACCTCCAAACCGTACCGAGAATGAGATTGCGGCTCACTCTGTCGGAAAAGAGAGGGATAATGAGTTTTTCAACAATGTCGTCGTAATTATGCAGTCCGTGGGGAAGAGGAGCTTTTATGGGTTTACAGTTGTCGTTTTGCATGGTAAGATAATATCCGCAGACCGCGCACTGAGCTCCGGATTCGGCAAGAGCGCCGATCATGCGTTCATAAGCGTCCGGCGACAGCCGGTCATCGGCGTCCGCAAAAGCGATATACTCACCTGCAGAAGCGTCGATTCCCGCGTTTCTCGCTTCGCTGACGCCGGAATTTTGACGGTGCAATACCGTAACTCGTTTGTCGATAGCCGCCAGCCTATCGCATACAGCGGCTGTGTTGTCGGTTGAGCCGTCGTTTACAATGATAACTTCGAGTGCCGGATTTTTGTGTTCCAAGATCGACAGTACGCATTTTTCAAGGGATTGCCCGGCGTTATATGCCGGAATTATGACGCTTAACTGCGGCATCCGATATCCTCCGGTCGAGGTATTATTTTCCAGTATATAATATTCTCTGATGTTTTTCAATATTCGAAAATGCAGGGTTTCCGGCACGAATGCCGGAAACGGGAGGGAACGACTGAGCCTATGAATATTTTCAGCGTTTTAACTTTTACCGGCGGATTGGCTGTATTCCTTTACGGGATGCATATTATGGGGCAGGCTCTTGAAAAAAAAGCGGGCGGACGTTTAAAAAGCATGCTCGAGCAAATAACGTCAAAACCATTAAGCGGCGTGCTGTTGGGCTTCGGTATCACCGCCGTGATCCAAAGCAGTTCGGCGACAACTGTTATTACGGTCGGACTTGTCAACTCGGGAATATTGGATTTGGCGAATTCCGTCGGCATAATCATGGGCGCAAACGTCGGGACAACGGTCACCGCTTGGATATTGAGTTTGGTCGGTATACAAAGCTCGAATTTTTTTGTTCAAATGCTTAAGCCTTCAAGTTTTTCACCGGTGCTGGCAGCCGTCGGTATTTGTTTGATTTTATTTGTTAAAAGCGAGCGAAAAAAAGACATAGGACACATTCTGCTGGGATTTGCGGTCCTTATGTTCGGCATGGAAACAATGTCGACGACGGTTAAACCGCTTGCAAACGTTCCGGAATTTATTAATGTTTTGACAATGTTTAAAGCGCCGGTACTCGGTATTCTGGCAGGCGCCTTGATTACGGCCGTTATTCAATCTTCATCGGCTTCGGTCGGCATACTGCAGGCCATGTCCATGACCGGCAGCATTACTTACGGTATGGCAATACCTATAGTGATGGGGCAGAATATAGGCACATGCATAACCGCGATGATGTCTTCCGTAGGGACTAACGCGAACGCCAGACGCGCGGCGTTGGTCCATTTGTACTTTAACCTGTTGGGGGTAGTTGCATTTTCAGCAGTGTTCTATCTGATAAACGCTTTTATCGGATGGTCTTTTATGAACTCCACGATAAACGCGATGCAAATTGCTGTTTTTCATTCTGTTTTTAACGTCTTTACAACAGTGATATTATTTCCGCTGAAGAAGCAGCTTGCGCGTATGGCAGTTGCAAGCGTCAAAGAACCGGAGAATGAGGAGCATTTTCGTTTTCTTGACGATCGCTTGCTTTCGACTCCGGCGTTTGCGGTCGCGAGATGCAGAGACTTAACGATAAACATGGCTGAACTCGCTAAAGAGACCTTTTCGGCTTCTATAAAAGTACTTGAGGGCTATACTGAGGCGGCCGCTGTTAAGATTCTTGAAAATGAAGAGAAAATGGACCGCTATGAGGACAAACTCAGCACTTACATGGTCAAACTTTCGGCGAAAAGCATATCCGCTTCTGACAGTAAAGAACTCGGAACGCTATTGCAGTGTATCGGAGATTTTGAGCGCATAGCCGACCATTCCGTGAATATCATGCAGACGGCGGAGGAACTTTACGAAAAAAACGCCGATTTTTCAGAGGAAGCGAAAGAAGATCTGGCAATAATGCGAGACGCTGTTACTGAGATTGTCGACCTTGCCGTGGAAGCATTTGCCGGAAACGATTTGGAAGCGGCGCTGAAAGTCGAACCGCTCGAAGAGGTGGTTGACGTTTTAAGAGCCGCGATGAGGTCACGGCACATAGTGCGCCTGCAAAGGACAGACTGCACCGTAATGCTCGGCTTCGTTTTCTCCGATCTTTTAACAGATCTTGAAAGAGTGGCGGATCACTGTTCAAATATTGCGATATGCATTATCCAAAGGAAAGAGGTAAAGGAATTTGACGCGCACAGATATATTGAGGAAATGACAGGCGCCGATAATGAGCGCTTTACCGCGATTCACGCTGAATATCTCGAAAAATACAAACTGAGCGCCGACGTTTGACAGCCGGCTCGGGTTTGACGCGGCAAAACTCCGGGGATAGAATTGCCTAAGAAATTACTTGCATCCGCCGGTCAACAGGCGGACCGTTCGCCGCCCGGGCGGGAAATCTGTGAAGTCTTAAAATTGAATATGCCTCCGTAGCTCAGTGGATAGAGCACTCGCCTCCTAAGCGAGGGGTCATGAGTTCGAGTCTCGTCGGGGGTGCCAACAGTTAAAAGTGCTGCAAATGCGGCACTTTTGGTGTAATAATGAATAGCCAACCGCACGCACAGGGTGATACCGCAGGTCCCGGTTGATTCAGGTTATGACGAGAACGTCATTCGCGGATGGAGCGACTATAGGAAGATGATGATATGAATCCGTTTTTTACACAAGTTTACGAGATCGTCAAACAAATCCCGCCGGGAAAGGTGGTATCATACGGTCTGGTTGCCCGGCTGTTAGGGCGTCCCCGCGCCGCGCGTGAGGTCGGCCGTGCAATGCGATATTGCCCGGAGGGGTTGCCGTGGCAACGGGTCGTCATGGCGGATGGTTCCGTAACAGGCGGGCTGTTCGCCGATATGCGGAGATTGCTGCTGGAGGCTGAGGAAGTGACGTTTTTGGCTGACGGCAGGGTTGATATGGAGAAGTGTCAGTGGGATTGGTCAACAGGGATAGGACTGAGTAATTGAAACAACAGAGATCGCGTGGTGTGATGTTTTTCAATGTCGAAACCTGATAATACTCCGTCTTCTTATCGCGGGCGGTCATGAGTTTGAGTATCGTCGAAGGCTCCGGTAAGTAACCCTGAAGTTGGCAACGGCTGCGAAGATTCTCTGTATTTGTAACGTTGAATATAACGGTGAAATTCCATTGAGAGTTGTAATTAGTATGACTAACTTTTTCTTTGAGAGAATAAACAGCTTGCCATGACGAGATAAACATCGTATACTCTTTGTAGCGTAATATTGGCTTTGGAATTTTTAAAAAACCTATGCGGTAAAATGCAACCGCTCATAACTTAAATGAAGCTGTCAATGAGTAAACTGCTTCAGGCGACTGCAAGAGTCCGGGAATACCGGCCCGCTGTTGGTTACACATTGTTCAAAAGGAGAGTTCTGTGTGAAAAATCTGAATGTCAGAGCAAAAATATTGCTTGGATTTGGTATTGCTGTTGCGATGCTTGTAGTAATTGTCGGCGTGGTTTTCACCTCAAACGCGCAAACCTCCGCGAATTTAGATAATGTTAAATTCGATTCTGACCTGCAAACTATCACTAAACAGTTTACCCTGCATTATTTGGAGGCTTGTATTAACGCGGAAGCCGCACACATCACAAAAAATGACGGTGCATACACGGATGTGGTCAAGGAAATAGACATGGTATACACCGATTTGGAGGAAATGCGTCGTTATATCGGTAATAATCCTTCAAAGGATGACTACATAAACGCGATCGAAGCGATTGAAGGCAAATTTTTAGATTGGAGACAATCGATCGTTACTGTTCAAAATAGCAATAAGGTGCTGCAGGATGCCATCGCTGCAGAAGGAGAACAACAGGAAGCGCTTCGTTTAACAGCCGACGCAACATATCTGAACCAGCAGATCATATGGCAGGAAGAGACACAGCAGGACACTTCTGCGGAGGATAAGCTCCGAAGAGTCGGAAGGCTGGACGAAACCGTTGTATTCATGAGGGAAATCGACGCTTTGATCCGCGAAGGGAGCTCAATGGTCAGAGCCTTTGATATCTCGCGGAGCGAAGAGTTTTTTGTTGAAATGGACAGGGTTATTGCAGACCTTCAAGAGAACGGAGATGTTGCGCGTAATCAGGGCACGAAAGATACCGCATATGCAACAGTTGACGCTCTAAACGGCTACAGGGACGCTTTCTTTGTCTTTGACAGTGCAAACAGGCAAAATAAAACCGACATTACGGAAGCGCAGCGTTTGGGGGATATTGCCTATGAAGCGGCGGATGCGTTTTTGGGCGATTTGGCAAAATCGGTATATGACGCCGTTGACATAACGATATCGTTTAACCGACTGTCTCTGATAATATCCGTCGTAATTGCGTTGGCAGCCATTGCTGTCGCTGTTTTTATCGCGCTGTATATCTCCGGGCAAATCAGCAAGCCGCTGGTCGTGCTCTCTGCCTTCATGAAAAAGGCGGGTGCAACCGGCGATATAAATCTCCGGCCCGAGGATGCCGCTCTTCTCCGGGAATTCTCACAAAGTAAAGATGAAATCGGACAGACTGTGGCAAATACCGCGTCGTTCATTTCACATGTTTCTCATATAACCAAGGATTTGGAAAGCGTCGCAAACGGCAACCTCAGTACCGAAATTGAATTGATTTCCGATACGGACACAATGGGGAAATCCTTAAAGCATATGGTTGACAGCCTAAATGAAATGTTCTTGGAAATAAACCTTTCCACAGCGCAGGTCTCCACAGGCTCAAAGCAGATAGCAGGCGGCGCTCAGATGCTGGCGCACGGCTCTACGGTGCAGGCCGCTTCGGTGCAGCAGTTATCATCATCGATTTACGAAATTGCACAGCAGACAAAGGATAACGCGGATATGGCGGAGAGAGCCGCCGCACTTGCCGGCACGATCAAAAACAATGCCGAAGAGGGCAGCCGCCGGATGGACGAGATGATGTCCGCCGTAAAAAATATCAATACGTCCAGCCAAAGCATCAGCAAGGTCATAAAAGTCATAGACGACATTGCGTTCCAAACCAACATTCTCGCGCTAAACGCTGCCGTTGAAGCGGCGCGGGCCGGTCAGCACGGTAAAGGCTTTGCTGTCGTGGCCGAGGAAGTGCGCAATCTTGCAGCCAAGAGCGCAGAAGCCGCTAAGGACACCGGGGGGCTGATAGCCGATTCGATGGAAAAAGCCGAACTGGGTTCGCGCATTGCGGGCGATACCGCGGAAAGCTTGGCGGAAATCGTGTCCGGCATCAATGAAAGCAGCCGGATCGTCGAGGAAATTGCCCGCTCGTCAGAACAGCAATCAGTCAAGATCGCTCAAGTCAATACGGGCATTGATCAAGTAGCGCAGGTCGTACAGCAAAACAGCGCGACAGCAGAGGAGAGCGCTGCAGCGTCACAGGAAATGAGCGGCCAATCGGTCATGCTGGAAAACTTGATCGCACAATTTAAATTGAGGGACAACGGAAACGCGCACATTGATACCTTAAGATTGCAATGATCCCCATCGGCAACGAAAATTAAACTCGTATTCGGCGCCGCCGGGTGTGCCGATAAGATTAAGCCGTATGCGTCCCGAGAATTAAGTATTGACATAAACTGACAGAACAGGGCAAGATATTAATCAGGGCGGATGAGCCGTAATACGGCTTGCCGCCTTGAATACATGTCAGCTGAGCCGGGCGGGCATGTTGAGGGCGGCCGTCTTGCGGGCGCAGATGTTTATTATACCGGACTTTTTTTATTCATCAGCCGGACATACGGTTTTTCCATGTCACAGTTTACATAAACATTTGGACACCCTATTCGCTGCTCTTTTTTTCTGTTCGTGTAACACATCTGTTGTAAACCTGCAAATAAAGACAATCGGGCTGATATGAATGTATTGAAACCGGCGGTCCGATATGATATGTTTAACAAAATGTATACTTGAAGAATCCTTATGATCGACAGCACGAGGTATTTCCGCTTTATTTGCCCGTATTTTTAATTATTATGAATACAAATTCAGAAAGAAGGTTCCGTTATGATCAAAATGTATACCGCACGGACTTCGGAGATCGATGAAATCGACGAGGCTGTCAAAGAAATCAAAGGCCAAATTGATTTCTCGGCCCTGAAAAAGAACTCAGGAGGATTGATATTCTGTCACATCGATTTTATTGAGAGCGGGGTCGTAAAAGCACTCTGTGATGAATTGCCTTTTAATGTGATAGGGATGACCTCGATGGTGGGAGCTGATGAACACGGTTATGGCCTATTTGATCTGACATTAACTGTGCTCACCTCCGACGAGATAACATTTGAGGTTGGGATGACCGCGAAAATCGACCGCGGCAATTATATCGATGAGACGGAAAAACTCTATAAAAGCGTCCGCGGCAAGATCGAAACCGATCCTGCGGTGATATTTACTTTCATGCCTTACGTCCGGGATGTGTCCGGTTATGAGGTGGTAGCGGCTATGGATAAGGCTTGTAACGGCATTCCGATGTGGGGGTCCATTACAAATAACATCGACTTTAATTATGAGACGGTGGAAACGATCTGTAACGGCGAACACTTGTCGGCAGGCGTTGCCATGATGCTTTTAAACGGGCCTGTCGAACCGAAATTCATTGTTTCCTCCATACCTGAGCGCAATATATCGAGCAGCCGCGCTGTAATCACAAAAAGCGAAGGGGCGATCCTGCGCGAGATAAACGATCTGCCCATACTGGAGTATTTGGCCAACATCGGACTTGTTGTCACGAAGGATAACATCACGACGACGCCGCTAATGATTTACTATGACGATGCTGCAGAACCGGTTGCGCTGGGGTTTTACACACTTTTTGAGGATGGCTCGGTATTGGCGGGAGGCTATATGCCCGAAGGGACATCCTGCGCCGTGGGCAGTATAGACGCTCGGGGCATTTTTGAATCATCCGAAGCCGGACTCAAAAGGATACTTGACTATGAGGACCGGAGCGCCACACTGCTTCTGCCCTGTGTTACACGTTATATAATGCTTGCGCCGGATCAGGAGGGCGAACTGCGATTGATCCGGGAAAAGCTTGACGCCGGCGGGCGCCCTTACATGATGGGTTATTCGGGAGGCGAGATCTGCCCCATGCCGGACGCGCAAGGAAAACTTCGTAACCGTTTCCACAACTACACATTCTGCGCTTGCGTCCTGTGATTTCCCGTCAGAGCGATTCTCAAGCGAAAGAAGGGATAAGTTGGGAGAAGCGGATTTTGAAATAACAGGCAGCCCGGAGGATGAGCAAGCGAAAATAACGCGGCTCGAGCGTGAGATAAGAAGACTCAACCGTGAGAACGCCCATCTTAAAAATGCCGTAGCCCAAGAAAAGACGGCGTATACCACGGTTTTGAACCAACAAAAAGCCGGTACATTTATTCAGCGTGAGCGCGAGAGATACTTAGCGCTTTTACTTGCCAATTCTCCCGGAATAATTTTGTTTTTGAGCCGGACGAACAGGGTCGAGTTTTGCACGGAATCTTTTGTTCGCAAAGCCTGCTTTAAGAATTCGTCGGAGATATTGGGGCGCACGATATCGGAAGTCCTTTCTCCTTTTATGGATGACATATCCCACGAAAAACTGCTTAAAAAGTGCCGGGATGTCATTACGGCGAACGAATCGCTTTCCTGTGACGTGACATTTCGCTTTACAGCCGGCGGCGAAACGGAGGATTTCGCCGGGATGATTGTTCCGATGAGCGAAGCAAAGCAGACTGAGGGCGGGTTGATGTTAATGTTCCATGACGTAACCGTCCTGAAACGCTCGCGGGAGGAAGCTTTGGCGGCCAACAAAGCCAAGAGCGACTTTTTATCGAATATGAGCCATGAGATACGCACCCCCATGAACGCGATCATCGGTATGACATCAATAGGAAAAAAGGAAAAAGATACAGAACGCAAAGACTATGCTTTTGAAAAGATAGAAATCGCGTCGACGCATCTGCTCGGCGTTATCAACGACATTCTCGACATATCGAAGATAGAATCGGGCAAAATGGAATTGTCCGGAATTGTTTTCGGGTTTACTGATATGATCAAAAGAGTGACAAGCGTCTCAATGGTGAAAATGTCGGAAAAAAGACAAAGGTTTTCTTTTGAGATTGACCCTGAGATTCCGGATGTTTTGTTCGGCGACGACCAGCGTTTGGCGCAGGTGATAACTAATCTGTTGTCGAACGCGACAAAATTCACGCCTGAAGGCGGAGAGATATCCCTGAGCGCCCGGCTCCTGAGTTTGCGGAATAACGAATGTGTCACGGAGCTGTATGTAAAAGATTCGGGCATAGGGATGTCCGAAGAAGATGTCGCTAAATTATTCAACGCTTTTCAACAGGCCCAAGCCGGTACCTCTCGAAAATACGGAGGAACCGGCTTGGGTTTGGTCATATCAAAGAGGATACTGCAGATGATGGGCGGAGACATCCGTGTTGAGTCGGAACCGGGAAAAGGCTCTTGCTTTTACTTCACGGTAATACTCGGTGTACCGGATAAAGCTGTTCAAACCGGGCCGGCCGGTTCTTTGAGCGAGTCAAACAAAGACGCCGAACGGATTTGCGATTTTTCCGGGAAAGTTATTATGATCGCAGACGATGTTGAGATAAATCTGGAAATTGCCGCCGCGATGCTCGAAGGGACGAACGCTTCGATAGTTAAGGCCAACAGCGGCAGGGAAGCGGTCGACATGTTCACGGCTGCGCCGGATTATTATGACCTCATACTGATGGATATGCAAATGCCTGAGATCGACGGGCTGCTGGCGACACAAATGATCAGGGCGCTTGGTGTGCCGAAAGCCGCCTCTGTACCGATTATTGCCATGACAGCCAATGTGTTCAGGGAAGACATTGAAAAATGTACAGATGCGGGAATGAACGATCATTTGGGAAAACCCATAGTAATGGATGATGTTATCGATAAACTGACTAAATACATATGAAAGTCGGATCGACCGGTCAGCCCGTGCAGAGTTTTCCACCGTCGAGGACGCATATCGTACCGTTGATGTTTGCCGCCGCGGGAGATGCGAGATAGACGCAGTACGCCCCGATCTCTATCGGTTCTCCGAAACGGCGGGAAGGAAGGGCGTTATCGACGAAATCATAGATTCCCGGCGGGAGGTCTTTGTCGAGATCTGAATGCGTAAGCCCCGGCGCTATAACATTAAAGCGCATTCCCGAGCCTCCGAGCTCAATACACAGATATCTGGTAAGTATATCCAGTCCTGCTTTCGCGGCGTGATATCCCGGCTTGAAGTGCTTAAGGCCGGCCGATACGCTTTGTCCCCCGACCGAAGATATGCTGATCACACTGCCCCCGCCGTTTTTGATCATTGAAGGGACAAAGCTGTGTATCGTGTTCGCGGGACCGTGCAGATTGGTGTCGATCGTTTGATGCCATTTTTCCAAGTCTTTATCCTCAAGCATTCGCGCTACCGGAGCGACTCCTGAATTGTTAACAAGGACGTTAACCTTGCCGAATACGTCGAAAACAGATTTTGCCGCCTTTCTGACGTCCTCAAGTTTAGAAACGTCGCAGGCGAAGCAGTGGTGATCACCGCCGTATTCCTTAAGCTTAGCCGCTGCTTCCGCGCCCTTTGAAACGTCGCGGCAGAGGATGGCGACGTTAGCGCCGCTTTGGGCAAAAGCGGTGGAGATACCGAAGCCGATTCCGCGGTTGCCGCCTGTTACCACTACATTGTATCCGGATATGTCGTATGCGCCCTTCATGCTCGTTATCGGATTGATTACAGCCATTTTAATACTCCTTTTAATTTTATTGGTGAGACCGTTTCCGCAATGATAAATTGCGGGTTCTTACTGTCAGGCTGATTATATAATGGGTTTCATTAAATTGCAATACAGCGGGACGGGAGTTCAAACCCGGAAAGAAACGGATTTTTCCGTGATTTTGTCTTCAAGCCGGAAAAACAACGATAATTGATATTTACAACATTTTCAATGCGTGATAACATTTACGGGTTAAGTTGTTGTGCGAGGTATCCCGTAAATGTTTGAAAGACTGAAGCAGATCGAAGAAAAATATATTGAATTGGATGAGAAATCAAAACAACCGGAAATCTACCGGGATCCCGGAGCGTACGCGAAGCTCGCACGGGAGCAAAAAGAACTTGCCCCGGTAGTAAACGCATACAGGGAATATGTCCGCTGTATCCGGGATATGGATGAGGCCCGCGAACTGCTGTCCGATCCGGAAATGAAAGAAATGGCGCGCGAAGAACTCGACAGAGCCGAAATGGATATGCGCTCAGCTGAAGAAAAACTGAAGGTGCTGCTCTTGCCCTCAGATCCCAATGATGCCCGAAATGTTATTGTTGAGATAAGAGGCGGCGCGGGCGGGGAGGAGGCTGCGCTTTTCGCGGCCGCGCTGTATCGAATGTATTCCATGTATGCCGATTCAAAGCGTTGGAAAACTGTGATCGCAAATATCAGCGAAACCGGTATCGGAGGCATAAAAGAAATATGCTTCATAATTGAAGGTGAAGGCGCGTATTCTAAGCTTAAATTTGAAAGCGGCGTACACAGAGTGCAGCGCGTACCGGAAACTGAGGCCGGCGGCAGGATACATACAAGTACCGTGACCGTAGCCGTCCTTCCGGAACAGGATGAGATAGATATGGAAATCAATCCTGCCGATCTGCAGATCGATACTTACAGAGCCTCAGGCGCGGGCGGTCAGCATGTCAATAAAACCGAGAGCGCGATCAGGATAACGCATATTCCGACGGGTACGGTCGTTGAATGCCAAGATGAGCGCAGTCAGCATAAAAACAGAGAACGGGCAATGAAAATATTGACTTCCCGCCTTTGCGAGGAGGAACGGATAAAAAAAGAAGCGGCACTCTCGGCCGAACGAAAAAGTCAGGTCGGGACGGGCGACAGATCTGAACGTATACGCACATATAATTTTCAGCAGGGCAGGGTCACAGATCATCGTATCGGTTTGACCTTGTATAAGATCGAACAGATCATGAACGGAGAAACAGACGAGCTGATAGATTCCCTGATCATGGCGGACCGCGCTGAAAAACTGAAGAATCAAGCGGAATAATGAAAACTGAAATAATAAAAAAGAATATATCGAAAGCCGCCCGCTTAATAAAATCCGGTAAAATCACGGCGGTACCGACGGAAACCGTTTACGGTTTGGCGTGCAGTGCGATGGACGCAGGGGCTGTGGCGCGTGTTTATGCATTAAAAGGACGGCCGCCGGAAAAACCCTTATCCTTGCTGGTGCCGGGACCCGAAGCGCTGGAGAAGTATTGCATGGATATACCGAAAGCGGCGTATACGCTCGCCGAGAAGTTTTGGCCGGGACCTCTTACTATTGTACTGAAATCATCGGGGGTCGTTCCGGATGTTGTGACGGCGGGAGGAGATACGGTCGGATTGCGCTGTCCGAAGCATGATTTGACTCTTAAGCTCTTGGCGGAAATATCTCTTCCTCTTGCCGCTCCGTCTGCGAACCTTTCCGGACAAAAGCCGCCCGCAACTGCCGGGGAAGTGCTGGAGTATTTCGGAGGCAAAATCGACGGAGTTATCGACGGCGGCCGGTGCGAAGCCGGCGCCGAGTCGACAATAATCGATTTGTCCCGGAGCCCGTACCGTATTTTGCGTGAGGGAGCGCTTTCCTCGGATGAAATAATAAGAGCTGTTACCGGCGCCATGAATATTATCGGTCTTACCGGAGGCAGCGGCACAGGAAAAACTACGGCGCTGAAAGTTTCGGAGAGTTTGGGCGCGCTCGCCATTGACTGTGACGATGTTTATCATGAGCTTCTTGAAAGCAATCAAGATATGGTTTTTGAGATAAGTTCACAGTTTAAAGGGGTCGTAACAGACGGGGTCCTCAGGAGAAAAGATTTGGGACAAATCGTTTTTCGCGGCAGAGAAGCCTTGGAGCGGCTGAACTCTGTTACGCACAAATATATCCGCGCCGAAGTTGATAAAAGGCTCAGCTGCTATGCCATGGAAGGCGGCGAAACAGCGGCTGTTGCCGCCATCGCGCTTATTGAAAGCGGCCGTGCGGAAAAGTGTTCAACAGTGGTCGGCATAACCGCCTCGCCGGAAGTCAGGCTGCTGAGGATAACAGAGAGGGAGAGCCTTTTGAGGGAATATGCCCGGATGCGTATAGACGCGCAGAAGACGGATGAATTTTTCCGGGAAAACTGTGATTTTATTATTGAAAATAACGGAAGCATTGGAGAGTTCAGAGATAAATGCGGAAAATTATTCGAGGAGCTGATGAATAATGGCTGAAAAAAATTCCGAATTGAGAGATAAGCTGTTTTATATACAAAAGAACGGCTATGCAATAATCGACGCGAATGAACGTTCTTTGTGTGAAAATTACTGTGAAGATTATAAGAGTTTTCTGAGCATTGCCAAAACCGAACGGGAAGCGGTCAATGAGGCTGTAAAGATTGCCTCATCGGCGGGTTTTTTGGAATACAAAAAGACAAAAACGCCTCTTAAAGCGGGCGACAGGCTTTACAGGAATATACGCGGAAAAGCGGTGATGTTTGCCGTGGTCGGGAAAAAGCCCCTGTCGGAGGGAGCTGTTTTTTCTGTCGCTCATGTTGACTCGCCGAGATTGGATCTGAAACAGCTTCCCATGTTTGAGAGCGATGAGTTATGTTATTTGAAGACGCATTATTACGGCGGAATCAAAAAATATCAATGGACGGCTGTCCCGCTTGAGCTTCGGGGAACCGTTGTTAAAAAAGACGGTGAAGCGCTGCATATTTCCGTGGGCGCCGATAAAGATGACCCGCAGTTTGTCATAACCGATCTTCTGCCGCATTTGGGCGAGGAACAAATGAAAAAGACAATGGCGGAAGGCATAACGGGAGAAGGTTTGAATATACTGATCGGCAGCATACCGCAAAATGATGAGGGCGACGACAAGGTCAAACTTACCGTGCTTTCGATCATAAATGAAAAATACGGCATAACTGAAGAGGATTTTGTTTCAGCGGATCTGTGCGCCGTGCCTGCCTTTGAGGTCAGAGACATCGGGTTTGATCGCAGCCTGATAGGCGGATACGGTCATGACGACAGGGTGTGCGCTTTTTCTTCGCTTAAAGCGGTGACAGAAATCAAAATACCGGAAAAGACAGCCGTTTGTGTTTTAACGGACAGGGAGGAAACGGGATCCGAGGGTGTTACAGGTATGCAAAGCGAAGCTTTTGACTCCTTCATTGAGGACCTTTGCGTTGCGGGAGGCGTCCGCCTTCGCGATTGTTATGAAAACAGCGTCTGTATTTCGGCCGACGTCTCCAACGCGTTTGACCCGAATTTCCCGGATGTTTCCGAAAAACGAAACAACGCAAAAATAAACTACGGCGTGTGTCTTATGAAATATACCGGCTCCCGAGGAAAATCCGGCTCGTCTGACGCGGGCGCCGAGCTTGTAGCGGAAATGAGAAAGATTTTCGCCGGTAACGGGGTCGTCTGGCAGATGAGCGAACTCGGCAAAGTGGATAAAGGCGGAGGGGGTACCGTTGCCAAATTTACGGCAAACAGAAATATTGCCACGATCGACGCCGGCGTACCTGTATTATCGATGCATTCTCCTTTTGAAATCGTATCCAAATTCGATTGCTATATGACATATAAAGCAGTAAAAGCTGTGTTTTTACAGGGCTGAAAATTATGTGAAACCGGAACGGATAAAAAAATGCCGGGACGCCGTATTACGCGGCGCCCCGTTGTCTTTTAATATATGAACAAATCATTCCGTTTCATATTTCTGAGAAAAACGTTCCTTGAACGCGCTCTTTAAAATGCCTATGGCGGGATTGTTGTTGTCACGTTTATGACACAGGCTGATACGCCTGTAGCAAAAATCATTTGAAAACGGAATAAATCTCACATCGTACATCGTGGCGTTTCTCATGTGCCGGCCAATGATGGTGATGGCGGAAGAATTGTTGATTTCCATTAAAACAGATTCAATTTGATTGTACAGTATAGGATTTGAAGGTGTAAAACCCAATTCCGAACAGTAATCGACAACCTTTTTCCACATTGTGTCAAAATAATTCGATTCAACGCTCAGAATCGTTTTTCCTTTTATCTCCTTAAGATCGATCTCATTTCGTTTTGCCAAGGGGTCTTTATTGTTGCATAAAATTCCGAGGCGCTCGTCAAAAAGATTAAAAAAGACAAGATTGCCCGAGCCGGAAAACGGGATATTCGGGACGACTATGATATCCACTTTATCGGCGTACAAATAGCGGATAAGGTCATTGGGATCGTCCATAACGAGTTTAAAATCTAAATTGGCGTGGTGTTTTTTCAGGTGGCTCGGCACGTCTCTGAGATAGTCTTTAACCGCGTAAAACGGGGAACCTAAAGTAACTGAAAGTTCTTCATAATTATTTGTCTGTTTTACGCGTGTTATCAAATGATCGAGCCGGTTTACAACGGCAGGCAGGTTTTCATACAAAAAACGGCCTTCCGCGGTCAGTTTCACGTTCTGTGTGGATCTGCTGAACAATCGGACGCCCAAATACTTTTCCAACCCGATAATATGCCGGCTGAGTACCGGCTGCGTTAGATATAAATGTTCGGCGGCAATGCTGTAGTTGAGCAGTTCCGCTAAAGTTATGAATTCTTTGAAATGTTCGATGTGCACGGATCGCTTTGCCCCCTATCTCACGCAGTATTGTCATCCCGGAAATGAGCCGCCGTAAAGGCGGCTCATTTTGTATTATTTCGGGTCACAGCCAGTCTGCCGTTATTTCAGCTTCATATTCTTTGTTAAACAGCGAAGCAAAACCTTTTATCGCGCTCAAGAACAGAGTAAGACTCAATACTCCTGCCGCGATCGATACGATCACGTATGAAGGAACGGTGGAGATTTTAAGAATAACCGTTGTATATTTATAGTCCATCGCCATTCCGGTCTGTTTTATCAAGGCGTTGCACAGTAAAGCGCCGATTCCGGCCGAAAGCAGTTCGCCGAGAGCGAACACGGCCAACCCTATCTTTCTCGGGAATATACCTATGAGCATCGTCACATGGACGTGCGTCCCTTTCATTTGGGCATAGGCGAAAGAACTTATAACTCCGCAAAGCATGAGCTGTTCAACTATTTCAAGGGATCCGAGGATGGGGCTGTTAAGCAAATAGCGCAGCATAACATCAGTTACTATAAGAAGCATGATAGCTGTGAAACAGATATATGAGATCGCGTTTACGGCTATGGCAAGAGCGCCGATGCTTTTTGTAAGAATCTTCATATCACGCTCCTCCTAACCGTACAGCAGATTCGGTATTACGAGCGCTATCTGAGGAAATGCGGTCACTACGACTATAGCGGCAAGAAGGGCAATTGTGAACGGAAGTGCGCCCTTGAATATAGTTTGCAGCGGGACGTCTTTGGCGACGCCGGAAATAACATAGCAATTCAGTCCGACCGGCGGGGTAATAACGCCGAGCATCATGACCATTACGATGATAACGCCGAACCATACCTTGTCAAAACCGAGATCCATTATGACCGGAAGGAAGATCGGGACAGTAAGCATCACCATGGGCAAAGCGTCCATCAGACATCCGAGTACGGCATAGATGATGATGATCACAGTAAACACCAAATACGGAGAAACCTCAAGACTTGTGACAAGAGTCGCCAAGGTCATGGGCAGTTTTGATATGGCCAAAAATTTTCCGAAGACCATGGCCCCTATGACAATGAGGTAAGTCATTGCGGTCGTTTTGATCGAATCACCCATCACGGAAAGAAAAGTTTTCCAAGAGAGTTTGCGTTTGGCGGCGCAAATGATCATCGCAAGGAAAGCTCCGGCCGCCGCCGCTTCGCTGATGGTGAAAACACCGGAAAACATAAGAACAAAAATGCCGATGAAAAGAATTAAAACGTCTATCAGGCCTTTTAAGGAGGCAAAACGCTCTCTCCATGTACAAGGGAGAGGAGGTGTGGCAAGTTCAGGTTTGATCTTAACATGTACTACGATAACTATTATACAAAAAACGGCGATGACAATTCCCGGAAGTATGCCCGCGGCGAAAAGCCGGCCTATGTTTTCTTCTGCCGCAATGCCGTAAACTATAAAACACGAACTCGGCGGTATCATGATGCCCAATGAACCTCCGACGGACACAGACCCTGTGGCAAGGCTGCTCGCGTAACCGTGTTTTTGCATCTCCGGTATCGCGACAACGCCCATTGTCGCCGCCGTCGCCGTGGTGGATCCGCAAATCGCGCCGAAAGCCGCGCAGGCCGCGATAGTCGCGCAGGCGAGACCGCCGGGGAGCTTGCTGAGCCACTTGTTACCGGCATTATAAAGCCCCGCGCTCATCCCCGAGGCGAACGCGAAGTTACCCATCATAATAAAAAGCGGTATGACCGTCAAAACGAAACTGCTTGCCTGAGTGACCGGCTCTGTTCTTAAGACGCCGTACGCGGCGTTTAAGTTAACTGAGATCGCGTAACCCACAAAACCGACCAACATCATTGCCATACCGATATTGACGCCCAACGCGAGCATTGCAATGACCGTAACAATGCCGAGTATTGCCAATACAGTAGGATCCAAAAAAGTCATTCCTTTCATTGAGACCGTACACTGAATCCGCTGATAACGAATTCAGTGTACGGCATAAGAGTTTTTAGGACTTAAAGACCCAGTCTATCGAGTTCGGCGTTCAATTGGTCGGAAGTGATAAAATACTTCCGGGCCAGCTCCGATACCTGATCCACAAAACCTTGCGCGTTAAAAGCGGATGAGTATGTATTTATCCATTCTGATAAAACCTTTTCATGGGCGATCGCTAAGAATTCATCGGTTTCCGCTTCATCGGCGGTTATTATCGTGCAGCCGATATCGATGGCGGCGTTCTTACCGCGGCGGCAGTCGCCCTCAAAGACATAAGCCATGTCGAGGGATGTCTCGCGGTTGGAATAACTCATGATAATATCCTGAAGATCAGCCGGGAGAGCTTCAAAGCTTCCTCTGTTCATCATAAGATAATAGGGGCCCGCATAAACCGGCACTTCTGTGAAGTAGTTTGTAACTTCCTGAAGCGAGAAACTTACTATGCCGGAAAACTCGAATACATAGCCGTCCACGGTGCCGCGCTCGACCGCCTGGAAAATATCGCCGGGCGGCAGCTGCATCGGGGTCCCGCCCCAAGCGGATACGCTGTCGGTCGGAGCGCCGCCGGCGACGCGCATTTTCATGCCGACAAGATCGCTGACCTTATAAACGGGTTTATTCGCCGTGCCGATTATACTGACCGGATTGGTGTGGATCTGGAGAGGAATGAATTCCGCGACTTCCGCTTGCATTTCGGGTGAGGTCTCATAGAGATCCCACAAAATGTTTGTGGCTTGCGGAACTGTGGTTATGCCCAGAGGGAGAGTAACGACTTCACTGATGGGGAACTGCCCCGGCCAGTAAACCGGGAAAACCCACGCTATGTCGCAAACGTTGGTTCTTAAGGCGTCGAGCTGACCGGTGCCGCCCGCCAAAACGCCGTCGGAGAAAACGGTTATGTCAAGACGACCGCCGCTGGCTTTGTTGACCGTATTGGCCCAATCGACATGATACTTTGTTTTATTTGACGAAGCGGGGTCATGCTGAGACAAGGACAGGGAATACACTTTGCCGTCGTCCGCGGGCTGGTTGCCGCCTTGAGCGGGCTGGTTGCCGCCTTGAGCGGGTTGATTGCCGCCGCTCTGAGAGGGCTGATTGCCGCCGCTCTGAGAGGGCTGATTGCCGCCGCCGCAACCGGCCGCGAAACCGGCGACAAGCGTGAGCATAAGGATGAGCGCAATGGTTGACAATACTGGTTTTCTCACAATGAATCAAATCCTTTCCATTTTGTTTTGAGTTTTCGTGCAAAGAGCCTTCCGATATTATGCATCATTTTCATGATTTATGTGATTATATTATAATAAAGCGGCTTATGCAAGATATTTTCTCGGATTTTCACCTATAAAGTAAATAAATTCAGCGCATGCGCGAGAACATATCCGGGGAGAACATATTCTGAATATTTGTAGGAACATATTCTGAATATTATTATTGTACTTTTCAACGGAATATGATAACATACCGCAATAGTAAACACAGTATTCTGCGGTCTTTTCCGGACCTGAAACTCCGCGAAAGGAGTGAACGATTAAGTGTCCGTTTTATCAGCCGTTTTTTTGGGGTTGGTACAGGGGTTGACCGAGTTTTTACCTGTATCCAGTTCCGGGCATTTATCTGTTTTGCAAAATCTCTTTGTTATGGAAACATCGGAAAACGGCCGGTTGTTCTTTGATGTGATGCTGCATGTCGGAACACTTGTTTCGATTTGCGCTGTCTACCGGAAAGGCATTGCGGAAATGGCTCTTCTGTTGACCGGATTTATAAAAAACGGCGGACAGCCGCGGTATGAAATGAAGAAGCCCGTAAAAGCCCAGCGACTGATCATAATGCTTGCGGCGTCTGTATTGCCGCTGTTTCTTATTATTCCCGTAAGGAAATATACCGAGAAGCTTTTTTACAGTACGGTGTTTATAGGGATCGCCCTCATTATCACGGGAATAATGTTGTTTGTATCCGACAAATTTGCTCCCGGTAAAAAAAATGAGAGAAACATGACAGTCAAGGACGCGCTTATTGTGGGATTGTGCCAAGCGGTCGCCGTTATTCCCGGCCTTTCGCGCTCGGGAGCGACCATATCCGGAGGTTTGGCTTGCGGATTTGACAGGGAATTTTCGATAAGGTTTTCTTTTCTTATGTCGATTCCGGCGGTATTGGGCGCTACGCTCATCACTCTTGTCGACGCATTTAAAGAAGGAATAGAGGTTTCGCTTATACCCGTTTTTTTACTCGGCGCCGTTGTTGCGGCGGGAGCGGGCATTGCCGCGATAAAGCTTATTGAGAGGTTGTCATTGCGCGGACACTTCGGTAAATTCGCATATTATTGTTGGATAATCGGTCTTTTGACCGTGATACTTACACTGATAGCATAGTCTGAAAGGACCGGTTAACCTATTCTGATACGGAGTTGAGCAGATGGCGTCTGCAAAATCAAAAAAAGACGAGACACGAGCACGTCAGACCGGTGCGAAAAAAAGTGAGAAAACGGTTCCGGGAAAAAAACCGATACGCCGTGAAATAGGGGCGACGGTGTGCCTTTTTCTCGGTTTGTTTTCTTTTCTCGGCTATTTTATCGCTGACGCATGGTTGATTTCAATTTTGGGCAGTTTTCTTAAAGGACTGTTCGGTTGGGGCTTTTTCTTGTTTCCGCCTGCGTTTTTTGTTTGTTCGGTTTTATTGCTGTTTCGCAGATCCGTACCGCAATCGCTGAGAATAACCTTTGTCTTACTGCTTCCGGTTACGGCAGGAGCAATCATCCATCTGTTTGTATCTGACGGCTCTTACAAATTCAGCTCGGATATTGTTAAGGCGTTGTACATTTCCGGCGCCGAACTGAGCAGCGGGGGAGTAGTTTCGGGCATTTTTTCGGAGCTCTTGATATCCGCCTTAAGTATTTACGGTGCGCTTCCTTTACTGCTTGCTATGCTTATTTTCTTTGCTTTGGGTGCATTGAATATTTCTCCGGAAGCCTTGGTCGCCCTTCTGATGAACCGCCGCAGAGAAAACCGGCTTCCGGAGAGGGACAAAAACATAAACGAGCCTGATGAAAACGAAGAGATAAAAAATGAGCCCCTTAAATCGACAACAGAGCGCAGAAGTGCCCGCCGCGCAATAGATATCCCTTTGGATGAAGGACCTGCTGCCGAGTATACGGAAGAACACGTCGGTTTTTTTAATGTGAACCCCCGTGTCAAAACACCCGATCAGGTCCTATCCGGGCGACTGACGGAACCGGAGAAGCAAACCGGAGAGGAAACCGCAAGACACATCGCCGACGAACAGAAGCCAAAGAAAAAAGAAATCAACGACCTTGAAAACAAAGATGCCGGCAATATAAAACCGGTAAGGCAAAATCCTTATTCGGACGATTCGACATATGAGATTCCGCCGACAGATCTGCTGCGCGCGGGCAAGCGCGAAGCGGTTGACGCGAAGGAAGAAATTGCCCTTAATCGGGAACGCCTGGACAGCACATTACGCAGTTTCGGAGTGAGCGCGTCAATAACCGGCGTTACGAGAGGGCCGACAGTCACTCGTTATGACTTGTCATTGGACGCCGGCGTTAAGCTTACAAAACTTACGAATTTAGCCGGGGACTTGGCTCTTTCATTAGGGGTCACAAGCGTGAGGATAGCTCCGATACCGGATAAGATATCGACCGTAGGTGTCGAAGTTCCGAATAAACTCGTCAGTTTGGTCTGTCTTCGCAATATCATTGAATCGCCTGCGTTTAAAAACTCAGCCTCAAAACTGACCTTCGCGATAGGAGAGGATATAGGCGGAAATCCCATTGTCGGGAACATTGCAAAACTTCCTCATATGCTTATTGCCGGAACTACGGGTTCGGGCAAATCGGTTTGCATGAACTCGCTTATTTTGAGTCTGCTTTTCAAAGCTTCTCCGGAAGAAGTTCGTTTGGTCATGATAGACCCGAAAATGGTTGAGCTCGGAATATATAACGGCATACCGCATCTGTTCATCCCGATAGTTACGGATCCGAAAAAGGCCGCCGGCGCTTTACAATGGGCGGTAGTTGAAATGCTTAAACGATACAGGCAGTTTTCGGAGATAGGGGCTCGCGATCTTACAGGATACAATTCATATCAGCGTAAGAACGACAACGAAACGATACCGCAGGTCGTGATAGTGATCGACGAATTGGCGGACCTGATGCTCACTGCGTCAAAAGAAGTTGAGGAAAGCATTTGCAGGATAGCTCAAATGGGCAGGGCGTCCGGCATACATCTCATCATTGCCACTCAGCGTCCGTCCGCGGACGTGATAACCGGACTTATGAAAGCAAATATACCGAGCCGAATAGCCTTCGCCGTTTCGTCGGCGCTTGAGAGCAGGATAATACTGGATACGCAAGGCGCCGATAAACTCATCGGTTCCGGAGATATGCTTTATTCTCCGCTCGGCAGCGGAAAACCGATGCGTATACAGGGAGCTTTTGTTTCCGACGAAGAAAGAGAAGAAGTCATTAACTTTGTAAAATCCGGAAATGACGCTCAATACAATATTGAGATCATGGCGGAGATTGAAAAAGCGGCGGCTAATAAAGCGTCGTTACCGTCGGATAATGCCAAACCTGAATCGGAACAGCACGAAACAGGATATGACGAACTCTTACCGCAAGCGGTCGACGTGATCTTTGAAACAAAGCAAGCTTCGGTTTCAATGCTTCAGCGCAGGCTTAAACTGGGGTATTCGAGAGCGGCGCGGCTTGTCGACCAAATGGAGGAGATAGGGGTCGTCGGACCTTTCGAAGGCTCAAAGCCGAGACAAATTATGATAACAAAACAAGAGTGGCAGGAGATGCAGTTCATTCACGGTACGGTTCCTCGCGAATCATTCAACGACATATCGTTTATCGATGTCGAAGAGTCGATACCGCAACCTGATGAATATGAAGACTGACGCCGAAAGATCGAAGGAGCGACAAAATGAGCTCCGAGAAAATCAGAGAGGAAAAAGTGAACCGTTTTTTTATCCTGAACTCCCGGATGAAAAGCTTTCGAAAATAAGCAATGCGGGTTTAGCGCATATGGGAGATGCGGTATACGAACTGCTTGTTCGTTCATGGCTTTGTACTCACGGTAAACTTACAAATCGCGATTTGCATGACGCATGCGTCGGTTATGTCAGCGCGCGCTCACAAGCCGATGCTGCAGAAACAATCAGAGAACACCTCAGTCCGGAGGAGTTCGAAATATTCAAACGCGGCCGAAACGCGCATACGCATTCAGTTCCGAAAAATGCGGACACAGCTCAATATCACACAGCCACCGGATTGGAAACCCTTTTCGGATGGCTGTTTCTTAAGGGACAAATACAGCGTGTAAGCGAGCTTTTTCGTATAATAGCGGAGGATAAGAATAATGCCGATTGACGCCGTTATCGTAAAGGCGCTCGCCGGTGAACTCAGCGGCGCGACAGCCGGTTCGAGAATCGATAAGATACAACAGCCCGGAAAAGACTTGCTGCTTCTTTCACTTCGCGGCCCGGAGGGAAATAAAAAACTTCTGATATCCGCCGAACCCGGAAATGCGAGGATACATCTGACCGGCGCGGATTTTGAAAACCCGAAAACCCCGCCGATGTTTTGTATGCTTTTGCGAAAGCATATACAGGGAGCAAAAATACAAAGCGTAACACAGCCGAATACAGAACGTATTATTGTTATGGAATTGGACGCATTGGAAGAATCGGGCGCAAAGAATAAAAAGATTTTGATCGCGGAAATGACCGGAAGAAACACAAATATCATACTGACGGGAGCCGACGGGTATATTATCGATTGTTTGAGGAAATTGACAATCGCGTCGGGAAACCGGCATGTTTTGCCGAATATGCTCTACAGGTTGCCTGACCCTGTAAAGAAACCGGTTTTTTTCGATTTGACGGCCGCAGAAAGGCGCGAAATCATTTTAAATGCGAAGAATGATAAAGAACTCGATAAGCTGATTTTTGATTCATTTGCCGGACTCTCGCCGCTCGTTTGCCGTGAAATCTGTTTCCGCGCTTTCGGCGATGCGTCGCCTTTTGTCGCTGAAGCGGGACCGAAAGACGCGGAAGCGTTTTTTTCGGAAATCGAAAAGCTGTGCGAACTTGTCAGAGTCCGGGGATTTGAACCGTGTTTACTGTCGGAAAAAGAAAAACCGGCGGATTTTTGTTATATGCGGATACTTCAATATGAAGGCGCTTTGACCTGCAGAGCGTTTAGGGATTTTTCATCTCTGCTCGACACGTATTTTACGGAAAGGGACATCAGCGAGCGTTTATCAAGAAAAAAAAGGGAAATTCGAAAACCGGTGAAAAACGCTAAGGAAAGAACAGCTCGAAAGCTTGAGAATCAAACACTTGAGCTTGCAAAAACACTGGGGCGCGATACACTTCGAAAACAAGGCGAACTCATAACGGCAAATATATACAAAATAAAAAAAGGAGATACTGCTCTTCTTTCCGAAGATTGGTTCGAGGGCGGGTCCGAAGAGATCGAAATCCCTTTAGATCCATTGAAAACGCCGCCGGAAAATGCGGCGAAATATTTCAGGGAATACTCGAAAGCAAAAAAAGCGGAAGAATATCTCAAGGAACTGATTATAAAAAATAAAGCGGAACTTGAATATTTGGAAAGCGTTGAGGAAGAGACGGACCGCGCCTCCTGCGATACGGATTTGGCTGAAATAACAAGCGAACTGACGTCAGCGGGTTATTTGAAAAACCGGAAAAAGCCGCTCGAAAAAAAACTGCCGGAAAGAAAACCCTTGATATTCAAGACAGAAACAGGTTTTGACATATATGTCGGACGAAACAATACTCAAAACGATTTATTAACAAAAAACGCAAAAAAGACCGATATCTGGTTGCATGCTCAAAGCATACCGGGCAGCCATGTCATTGTCTCATGCAACGGTGCGCAGCCGGATCAAAACGTAATAAAAAAGGCCGCGATTCTCGCGGCCCGGTATTCGCAGGGGAGACAATCAGAAAAGGTGCCGGTGGATTACACCCAAGTAAGATTTGTTAAAAAACCCGGCGGATCGAGGCCCGGAAAAGTTATCTATAATAATCAAAAGACGATAATTGCAGTACCCGGGGAAGCCGACAGCATGGTCCCGGAAAATAAATGACGCCGGTTTTGTTATTACAGCGCTTGGTTTCGTTTGATTTCTTCAAAGTCACTCGCGGCCCTTTTTTTTCTCGCCTTTTCATATATCGGCAAAAGAGCGAGAGGAACGACACAGCCTCCGGCGGCTATCATAAACGACGCGGTGTAGTTGCCGCTTTCGGCGCCGGCGGCATTTATCACGGTGGATAGCCAAGGGAAAAATGCCGACGCGAAACCGACAAATAAAAGACACATACCGAAATTCGCTCCGGCGTGTTTTGTCCCGAAAACATCCGTACACATTGAAGGAAAGATACCGGCAGGACCTGTATAACCTGCGACAATAAGCAGAACGACGACAGTGTAGAACCATCCGCCGGCAAAAGTCATGCAAACGGCGGCGATAAGCATCAAAAGAGAGATGCCCCACAAAGTGACCGCCCGACCGTATTTATCTGAAAGCGCGGCGCCGACGATCCTTGAGACGGCGCTTGCCGCTCCCGTCAGAGAAACCGTGAGACTTGCCTGAGCAGCGGAAATCCCGCGCGCCGCGGCTAAGGTCTTTATTCTCGGTATAATCATCATATACGCAGCGGGAAGAAAAAAAGTGGAAACGGAAATGAACCAGAATTCCGGGGTTTTTATGACTTCACGAGGCTCATATTGGCGTTGCATGGCTTTTTCGGCGGGAAGGTCAAGGCTGTCAAGATACGCTTTTGACGGAGGTTTTAATAATTGAGCGGCAATAAAAGAAACGACCGGAAAGATAAACGCCATGATGCGGAAGGTCGCGGGGACCCCGAAGGAGCGAATGAGCCATTCGATAAAAGGAGCAAGCACTATGGCCGAAAGGCCGAACGCGCAGACTGTAACTCCCGAGGCGAAGCCGCGTCTTTGCGGGAACCATTTCTGGATGCAGTTAAGCGCGCCGGAGTATGAGAAACCTGTGCCGATTCCGGCTAACAGCCCGTAAGTGACGTATATCATCCAAGGATATTCGGCTTTCAGAAGCGACGTTGCAAACAGCCCGATAAACCCCAGGATACTGCCGAACGAGACGGAAAATCGCGGGCTTTTCCGGTCTGAGACAAATCCGCCAATAAGACTTCCCACAACATAAAGCGACAGCATAGCCGACGAGATCATGGTCACAGCGGAAACGTCCCAGCCGTAGTGGTCGATTACCGGCTGCTGAAAAACGCTCCAAAGATATAAAAAGCCCGCGCAGAACATAACGCAAGGGCATGCGAGCACTGCAGATAGTTTGAATTCAGGATTCCTGTTTTTCAATGGCTTCACTTCCGATCGGTCGAAATCAAACATAGCGGCGCAGGAATTTGAGCAGAAAAGCTTCGAATTTTTCATCCGTATCAAGGCCGGCAAGGTACATGTCTATCGTTTCCGACTGCTGCCGGCTCAAAAAGTCCAGATCACCGGGCGATCTGAGCATGCCCATTCGCCGGGCTAATTGATATCTGCGCCTGTCCGATGCGCCGAGATTCTCAAAGGCATTGAATACCGAGAGCATCTTTTCTTTGTCGGTTTTCATGTTCCCGTTTACGTTTTCAAACAAATTGACGATATGATCACTGAATAAATGACCGGTAGCGCCATGTATGCACTGTATCATTTTTTTCAGTTCAAGCATCTTCTCCGCGTCAGTGCATTCTTTTATACGGCCGGCTTCGATATCCTCAAACAGACCGGTCCCCGGCAATGAAATAAAAGTTCTTATCCTGACAAAATCCGGATCGATCTTGTTTATCGTGTCAGCCGTTTCCTCAGCGTTTTCCTCGGAAAAGTCCTTGCCGCCCGCTCCCGGCATATAATATACGGAAAGCTCAATGCCGGAAGCTTTGATTTTTTGTCCGGCTTCTGTTTCCTGAGCTTTTGTATAGCCCTTGCTTATCAAGGTCAATACATTGTCGGAACCGGACTCGAAGCCGGAGTGTATACGGTCCAGCCCCGCTTCTTTTAAAACCTTGAATTGCTCCACGGAGAATTTGTTCAAAGAATCGACCCGGCCGTATGAGGTGACTCTTTTAACATGCGGCAGCTTCTCCCTCAGATAAACAAGTATCTGACACAATTTATCAAATGTCAGTACCATCGCGTTAGCGTCCTGAAGAAAAACGGATTCTTCGCCGCTTGCCATCCATTGAATTATGTAAAAATACCTTTGTATCGTTTCTTCCGGTAAACCGGTCAATTTTTCTCTGATCATGTAAGGCTCATACGAAACGGCGTCGCGTGACATTTCAAGTATATCATTTCTGATTGCAGCCACTTGGTCTATGTCTGCTTTTATTTCGTCGACGGAACGCGTGCTGAATTTCTGTTTTTTGTATAATTTGCAGAACTTGCACTTGTTCCACGGGCAATTGCGCGTTATGCGCAAAAGCAGGCTCTCCGCCTCGCTGGGGGGCCTTATCGGTCCGATTTCAAATGCATTTGACGTATTTGTCATATCATATCGCTCTCCGAATTTATTCAGCGAAACTTAATGAACGGCGTCGTTCCTGTTCGCCGAGTGTTAGTATAACGCTTTTTCCTGTAATCAACAAGCCCCGGACCGAATAATTCATAAAATCACCGAAAACTGATTTAAACCGCTGATGTATATGCTGTCGATGCGCCTCGGTGTATTGACAACAAGCAATATCCGGGATATCATCAAAAACGGAACGCGGGGTCATGGCCGCATTCCGTTTTGTTATACCTGAGTCCGGCAGATTAAAAATAAGGAGCGGACCGTGAAAATGAAAACTGACATTGAGATCGCGCAGAACGCAGAGCTTTTGCACATAAATGAGATCGCGGATATAATCGACGCGCCGCAAGAGTTTATTGAACAATACGGTAGCTGTAAAGCGAAGATCGATATCAAACTGCTTGAAAAAATGAAAAACGACCCTGACGGGAAACTGGTTCTTGTGACGGCAATAACGCCGACTCCCGCAGGCGAGGGAAAAACGACGACAACAGTGGGGTTGGGAGACGCATTGCGCCGTATCGGGAAAAAATCAATCGTGGCGCTGCGAGAACCTTCACTCGGGCCGGTATTCGGAGTAAAAGGCGGAGCAGCCGGCGGCGGATATGCCCAAGTAGTTCCGATGGAGGATATTAATCTGCACTTTACCGGGGATTTCCACGCTGTCGGAGCGGCTGACAATCTTTTGGCGGCTATGCTGGATAACCACATTTATCAGGGTAATACTCTGAAACTTGACCCGAGGCGCGTTACATGGAAACGCGCCGTAGATATGAATGACCGGCAACTGCGAAGCATAACGGACGGATTGGGCGGACGAGTAAACGGAGTTCCGCGGGAGGACGGGTTTGAAATTACCGTGGCGAGTGAAGTCATGGCTGTTCTTTGCCTCTCAAATGATCTTATCGACCTGAAAGAACGACTCTCTCGTATTATTGTTGGTTATACATACGACGAAAAACCTGTGACAGCCGGTGAACTGAAGGCTCACGGGGCTATGACAGCCCTTTTGAAAGATGCGATGAAACCGAATTTGGTGCAGACACTGGAACACACGCCTGCTTTCATACACGGCGGACCTTTCGCGAATATTGCGCACGGATGCAACTCTTTGGCGGCTACTCGGCTTGCGCTTAAGTTAGGTGAATACTGTGTTACAGAGGCCGGTTTCGGAGCGGATCTGGGCGCCGAAAAATTCACTGATATCAAATGCCGAATATCGGGGCTAAGGCCGGACGCGGCTGTCATCGTGGCTTCCGTCCGAGCGCTGAAGCATCACGGAGGTGTTTCGAAGGAAGATCTCGTAAAAGAGAATGCCGCCGCTCTTGAAAAAGGTATTCCGAACCTGCTCCGGCATGTTGATAATGTGACGAAGCTGTACGGGATACCGGCAGTGGTCGCTGTAAACCGCTTCCCCGCGGACAGTGAAGCGGAACTTGCCTTTATTGAGAAAAAGTGCGGGGAACTGGGCGTCAATACAGTCATTTCAGAGGTTTGGAGCAAGGGCGGCGCAGGAGGCGAAGCTCTTGCAAAAGAAGTTGTGCGTTTGTGCGAAGAAAAAAACAGCTTTTCGTTTGTTTACCCTGAGGATATGAGCATCAAAGAGAAAATCGAAGCAATAGCGACAAAGGTTTACAGAGCGGACGGCGCGGAGCTTACCGGCGGTGCACTGAAACAGCTTTCCGGGCTTGAGGAGCTCGGTTTCGGGAAGTTACCTGTTTGTATGGCAAAAACACAGTACAGCTTTTCCGACAACGCAGCTTTGACCGGAGCGCCGACCGGCTTTAAAATTACTGTCAGAAATCTGAAAGTATGCGCCGGCGCCGGTTTCGTCGTAGCTTTAACAGGAGATGTGATGACAATGCCCGGGCTTCCGGGCGCTCCCGCGGCGGAAAAGATCGACGTTGACGCCGCAGGGCGGATTTCAGGATTATTTTAAGGAGGTCAAGACTTGGCCGAATTATTAAAAGGCGCTCCGGTAGCGGCTTCTGTCACAGAACGACTGAAAGCAAAAACAGCTGACCTGAAATCCCTCGGCGTCACACCGTGTCTTTTTGTTGCGAGAGCGGGCGCGCGGGAAGCTGATATCGCATACGAAAAAAGTTTGGAAAAACGCTGCGAGAGTATCGGGATATCATTGTGTAAAGAAGTATTCCCGGCTGATGTTTCAAAAGAGAAGTTTCGGGCGTCTTTATATGCGGCGGGGGAGAACAAAAACGTACACGGGGTACTCTTGTTTCGTCCGCTGCCGGAGCATTTGAATGAGAAAGATATCTTTGAGGCCGTGCGTCCGGAAAAAGATGTGGACGGAATAACGGCGAGGAGTATGGCGGGAGTGTTTTCCGGCGACTTTTCCGGATTCCCGCCCTGCACGGCGCAAGCATGTATGGAGATTTTGAAGCACTATGACATTAAGCTTGCAGGCGCTCGGGTAACTGTTGCAGGACGCAGCCTTGTAACAGGCAAACCGTTGGCCTTGATGCTTATGAGGGAAAATGCCACCGTCACCGTTTGCCACACTCAAACGAGGGATTTGGCGGCGGAGTGCAGGAGAGCCGATGTGCTGGTGGTTGCGGCGGGGAAAAAGAATACAGTGGGTGTTGAACACTTATCACCGGGGCAGATCGTTATCGACGTTGGGATAAATACGGATGAAAAGGGGAGTATTTGCGGTGACGTCGATTTTGAAGCCGCCTGCTCGATCGTGAGCGCCGTTACGCCTGTGCCCGGCGGAGTGGGCTCCGTAACGACTGCGGTGCTTGCGGCGCATACGACAGAGGCGGCATGCCGAGCAGCGGGAATCATGTAAAAAATATAACGGCAGCGACCGGTTTTAGGAGGCGCCGAGTTGAATTATCCGGAGGTTACGGCATATTTGGACAAAGCGAAAGCACTCGGTTCCGTGTTGGGTCTGTCAACAATGAGGAGGCTTATGAATGAACTCGGAAATCCTGAGCGCGGCAGGGCCTTCATACATGTGGCGGGCACAAACGGCAAGGGTTCAACGGCGGCGTATCTCTCATCTGTTCTGCGCTTTGCCGGATACAGAACGGGATTGTATATATCACCGTATATTCAGAGCTTCGGCGAACGGATAAGAGTTAACGGTATAGCGATAACAAAAGACGAGATAGCAGAAGAGATGACAAAGGTCATTGAGGCGGCAGAGCGCGTCGTCTTAACCGGCGCACAGGCGCCCACGGTGTTTGAACTTGTGACAGCGATGGGTTTTTTGTACTTTAAAAGGCAAAACTGTGACATAACGGTACTGGAGGTAGGGCTCGGCGGGCGTCTTGACGCGACCAATATCATAGAAGCGCCGGTCGCGGCGGTCATAACGTCAGTCGGTTTTGACCACACGGAGCTGTTGGGAACAACGCTGACCGAGATTGCCGGGGAGAAAGCCGGGATAATAAAACCGGGCTGCGATGTGATCATTTCGGAAGAAAAAGATGAAGTGACCGATGCTGTTTCCGCTGTTTGCAGAGATAACGGAGTCTCTCTTTTCCGCGCGGACGCGAGATCTGCGCGAATTACCGTGATTGCTCCCGACGGGTTGTGTTTTGATTGGGAAAACTATAAAGGTTTGGAAACCCGCCTTACGGGGTTATTTCAAATCAAAAATGCCGTTAACGCGGTAAGGACTGCTCAGGTCCTCTCTGATCGCGGATGGGCGATAAACGAAACCGCCGTGCGAGAGGGTCTTCGCACGGCAAGCTGTATAGGCAGGATGGAATTCCTATGTGAAAAACCGGTCTTTTTAGCGGATGGGGCGCACAATCCGCAGGGAGCGGCGGCGCTTGCCGGAAGTCTTGCCGCTATGTTTCCGGGAAAGAAGATCACGTTTATCATGGGGGTATTGGCGGATAAGGACTGCAGAGCTATCCTTTCGGAAGTGTTTCCCGTGGCAAAACGATTTTATACCGTAACTCCTCCCGGCAGCAGAGCGCTTTCGGCATATGAACTGAAAAAGGAGATTTCAGCTTTATCGTCCGTTCCGGCAGAAGCGTTCGACGAAATCAAAGAAGGAATAAGCGCCGCGCTCGACGCCGCTCGGGAGGATGATATACTGTGTGCTTTCGGGTCTCTGTATCAGATCGGCAGAATTCGCGAATTCTTCGGAAGAGCGGAATCCGAGTGAAACCCCGTCGCGAATAACGGTTTCCGGTCGAAGATCATCGCTTCGGCGGCCTTTTTGTATGATAATCTGTTATGACCTGCCAGACCCGGGCCGCTTTTATAAGTTTATTCTCGGAAAAAGCGTCTCCCGTCAGCTGAAGACCGACGGGTATGCCGTATCGGTCAAAGCCGCAGGGCAGAGAAACAGCCGGCAGCCCTGCGAGATTTGCGGAAACGGTGAAAATGTCTCCCGCAAACATATTTTGAGATGCAATGACGCTCTCGCCGATTTTATTAGCCGAGGTCGGAGTCACAGGGGAGAGTATCATGTCAAAACGCTCAAAAAGCCGGTTGTATGCGTCCTTAACAAGTTCGCGTACAAGCAATGCGTTTTTATGATAGATTTCTTTATAAGCGGGCGATAACACATGTGAACCGAACATTATCCTTTTTTTAACTTCAGGACCGAATTCACGGTTTTTTGAGAGTACGGGATTTCCCGGTCGTGATATTTCGCAAAGGAATTCCGGATCGTCGTATAAGGAAAGCTCAACGGAAGCTTCGGCGCAGGCGATTATATAATAAGCATGCATCATCCGATCGGAGAGAGGCATATCAAAATCTTCAAACACAGCGCCCGCGGTTTCCAACTTCTTCACAGCCGAAGATACAGAAAAACCGACGTCGGGATCGATAACAGCAGTGGACCGGTTACGGGGCAAGCCGATAGTGAAACCGTAGAGCCGTTCGACAGGGGTGCAGTCAAAAATAAAAGGCTTCTCGATGACGCAGGTCCCGTCCGCGGGATCGGGACCTGAAATTACGGATAAAAGCGCCGCACAGTCATTTATGTCTCTGCCGAGGGGACCGATTTGATCGAGGGAGGGCGCGCAGGGTATGAGCCCGTATCTTGAAACGGAGCCGTATGTGGGTTTTATTCCGGTAACGCCGCAGAATGCGCAAGGCCTGCGTATGCTGCCGCCGGTGTCGGAACCGAGAGACAAGGGCGCTTCTCCGGCTGCGACAGCCGCTGCGCTGCCGCCGGATGAGCCGCCCGGAGAGCGCGTTATGTCCCAGGGATTCAGTGTCGGCCCGAAAATTCCGGTGTCGCAGGACAGCCCCATCGCGAACTCGTCCATATTCAGTTTTCCGAGGAGGATCAAGCCGTTTTCCTCAAGCTTGTCGATCACAGTTGCATTGGAGGAGGAAATGTATCCCTTGAGCTTTTCGGAGGCGCAGGTGGTATTCATGCCGGCAACATTAATATTATCTTTAACGGCGATCGGTACACCCGCAAGCGGCGACAAAGGATCCCCGGAATCTATTTTTTTTTGTATCTCCTCGGCCCTTTTTAAAGCTGTATCTTCAGAAACCGAAATAAACGCATTGATTTTGCCGTCTTCTCTCTCTATCTCGGCAACGTAAGCTGTAACCAGCTCGACGACGCTGAGTTTTTTTGCTTTAACGGCATATGACAGCTCAAGAGCGCTCATGTCAAACATTTGACTGCCTCCGGCCGCGGAAACCCGGCGTTATATGTTTAATCTTATACGGCGCCTTGCTGCATCATAGCTTCGGCGACTTTTTTAAACCCGGCGATGTTCGCGCCCGCGACGAAATTATCAGTTTTTCCCGCTTCTTTCGCGGCTTCGTTAATACCGGCGTAAATATTTACCATGATATCTTTGAGTTTTTTGTCGACTTCATCAAAACTCCACGCAAGTCTCTGTGAATTCTGAGACATTTCCAGCGCCGAAGTAGCGACGCCGCCGGCATTGGCTGCTTTACCCGGCGCGAAAAGTATACGGTTTTGCAGAAAGACCTCTGTGGCTTCCAAAGTGCTCGGCATATTTGCGCCTTCTCCGACAGCGAAGCATCCGTTTGCAACAAGCGCCTTCGCGTCTTCTTCGCTTAATTCGTTTTGTGTGGCGCAGGGGAAGGCAATGTCGCATTTTGTGTTCCAAATACCTCTGCCTTCGGTGTAGACGGAGCTCGGGCGGTAGTTTTTATACTCGGATATCCTGCCGCGTTTTATTTCTTTTATTTCCTTGACCGCCGCAAGGTCAATGCCGTTCGCGTCGTAAATGAAACCGTTTGAATCGGACATGGCGACAACAACGCCGCCGAGTTGAGCGGTTTTTTGAGCGGCATAGACTGCCACGTTGCCGCTGCCGGAGATTATGACGGTTTTTCCCTCTATCGTTTTTCCGTGATTCTTCAGCATTTCTTCAGTGAGATATACAAGACCGTAACCGGTAGCTTCCGTGCGCGCGAGCGAACCGCCGTATGTCAATCCCTTGCCGGTGAAAACGCCCTCAAAGCTGTTGGTAAGACGTTTATACTGACCGAACATGAAGCCGACTTCACGCGCTCCGACGCCAATGTCTCCGGCGGGAACATCTGTGTTTGCGCCGACATGTCGGTACAATTCGGTCATAAAGCTTTGACAGAAAGACATCACCTCACGGTATGATTTGCCTTTAGGATCAAAATCGGAGCCGCCTTTGCCTCCGCCTATCGGCAGCCCCGTAAGAGAGTTTTTAAAAATCTGTTCAAAACCCAGAAATTTGATTATGCTCAAAGATACGCTGGGGTGAAAGCGGAGTCCGCCTTTGTACGGCCCGATGGCGCTGTTGAATTGGACTCTGTACCCTAAATTAACGCGGAATTTTCCGGCGTCGTCAATCCACGGGACTCTGAAAATGATTATCCGTTCAGGTTCAACCAAACGCTCGAGTATGCCCATTTCTTCATATGCGGGGCGAGCGTCCGCAAAAGGCTTTAAAGTGGTGAGAATCTCGGTCATGGCCTGAATGAATTCAGGCTCACTTGCGTGCTTTTTTGTCGCGTCTTCCAAAACTCTTGTTGTGTATGACATGTACGTTCTCCTTTTACTATTTGAGATTTGCGTGGTATTCCTGCAGTGATCTCACATTTTCCGCCGGCGTCCTTTTCTTTTCCTCAATACCTTTCACGCCTGCGAGAGCCGCCGTCAATGTCGTCATGTAGGGAATATTATATCTGATGGCGGATTTTCTCATATAAGAACCGTCAAAGTTGCTGCGTCTGCTCCCGCCCGGAGTGTTGACGATCACGTCCAAACGGTGGTTCTTTATGGCGTCTTCAATATTAGGTCGTCCTTCGTGCAGCTTGTTGATGAGTTCTGTTTTTATTCCCTCTGATATGAGGCGCTCATGGGTGCCTTTGGTGGCGTAGATTTTAAATCCGAGGCTTTCAAAGCGCTTCGCGACGTTTGTCGCTTGTTCTTTATCCTTCTCGGCAACCGATATCAAAACAGAACCTGAAAGAGGAAGGACCGACTTGCCTGCTTCAAGCGCTTTATAAAACGCAAGACCGAATGAATCCGATAATCCCAAGACCTCGCCGGTCGATCTCATTTCCGGACCCAAAACCGGATCGACTTCAGGAAACATATTAAACGGGAAAACCGCTTCTTTTACTCCGAAATAAGGGATTTTCGGTGCTGTCGCATCCGAAAGATCGATATGAACACCGGTATGTTCCGCCATGATAAGCTTAACGGCAATATCAGCCATGTTTATGTTGCATATCTTGGAAACGAGGGGCACGGTCCTGGAAGCGCGCGGATTGGCTTCCAAGACATAAACTTTTCCCAGACGTATGGCATACTGGATATTCATAAGGCCCACTACGCCTAATTCTTCGGCGATTCTGCGAGTATAGTCGCGTATTGTCTCCGCCTGTTGCTCGGTGATATTAACGGTGGGGATGACACAAGCCGAATCGCCGGAATGGATGCCCGCATACTCGATATGCTCCATGATCGCCGGAACAAATGCTGTGCTGCCGTCTGAAAGGGCGTCTGCTTCGCACTCTATCGCGTTGTCCAAAAAACGGTCGATGAGTACGGGCGCGTCTTTTGCTATGTAGCGGGAGTTTACAGACATATAGTTTTTTAACTGTTCGCTGTCGAATACGACTTCCATTGCTCGGCCGCCCAAAACATAAGATGGTCTGACCATGACGGGATATCCGATTCCCGCTGCTGCGGTAGCCGCTTCCTCATAATTGCCGGCCATACCGGACTCCGGCATGGGAATATCCATTTTATCCATCATCTTTCTGAAAAGATCCCGGTCCTCCGCCAGCGCTATGACTTCCGGAGTGGTCCCCAAGATCGGCACTCCCGCTTTTTTCAGTTCCATGGCGATGTTGAGCGGCGTCTGACCGCCGAATTGCACTATTGCCCCGACAGGTTTTTCATACTCGCATACAGATAAAACATCCTCAACTGTAAGAGGCTCGAAATACAGTTTATCCGATGTGTCATAGTCTGTGGAAACCGTTTCGGGATTGCAGTTTATCATAATGGTTTTATAACCGGCTTCGCGGAGCGATAAAGCGGTATGGACGCAGCAGTAGTCAAACTCGATTCCTTGCCCTATCCTGTTGGGGCCGCCTCCGAGAATGACTATTTTTTTGCGTTTGTCCTCTTTCTCACAAATGCCGCGTTTTTTTCTTGAGTCTGAAAGCTCGCGGCCTAATTTACCCAAGCCGTTGTAAGTCGAATAATAGTATTCGGCTTCGGCGCCGCTGACAGGAACGATGTCCCATTCCTCTTTGACGCCGACGACATTTCTGTGGAGCCTGATGTATTCTTCGGGCACATCGAGCAGGGTCGACAGATATTTGTCGGCGAAGCCGTCTTTTTTTGCTCTTATCAGCAAATCGTTCGGTAAAACTCTTTTTTTGTATGTCAGGATTTCATTTTCAAGCTCAACCAGCTCTCTCATTTGTTCCAAATAGTATTTCTTAATCTTGGTGACAGCGTATATTTTATCTGTGCCGGCGCCTTTTCGCAGGGCCTCATATATCGCGAAATATCTCTCGCTGTTCGGGACGGCAATTATACGGAGAAGTTCATCAACGCTCAGATCATTAAAGTCTTTGGCAAAACCGGGGCCGCTTCTTCCTATCTCAAGCGAACGGACGGCTTTTTGAAAAGCCTCCTTGAATGTTCGCCCGATGCTCATGACTTCGCCAACCGCTCTCATTTGAGTCCCGAGCCTGTCTTCGATGCCGGCGAATTTTTCAAAGGCCCAGCGGGCAAATTTTAATACT
>Ga0082212_10000246_pt1 | contig 79465 bp, 67 predicted proteins | sample TergutNt197P3_FD_71548 | JGI IMG/M metagenome (GOLD analysis project Ga0082212, IMG submission 71548) | Neocapritermes taracua P3 segment gut microbial communities from Petit-Saut dam, French Guiana - Nt197 P3 | ecosystem: Host-associated > Arthropoda: Insects > Digestive system > Gut ...
GTCACGTGTTACTCACCCGTTCGCCACTCTATAACCACCCGAAGGTGGGTTAATCGTTCGACTTGCATGTGTTAAGCACGCCGCCAGCGTTCATCCTGAGCCAGGATCAAACTCTCCGTTTAAAAAGGGAACCTTGCGGTTCCTTTTACCAACCTATAAATAAGTTGGTTTCAGTTCGTTTGAATCTTGGTTTTTGTCAAGGTGCCCAGTGCTCTGTTATTGAGATAGGCATCTGACGAGGTTTTACTAGCTTAAAATTCGTATCACAGTATCCAGTTTTCAAGGTTCTCAACGGGGTCGATTTATTGATAAATCCTGCCGTTTTCCGCGCTGCCAGTGGCAAACGCGCGAAGAGATACAATAGCGTTCGCGATTGCTCGTGTCAACAACTTTTTTCAAATTCATGAAATCTTTTTTCTGACATCGATTCCACGGCTCTTTCGTGGACTGGATATGATACCAAAAGGCAGGCTCAAATACAAGGTCTCAATACCTTAAATCTTGCTGAAATTTTGCTTAAATGAACCTTATAAATTTCCGCTTTCCGACTTGCACAACCGCATTGTCCAAAAGTGCAGGGTCAACGTTGTAGACTTGAGCGCCCACCGCTTCCCCGTTGATTTTAACGGCACCCCCGTCAATCATACGGCGCGCTTCCCCAACCGAAGAAGTGAGTCCTGCATCGGCAATAAGCTTGGCAAGATAGACCTTACCTTCATCATTCACGCTCAAATCGGCTTTGAATTCGTCCACTTCGTCAGGAATCGCATGCTGCTTGAACACCAAATCGAACTGTTCTTCGGCTTTGATTGCGACATCTTTATTATAGTAAGTTTCAACGATGTTCTTCGCGAGCGAACGTTTCACCTGATTGGGATGGAGAGTACCCTGCGCAAGCCCTGATTCAATCTGATCAATTTCATCAACTGCCACCGTTGAAGCAAGACGGTAATACTTCACCATCATCTCATCAGGTATCGACATGACTTTTCCGAACATGTCCGCCGCATCATCGGTAAGCCCGATATAGTTTCCGTAACTCTTTGACATCTTTTGCACGCCATCAGTGCCTTCAAGAAGTGGCAAGGTGAGACAAACCTGCGGCTGAATGCCGACTTTCTCCATCAGTTCTCGTCCTGCAAGAAGGTTGAACAACTGGTCGGTTCCACCAATTTCAACATCGGCTTCGATAACCACCGAATCGTACGCCTGCATAACGGGATAGAAAAACTCGTGCAAACTGATGGACTGATTGGAGGTATAGCGCTTATGGAAATCGTCGCGCTCCAAAATGCGAGCGACCGTAAAATTCGCAGTGATTTTTAACAACTCTTCTAAGGTAAGAGCTAAAAGCCATTCGGAGTTGTATTTCAGAATAGTTTTTTGCGGGTCAAGGATTTTGAAAGCCTGGTCGACATAAGTCTGCGCATTCGCCTTGATTTCTGCTGATGAAAGCTGGGGACGCGTGCTTGACCGTCCTGAAGGGTCTCCCACAAGTGCCGTGCCATCCCCAATGATAAGCGTCACCTGATGCCCCAAATCCTGGAAAGTGCGCAGCTTGCGCAGGGGAACCGCATGCCCTAAATGAATATCGGGCGCAGTCGGATCCACCCCCAGTTTCACGTTTAAGGGCTTTCCCCGTTTGAGCTTTTCGAGCAAAGCTGCTTCTGGCACAATTTGTGTGGTGCCCGACTTAATGATATGCAGTTGGTCTTCAGGAGATAGGAACGTCATCTTCTCTTTCGCTTTCCTTGTCTTTGGCTACCTCATTATAGAGCAGCGCATCGCGTTCAAGGGATTATGGTAGCACAGGGCATCGGTTGGACGCACAACTCAAAACTGATTGTAGACAAAATCCGCGGAGGTATTTAGCCCCGAAAAAAGCAAGAACCACGCTATTGCCAAAAGGATGAATACGCAAGCAACCAGCAAGCAGACCATTACAAAAACAGGGCGACGCTCCCTTAACGAAAGTATTTTTTTCTCTAAATCAATCATCTGCGTTCCTCGTTGCTAGCTTCCTTATTCTGCGTGTTCCTTACGCGCAAATTCCATGAATCCTTCTTCGATATCAATCCAGCCGAGCCAGCCCATATGCATACTGTCTCGCAGGTAGTAAAGCTCATATTCATGAGCAGCCATATTCAAGCAGGCAACGCCCGCATCCGCACACAGGGTCTCAACTCTTTCATAGAATGTGTGGCGAACTCCAGCGCTTAACCCCACATGGTCATACCAAAACCCGTTGACGGGAGCAACGACCACATACGGCTCAAGTCCACTTTCCTTGCACACAGCAAGAAAACAAGACAAATCATCATATTCGGAAGTCTTAGTAAGCGTCTCGGTTGCAAGCGTACCCTTCCTCATTTCAAAATCAGGCTCGATATGTTCTGACCAGTAGGCATCAAATATCCCCCACTCATTGTTCGTGCACCACATTTGTGCCTCGGCCTGAACTTGTTGGCGAAGCGCATCAAAGTTCGGGGGTGTTGAAGGGGCTTGGCGGGGCACTCCGCGGGCGCGACACTGTCCCAAAGCTTGACGCAGCTTGAAATCACTCATAGCTAAAAACGCTGCCCTGTTGAGATAATCCTGAAACATTTCAGGGTCACCCCCATCAATAAGAGCGCCATCGACACCCTCGTCAATGAGCCGAGCAGCTACATACGCCTTCGTTTCGGGGGAAATGCGGCCATTCTCACAAAAATGCTGATAGAGATTGTAGGAAAACCTCATCTTGAATATCCCTTGCTCCAGCCCGCCGTCGTAAAACCACTGCGGCGAAACGATGATAGCCACTTCTTTGTTGGGCATGTCTTGGGCATAGGCACCTGCCGCAATGGCTAACCACAGGCTTTGGTCATAGGCATCCCCAATATACATAAACTGCATCCCGCAATCGTATTCTTGAAACACGCGGTCGGGAACGCTTGAAACCATGTTGGGTAAGGTTGTCAGTTCTGATGAACCGAAAAGGAAGTAGGTGTCTCCGTGCGCAGCCGCACGCGTAAAGGCAACACTTTCCGATTTAGCGCTTGATTGGACGTAGCCATATTCAAGGCTTTGGTCTGCTGTTTTTTGGCTTGGAAGCACGCAGACAAAAACAACAAGACCTGCTAACACAAGCAAGCACGCCAAGCCTAAGGCGAGAAAACCGTGCCGAGTAAAACCGCTCGTGTTCGAAGAGGTGTTCATTACAGCCGTTTTCCCACTTGTGCGATAATCGCATCAACCGTATTCATTTCTTCCCGCGCAACTTCAGTCGGGGCAATGCTTACTGAAAACTGTTCTTCAATTCCAATGAGCAAATCAATGGCTCCCATAGAATCAAGAAGCCCTTCTGCAAAAAGGTCAACATCGCGCAAGTCGTAAATATCGTCACTGTCACAAACCTCAGCAATCAACGCGAGCAGCTTTTCTTCCATCACCTAACTCCTTTGAATTCTTTCGGCCTCTACGCGGGTATAACGCGTCCTGAGAACAGGGCAAACCCAAACATTACTAAGTTAATTGTCACAAACCACGACACAAGCTTGAAAACCCTCTTGTCCTTATATCGCTTGTAAAACGCAGTTTTTGAAAAAATTTCGTTTCCCGCAAGCAGTAAACCATGATACAAGCCATAAGCAATATAAGATGGCGTGAGCCCATGCCACAAGCCCATTATGCCCATATTTATCACATAAGCACAACAGCTCGTAGCAAGGCGCGAAGTCATGAGTTTTTCTTTCCTGATAAAGCGCGCAAGCCGCATGAAAATAAAATCGCGCAACCAAAAAGAAAGGGTTATGTGCCAGCGATTCCAAAAATCCTTAATGTCTAAACTGGCAAAAGGCGCCTTGAAATTGCGTGGCACGCGTATACCAAAAACGGCTCCAACGCCCATCGCCATCAAACTGTATCCAGCAAAATCAAAAAAGAGGTAAAGCCCGTAGCTCCACGCCGACCCGACCTGCCCGAGAACCACCATAACAGGTGATGTGTCGCCCAGCGCTTTCGGGATAAACCACAGAGCAATCGAAAACACCGAAGAACAGACAATCTTATAGAAAGCCCCGATTAAAAATCGGTACGCCCCCCTTAGCAAAAGATCGCAGTATTCAGCACGCGGGATAAGAGAGGCAACGTCGTCTTGGAAAGACCGACTCCGCAAAATCGGACCTGAAGTAAAGGTCGGGAAAAAGATAAGAAACCACAGATAATCGAGCGGGGGCATCTCTTCGATAAGCCCATCGTGAATTTCGATAACAACCTGCACGGTCTTAAACGTGATATAAGAAATGCCGAGAAAGCCTAAGAGATTGGCATCAAAAACTGCTGAAACCTTATAGATTACGAGCGGAGCTATAACGCAAAACAGCGCAATCGGATAAGCAAAACGAAAAAGCGGGCGCGCGGAAGGTGCAGGCACGTGCGCAGCCGCAGAAGAAAACTTCTTTTTTTGTTGAGCCAGATACCACTTCGTCACTGTAAATGACACCAGCAAGTAAAACAGCAACGCAGCCAATTCCCACCCGTCCTTGCTGAAGAGCACAAGGATAAAAAACACCGACACCGCAAAGCCGTAGGCCTTGATGCGCTTTTCGCGCAAGCCCAAGATGATGGCAGGAATCACCGAAACCGCAAGAAGGATAAAGAAGGCGGGGTCAGTATAAAAAGTCATCGACCAAGCCCCTTAAGAGCATTGCGGTCGACCTTAGCGTTTTCAGTCAAGGGAAACGCGTCCAAATAAACAAAGCGGCGCGGAATCATATAATCAGAAAGTTTCTCTTTCAGCTGTGCTTTTAGCCTCCGCGTACAAGCCTGCCCCGATTCGACACCCTCTTCTAAAATCACATACGCAACCAAGTGCGACACCGATTCATTGCGCACGAAAGGAAGCACGCATACCCCGCGCACTCCAACAAGTTGGATAAGGTTCGCTTCCACATCCCCCAATTCAATACGATACCCATGAAGTTTTACCTGGAAATCAAGGCGCCCCTGAAAGTGCAGCATGCCTTCGCTGTCCACATATCCCTTATCCCCCGTCTTATACGAACGCACGCCTGAGGCAAGAGCGGCGGGATACGCGTGAAAAGCTGCCTGAGTGAGTTCGGGCTGTTGGTAATAGCCCTTCGCAACCGTATCCCCCACAATATACAGTTCGCCCGAAACCCCGCAGGGTTGTTCAAGAAGCGTTTCGGGATCTAAAACCTTGACTTCACTTCCCTGCTTGACAAAGCCCACGGGCAGGGGCTTTTCTGAGCGAGTCATTTCCTGCGTAATGCGCACGGCACTCACCAAATCGGTTGATTCCGTCGGTCCATACCCATTCACTACAACGGCGTCAGGGAACCGTTCCAGAAGTTGCGCTGCCGTGTCGTTTTTCAGGGTTTCTCCCACAAAAAAGAAGGTTTTAAGATGCGGGAGAAGGGTGGGTGAAAAGGATTTATCGAAAAGGCACATGTCGACAAAGGAAGCCGTGGACACCCAAAAGGAAACGTCGCTTTTTTCCAGTGCGGCAAAGCTGCGCCCGAGGTCAAGTTCGTCCTCGCTTTCCAGGGCAAACAAAGTGTCACCGTGTCCAAGACCAAGAACAAAATCGGTCACGCTCAAGTCAAAAGAAAACGGTGCGCGATTGAAATAAACGCGTTTTTCGGGTTCGGCAAATTCTGCAACCATCCATTCCCAAAAAGCGTCTATATTCGCAGCACTGACTTCGACTCCCTTGGGAACGCCTGTGCTTCCCGAGGTGAAAATGATATAAAAGGTATCGTCCCCGTTCACATATCCTTCGAAAGAAACCGTTGCCTCTGAGGCGTTTTGGCAAAGATTGGCAAGGTCAAAAGCCTCGAGCACTGACCCCGCAAATTCATTCAATTCAGAGGGTACTTCTTTTGTTGTGCTGATGAAAATCGGGGAATCGAGCTGTTCGAGAATGAGAGCAACCCGAGAAGGCGGAGTCATGCAATCAAGCGGCACATACGCCCGACCGCTTTTTGCGCAGGCAAGAAAACTCACCAACATAAAAGGGGATTTATGCCCATAGACCACAACGGGACGTTTATCTTTGTCTTGCCTGATGAGCCACGCGGCAAGCCTATCCGAATACGCCTTTAGTTGCCCGTAGCTAATTGATTCGCCGCGACTATTCTTGAATGCAGGCAAGTCGCCTTCACGCGTTCCTATGGCATCAACCGTCAAAACGAACTTACTCATTGATTTTTGTCTTTCTACCTGTCCTTAAACAAAGCACATTTTAGCATAAGCACTTTTCACACACGACTTGCCCACTTGATTGTCGCTTTGGCTGTTGCCTTGGTTGTCGCTTGGTTGTCGCTTGGTTGTGCCGCGGTGATTGACACATGAGGAAGTTTTACGAAATACCCCTGAAGAGATGTCCTGTGGTCTTATCGGCCGCTTTTGAAACACGGTCTCCCGTTTTTAATCCGATGTCGCGTGCCCGCACCGCACGCTGAACGGCTTTGGTCGTTTCCTCAACCGTCATAAGCGTTGTATCGACCATAAAGGCAGAAATTCCTGCACGAATCAGTTCAGGCACCGTATGTGCCGCATCGAACTCAACAGCGTTATAAAGATGGCTTCTTCCTAAACTATCGGTCATGACAGGGAATTCATAACCCTTGCGGTCTTTGAGATAGTGGGGGCTTTTGCGGCGCTGACAAGCACCGCAATTTTCATCACACGGTCCTTGGCTCATAAGCAAACAATGCTCCGTTACCATCAATTCCTGCCGTCCGATAAGGGTCAAGCCCAACGCCAGTGGTGCATCTTTGCCCATTTCTGCAATTTGGTCAATAGTGAGTTCAGGAGAAAGCCATGCGCGCAGAGCTCCTTTTTGCGCTATCACCTGAAGCGAAAGCGCATTGAGCAGTGCCAGCCGAGGTCCCGCTTCAACGAGTGAGCCGTGCTGTATCGCAGCATGGAGTTGCCCAAGGTTTTCCACAAACAAAGGCTTGTCGGGCTTCATGAAGGCTTCTAAATCGCTACCGTGGGAAAACTCACGAGTTCCTTCAACCAAATCATGCGCAACCACAGGCAGGGCAAGAACGCTTTGTTTCGGATAGCCTGCCGATTCAACCGTGGCAGAAACTTGCCCAGCAACTGCCGCGGCCCCCCTTTGATAGTAGAGGGCAGGAACATATATCTGTTCAGCACCTGCCCGCTTGGCTGCTCGAGCGCAGGCGGGGTTCGTTGCCCACGCCGCCACCATGCAGCCTTTGCGCTGATGGGGCTTAAGCGTTGCGCGGACTTCAGTTCGGCGAAGCAATCTTGAGCGATACGGAGCAAGCAGGGATTCTTGCAATTCATCGAGAGCTTGGGCGCGCAGTTTATGAAGCTGAGAAAAGCCGACGCCGACCTGTTCCCCGACTTCCAAGCGCAATTCTTCCAAAGTAAAAGGCGTGTTGCCGAAGCGCCCGATATGTTCTTGCACCTCAGCTGCTTCTATCGATTTTGTACGAGCCGCTTCAACGGGCAAGCCTTCTACTTCAACGCTGACCTCTTCGCCAAAACGACCCGCTTGTGCCGTAAAGCTTAAGCGTGCTGGCTTGCCTTCAATCAAAGAAATAGCACCGCGAACCGCAACACGGGGGCTAAACACATCATCTGAAAAGCCTATTTCTGCGTTGCGCACGCGAAAAACCCTATCTCCCTTGGAAGCAAATTTCGCAAGTGTCATACGATAGCTGTTTGAGCCATCGCGCTTAAAATCCTCAATCGTATGGGCAAAGTGCCCTCTGCTCGTCCAGAATTCGAGAACGTCTCCCGTGTGCAGGGGGACATCGGCAGAAATCGTAACTGTCTTTTGCTCAACGGCGCTTACCCGCCCAACGAACACTCCGCGATTGTTCGGACGTCCGTAACTCATGATTGAGTTACCCCGTTCACCTTCAAGATAGCCCGTCGTAAATCCGCGCGAAAACACATCAGAAAGAAGCGTGCGGTCGTCTTCGGTAATAGCACCGACTTCGGTAATCCCTGCTCTTTGTGCCAAAGCAGCATCAAGCGCTTTGCGATACACCGAAACAACCGTAAAAACGTACTCGGGCGACTTCATGCGCCCTTCAATCTTGAACGACTTAACTCCACATTCAAGCAGCTCAGGAATAAGATCAACGGCACACAAGTCCTTAGGCGACAAGAGATGTTCGCCCTCTGATGCCAAGGTTTTGCGCAGCGCCACATTATGCAAGCTGTAAGGAAGACGGCAGGCCTGCGCGCAAAGTCCTCGATTCGCAGAACGCCCCCCTATCATCGAGGACATAAAGCACTGCCCCGAATAACAAACACACAAAGCTCCGTGCACGAAGGCTTCGACTTCCATGTCGTGTTCGTCTGCCGCACGTGCGAGGGCAGCAATTTCAGCTAAGCTCAACTCACGCGCAAGGATTACCCGAGCCACCCCCAGTTCTCCTAAAGCTTCGATACCTGCTTGAGTATGCGTGTTCATCTGCGTAGATGCGTGGATTCGCACCTGCGGCAAAACGCGTCTTAATTCATCAGCAATGCCGATATCTTGCACGATGAAGCCATCAATACCGCGCCGATATGCCTGCCGTGCGGTTTCAATCACCTCATTGACTTCAGCAGGAAGAATTGCTGTGTTCAAGGTTAAATAAACAAAAACGCCGCGCAGATGCGCATAATCGCAAGCCTCTTCAAGAGTTTCTAAGGTGAAATTATCAGCACCCCTTCGCGCATTGAAGGATTCTAATCCCACATAGACCGCATCAGCGCCAGCGCTGATTGCTGCATGCAAACAAGCCGCATTACCGGCAGGTGCTAAGAGTTCTGTCAATTCGTTTTTCATGGAGGGTCACTATAATACAATCTTTGCGCCACCCGCACGCACACAGGCACTCACACGCGAAAAGAGCACTTTTCGTATGCACGCACAAAACCCCGCGTACCCGAGAAAAGCACCCAAAGCTGAAAGGGCGCGCCTTGATTCACTCAAGAAATGCGCTCATTTAGCGCTCTTTGACCTTGCCTTATGGTTCCCTTGTAATGAGAACGCGTACGTATTGAGAAGCGATTTGTTTTTTTTTGCATACTTAGTATATAGTGGTTCTTGAGAAAGAAAGCGGGAGGGTTGTATGAAAAATCGCCGTAAAACACGCCAAAAAAGAACTCACGGCTTCAGTTGGGGCTTACTCGTCGCGGTGCTTGCCGTCGCTGTTGTTGCCTATGGCGCAACACAGGGGGTACTGGGCGTCGTCAATTCATGGCTTGAAGATTTGCCGAGTGTTGAAAATTCAGATGTATTCAATTATGCGCAGAAAACGCGTGTGTATGCTAACGATCAAACCACCTTACTGGCAGAGCTTTACCTCGAAAATCGTGAGCCTGTCACAATTGATCAGGTAAGTCCCTACGTCTTAAAAGGAACCGTTGCTACCGAGGACGAACGCTATTACGAACACAACGGTGTTGACCCCCAAGGTATCGCGCGCGCCTTATACGTAAACATAACAGGCGGCGAACTTGAAGGAGCCTCGACCATCACCCAGCAGTTCGTGCGCGCAACGCTTTTGTCCGATGAAGCAACCGATATTTCCCTAAAAAGAAAGATCCGCGAAGCCCAGCTTGCCATAAATCTTGAAGAAATCTATTCGAAAGATGAAGTCCTCATGATGTATCTCAACACCATCAACTATGGTGATGGATGCTACGGCATTGAAGCGGCTGCACGAAATTATTTCCAAAAGACTGCGCTTGATTTGAGCTTGATTGAAGCAGCGACCCTCATCGGTATTCCGCAGTCACCCAGTTTCAACAACCCCAAAACAAACCCTGACTCTTGCTTTGATCGCCGAAACCATGTTTTGGAACGCATGCTTTCAAACAAGGTCATCACCCAAGAAGAATACGATGCAGCAGTCGTCGTGCCGCTTGAACTAAACCCTGCCCCCCCTGAGGCGCCCAACGGCATCCACGCCTTTCCGTTTTTCACGGTATACGTGCGCGAACAGCTTGTTGAGCAGTTTTCTGCAGGTGACGTATTCAAGGGCGGACTGACGGTCTATACCACCATCGATCCCGAACTTCAATATATGGCCGAAGAAGTTACTGCAAACCAACGGGAAAATATGGATGAGGACATTGATATTTCACTCACGGCAATCGACCCTACGACAGGCTATATTCTTGTCATGGTCGGTGGCAAAGATTTCTATGAGGATCAATTTAATCTCGCAACCCAGGCAGAACGCCACGCAGGTTCATCGTTTAAACCTTTTACCTTAGTTACCGCTATTGAAAAGGGCATTAACCCTTCCACAAAAATCGACTGCAGCTCTCCGCTTAACCTTCCTGGTTGGCGTGTTGAAAACTACGGCGGTGGAAGCTACGGCATTCGCACCATCCAAAATGCAACCGCTATATCTTCAAACACGGGCTATGTTCGCTTGATACAAGAAGTCGGTTCTGTGGACGTGTATCAAACTGCACGGCGCATGGGCATCACTTCATTTGACCCAACCGCAGTTTCGGCAGATGAAAAAACCGTCGGTGAAGCTATCACCTTGGGCGCTTATGGCGTCAACACCCTTGAAATGGCAAACGCCTATGCAACCCTTGCAGCTGGTGGCCTCAAGCGCGATGCGGTTGCCATCACCACGGTTATCGACCACAACGGAGAAGTAATTTATCAGCACGAAGACGCACCTGAGCGCATCTTAACCCCTGAGGTTTCCTACGCAACCACCCGCGTTTTGCAAACCGTGTTCAGCGAAGGAACCGCCGCAGGGTCAGGATTGTGGAGCGGGCAGCCCTGTGCGGGCAAAACTGGTACGTCAGAAGACTGGCGCGACAGTTGGTTGTGCGGATACACACCCCAGCTTTCCTGTGCTGTTTGGATTGGGTATCCCAACGACGAGAGAACCATGCCTGAATGGATTAACTGTAATTCCACCTGGCAAAATTTCATGTCAAGGGCACTTGACGGGCGCGAGATTGTCAATTTCGAGACCGCGGGAGACCCTCCGTACAAAAATCCTTTCAACGAAAAGCAGAAAAATCTCTACGACACCGATCCTTCCAAGGCGCCTAAAGTTGTCGGCATGACTCTTGAAGAAGCCATGGCTGCACTTGAGGGCTATAAGTATGTAATGCTTGAAGACTATTCAGAAACCGTTGCCGCAGGCAAAGTTATCAGTCAAGAAGTTATCGAGGACAAGGTTGTTATTCATGTATCTATGGGCAAAGACCCCAACAAGGTGGAACCACCCAAAAAACCTGATCCGAAACCTGACCCGAACCCAGATCCTAACCCTAACCCGAATCCAGGTTCACCTGACGACGGTACTATACGACTGAGTTAGGATTGTTCTTCAGTTTCGACTTGGTCAAGAGCGAGTTGGTCTGCCTTTTCAAGATGAGCAATGCCGCTATCGTAGCCCTGCTTTATCTTGGATAGTCTTGAATCATAGGTCGAATAATCAAAAGGGGAAGCTTCGGTTGCCGAATCGATTTCGGTGAAAAGGTCAAGGTAGGCACGAAGCGCGTCCTTTAATTCAAGACAGCCTTGGGCATATTCTCCGTGAATTTCTCCCAAGCTTTCAGGGGCTTCGAGTTTCATCAGTTCATCTATTGCTCGTGCGGCGTTGTCTGCCTGAGCATTCATACCAACAACGTCTTTGTTCGACACCGCTTCGTTGAAGCTATCCAAACTAACTGCGAGGGTATCTAATAAACGATTGAGTGAAGCGCTATATTCACGACCTGCGGCTTCTTCTTCGGCTGCCGCATCGTTTTGGGGTATCGTACACGAAGCGAGCACCATACAAAGCAAAGCTGCAAGGACAAAAGTTATCGCGGCATAAAGAGAAATACGTTTTTTCATAATCACCTTTCAATAATAAGCAAGCGTTACTGTATCACAAAAGCATGTCTCGACCGAAGTCGCCACTATTTTTTCTCAGCGGCTTCTTTTTCTTTTGCTGCTTTTTCTTCGGCTTCTTTCTGCTTTTGCTTTTCCTCAGCTTCCTTTTGCTTTTGCTTTTCTCTTTCTTCAGCCTCTTTCTGGCGCTGCTTTTCTTCAGCTTCTTTTTGCTTCTGCTTTTCTCTTTCTTCAGCTTCTTTCTGGCGCTGCTTTTCCTTTTCGGCGGCATCCTTTTGGCGTTGCTTTTCTTTGTCAGCCGCATCCTTTTGCTTTTGCTTGTCTTTTTCTTCCTTTTCCTTCTTCTTCTTTTCCTCTTCTTCTTTTTTCTTTTCTTCATCGGTCTTACCCGAACCAATATTTAACTCAGGATTGATATAGGGCTTATACGTGGGATTTGCCGCCTGGGGAAAGTCCACTATCGGCTGACCCTCAAGCACCGCACCGACAAAATCGCTGAACACGCTGGAAGCCGTATAGGATGCAGGCATTTGACGCTGTTCAGGAGCGCCGAGCCAAATTGCCACCGAAATCTGCGGCGTGATGCCGACGAAATAACTGTCATGCCAGTTTTCCGACGTGCCCGTCTTGCCTGCAACGGGCTGTCCGCTCCACAGGCCCGCAGCCCCACCAGTACCCCGAGAAACAACGCCTTTCATAACGTTAGTAGCAGCATAGGCAATTTCAGGAGCAAGAACGCGCTCGCCTTTGATTTTCGCACGCCAGATGACCTTGCCCGTAGCGTCAACGATGTATTCGATTCCCGTTACTTCGTGATATATGCCCCCGTTGGCGATGGTTGCATAAGCGCCTGCCATTTCTTCAGTTGAAACTTCGACCGCGCCAAGCGTGATGGCTCGCACCGCGGGCAGACTTGATTTAATGCCCATGCGATGAGCCGTGTCGATAACCGCTTCGGGTCCAAGCGCGGTGATAAGGCGTGCAAAAGCGGTGTTTGAAGAAACTTCAAATGCCCCCGCAATCGTCCTTGTTCCGTAATCTCCGCCGCCATAGTTTTCAGGAGTCCAATCCCCCAGACTTGCCCGCGCCGAACAACTGATGCTGGTGGTTGGCGAAATACCGTGTTCAAGCGCTGTGACAAGGGTAAAGGTCTTAAACGAAGAACCGCAGGAACGCTTTGCCTGAGTTGCAAGATTCCATTGAGCCGATTCGTCGTTCGCATAAAAATCCTTGCCGCCCACCATAGCCAAGATATAACCGTTGCTCGGGTCAACCGCCGTCAAAGCCACCGCTAAATCATCGTCAATCGTGGCTTCTTTGTTGCGCGCGGCTCGTTCTGCTTCTGCTTGAATTGCTGGGTCGATGGTGGTGTATACCTTCAGGCCACCCTTGAATATTTCGTCGGTGGAGTACTGTTCGAGTAAGGTATCGCGAATATAGGAAGTGAAGTAAGGGAAGAGATAAATGCCGTCCCCAGATTTTTTGTTCATAGTAAGTTCAAGGGGTTCGAGAAGCGCGTCAAGGTATTGATCCTCGGTGATTTTGTGAGCCACAAACATGCGATTGAGTACGTGGTTGCGCCGCTCGAGGCAGGAATCATAATCGTCCACTGGATTGTTGTAGGTAGGCGACTGCGGAATACCAACGAGCGCTGCTGCTTCGGCAAGCGTCAAATCGGAAGCATGTTTCGAAAAGTAGGTTTGGGCAGCCGCTTCAATACCATAGGCATTTTGTCCGTAATTGATGGTATTCAAATACATGAGCAAGATTTCGTCTTTGTAATATATTTCTTCAAGCTTGATGGCGATATACATTTCGCGCACTTTGCGCTTAAAGGAAATGTCGGAAGCCTCTCCGCTGAGCACGGTCGAGCGTACAAACTGCTGCGTGATGGTAGAAGCGCCCTCGACTTCCTCACCCGTCATATTCACAAACAAGGCGCGCCCAATACCCATCAAGTCGATACCCTGGTGCTCAAAATAACGATCGTCTTCCGTGGCAATGGTTCCATCGATGACGAATTGACTGATTTGGTCATAGGTAATAGGGATGCGGTTTTCGATGAAGAATTCAGCTAAGAGCGTGGTTTTATCGTTGGCATACACTTCGGTTTTGCGCGCGACGTTATAGAGGGAAACGTCTTCGTAGTCGGGAAGATCTTTGAGCCACGCTGAACCGAGGGCAAAGACACCCACAAAGGCAGCGCTACCAAATCCGATTAAAATCACCAAGAAAACGAGGAACCCCACAAAGGGATTCTTCTTTTTGATGCTTTTCCTGTTCTTAATCGAACGAGATGCCATGGCTACCTCCACAATCATCCCACATTGTACCACACGCGCCTCAAAGCACGGCTGTTGCTAAAAAACGCCATAACAGCCCAATGTTGCACGAGCTGCAACAAAAGAAGGGTGTATTATTCTTTTTTGGATGCCCTTTTGGGCATCCTTTTCGATACCCCTTTGGCCCTCTTTAACTCAAAAATCAAAGGGCGGCTAAAAGGCGTTTTGCCTCTTTTAGCTGAGTGGCTACCGCTTCGGGTGCCGTACCACCAAAGGTCGTGCGTGCCCCCACCACTGCCGAAGGAGTCAAGCAGTCCATGATGTCAGCTTCAAAAAGTTCGCTTGCTGCCTGAAAATCTTCAAGCGTCAAATCTTCCAGGCTACAAGCCCTTTTTTCGCAGGTCAAAACAAGGTTACCTACAACTTCGTGCGCCTGTCTAAAGGGCATTCCCTTCGCTGCCAGATAATCAGCAACATCGGTGGCTGCCAAAAACCCTTTTTTCACAGAAGCGCCCATCGCTTCACTGTTTACCTGCATCGTTGCAATCATGCCGCTCATACAAATAAACGAATCTTCCAAAGTCTTTGCAGCGTCAAAGGTACCTTCTTTGTCCTCTTGCATATCTTTGTTGTAGGCAAGAGGAAGCGCTTTCATAACCATGAGCAAGGCAACAAGGCTTCCTGCGACCCGCCCTGTTTTGCCCCGAATTAGCTCTGCGAAATCGGGGTTTTTCTTCTGCGGCATGATGGAAGAACCAGTCGAAAAAGAATCCGCCAGGGTAATAAAGCCAAACTCTGCGCTCGACCACAAAATAAGTTCCTCGCACAAGCGCGAAAGATGCATCATCGAAACCGAGCACGCATAGGTGAGGTCGAGTAAATAGTCCCTGTCAGATACCCCATCAAGCGAATTAAGCGAAACCGCGGCGAAACCAAGTTCTTGAGCAGTCATTTCTCGATTGAGTGGATAACTTGTTCCTGCAAGAGCAGCCGAACCCAAAGGGCACACATCAGCGGCAAGGTATGCCTGAGAAAGCCGCGCGTAATCACGCGTCAGCATCCAAAAATAGGCAAGCAGGTGATGAGCAAACAGCACTGGCTGCGCGGGTTGAAGATGAGTGTAACCTGGCATAATGACATCAAAATGCTGTTCTGCCTTTTCAAGCAGAACTTGACGCAAGGCATGGTTAGCTGCGATAAGTGAGGCAATCCGCTCTTTCACGTAGAGCCTTGTATCGGTTGCTACCTGGTCGTTTCTGCTTCTACCCGTATGAAGTCGCGCTCCTGCGTCCCCGATGTCTTCGATGAGCGCTCTTTCAATCGCCATATGAACATCTTCGTCGTTGATATCAAAAACGAAGTCTCCTGCATCAATCGCGTTTTCAATTTTGCTCAAACCCGCAGCGATTTGCTCGGCATCTTCAGCCGAAATAATCCCTTGAGCTGCAAGCATGCGAGCATGCGCAAGCGAACCTGCAATATCTTGTTTATACATCGCCTTGTCGACGTTTAAGGATGCGCCAAATTCCTGCGTGAAGGAATCAACGCCTTGCTCAAATCTTCCTGACCACAATGCCATGAAGTCGTCCTCTTTCCTTTTGCGTGTCGTGCTTTCCTTTTGCGTTTCCTTACTCACATTCTTTTTCAGATACTCCCGATAATACCTTATCGGCGCTCAAGTTGCTTGTGTTGCGCTCAAGTTGCTTTGCCGCCCAAACCTTCGCGGAAAGGGTTTGCAGCTGGATAAAGCCTTTTGCCGCCCCGTGGTCAAACGAATCGTCTTTGTCGTAGGTCGCCAACGCGTAATCATAGAGCGAAGAATCGCTTTTCGAGCCCACGACAACGCAGGTGCCTTTGAGAAACTTCAGACGTACCACGCCGTTTATGTCTTTTTGCGTTGAGGCACAAAAAGCGTCGAGAGCATTTTTAAGCGGGGAAAACCATTGTCCGTAATAAACGGCAATCGCCCAACTTTGCTCGATACCAAGCTTGTAGTGGAGCACTTCCCGCTCAAGACAAAGATCTTCAAGTGCCTGATGAGCCAGGATAAGGGCAAGACCTGCAGGCACTTCATAACATTCCCTGCTCTTTACGCCTACCAGCCTGTTTTCAATCATGTCAATACGCCCAAAACCGTGCTTTCCTGCCACTTCGTTTAAAGTGTAGATAATGTCGATAAGAGGCATATCCACACCATCGAGCGCGCACGGAACACCCTCCTTGAACGTCACTTCAACATATTCGGGTTCATCAGGAGCATCAAGCGCCGAAGCGGTAATGGCAAAGATGTCCTCGGGTGGTTCGTTCCAAGGGTCTTCCAATATTCCGCACTCAATCGCCCGCCCCCAAAGATTGTCGTCAATCGAATAGGGGGATTCCGTCGTCACGGGAACGTCGATGCCGCGCGCCTGTGCCCAGGCAATTTCTTCGTCGCGCGTTTTCAAATCCCATTCCCTAACAGGAGCAATAATCTGCAAGCTCGGGTCAAGCACTGAAACGCTCGCTTCGAAACGAACCTGGTCGTTACCCTTGCCCGTACATCCATGAGCCACGTATTTGGCTCCGTAGCTGTGCGCGGCTTCAACTAAATATTTTGAAATGATGGGACGAGACAGCGCTGAGAGCAGTGGGTATTTGTTCTCATACATGGCATTTGCCGCTATTGCCTTCGTCAGGTATTCGTTGACAAATTCTTCTTTCATGTCAACTACCTCACAGGCACAAGCGCCGCTTCTCAGAGCCTTTTCCTTGATAGCCTGCAAGCCATCGTGTTCTTGTCCCACATCCCCCACGAGAGCAACTACGTCAAGGTCGTAGTTTTCCTGGAGCCATTTGATGCACACCGAAGTGTCCAATCCGCCCGAATACGCAAGTATTACCTTATCTTTGCTCATTTTCATACCTTCCCTTAAGGTTTATCTCCGTTTTCGTTTACCCACGAAAACTTATTTCTTGCTTTGCTCAACAAAGTGCTGAGTCTTGGTCAAACCCGCGCAATTTTGCAGGTCTCCAAATTTGTAGAACCGGGCTAAAACCCTGGTCATACGGAGTAGTACATAATGGGTAGCGGGGCGATAATGCCCCAGAAATATTACAGACGACTAACGTCGTCGCAGTCGGTCGATGGCTACCTGAATGTCCTCAGCTGCCTCAGGACTTTCAGTTGCCAAGAAAATGGTGTTGTCGCCAGCAACAGTTCCCAAAGCACCTTTGAGATCCGCCCGATCAAGCGCCGCAGAAACCCCTGCCGCTCCGCCAGAAAACGTTTTCACCACGACCATATTTCCTGCGGCATAGACATCTTCAACCAACTCAGAAACCATCCGCTGCAACCGCATTTCTTCTGGAAGCGCATAACAGCCTTCCCGTGACTTAACGAGCCCCATTTCCATGATGTCGCGCGATATTGTCGCCTGAGTGCATTCATAACCTGCAGCTTGTAGCCGTTCAGCTAAATCACGCTGGGTTCTAATATCATGACTCCGGACAATATGCCGTATGACACCATGCCTCTGTTGGCGTTTTCTCACCACAAGAAACCGTACTCTCTCCACCTTTATAAATGCGTATACAACTGCATTCAGGGTACTGGACTATGCAGAAAAGTGCAATATTATTCTCGGTATTATTTCGTTATCGGTAGCCAAATTCACAACCCCATACTGACAATTATGGAGTTCTGTGCACTTTTCTTTCATTTTATCGCACGTTTTATGCATTATTCGCCTGTGCCGATTCTGCGCTAGGAAGCCTTATCCAAAATTCCCTTGAGCTTTTCTATCAGTTCATCAACATGCTTTTTCTCGCAGATAAGAGGTGGCAAGAAACGCAAGGTATGAGGTCCTGTCGCGTTAAACAACAACCCCGCCGCAATTCCTGCTTCGACAATTTCAGGAGCACTTAAACTCTCATTCAGGTCACAGGCGTTCATGAGCCCCATTCCCCGAACTTCTCTCACCTGCGGCAAAGCAGATAGCGCGCTGCGCAGATAGCTTCCTGTTTCTTCGATGTGCTTTGTAATATCGGTTTTGGCAAAGGTTTCCAAAGTTGCCTTAGTGGCAGCAATCGCAAGGCTTGACCCTCCAAACGTTGTGCCGTGGTCGCCAGGAGTAAACTTGTCAGCAACTTCCCCGCGAGCAGCGCACATACCGACAGGAAAGCCCGAAGCAACGCCCTTGGCTATGGTCACAATATCGGGCTTAATTCCAAAGTTTTGGAAAGCGAAGGGCTTTTCTCCGCACCGATATATCCCTGTTTGAATCTCGTCGCAAATGAGAAGGGCACCACATTCATGAGCAAGGCGCTGTGCCGAGCGCAAAAATTCAGCGGAACACGGATGCACCCCACTTTCACCCTGCACACATTCGAGCATAACGGCACAGATAAGGCTTGAGCCGTGTTTGAAAACCTTCTCCAATTTTTCGATGTCGTTGATAGGCACGGTGGCGAAACCCGCAGGCAGAGGCTCGAAGTCGGCTTGTTTTGCCGACTGCCCCGTTGCCGCGAGAGCACCAAGCGTGCGCCCATGAAAACCTCCCTGAAGCGTAATAATGTCGCGCGCGTTTCTACCCTGCCGCTTTGCGTAGAGCCGCGCGAGTTTGATGGCGCATTCGTTTGCCTCTGCTCCCGAATTGGCAAAAAAGGTTTTCCAGGGACTGAGGCTTTGGTTGGCGCTTTGGTTGGCGCTTTGGTTGGCGCTTTGATTGGTGCTTTGATTGACAGCAGCTTCTTCATTTAAAAGATTCGAAAGCATCTCGGCGACTTCACCCCGATGTTCGATGTAGTAGAAATTGCCCACATGGATAAGTTTCGCCGCCTGAACACAAAGCGCTTCAGTGACTGTCGGGTAACAATGCCCCAGGCTCGCAACGCCAATTCCTGCGAGAAAATCGAGGTAAGGCTTATTGTCGGCATCGAAAGCATACATGCCCCCGCCATAAACCAGCTCAACCGCCTTGCGCGCAAACGTCGGCATAACGTAGGATTTTTCAAGCTGTTGTTGTTTTTCGAGACTCATACCCCTCACCTGTTTTCAGAAAGCTTCGAGGCAAAGTTGCCTAAGGGATGAGCATCGAAAACGCAGGCTTCGTCGGTGGAGTGCATCGTGGTACCGATACCGACGTTGGTCAAAAGCTCCAAAAGAAGCGAATGTGGCACGGTGCCGTTGATGATATGAGTGCGAAAAACGCCCGCCTCCAGCGCATTGATGCAGGCTTTAAGTTTCGGAATCATGCCTGTTGATACCGCTTCATCTTTCACCATTTCTTGCAATTCGCACAACGTCAAATTTGAAATGAGGGTTTCTTTATCGTCGAAGTCTTCGAAAAGACCGTCAACATCGGTCAAGAAAATAACCTTGTGTGCCCCGAGCGTCGCAGCAATTTCTCCAGCAACAATGTCGGCGTTCACGTTGTAGAAACCGCCGTCTTCTCCGCGTGCGATACTCGCCACCACAGGGATGTAGTCAGCGGCAATCAAATCTTCCAGGTAGGTGGAACTAATGGAAGTAATTTTCCCCACCCGCCCTAATTCGGGGTCGAATTGCGTTGCCATGATGGTTCCCGCGTCGCTACCGCTGACCCCTACCGCAAGGTCTCCGTGTTCGTTGACCGCTTCGACCAATTCTTGATTGACCTTGCCAACGAGCACCATCTTGGTGATTTCCATGCCTTCATCAGTGGTGACGCGCAGCCCCTTCTTGAACTCAACGGGCATGTTCAACTGCTTCATCATGTCGGTGACCGCATGGCCGCCGCCGTGTACGATGACCACATTCACGCCGATTATCTTGAGCAAAACGATGTCGCTCACCACGTCGGCTCTCAGTGCTTTGTTTATCATGGCAGAACCGCCGTATTTGATGACAACGGTTTTGCCCGTTATGTTTTTAATCCAGGGAAGTGATTCGATGATGACTTCCGCTGCTTCAGCTTTATGCCCTGACGGCCTGGTATCTTTTGCGTATTTCATGTTCGATAATCTCCATTGATCGTGACGTATTCGTGAGTTAAATCGCACGTCCACATTGTGGTGGATGCGCTGCCGGCACCAAGATTGATGTTAATGACAATCTCTGGTGCCTCAAATCGTCGCAGCATCTCTTCTTCGTCGAAGTCAACGGGCGAACCCTGATGACACACGGGCAAGCCCAAAAAGTTGATGGAAACATTTTCTTGCGCAAAATCCGCACCCGATTTGCCGAGCGCCATGGCAATGCGCCCCCAATTAGCATCGTGACCGAATATCGCGGTTTTCACCAACGGAGAATTTGCAACCGAACGTGCCGCCTTGTCCGCATCGAGCGCATCATGCGCACCGTCAACATTCACGGTAATTAAGCGGGTTGCCCCTTCCCCATCTGCAGCGATTTGGCGTGCAAGGTTGTTGCACACCACCTCAAGCGCGCCTAACAATTCAAGGTAGGCTGTTGAGCCTTCTTCGAAATTCGTGTTGTCCTTTGCCGCTTTTCCACTTGCCATAAAAAAACAGGTGTCGTTGGTGGACGTATCGGAATCAACGCTCACCTTGTTGAAACTGATATCAACCGCCGTTTTGAGGGCGCGATAGGCAAGGCTCGGGCTAAGGGGGGCATCAGTGGTAATCGCCGCAAGCAGCGTTGCCATATCAGGCATCATCATGCCTGCTCCCTTCGCCATTCCACCCACTCTGAATTCCTGTCCTTCAAAAGCAGGATCGTGACTGATATAGGAAACCGCACATTCCTTGGGGTGCGTGTCCGTTGTCATGATTGCTGTCGCCGCCGCATTTCCGCCTTCGCGTGAAGCAACGCTGATGAGGCGTTCCAGATTTTCTTCAAGCAGGTCTGCGGGCATTTGTAGCCCGATAACGCCCGTTGAAGCCATCAGGACTTCTTTCGTTTGACAGCCCAGAAGCTCAGCAGCGTGCTTGAGGTTTTTGTTCACATAATCCATGCCTTGTTGCCCCGTAGACGCATTCGCGTTGCCTGAGTTCATGAGCAAAGCACGGGCATGGCCATAAGAAACGCCATCAAGATGTTTGCGAGAAACAATAACTGGCGGCGCTGAAAAAACACTTTTGGTAAACACCGCCGCACTAGGACACGGTTCATCTGCCAAGATAAGAGCTAAATCGAGGATTCCCACCTTTTTCTTTAAGCCGACATAGATGCCTGCTGCAGAAAAACCGCGTGCGGACGCAACGCCGCCTTCTTCGATAGCCTGATACGGGGTCGGCGGGTTAAGTTTCGTTGCAGATTTTATTGCTTCGTTGTCCATCTTGTTCCTTTATACATAACATGCAGGAGCCTCAAGCCCTGCATCTTCTGCGAATCCAAATACGATATTGGCACACTGAATGGCTTGTCCCGAAGCGCCTTTGCACAGGTTGTCAATGGCCGCTACTGCCACCAGCGTATTGGTAGATTCCTGCAAAGCAAGCCCGATATGTGCCCGATTGCTCTTCACCACCGAAGCGGTTCTTGGCAAGATTTTTGCGGCAAGGACTTCGACGAACAGAGCGTCGCGATAAAAATCACGATAGCACTCAGTGATGCCGTCCAAGCCGCCGAAGGTTTTTGCCGACTGAGCAAGCGGCAAATACACCGTTGCGAGCAATCCCCGATTCAAGGGTGCCAAATGTGGCGAAAAGACCAGCTTGCCTTCAAGCCCGAGAATCTGTTCGATTTCGGGAGTGTGCCGATGCGCGCCAATGTTGTACGCTTCAAGATTTTCGTTCGCGAAACAAAAATGCGTGCGTTCGCTTGCCGCCTTTCCTGCTCCCGTTATCCCCGAAATCGCATCAATGATGATGGGTGGTGCGACCATGCCTGCAGCAAGCGCAGGATAGGCTGCCAGCGATGATGCCGTGGGATAACATCCAGCACAAGCAACCAAGACCGCTTCGCCTTCTGCAAAACGCGCCTGCGCGCCGAGAAGTTCTGCCCGTTTCAGTTCAGGCAAGCCGAAAACCGCTGAAGCCAACAGGTCAACAGAAGTGTGCGCCTTGCCATACCATTGCTCATAGACTTCTGCGTTTTGCAAACGATAATCGGCGGAAAGGTCAAACACCGAAATCCCTTTCGAAAGGAGAGACGGCGTAAAATCAAGTGATACGGTGTGAGGAACCGCCAAGAATACGGCGTCGCATTCAAACAGGCGAGCATCGTCGTGCGCCGAAAAGCACATCTCACCCAAACCGATAAACGTCGGGTTCGTGGATGCAATCGTTTTCCCCACCTGTGAATCAGAAGTAGCGACATGAAGTTCAAAAGCAGGGTGTGACTGAATAAGCCGCATAAGCTCGGCTCCCGTAAACCCCGCTGCCCCAATTATTCCTACTTTTACCATCGTAGTCCTTATCTATTTCCCTTATACGGTATATTTCCTACAAAATACCCATGTCATCGTATGAAAGAATGAGGTTTTTGGCAATACATTGCCACAACTTCGCTTGGATAATGAGAAAAACTTCACCGAACTCGCGTCTGGCTTCCACCTGATTTCCGCCTCGTTTACCCGCGGCTTATCTCTTCAAATTGAGTGCGCTTACTCTTCGTTGGCAGTGTGAGTGTAGGTGGGAACCGCCTGTTCAAGGACGGTTATTGCTTCCTCGTCGCTTCGTCGCAAGACCCCGCGCAAGTCCTCAAGCTTGTCGGCAACTTCACCGTAGCTGATTTCTTGCCCCGTTGAAATCATGATGGAGGAATTATCGGTCGGCAGCGTGCTTTCTTCATTCATGAGAAGTTCTTCATACATTTTTTCGCCCTTGCGAAGCCCAACGAACTCAATCTTGATTTCATCACCCGGGGTAAACCCTGAAAGTTGGATAAGACCCTTGGCTAAATCAACGATTTTCACGGGATCGCCCATATCAAGAATGAATATTTCTCCACCCGCCGCCATGCCACCTGCCTGAATAACAAGGCGGGTCGCTTCAGAGATGGTCATGAAGTAGCGCTCGACATCGGGATGCGTAACCGTAATCGGACCACCCGCGGCAATTTGGCGCTGGAATATGGGGATTACGCTTCCGTTGCTGCCTAGCACATTGCCGAAACGCACGGCAGCAAAAACGGTTTTTGAGGTGGACGCATAGTGCTGAACGACCATTTCGCCCATACGTTTGGTTGCACCCATGACCGAAGTCGGGTTCACTGCTTTGTCGGTTGACACAAAGATGAAGCGTGCCACGCCGTGTTTGTCTGCCGCATGCACCGCATTCAAGGTACCGAATACGTTGTTTTGCACGGCTTCGCGCGGACAGCGCTCCATGAGAGAAACGTGTTTGTGCGCCGCCGCATGGAACACCACGCCTGGCTTATAGCGTTCGAAAATCGAATCAACCCGCACTTCGTCACAGACGCTGCCCACCTCAATAACGATGTCGATATCGTCATAATCGGCAAGCAGTTCGTGCTTGAGCATATAGGCGTCGTTTTCATAGATGTCGAAAATCACGATGCGCTTCGGGGCAATGCGGCAAAGCTGGCGACACAGTTCGCTACCGATTGAGCCACCGCCGCCCGTAACCAAAATGGTCTGCCCTGCGATATAGCCCGAAACCGAACGGGTATTCAAAATGATTTCTTCGCGCCCCAACAGGTCGGCAACGTCAACATCGCGCAAGGTGACATCCCCGATTTCATCAAGGGTAAGCTCGCGGATATTGGGTAAGGTGCGCAGGCGGCATTCCGTTTTCGTGCAGATTCCGTAAATGCGTTTGCGCTCTTCAAGGGTGGCAGAAGGAATTGCCACAACAATTTGTTCGATGTTGCGTTCTTCGACCAGCCTGATGATGTCCTCACTTGTGCCCTCAACGCGAACCCCGTGGATATACTGCTTGTGCTTGGTGGGGTCATCGTCGGTTGCCACGATAGGAATACCTGGCATAAACGGGTCTTTTGAAAGCATACGCCCAATGGTGAGCGAACCCGTCTCACCCGCGCCCACAATTAAGGTGCGCGGACGGGTGATGTCGTGAACAGAAAACCCGAAGGTTCTTCTTTTGCGAGGAATAATTCTAAATATCAAGCGCGTGCCACCAATAAGGAAAATCAAAATGAGCGAAGCAACGAAAAACAGCCTGATAGGAAGCCTTACATCGATAACCCAAAGGAAAACCGCGCCCACGAAGGTGGAAAGAACAATCGAGAACAGAATCTGGAACACCTCATCGACCGAGGCGTACTCCCAAAGATTATTATAAAGCTGAAAGACTGCCAACAAGGCAACATTGAAAATCGCCAGAATGCCAATCATGAAAAAGATTTCATTATTGACGAATACTTCGGCTGATACATCAGTCAGAAGAGCGGCAAGCCAATATGCCGCATACGTTGCGGCAATGTCGAAAAACAACAAGAGTGCTGCTTTTTTCGTACTGGTAATTCCCATTCTTCGCTCTTCTCGCCTCGTGGTGCTCATGGTGTGTGGTGCTGGTACTGCGTGGTGCTCATGGTGTGTGGTGTTCATGGTGCGTGGTGCTGGTGCTGCGTAGTGTTCATGTGTTGCAAAATCGTAGTAAAGTCCTACGACCAAGAAGGTATTGTACACAAATAATGGTAGTATGGGGTGCTCTGTACTAGCTTTCGGGAGTTTGATACATGAAGAAAACAACAATTACAGACCAACCCGCCCGCACGGAGCAGCCTGCCCGTGCAGACCAACCCGCCCACACAGACCAACCTGCCCGTGGAAAAAATATTGCCGCCCTCGTGGCGTATTTCAAAAGCGGCATCACCGAAGGTGAGGGGGCGCTTGGGATTGAACTTGAGCATACTATCGTAAAGCAGCAGGATGCAAGCCCAGTCAGCTATACGGAAACGAAGGGTATTCGCTGGTTGCTTGAGCAATTGCACCACGACTATCCTGAAGCAATTTACGATGCGGAAGGCGACATTTTAGGCGTTTCGCGACCTGGCGAAGCAATCACCCTTGAACCAGCAGCACAGATTGAACTTTCGGCAGGCCCTTTCACGAGTCTTACTGATGCAAAGGCAGTCTTTGAAGCCTTCGAGCAAAAACTTGCCGCCCTCCTTGAGGGGGTTGGGCAGCGCGTTTTACTGGTGGGCTATCATCCCACCGCAGCCGCAGCCGACCTGGAACTTATTCCCAAACGCCGCTATAAGTTTATGAATTTCTACCTGAGCGAAATTGGACCTTTCGGCCCAGCCATGATGCGCGGAAGCGCTTCGACCCAGATATCCATTGATTACCATTCCATCGACGATTGCCTGCGAAAACTTCGCCTTGCCTTTGCCCTCGTGCCGATTTTTTCGCTCATCACCGACAATGCCGCAATCTTTGAAGGGCAAGTACGCCCTCATCGACTCATGCGCACGAAAATCTGGCTTGAATGCGACCCTGACCGCTGTGGGCTGGTTCCAGGGGTGATGGACGGCGACTTTACCCTTGAGCGCTATGCTGAATACATTCTTGACACACCAGCAATTCTCGTTCCCTGCAAAACCCAGGAATGGTGCTATTCGGATAAAACGTTTGGTGAACGCTACGCGCAAACGCCTATGGAGCGCGCCGATGTCGAACATGCACTTTCTCTGTTCTTCAATGATGTGCGCCTTAAGACCTATATCGAGATTCGTCCCGCCGATGCCATGCCGCTTCCTTTTGTACTTGCCTATGCAGCGCTCATCAAAGGGCTTTTTTATAGCGAAGCAAGCCTTAATGCGCTCGATGCGTTGTTTGCAAACGTAGACGAAGGCGCCATCAATAAAGCGAAACATGCGCTCATGAACCACGGCTATGAAGCAAAGGTGTACGGGCGCAATGTGGCAGAAATTGCCGATGCGGTTATGATGATTGCGAGCAAATCGCTCAGCTTAGAAGAGCGTGCCTATTTGGAGCCTCTTGACACACTGGTGTTTCAGCGTAAAACTTTAGCAGATACGCCAAACGAACAATAGACGAAACGAACAACGAACGATAAGAAAGCGGTGTTAACCATGAGCAATGAAGGCAAAACAGTCAAGACCCACTACGTTGGTACCCTAGAAGATGGAACGAAGTTCGATTCGTCGCTTGACCGCGGAGAACCGATTGAGTTTGTATGCTGTACGGGTCAAATGATTCCTGGTTTTGATGCCGCCGTGAAAGAAATGGCGCAGGGCGAAACTAAAACGGTCAACATTCCCGCAGCAGAAGCCTACGGAGAATATGACCCTGCGCGCGTGCAGCGTGTGGCTCTTGAGCAGATTCCCAACGCAGAGGATTTGCCTGTTGGTGAGACCATTTATCTGCAAGGTTCCTTTGGGCAGCCGATTCCTGTATTCGTCAAAGAAAAAACCGAGACCGAAGCAGTCTTTGACATGAACCATGAATTAGCCGGCAAAGATTTAACGTTTGAGATTACTCTCGTAGAAATCTGCGACTAATTGTCATTGCGAGCATCGCTTACGATGCTCGGCAAGCTAGCCGTTGAAGCGCAGGTTGAAGATTGCGGATCGAGCCCGCAATAACAAAACCTCCGCGTCTTTACTAGCCTAGCTGCGGACTTCGGCGTTCGTCGCTGCCTTCACTTTTCCGATGATGCGCTCATGCGCCTTGTCGACTTCTTCGCTTGTAAGGGTGCGATCGGCCGCGCGATAAACCAGCGCATACGCCATCGACTTCTTGTTGGCACCAACCCGTTCTTCGTCGCGATAAACGTCGAAAAGATTCACCTGTTCAAGAAGATTGCCGCCCGCACTCGTCATGCCTTGCATGAGTCTCTCATGGCTCACTGCTTCATCAACCACCAAGGCAACATCCATCGTAACCGCAGGAAATACGGGGATATCAACATAATCGCGTGCGGGCTTACTCGCCTTGATGAGCGCGGTGAGGTCGAGCTCAAAAGCAATCACGGGAGCCGTTGCGTCAAAAGCCGCAACAGCCAAAGGATGAAGTTCCCCGACCCATCCAAGCAGGCTTCCTCCCGACCAGACAGATGCCGCGCGTCCTGGCTGAAGATGAGGTGCTTCTTGTTCTTCGAACGCCTTGAATCGCACGCGAGCGACAGCAAGTTCCCGCACAAGACTTTCGACAATGCCCTTGCCGTCAAAGAAATCGAAGGCACTCGGCTGAGAATTCCAACCACCATCCCCCATTGCACCAGCCATAATGCCTGCAACTTTTTGTTTTTCCTTCGGCTGCTTCTTGCCTTCAGCACCAAAGAACACCGAGCCCATCTCATAGAGTTGTATGTTCTTCACCCCGTGGCTTTGATTGTAGACAACCGATTGCAAAAGCCCAGGAATGATGCTTTGGCGCATGACGGATTGATCGGCGTTGATGGGGTTGATGAGTTCAACCGCCTGTCCCATTTCGCTTGCATCCATGCGCAGGCGTTCGATTTCGTCTGGCTGAACGAGTGAATACGTCATGGTTTCATTCAGACCACTTGAACGCAGGTTCGCGTGGATGAGGGATACTGCCTTTTCCTCGATGCTGCGCACACCGATACGCCCCCGCCCACCAGGGAGAGTCGGACAGATGCGATCCATGCCATAGATACGCAAGACCTCTTCAAAAAGATCGATTTCGCGTTCAAGGTCGGGTCTAAAAGTGGGCGCGACAACGCTTAAAACATCTGCCTGCGCCTTGGTCACCACACAACCCAAACGTACCAAGGTGTCCTCAATGAAATCGCTTGGAACATCTTCTCCGACCATTGCGTTAAAGCGATTAATACGAAATGCCAGCTCAATAGGTTCGGTCTTGTGTTCCCACACATCCACCAGCCCGCTGCATACTTCGCCTCCTGAAACCTGCGCTATCAAAGCTGCGGCAAAATCCGCGTTAAACGCAATGGCGTTATCGTCAACGCCCCGTTCGTAGCGCATCGACGATTCGCTGATAAGCCCCAAGTTGCGACTCGTACGGCTCGTGTGTGCCGAAGAGAAGGTCGCGGCTTCCAAGAGAATGGTTGTCGTTTCTTCGCTCACTTCGCTCGTGAGTCCGCCCATCACACCCGCAAGAGCCACCGCACACGCAGGGGTAGCAATTACGGTCATGTCGTTTTTCAGGATGCGTTTTTCCCCGTCCAGCGTGGTAAATACTTCTCCGTCCTCGGCGGCTCGCACGATGATATGCGCCTTGCCATCAGCGCCTTTGAGAGTATCAAAATCAAACGCATGCAGCGGCTGACCGAGCAGGAACAAGATATAGTTCGTCACGTCAACAATGTTGTTGATGGAGCGCGCCCCTGCTGCTGTTACGCATTGCACCAGCCAATCTGGGCTTGGTCCCACTTTCACTCCCTTGATGATGCGTGCCGTGTAGCGTGGGCAGCGTAGCGCATCAGCAATTTCGACCTCAACGTAGTTTGCGGTCGCATCCGCAATTTCAAGCAATTCTTGGTCGGGAAGGTGTATTGCTTCCCCATAGATTGCGCCGACCTCACGCGCCATACCAATCATCGAAAGGCAGTCGGGGCGATTCGGCGTAATTTCTAGATCAAGTACGACATCACCCATCTGCATATAGTCGGCGAAGGGCACACCAACGGGTGCGTCTTGCGACAATATCATGATGCCGTCATGTTCAGACCCCAGCCCTAGTTCGCGTTCAGAACAATTCATGCCGCAACTGGTGACGCCTCTGAGTTTCGATTTCTTGATTTGGATGCCCCCTGGCAAAACAGCTCCCACCAAAGCAACAGCCACATGGTCTCCCGCGTTGAAGTTTTGCGCACCACAGACGATTTGCAGGGACTCAGGCGTATCGTTAGCACCGAGGTTCGCCTGTCCCACATCAACCGTAGTAACCCACAAGTGGTCGGAATCGGGGTGGGCATCCTTGGTAACAATCTGTCCCGTCACAATATTGTCGAAGCTCGCACCTATTTTTTCGATGCCCTCGACACCCGTTCCCGTTAAATCGAGTCGGTCGCAAAGCGCCTTGATGTCATCGGGCAGCGCCACATATTCTTTCAGCCATTTCAGCGATACTTTCATCGTTTCACATTCCTTTGTCTTAAATCTGCGTACTTCGGTCTTAGAATTGGCGGAGAAATCGCATGTCACCTTCGAGAAGCATACGCAAGTCGGGCACGTTGTACTTCAGGCAAGCAATGCGCTCAACCCCCATACCAAAAGCAAAGCCGCTATATTCTTCCGCGTCAATTCCTACGTAGCCAAAAACATTCGGGTCAACCATGCCACAACCCATAATCTCAAGCCAACCAGTGCCTTTGCAGAAGCGACACCCTTCTCCCTTACAAATTCCGCAGCTCACATCCACTTCAGCAGAGGGTTCCGTGAAGGGGAAGTAGTGGGCGCGCACGCGCGTTTTGCGATCCTGCCCAAACATCTGCTTGCAAAAGTAATCGAGAGTTCCCTTGAGGTCACCGAAAGTGATTCCTTTGTCAACAACTAAGCCTTCAATCTGGGTAAACTGCGGCAAGTGGCTCGGGTCGGCAACGTCGCGGCGATACACCTTCCCTGGCGCTATGATATAGATAGGCGGTTTTTGCTGTTCCATCACGCGCACTTGCACCCCAGACGTTTGAGTGCGCAACAAGACGTCGCTTTCACCCGTTACCGCAGCTGCTTCGCCCGAAAGGTCACGCACATAAAAGGTGTCTGCCAAGCCACGCGAAGGGTGGTCGGGCGGTGAATTGAGTGCTTCAAAATTATAGTAGTCGGTTTCGACCTCAGGACCTTGCGCCACCGAATAGCCAATGCCGAGAAAGATTTCGGCAATTTCGTCGGTAATACGGCTGATTAAGTGCCGTGTGCCCATTTGCTGAGCGCGTCCTGGCAAGGTGATGTCAAGCGCTGACGCATCAATTTGAGCAGCTAATTCAACAGCGGCAAGTTCTGCCTTGCGTGCTTCAAGCGCCGCTTCAACAGCCACCCGCACTTCGTTGGTAGTTTTTCCAACCTGTGCGCGTTGTTCTTGAGGCACCTGCCCCATCGAACGAAGATAGCCAGTTAAGGTTCCTGATTTTCCCAACACGCCAATGCGCACCTGTTCAAGTGCTGCAGAATCGCCTGCTTGGGCGATGTCGTTGAGCGCTTTAGTCTTTAAGAGTAAAAGTTCATCTACTACTGCCATGTTAAGCCTTTCTCATTTCCATCATTCATACTATCAGAAATCGACCATCTCATATTCCAGATAATCAGGCTTGTAGATGTGCAAAAACTCTTCAGGAGTGAGTGCTGGCACGGGCGACTTCAAAAAATCTCGCTTGTTTCGTGTGATGATGAAATCTACCCCATGGCGTTTTGCCGCATAGGCAATATGCGCATCTTCGTAATCGTCCATGTCGCTTTCGTATGCCTGCCTACAATCGGATGGTGCTATATCCAAGATTTCAAAAATGTCGAAAAGCGACCCTATTGCTTGACGCGAGGTTGGCTTGTCCAGGTATTTCCTTGCAGCCAATACATAACCAATAGTAATTATCGAAGTTGCCGTGATACAGGGGCAAAATTCCTTTGTGAGAGCCGTGTCGAAGGAAGCGTAGGATAAAAAGAAATCATCCGTCTTCCCCCACACGTCAATTACTACATTGCAGTCAAAGAGTATCTTCATTCACGGACTCCCGACCTGGTTTTGTGCATGAGGTATTCATAACGAGCAGCTTCGATGTCGGTATCGGGCGGCAAAATGCCTATCGTTTTTTCGAGCGCTTCTCGCCTTTTTCTTGTGAGTTCCCTTTTTGCTTCTTTATCTTCGTTATTCCTAATAAAGTCGGGAATATCTTGGTTGGTCTTGAGGTATTCATACAGCCCTCGCACCGCATTAGACACCGATATGCCTTCGCGCTCCAAGACTGCGTCACCCCCAAACTTCAATTCTTCGGGCATTCTTACGTTCAAGGTTGCATTGCTCATGTGCCCTTTCCTCCTTGAATAGGCTTTAGGTTTTCTTTGAATGGTTTGATTATAGATATTTGCATTACGTAATGCAAATAAAGACAATGCGAATAGAGACGTGAGGATTTTAGACCTTAAATCGAAGTTGGTGTTGTGCCGTGAGATTAGTTCTGTGCTTTTGCGAGCATTTCCCGCGCATGTTCCAGAGAAATTTCGCCCGTATCCCCCGAAAGCATGCGGGCTATTTCTTGTACCCTACTTTCAGTGTCCAGCGCGAAGATATCGGTCTCAGGAATCGAGCCAGCGTCTGATTCCCGTTTTATCACCTGATAGTGTACCTGCCCCGCAACGGCTATCTGCGCCAGATGAGTAACGACGATTACCTGATGGGTCTTTGCCAAATCGGCAAGCACGCTTGCAAGAGCAAGACCAGTTGCGCCACCGACCCCTGCATCGATTTCATCAAAAATAAGAGTGTCGACTTTGTCTGCCTTACCGAGCACAACTTTGATGGCAAGCATCACACGACTGATTTCTCCGCCAGAAGCAATGCGCACCAAGGGACGCGCCTGCATTCCTTCGGCAGCCTGAAACAAAAACTCCACGTGAGACGGACTGGTTTTTGTCCACTGACTGCGCTCAAGCGGTTTGATTGAACACAAAATCGAAGCGCCTGCCATTTCCAGCCGTGCAAGTTGTTCGTTTACTTCTTCGGCAAAGCGGGGAGCCGCTTTTTGCCGCGCTGCATCAAGCGTGGCTGCTGCAACGAAAAGCGCCTTTTCGGCTTCATCAAGAGCCTTTTGAGCCACGCGAAGCTTTTCTTCGGAATCGTCTACCAGAGCGACTAACGCAGCCGCCTCTTCGCGTTTCGCTAACACATCTTCCATCCGCGGCCCGAAACTGCGCATCAATCCTTGAAATGCAGCGACCCTTTCTTGATTAGCTTCAAGAATGTGTGGGTCAAATTCTATGGCATCACGATAATTGCGCGCTTCTCGCGAGACATCTTCAAGAAGAAAGCCAGCCTCACGAAGGCTGGTAGCCAATTCACCAAATTTTTCATCAACCGCTGGGGCGCCATCAAGAATCGCTACCGCTTTATGCACGGCATCAATCGCACCCTCTTCGGCGGAAAGCGCAGCATATACCGTTTCGGATGCGACAGCAAGCGCTTCGGCGTGTTCCGCTTTCGAAAGCAGGGTGACTAGTTCATCGTATTCACCTTCTTGTGGATTGAGTGCATTTATGCGATTGAGCATAAAACGCGTCTCTTCCAACTTGGCAGCAGAAGCCGAACTGGCATCTTGAATACGTTGCAATTCTGTGACAGCTTCTTCGGTTTGCTTGAAGGCAAGCCGATATGCTTCATATGCAGGGAAAACGTCTTCGCCCGCCCAAGCGTCAAGGAGCCCAACGTGCGTGTTCGTTTTGAGAAGTTGCTGATGTTCGTGTTGTCCACACAAGTCAACCAAAGGACCAATGACGCTTTGCAGCTCGCTCACACTTGCCATGGTTCCGTTGATTGACACACGCGAGCGCCCGTCAGCACTTACGCGGCGAGAAACAACGTGCTCTTCGGCGGTGGTGTTGGTGGTGGTGTCGGTGGTGGTGTCGGTGGTGGTGTCGGTGGTGGTGGCGGCAGTGTCACTGCTGAAAAAGCGCCCCTCAACCAAAAGGTCTGTTTCGCCTTCGCGCACTGCTGTTGCATCCCCACGTTCGCCACACAAGAGTTTACACGCCGAAAGCAACGCCGTCTTTCCCGCGCCAGTTTCCCCAGTAAGCACGGTAAGCCCTGTTGAGGGCATAAGTACCGCATCGCGGATGAGTGCGACGTTTTTCACATGAATCTCGTCGATCATCAGCTATCCTTTCGCGAGACATCGAACGATTAACACGAGTTCGCTCAATGATAACGCAAAAGAAAGGGTGCAGTGTCGGGGCTTTTCGTGCTGTGAGAAACATGCAAGGTTCGTGCACAATCCTTGCTAGATTCATGTACAATCACTGCACGATTTCTGTACAATCCCTGTGCAGTTCCTACAATCTCTAAGCATGAACACTCCGCGCAGACACATCTTGTACACCTCACACAAATTTTTTGGAAATCGCAAGCTCCTCGAGCAATCCCTATGCTATAATCGTACATATGTTCGTAGAAAGAAACAGAACATACCGACTTGAGGAGGTTGTCATGCACTTATCACCCTGTGGAATCAACTGCGACGAATGTTCAGACAAAGAAAAATGTGGAGGAAGCTGTCATGCCATAAAAGGCAAACCCTTCTATATCAAAGATTTTGGTTTTGAAGTGTGTGCTCTGTACGATTGCCCCGTCAATAAAAAGGGCTATCAAACTTGTGGCGAATGTCCCGAACTCCCCTGTCAAATCTTTTACGAGTGGAAAGACCCTTCCATGAGCGAAGAAGCGCATCTCCAGTCCGTTAAGGACAGGGTCGCGGCCTTAAAAGCTTCAGTAGAAAAAGGATAGTACTTACAACACGTGCCCATGAAGAGTATTCTGTTCATGGGCACTGAAACAACTGAAGAAGGAAGGCATTATGAATCTTGTAGAAGCCATTGAAGTGCGTCGCTCCCGACGGGCATACCTTCCTATACCCCTTGACCCCGAAATTGTCGAAAAACTCAAGCAGTTAATTGCACTTTATTCGCAACAAACCGAAGGGCGTATCGAACTTGTGCTTGACAACGGAAGCGCCTTTGAGGGGCTCCGTAAAAGCTACGGCATGTTTTCGGGAGTCCGTCACTATATCGGGCTCATCGGTGACAAAAATAACCTTACTTCGGCTGAACAGCTTGGATACTACGGACAGCTTCTCACGCTTAATGCCACCGCGGAGGGCTTGGGAAGTTGCTGGGTAAGTGGCTCTTTTGATCGAAAGTCCTGCCCCTTTTCCTTGTCGAAAGAAGAATCCATCATAAGCACTATCGTCATCGGAAAAACCGCAGAACACGACAGCAAGAAAGAAAAGATGATACGTTCTATGGTTCACCGAAAGACAAAAACCGCCGAAGAAATGTTTGTTGCAAATTCATCTGCGCCCGACTGGTTCTTGCGCGGAATGACGGCGGTACAAAAAGCGCCCTCGGCAGCCAACCGTCAACCAGTTACCTTTTCATATCAGGATAACAAAACGACTGCATGGGTTGAAAATCTTACCGATGCCACCTATGCCATCGACCTTGGCATTGCCAAATACAACTTTGAGATTGGTGCAGGTGGTGGCACTTGGGGCTGGGGCAATCACGCCGAATTTGTTCAAGCGAATATATAGCCCATTTTTCTCTTGCAGCAAAAAAGAAACTTATAGGTTTATAAGCCCCAACAGAGCGCCCGATAAACTCGGGCGCTCAATCATGTGCGGTGCTACCGGCCTACCAGCAAAGAGGTTTTTAAGCGGCAACCTCTATTCCGTAGACTGCATAGACATAGGGGTCGTCTCCTCGTGCCGGTTCGGGCAGCACGGTGGAGCCAACACCTTCCTCAAATCGAACCTTCATCTTCCCTGTTTTGAGGATGAAGGCTTGTTTTGCGTAGGAGCCATCTGCATAATGCACCGTCACCTTGATGGTTTGCCCGTCAAGCGCATCAAGGGATTGCTGCCAGGCTTTTCGCAAGTCTTGTTGCCACACTTCTTCCGAGGCAAGATCTTCCGGGGCAAGCCAAAACTCAAACTTCACTTCCGCTAAGTTGATTCCGCCATCTTCAGGAGCAGCCAAAATATCGCAGGCAGAACTCATGAGGCGAGTGGCGCCTACCGTAAAAGTAAGTTTATCTTGGCTGTATTCGGAAATGCTCTCAGGGTCATACGAACCTTTGAGCCTTGAGGTTATCGCCTCGAGAGCAGCTTCTCTTGCTTTATCGTCAAAAGAATCCTCACTAGAAACGTACTCCTCTTCTGTGTAAATACCTATTTGTCCCCTGTCCAATTCGAGCTCAACCCGAACAATATCATCTCCTTCGATGCCAAACATGCACCCCGTAAACATTCCCGTTTCAACACCTGCTGAACCGCCCTGCAAGAGCCCGAACGCCACTAAGCCATCGCTGCTCACAAACTCAAAGCCTGATTCGGCGGCATAGGCAACAAGAGCAAACGGAGTCCCTCTCATTGAGCCTTGCTCGCTGTCTTGAGAATCAGCCGAGGGCGACAAAATCCCGCTGGTAAACGTAAGCGCAAATAAAGCGAGAACTGCTGCTGCAGCACCAAGAGATCCCCACACAACACGGACTCGTCGCGGCGATGGAGCCGCCTCTTGTGTAACCTCACGCACTTCCGCAAGCACCTTATCCTTCAAATAGGTAGGTGTTTCCACCTGATCCATCTTGTTCGTATACGCATTCATACGTGCCATATCCGACACCTCCTAACCATGATTTCAATCGCCCACGCGCTCGTTGCAAACGGGAACGTATAGTGGATGCTTCGACATCCGTAATCTTTGCGATTTCTTCGGTTGAATAACCTTCGTAATAATATAGATGTACTACTGCCCGCATATCATCAGGCAAAGTATCCAAAGCCTGAGCTAAATCGCGCATCGCCTCTCGCGAAATGGCACTTTCTTCGTATGCTGGTTCTTCGACTGCGTCAACACCGACGACTCTTCTTTTCCACGCGGATCGCGCCAAATCGTGACAACAGTTAAGCGTAACTCTTAGAAGCCACGCTTTGAGATGTTCTTCGCCATTGAAACTACTTTTGTTCTTTAAAAGACGGAGGAACACTTCTTGAAACACGTCTTCAGCATCTGCCTTCGACGTGGTTTGCGCAAAAGCCAGCTTAAAGACAGAGCTGCCCCACTTGTCCATCGCATCTGCAATGAATGCTTCGTTTCGATAAACTTGTTGGGTATCCTTCATCATGCTTTCACCTCCTCTACCTATAACACGGGTTGCAGGTGAAATCCGTCTCAATATTTTTGCGCCATCGAAATCACCAATAGTTTCTTCACATAGGCGCCCTCCTTGACAGAAGCAAATCCGCCTAGTAGTATTACCGTATTACAGCATGATTCTTACAGGCAGTCGAGTGCTTTTCGTTGCCATATGTTTTTGGAAAGGAAGTTGTATTCGTATGGACAGCATCGTTACGGCACGAGTTCCCCTTGAGATAAAAGAACAAGCGAACGAAATGCTTGCAAGCATCGGAGCAACACCAACACAGCTTATCAACGCAGCGTATGAGTATGTGCTCAATAATAAAAAGCTACCCGAAACGCTGGCACCTCCCAGCACTGCTCAGCACAAAACACTCTCTCAGGAACGAGTCCAAAAACTTCACCGCATCCTTGATCAAACAAGTTTCGCTGTTGCTGAAGAACACTGGCAAGGTAAAAGCTATAAGGAACTTCTTGCAGAAGGGAAAAAGGCTGATTATGAAGCTCTTACTTGATACCAACGTTCTTGTTGATTACTTTGGTCGAAGAAAGCCCTACCTACAAGATTGGTTAACGTTGCTGGTAATCCAAGATTTTGGAGACATTGAGCTTTGGGTATCCGCTAAATCATTTACCGACGTATTCTGTTTACTGCAAAAAGAAGTCGGGGGAAATCGCTTACAGCAGATGTTTTTGGAAAGCTTTCAATTCCTTCGCGTTTGTTCGATTGGAGCCGTTGACTTTGAAGAAGCTACAAAAGCCGCATGGGACGATTTTGAAGATTGCCTTGTTGCTGTTGCCGCAAAAAAGGTTGGGGCAGATTTTATTATCACCAGGGATTTGGTGGGCTTTTCAAAAGCATCTGTTCCTGCACTAAGTGGACAACAATTCATCACCTGGTTGGAACAGGAAAAAGGCTTAACCTACGAACCCTTAGAACTCTAGCGAATGGGCAACTCCACTAAGAAAGCTCGGCTGAGCCTTCACGAAACCACAGGGTCAATCCGCTTTGATTTTTTCATAGTGGTATTGCGATACTGGCTGGGGGTCATGCCTGTTTCGCGCTTGAACTGAATCACAAAATGACTTTGAGAGCAAAACGATAGCTGGTTGCTGATAGAAGAACAAGTATCATCGGAACGTTCTAGTAAAAGCTTTGCTCTTGAAATCCTTTCTTTTCTAATGTATTCAGTCAGGGTTAGGTCTGTACACCTTTTGAATAAGTGCTGTAAACCATTGAGAGAGTATCCACAAAATGCCGCCAATTCATGCAAATTAATCTTTTGACTTGCGTGTACGGTGATATAGCCGGCACATTTGTGCACAACTGAGTTTTCGCTAATATGGGTTTTTTTCTCCCGCACCTTTTCCGCAAACTCAATGTGCATCATATGAAGAGCTTCAATTAGTTCAGAGACATCGGTCATCTCAAAAGATGCTTGAATGTACTTCCCGCTAATGAGATAGCCTTCCTCAAGAGGCAACCCTCCCTCCCACGCGCAGTGCATAAGCATACCTGAAACTAGTGTTAGTCCGATAGGGAAAGCTTGGTCGGCTCTTCTTTCAAAAAGCATATCGTATGCGGGTTTTTCAAGAGCTTCTCTTAGCAGTTCAACCGCGCCCTCACGTACACACGCTAGAGTTTCAGGGATGACTTCAAGGTAGCCGGACTCACCATCAAAATCTCGGAATTGATCAAAAAGCTGGTCGACTTCAAGGGCATCAGAAAGAGAAGTTGTCATTTTTGTCCCCTTTTGTGATAAATCTAGCAGAAATAGTATATATCACACAAATTTCGCTTGCTACACTTTGTCGTGTTTTTGAAGAAAGCAATACAAGAAACAAGGGACGCTTCATGGAGAGAGGATCGCTTTCCTTCTCTCCCATTCAAAAAACTTGAAGAATCTTAAGGGGGATATATGAAAGTTGTCGATGCCTTTTACTCTCCAGAAGCATATACATCATACGGAATCGACTTTTATGAGTCGGGGAAACAAAGTGGGCAATCCCACGCAAACATCCCTATTGAGGGCATTCTCCATGTATACATCAACAATACGTTGTTTATGGATATTACCTGTTCACCAGACAATTTATTCGAGTTAACTCTGGGACGTCTTTTCTCCGAGGGAATTATTTCAACGAAATCAGACATAGACGATATTCGTTTTGAAAAACAATCAATGCGTATGTTCGTGGCGCTTAAAAACTCTTTTGACAAAGTTCTTTCAAGAACCATCACCATGGTATCCACTTGCGAATCAAACAAGCAGACGCTTTCAAACCTCAACTCTTGCAGTGATTTGCCTAAAAAAGTGGAGCCGATACCCTGGGACATAGAAACCATATTCAGGCTCGCAAAAGTATTTGCCCGCGACACACCGGGGCATCGCACTACCTACGGACTCCACAGCTGCTACCTTGTCGTCGGAGAAAACGTGCTCTTCTGCTGCGAAGATCTCGGCCGCCACAATGCCCTCGATAAGGTTATCGGTCACGCCCTTGAACAGGGAATAGATTTTAGACAGACTTTGGTTTTTACGAGCGGTCGCACTCCTGTTGACATGGTATCTAAAGTTATTCGAGCACACATTCCGATTCTCGTAACTAAAGCCGTGCCCACATATCAATCGGTTGCTTTGGCGCAATCACACGAACTAACACTGATATGTTCGGCATATCCAGATTCAATCAAGGTGTTTAGTGACCCAGAAGGAAAATATCAGCAAGCGAATTGCAAAATTGCCGTTTGACCTATACCACCAAAGAAAGATTTCTCTGCAACGCCCACAAAGCAAGAAGAAAGGAAAATGAAACATGACAATTCCCCACGAAGCCCATTATCACTACGCCGCTTCAGACATGTACCAAGCTCTTAGCCACTTCATGTTTCGCACATCACCAGAATTGGCTCAGGCGCTTTATGAGGGAGACTACTATCGCGATATGTGCGACATCCTGGCAGAGCTTGGGTTCAGCAGTTCCGAAGTTGAATCGCTTACCCGAAATCTCGCCGTAGATGCCTTTGTTCAAACAAACGAAGACGATCTCTTTCATACGATTAGAAAAGACTACACCCATCTTTTTAGTAATCCAAAAATCAGCGTGATGACCCCCTACGAAAGTCGATTTCTTGGATATGAGGAGGACAAAAAAGGACAGGACGTTCCTTTAGGAACCATTGTGGTAGACATTTCTCGCATATATAAAGAAAACGGATTTAGTATCCCGACTACACCACAAGAACGCAGCGACCACATGGGCGTAGAGTTAATCTTTATGCAAATTCTCCAGAAAAACTTAGGCTGCATGATTGAAGCGGGCGACAGCGCAAAGCGTCAAGAAATCGAAGAAACAATGAAGAATTTCTTGGACAAACATCTTAGTGTCTGGGGAATCAGTTTCTTCAACGCCATAACTGAAAAGGCGCAAGAAGATGTCTACCGAACAATCGGTGCAATCGGTACAGCCTTTCTCAAAAAAGAACTTCAGCAAACTTAAGCCTCGTGGGCATGGCAAGACTTTAGAAGGAGCAGGACAGATAAGTACTGAAAGGACGAAAGGAGAGAAATAATGGGAGAAGAGAAGAGGGGCATAAGCCGTCGCAGCTTCATTACTGGAGCGTTGGGAACGGCGGCGGTTATGAGCACTATGGGAGGAGGTCTTATCGGATGCACGCTAGAAAACAAAGAAGAAGATTTAACAAGCATTTCTACGGGAACGTGGATACCTACCACCTGTAACATGTGTTTCAACAACTGCGCCATCCTCGTTCGCGTTGTTGATGGCGTTGCCATGGAAATCAAGGGCAATCCCAATTCAACGGTTGGTGGCGGACGCCTATGCGCAAAAGGGGCATCAGGGCTTATGCAATTATACGATCCGTATCGTATAACAAAGCCTTTGATAAGAACGAATCCAGAAAAAGGCATCGGCATCGATCCAGGCTGGGAAGAAATAACCTGGGAAGAGGCAATGGGTCTCTACATTGGAAAGCTTGCCGCCTATTCTGCTGAAGACCAAAGATACGTAGCAGGATCTTCGATGGTTTCAAACCTAGGAACCATTTATGCTCGGGCGGCGCTCAATGCGGCTATGGGCGGCATGCCCGAAACGGCAATATCGGATATCTGCGGTTCGGGAACACACGGAAACCAGGAATTGCTTACCGCCACCGGTAATGCTTCACCAGACTATGCTTACTGTAACTATGTTATACAGTTCGGCATACAAGCCGGAACCGCCACCCGCCATGGCTTCAACATGACCGCCAAGATGTTTGCCGACAGAAGAGCAGAAGGATGCAAGCTGGTAAACTTTGACCCGCATATGAGTGCTGCGGGCGACAAGGCTGACGAATGGGTTCCTCTTGTTCCCGGAACCGATGCCGTTGTAGCCCTAGCAATGGCCAATGTACTTGCGAATGAAGTGGAAATCTATGACAGAGATTTTCTCACAAACCGTTCAAACGGTCCGTCTCTGGTTGACACTGAAACCGGGCGCGTTATTCGAGACAAGGACACACAAAAAGCTTTGTACTGGGATGAAGACACCTCATCAGCACAACCCTACGACAAAGCAACAACGCCGGCTCTTGAAGGAAGCTTTGAGGTTGATGGAAAAGCCTGCAAAACCGCCTGGACCTTAAACCGGGAGCACTTAGAAACCTACACTCCTGAATATGCGGAGAAAATTTCGACTGTTCCCGCCGCCTCTATCCGCAGAATCGCACGTGAGTTTGGTGAGGCCGCTTGCATCGGTCAGACCATCGAAATTGAAGGATACACGCTCCCGTATCGACCCGTTGCAGTCGATTCCTTCTCAGGAGTATCACGGCATAAGCATAGCTGGCTTAGCAACTGGGCATGTTTGCAGCTCAACACTATCGTCGGTTCATGCAACGCAGTCGGTGGCTATATCGGCTTTGGTCCAAAATGCAACGGATATAGCGACACATCCCCCATCAAGTGGGCACCCGGCGTTTGGGAAGAAGATGGTTTGATTAACTATACCAGCCTCATCTCCCCTGCCTCAGGTCCCGAATCCATGTATGAAGCTGTACGCAGCGGCATCAGCGTACCCGAAACAAAAGATATGCTGAGTCTTATGCCGTTTGGTATGGACTATCATTTCTACTACATCAATCAAAAAGACCCTGCAACCTTTAACAATCTTTGCGTTAAGTCAAAAATGCTGATTGCCTATGGATGCAATCCGCTTAAATGGTGGGGGGATTTTGAAGACCAGGAACAACTCCTCAAGGATTATGAGTACGTTATTGGAAGCGACCTTTACCTAACCGACGCGTCTTATTACTTTGACCTATTCATACCAGAAGCAACCTATCTCGAGCGATACGATGTTTTTGAACACATGTTCTTGGCGCATCGCCATCTTGGCGGAATAGATAGCAAGTGGAACTTCCTTATACGCCAGCCTGTTGTTGAAGCGCGCGATGGCTGTTTAGGAAATTGGGAGTTTTGCTGCGAAGCTGCCTGGATGGCAGGCCCTGAATCAAATGCCGGTTTTGCAACGGTGCTTAACTATGTGCATTTGATTATGGAACACAACCCGCTTCCCACCGATCAAAAGATTACACCTGAAATGGTTCTTGATGCCGGCTATAAAACCTATATCGATGCCGAACACGACCTTGAATGGTTCAAAGAAAATGGCAGCTACATTTACCCACGTAAGGCCGACGAGGTCTACATCTGGGCTGATGGTAGCGAAGGCAGGGTTCCTGTCTATATGGATATCATGTTTGAGGCAAAAGAGAAAGTTGGTGCTATCGTTGAGGAAAACAAAATTCCCTGGGAGCTTGACGATTATCAGCCTCTACCCGACTGGAAACCTTGTCCCGATTATGAAATCACGGATTCCGACTACACTATCATGCCCATCTATTGGACCAACCAATCCAACGTCGACACCTGGTCTGTATACAATGCATACCTTAATGAATTGAACGAAAGTGACCCTTATGGCTATGCCATCGAAATAAACAGTGCCACTGCCGCAGAAAAAGACATTAAAGACGGGGATGCCATTTCCTTGACAAACATTGTTGGCAAATCTGTATCAGGTATCGCAATGACATCGGAAGCCGTTCATCCTCAGTGCGTTTCGGTAATTGGTGGCCACTGGAACTCTCAATCCGAGTTCATTCCAACAGGCAAGGGTAAGGGCACTGGCATAGTCGATCTCGTCTACGGAAGCCTTAATCCTATTCGCTATGATCATCTATGCAATGCTTTTGACCAGTGCGTCCGCGTAAAGCTTGAGAAGATTTAGGGAGGAAAGAAATGTCTTATTCTATGGTTATAGACTTAAAAAGATGTGTTGGCTGCAGTGGCTGCGTAACAAACTGCAAAGCATCGAACGGCACGTCTCCCGAAATGGCGCGTTCGTGGGTGGATCGATCTCTTGAGGGCAAATATCCCGACGCGAGAAGGAGCATCGTGCCAAAACTCTGCAATCAGTGCGACAATCCGCCTTGTATCCTTGTTTGCCCCGTTGAAGACACTACGTTCAAAGACGACAGTGGCGTTGTCCTCATCGACAAAGAACTTTGCATAGGCTGTCAAAGCTGCATATCCGCCTGCCCTTATGGCGCACGAAAATACCGTGCGGATGCCATGGGTTATTTTGGCAGCGAGCTCACGCAATATGAAGAAGTCGCATACCAAAATATGCCAGAAAACACAGTGGATAAATGCGACTTTTGCATGGGAAGAACGCCTGAAGGTCAAGTGCCCGAACCAGCCTGTGTACGATCTTGTGTGGCTGGAGCGCGTTTCTTTGGCACGACTGAAGAAATGAAGGGCTTTATAGATTCGTCCGGCCGAGATAGCTATAGGCTCTTAGAAAACATGCAGACGGAGCCCAATGTTATTTATCTTTCGGATTTTGTTAACACAGTGTAATAAGTCCTTTATGCACTACGGCAATCAAGCGCCTGCTTCTTGAGGATTTCTACGCGACAGCGTGACACATGTCACCTTACCCGCAGAGAAAGAAGCAGGCGCTGCTGTTGCCACCAATCGGCGACTAGGCAAGAAGAAATCTACCAGACAGAATCAATCCAGGGATGATTTTTGATTTGAGCATCATCAGTGATGACCGTTAGGTTTTCAAGTGATGCCTGTGCCACAATGAAACGGTCAAAAGGATCTCGGTGTGACCAATCCATGCTTCCCGCTAAATGGGTATGGGCAAGTGTTAAAGGTAAATCCTCAACACCAAGTTGTTGGGCAAACTGCGTGTAGTTTTTGACAATGCTTTCGTATGCTGCATCGAGTTTTGCAAGACGATATTTATTGGTAGTTTCAAATGCGCTGATAGACGAAAGATATAGGCGAGTTTCGGGGTTTTCGATTATTGAATGCGCCATCTTGCCCAGTCTATTTGGAGCCTTTATTGCCCAAAGAAACGTATGGGTATCAAGCAGATAACCCTTTTCGAAATCAAAGGTTTTCATAAGCCCCACGCTGCCAATTCTTCGTCAGGCAAAGAATCAAAGAATGAATCATTCCAACTTTCAGAGCCTCCAACAAAACCAAGGGGGCGTTTTGTAGGCTGCTCATATGGAACAAGTCGCACTGCTGCCACTCCGCGATTTGCGATAACAACTTCCTGACCCGCCAATGATGCTGAAACCAGTTTGGAAAGATTTGTTTTTGCGTCTTGCATGTTCACGACAAGAGACATAATATGCCTTTCCCTTTTTCGCCTTTTTCTTGCAAGATAAAGGTATCACGCCAATAAGACTAAGTCAACTTGACTTAGTCTTATTGAGAAGCCTTTTCACTGTTGCATTGCTTCGCGGCGCAAAGGGAAAAATCGGATAGAATGAAAGAGTAGGAAACGGGCGACAAAGCAAAGGGGCACGTGATTTTGGATTCCTATACAACTATCCAAAAAGAAGCAAGTGCTGAGATAAGCGAAAAGAAAAGTCGCTTCATTGCCGCGATTGCCCCTGCAACCACCGAAGATGAAGCACTTGCCTTTCTCGAAAGCGTGCGGCTTCAACATCGCATGGCAAAACATCATGTTTTCGCCTACGTTTTGCACGCAGGAGCACGCGTACGTTATTCGGATGACGGCGAACCTTCAAAAACAGCAGGACTTCCCGTGCTCGAGGCAATTAATCATGCCGACCTGAGTGACGTAATTATCGTCGTAACCCGCTATTTCGGCGGGACGCTCCTGGGAACAGGGGGCCTGGTGCGCGCCTACACGCAAGCTGCCCAAGCGGCAATCGCTTGCGCTGAAATGGTGCGCATGTCTTTATGCGTTGATATTGAAGCGGCTATCCCCTATGCAGATTACGAACAAGTCGTCCACCTTGCAAAACTCAATAATGCGAAGGTGGCACATACCGATTTTAGCGATATCGTGCATCTACGCCTGCAGATTCTTGCTCAAGATACAGGCCTTGTTGATAAGCTCACGGAAGTTTTACGCGGTAGCAAGGATATACGTGTTAGCGAACCGTATACCGCGGTATTTTAAGACTTCTCCAATTCAAAGATTGCGGGTCGAGCCCGCAATGACGGAATTCCTCAGGTCAAGCAAGGTCAGCGAGGGTTTCTGTGGTGGCTTGAATTGACATGATGTTTGAGCGTAGCGTACTTCGGTACGTGAGCGAAAACAGAATGACAAAGCAAACCATCACGGGAAGCCGCAGCGTCAACGTGTTACGTTGATTGTCAAATCAACGTAACTTTAGACGCGTTTGATGAAGCGTCCGTCGCGGGTATCTACCTGAAGCTTGTCGCCCGTATTGATAAACATAGGCACTTGGATGGTGGCGCCCGTTTCAAGCGTTGCTGGTTTCGTACCGCCTTGTACGGTGTCTCCCTTAAATCCAGGGTCAGTTTCACTCACTTCTAGTTCTACAAACATCTGCGGCTCAATGCTAATGAGTTCGTCTCCTGCATACAACAAAATCGCATCGTCGTTTTCCTTGAGCCATTGAGCAGCACCGCCGACAACGGCCGTTTCGATTTCAACCTGTTCGTAAGAATCGTTGTCCATAAAATAAAAGGTGCCGCCATCGTTGTAGAGGTACTGCATAGTTTTGTTTTCCAGGCGGACTTGTTCAAACTTCGTGCCAGAATTAAAGGTGTTGTCAACAATGCGTCCCGTTCTCACGTCGCGCAGCTTAGTGCGAACGAAAGCACCGCCTTTCCCTGGTTTTACGTGCTGAAATTCGACAATAGTCCACAGTTTGTCGTTATATTCGATACATATCCCGTTTTTGAAATCCGCCGTTGAAATAGCCATCGCTCAAAATCCTTTCGCTTATGTTCTCCCGACACGCACGCGTGCAGGTAGTTAAATCAGGCGTTCTGTTGCTGCTATATTATAACCATGTCATGGCTTGATTGCGTAAAAACCTCGAAGCCATCACGGGTGATTATGCCGAAATCCTCTAAGCGAATCCCGAATTCATCCTTAAAATAAACGCCTGGCTCAACCGTTACCACGTTACCCTCTTCAAGCGGAACGGTATTCTTCTTCGCCAACAGCGGTTCTTCGTGAACATCAATGCCCACTCCATGTCCGAGGGAATGCCCCATAGCACCCTCAAAGCCCGCTGCCGCAAGAATATCTTCGGCAAGTTTTTGCATTTCAGCACCACTAACGCCAGGTTTGAGCTGCGCTTCCACTTCCTCATTTGCCTGCCGCACCGCCACATAGGCATCCAGAATACGCGCAGACGGTTCGCCAATAAACACAGTGCGGGTCATGTCTGAACAATACCCCGATACCTGCGCACCAAAATCGAGAACGAGCGCCTGCCCTGCTTCAAGTTTCGTCTGCCCTGCAATGGCATGCGGACTTGCTCCGTTGGCACCCGTTGCAACAATCGAAGAAAAAGCCAGACCTTCAGCCCCTTGGCGAAGCATAAAATCTTCCAGTTCGATTTTTACCTCACGTTCGCTCATGCCCGCTTTGATAAAACTTACGATATGTGCAAAAGCGGCATCGGTAATCGCTTGTGCGGCTTTTAGCCGTCTTACTTCATCGGCGTCCTTTACGGCCCGAAGTTCAAGAACAAATTTGCTTGTTTCCTTGATTGTCTGCCCCTTGAGCACTGCTTCAAGTTTGCGATATTCGGCAAGACTCAACTCATCTTCTATCCCGAGCACCATCCCTCGCACCGCCGACTCCCCCGCTCCCGCCTTGCTAAGCACGCCTTCCTCCAAAAGTGCTGCCAACCATTCCGCATGAGTTTTTTCAACGGCACTCAACTGAATATCAGAACTAAGCGCCGCTTCTTCCAATGCGTGAATATAGCGAAAGTCAGTATGAAGAAACACCTCTTGAGCCCGAGCCGCAGCAAGCAGCGCATGAGCAGGCTCTCCATCAAACACCCCGTCAAACGCACTCAGCCAATACAGGTTAGAAAGATTGCGAACATACAAACCATCGAGGTTTTCGGCTTTCAGCTTTTCGCACAGCCTAGCTATCCGCGTTTTCGAGTAGGACATCAAGCGCCTCCTTGTACCCCTCTTTTCCCTTGCCTTTGATTTGTGCTATGCAAACTGGCGCAATAACCGACAATGCACGGAAAGGCTCGCGGGCTTCTATGTCGGACAGGTGCACCTCTACCACGGGAATATCAATTGCCGCCACCGCATCGCGCAAAGCATACGAATAGTGGGTATGCGCGCCTGGGTTGTATACGACACCATCGTAGTGCAAGCATAATGTCTCATGTAATTTGTCGATGAGTACGCCTTCATGGTTGCTCTGAAAACAATCGACCTTGACACCCTTTTGTTCGCCGTAAGCGACCACTTCTGCTTCCAGAGAAGCAAGCGTATCACTTCCATATACATCAGGTTCACGCCGACCCAAAAGGTTGAGGTTCGGTCCGTTCAGAAGGAGAATTTTCATCATGTCAAACTCTTTTCTCGCGCTTGAAGATGCTCAAGCACCGTTTCTGTATCTACTTCGACCAATTCCCAACTGCCTACATCACGCGGCAGCACAAAACGCATTGCCCCCTGCCGCACCTTTTTGTCGCCTTGCATTGCTGCGAGAAGTTCTTCAGGAGCAGCCGTCCAAGTAAGGGTTTCAAGCCCTAAAGCATCCAATAATTCATCTTGCGCTTGCACGAAATCGGGCGAAGTGCCTACCAGCGCAGCGCCCAAACGCGCCGCAAAACGCATGCCCTCGGCTACGGCTTGCCCGTGAGAAAACGTGCCGTAACCTGCGCACAACTCTATCGCGTGCCCAAAAGTGTGTCCGTAATTCAAGCACTCCCGAATACCCTTACCTTCTTTTGTGTCGCGCGCGACCACGTTTGCCTTAAACACCACCGAACGCGTTACCGCTTCCGCTACCGCTGCTTCATCACGGTTTACCAGCGAAGATGCGCTGTCAACAAGCCAAAAGAAAAATTCATCGGAATCAATTACTGCTGATTTCGCAATTTCGGCAAAGCCACACACCCATTCTTTATCGGGAAGGGTTTCCAGGGTGTCAACCGAGGCGCACACGTGAAGTGGCTGGGTGAAGGTGCCCACCAAATTCTTGCCTGCACCCAAATTGATACCCGTTTTTCCGCCCACCGAAGAATCAACCATAGAAAGCAAGCTTGTGGGAATCTGAATAACGCCGACTCCGCGCATATAGGTCGAAGCAACAAAGCCTGCGATATCGCCGACAACACCGCCACCTAGGGCAAACACCTTGCCATCACGCGGAAACTTCGTGTTCGCCATCGCTTCCCAAATTTCAGTGGCGCAATCAATCGATTTTGATGCTTCACCCGCAGGCAACACGATATCGACAACCCGATACTTTGCTGCTGCTAAAGATTGCTTGAGGACAGAAAGATACAACGGTGCAACATTGCTATCGCTGATGATAAGTGCTTGTTGGTTTGCTTGTTGATTTGCCTGTTGATTCGCGTTGCTTTTCTGCAGATGGGCGCCCAGCCCTTCGAGAAGGGATTTCCCAATCCTCACCTCATAAGAAGGTTCATCAACAAGATTGACAACTACTTTGGTGATTGGCATAAAACCCCTTCTTTTTTCAGCGCCGCAACAACTTCACTCGCTATTGCGTTCACGTTTTTATTCGCGGTATCAATGGTAATACGTGCCACTTCTTCGTAAAGCGGTGCCCTTGTCTCACTTATCTTGCGCGCCGCTTCCAAATCACGAAACAGGGGGCGCGTTGCTTTGTTGCTGATGCGCGTTGCCGCTTCGTCGGCAGATACTTTGAGATGCACTACACAGCCGCGGGTTTTCAAAAGCGTTCGATTTTCTGATTTCATAACCACTCCGCCACCGCACGAAATCAACTGCGGGTCTTTGTCGGCGAGTTCACAAAGCACTTCGCTTTCAAGTGCACGAAAGCCCTCTTCACCCGATTCGGCGAAAACGTCGGCTATCCGCTTGCCGATGCGCCGCTCAAGATAGGTGTCAACGTCAATAGCAGCAAGCCCGCACATGCGCGCTATCTTGCGTGCAATCGAAGTTTTTCCTGCCCCCATGAAGCCTACCAAAAAGACAGGTGTTTTCAGCGCATAGTTCTTCTGTGCCGCAGGGCTTTTCGCCATAGGACGACTCCCAGCCGCAGGGCTTTTCGCCACAGGACGGCTCTTCTTTGCAGAACGGTCTTTCGTCATAGGGCGATTTTTCATCGTGACATAGTTCTTACGCGTTGCTTGTAGGCCTTGATAGCCGCTTTGATATCAAGCATGGTATCACTGCCGAACTTTTCGAGGTATGCGTTTGCCAAAACAAAGGCAACTTCACTTTCAGCAACAACCGCACACGCAGGAACAGCACAAATATCGCTGCGCTCGGTGGACGCTTCTTCAGCTTCCAGAGTGTCCATATTCACCGTTTGCAGCGGCTGTGCCAAGGTGGGAATAGGCTTCATTGCCACGGTTGCAATCAGGGGCATTCCCGTGGTCATGCCACCTTCCAAGCCGCCTGCGTTGTTGCTTTCGCGGGTAAAGCCAGTCTTTTTGTTGACGGCGATGGGGTCGTGCACCTGTGAACCCAGCTGCGAAGCGGCTTCAAAGCCGATGCCGAATTCGACCCCTTTGATTGCGGGGATAGAAAACAGGGCGCTTCCCAACTGCCCATTGAGTCTTTTCGTGGGAGTTGTATAGTCTCCCAAACCAGGAAGCAAACCCGTGACTACCACGCGAAAAACACCCCCGAGGCTCTCTCCTGCTTCGCGTGCCTCGTCGATAGCTGCTTTCATCGCTTCGCTCGTTTTCTTATCGGGGCAACGAACCTCGCTCATTTCGATATCGAGCGGCTTATAATCAGGGGCTGCAAGCATCGGCTGGTCCTCGGCAAGCTGAACCGAACCAATGCGAACAACATAGGAAAACACCTCAACGCCCAAATCTGCCAAAAACTCACGGGCAATACCCGCAGCGGCAACGCGCGCCGCCGTTTCACGAGCACTGGCACGTTCTAAGATGTTGCGACAATCATCCGCGCCGTATTTCAGCGCGCCCACTAAATCGGCGTGCCCAGGACGCGGAGTGAGCTCCCGAACAAGATCCTTTGGAGCAGCGCCCATAAGCGCCATCGTTTGGCTCCAATTTTTCCAATCCTTGTTTTCAATTTGAAGCGCAATGGGGCTGCCGATGCTTTTCCCGAAACGCATTCCTGACAAGATTTTCACCTTATCGGTTTCGATTGTCTGGCGTCCACCGCGACCATAACCGCCCTGCCTTCGCGCAAGGTCGGTGTTGATTTGGGTTTCTGATATTTTCAAGCCAACGGGAACCCCGCTCACAATGGTGGTGAGCACAGGTCCATGACTTTCTCCTGCAGTGATGTAGTGCATAGGCTGTCCTTCACATAAAAGAGATACGAACAAGGGCTATGGCGCGCATAAATCAAAAAGATTTTATCACCTTTTTAGCACTCGAATCCAGCTGCTTGAGCCATAAGGGCAAACATCTCGGCTTGAGTAGCCTGAAAGTCGACGCCCGTTACTTCGAAAAAGGTGATTGCTGAGGCAACCGCCTGGGAAACAAGCATCCCGCTTCCATCGAAAACGCGGCAACCCGCTTCTTGAGCAGCCCGCACAAGCGTCGTTTGCCCATGCCCATACACCACATCATAGACCGTTTGATGTTCTTGCAAGCAATCGGTGTTAAACGGAGCTGCGTCCCCTTCCCTCATTCCCAAGGGAGTGGCGTTGATGATAAGGTCTGCTTCCCCAAACACTTCAGCTGCCGCTGCGCGATAGCTGCTAAAGGCAAAATCTGTTTCCTCGTGTGCTTCACGGATGTTGCGATGCCCTTCGCGCAGGGCAGGAAGTTCAATCGGCGCGCGCGCCATGGCTTTAAGTTCCCTGCGATAGGCTAAAAGCGCGGCTTCCGTTCGCTTCAAATTGCGCCCAAGCAAGGTCGCTTGAGCAGCGCCCGCAAGAGCCGCCGCATGAAAAATAGAAAGCGCCGTGGGACCCGTGCCGCACACGACAATCGTTGCATCGCAAAAAGAAAAGCCCTGCTCTTCCAGATAGGATATGCACCCCTCGCCATCTTTGTTGTAGGCAAGCAAAGCGTCTCCTTTGCGCACCACCACATTTGCCCCGCCAGCAAGTTTTGCCGAAGCTGCTTTGATGTTTGCTTCCTCAAAAGCAAGCGGCTTATAGGGCGTGGTGATGTTCAGACCCAGATAGGCGCGCTTGGCTAAAAAGCTCTTTGCTTGGTTCGCGTCGGCGCAATCCATGAGAGCATATTCCCAGTTTAATCCAAGTTTTTTATAGAGAGCGTTGTGCATCGCAGGAGATTTCGAATGGGCAATTTGGTGCCCCAAAAGATAGAGTTTTTCTTTCATAGCCGCCCACCCTCTGCTTCGCAGCGTCCTGTCTCGCAAGCCCGCTCTTCGCAGCGCATCTTATCTTTGCCCCTCATCTCAAAGCCTGCGCCCTCGCAACTTACCCCTTCAGGCTGAAGGTGTCCGATGAACACCTGTTCAAGGTTGCGTAAAAGCAAGGTGTGCTTCAAATCGTGCTTTACCAAGGGACAAACCAAATAGGCTTTGATGCCGATAAAACGCGCACCCAATACATCGGTAATGAGTTGGTCACCAATCATAAGCGTACTTGCCCGCTTTGCCCCAATTTTGCGCATCCCCCTTAAAAGCGCAGGCGGAAGCGGTTTTACCGCATGTGAGACGATCGGCAAATCCAAACGCTTTGCCAAATCGTGAACGCCTTGATGCCAGTTGTTCGACACCAGACAAAACACCACGCCCGCATCACGTGCTGCCCCCAGCCAAAGCCCCACATCGCGAGGAATCTCGTGGGTATCACGCGTGAATATCGTGTTGTCGATATCAAGCAAAACGTGGCTAAACCCTGCATCAAGGATGTCTTTTTGAATATCAATGGCACTAACGCGCGAGAAATACCTGTCTGGCGTATAAAAACCCATGCAACTACACCTGCCTGGCTTTAAAAAAGTCTTTTACCTGCCTACTACTGCCTTGCCTACCATCTGCACACCGCCACCCGCAAAGAACCTGCTTAATCTTTGTTGATATAGGCCTCGTGTTCTTCATAGGTGGTACTGAAGAAGTGGGAACGGTCGCCTTCATGCTTGGTTACGTAGTAGTAATACTCCGTCAATTCAGGATTCGCGGCAGCCTGAATGGAGGCAAGCCCTGGAGAACAGATGGGTCCAGGAGGAAGCCCCTGATTCTGATAGGTGTTGAAAGGGCTATCTATCGCAAGATGTTCAGGGGTTACGTCAACAACGCCCGCCGCATAAGCCACAGCAGCATCAATCTGGAGAAGCATGCCTTCTTCCAAACGATTATAGATAACAGACGAAACCAGTCCTCTTTCTTCTGCAAGCGCCGCCTCACGTTCAATCAAAGAAGCTATAACCAACACTTCGTAGCGCGATAAACCGTGCTCGCCTGAAAACGCGAAGTCAACCATAGCTGTTTCGGTTTGATACTGAGAAAGCATCATGCGGATGATGGAATCTGCTGTTGCATTTCCCTTAAGGGGATACGTTTTGGGGAACAAGAAACCTTCGAGCGAGTTGTTGTATGCGCCTGAAAGGAAGGGGTAATCGCTTGCGTAGAGGCTCGCATCCTTGGCAAGGGCAAGGAATTCTTCTGCGGGAATCCGCCCCTCGGTTTCTTCTTCTATGCGGGCAGCCGTTTGGGCAAGCGTCCAGCCCTCAGGAATCGTAAAGGTTTCATAGTTTGCTTCAGGTCCTACCCGCAACAAACCAATTACCTGGTCAAGCGTCATGCCGCCCTTGAAGAGGTAGAAACCAGGCTTCAATTCGGAAGCAACACCAAGGTCTGCCACGCGCTTAACAAAGTCGTTTGAGTTGGCGATAACGCCTTCAGTTTGAAGAATGGTACCAATATCTTTTGCGCCTGAACCGTCGGGAATACTGATTTCAACTTCGTCTCCCTCTTGCAAAGCTGGATTGCCACAACTTTTCAGAAGCGCGCTGCCGCCCCAAAATACCAGCAAGAACACGATAATCGCCAGGATGCTGGCAGAAAGAATCGGTATTTTGCTCTTTTTCGGTCGAATATGACTCGTGTCATAAGTACGGAACTGTCTTTCACCTTTCGCATGAGCTAAACGAGCAGCATGATTGGGGTGGGACGAATACGTGATTTTTCGGGCGGTCATGTCTTTTTCTTTCTCGCATTTACGGTTGCACAAGCTGCGTATCGAGCCATGCTTGTAAGAATACACTGGCTGCTATCATATCTATTTTTCCGCGCATTTCTCGTTCAGTTAATCCCTTTTCACGCAAACTCCGTTTCGCTTCTTGCGAAGAAAGACGCTCATCAACAAAAACGCAGGGTATCGCCGTTTTTGCTTCGATTTCACCTGCAATTTTTCTGACGGCTTCTGCTTGCGAACCTTCCTCGTGTTTCAGCGTATAGGGAATACCGCAAACAAAAAGTTCGGGCTCCCAATCTTGAAGCACGTGGGAAAACGAAGGAGTGCAGTTCACAACGTCGTTTGTCAAAAGCACACAAAGCGGAGTCGCAACGCGTCTTTCGGGATCACTGATGGCTATGCCAACACGAACCTTCCCGATATCAAGTCCCATAACGCGCATCACTTATCTGCTTCCAGCCTGCATCGCGTCTACCTGTCCCCACCCTGCATCGTCTATCTCTCTCATATTCCAAAATCGCCTAGGCAAACAGTGCTCGCGCAGCATCCAGTGCTGCCTCCAGCCCGCCTAAATCCTTGCCGCCCGCTTGCGCCATGGTTGCACTACCGCCACCGCCACCTTTGATAGCAGGAGAAATGCTTTTGATGATTGCCCCTCCATCAAAGCCTGTCTGAACCGCTTCAGGGGTTCCCGCAGCAAGCAAGAGTGGCGTGCCTTCGTTGTCGGCACCCAAAACACATGCCCCTGGTTTGGGAAGACGGGTGCGCAAAACATCCCATCCATTACGCAGCGAACCCACGTCTGCCGCACCCACATGGGCGATGACAAGAGGATAGCCAACATCAATAGCTTTTTCAGCCAAAGCTTCGAACTCATCGGCACCACGAGATTCCTTTTGACGCTTTTGCGCGTCGGCTGCTTCTTTCACCACGCGAATCTGCGCGGCTGTTTTTTCGCTCACCTGAAGCAAGGGCACGCGCAGCTGTGTTGCCGTGTCTTTCAGTTCAGACTCTATTTTATTCATATAAGCAAGCGCATCAAAGCTGCTGAGAGCTTCAATGCGGCGCAAATTCGCACCGACACTAGCTTCGCTCACAATCTTCACGAAGCCAATTTCGGCCGTGTTGTTCACGTGCGTACCGCCGCACAGTTCTTGCGAAAAGCCCTGTATGTCTAACACGCGTACCACATCACCATACTTTTCCCCGAAAAGCGCGATGACTCCTGCTTCGCGTGCCTGAGATATCGTTGTTTCATAAGCGTGAACCGCATGGTTTTCCATGATGGCTTGATTCGCCAGGCGCTCAACCGAAGCTATTTCTTCGGCGCTCATCGCTTCAAAATGGGTGAAGTCAAAGCGCAGGCGGTTGGAGGCAACGCTTGAACCCGCCTGCTTGACGTGGTCACCTAAAACCGTGCGTAAGGCACCGTGGAGAATATGAGTCGCCGTGTGATTGCGGCAAACGCGGTTGCGATATCCTTCGTCGATTGCGGCTTGAAGCACCTGGCCAAGCGATACCGTACCCTGTTTGACCTCAACCGTATGAACAAAGAGCCCGACTTCAGGTTCTTGGACATCACTCACCACCAGATTCATGCCCTCGAAAGACATAGTGCCGATGTCGGCAACCTGCCCGCCTTTTTCGGCGTAAAACGGCGTTTTATCGCCGATAAGCTGCCCTGTTTCTCCCGCGTGCAATTCTTGAACCCGCAGCCCGTCGCGCACGAGCGCCCTCACACACAGCGGGGATACGGTATCCGTGTATCCCACAAATTCGCTCGCCCCAAATTCGGCTGCAATTTCACTCATAACACCACCATAGGTTGACCAAGCTTTGTCGGTGTCCTTTGCATGAGTTCGTGCGCGCTGCTTTTGTTCTTCCATCAGGCGCACAAATTCTTCGCAGTCAACGCCCACACCAAGGTCGGCAACAATTTCTTCGGTCACTTCAAAGGGAAATCCGTAGGTATCATGGAGGGTAAACGCATCCAAACCACTGAGCACATCACCTGTCTTATAGCCTTCGAGTGCCTGGTCAAGATATATTTTTCCCTGCCTCAAGGTTGCTCCGAAACGTTCTTCTTCGGAAAGCACCACCCGTCTTATGAGTTCATGATTTTCAACAAGTTCGGGATAGGGCTCACCCATGCGCTTTACCACTTCGTCAACATAGCGGTTCAAAAACGTGCCCTCAACGCCGATAAGCGTGCCCTTCAAAACGGCTCGACGCAACAGGCGGCGAAGCACGTAACCGCGCCCTTCGTTTGACGGGAGAATACCATCAGCAATCATGAAGGTCACCGCGCGAGCATGATCTGCCATGATGCGCAACAACAAATCGTCAGCGGCATCCGCCCCATACGTTTTTTTGGAAAGCGCTTCACCCACGTCAAGCAAGCCGCGCATGACATCCGTTTCGTAGTTTGACTGCACACCTTGGATAATCGCGGCAATACGCTCAAGACCCATGCCCGTATCAATATTCTTCTTCGGAAGCGGAACAAGGCTTCCATCTTCTTGTCCGTCATATTGGGTAAACACAAGATTCCAGTACTCCAAATAGCGCTCGCAATCACAACCTGGTGCGCAATCCGCGCTGCCACACCCAAAGACTTCTCCTTGGTCGTAATAGATTTCCGTACAAGGGCCACACGGACCAGTTGGACCCGCACGCCAGAAATTGTCCTTTTCCCCGAGCCGCGATATGTGCGCATCGGGTACGCCTAGAGCTTTCCATATCCCGATTGTTTCATCGTCGTCTTGAAAAACGGTGTAGTATAAGCGCTCTCGGTCAAGCCCGAGGTCATCAAGGGAAAATTCGAGCGCCCAAGCGCACATCTCTTCCTTGAAATAGTCCCCAAAACTGAAATTGCCCAGCATCTCGAAGAAGCTGAAGTGTCTGCCAGTTTTGCCGATTATGTCAATATCGCTCGTACGAACGCATTTCTGCACCGTTGTCGCACCTCGATAAGGGGTTTCAAGTTGTTTTTGCTGCAAAAAGTACGGCTTGAACTGAACCATCCCCGCGCTAGTCAACAGCAGCGAAGGGTCATCAGGTATCAACGACGAAGAAGGAAAGCGCTTACATCCCTTCTTCTCAAAATAGCTGAGATATTTCTCTCGTATTTCGGCAACACTCATATATTCCATGAAACACGTTCTCTTTCTCTGGTCAATCTTCGGTCAATCTCTTTTTCTCTCAGGGGTTGATCCCCCTGTGGGAACTGCCCGCCCACACAGGAACTGTTCCACGCCCAAGGCATCAAGGCTTGCTTGTCTTTTCTCAATCGTCCTTGCTCTCGGCGCGCTTCGGTGCCCCGTCTTTTGAATCTTGCGCGTCGCTTGAGTCGCCCTCTGCTTCTTTGTCGATTTTTCTTTCCCTGCGCAAATCCTTGAGCCGCTTTCCGTAGAGGTGGCTTATCGGCGTTGTCGGCTGAATCACCCGAGAAGGCGATGTCGCATCGGCGATAGGGTTGATTTTTTCCGCGTCCTCACAGCGAGCAGGAATTCCCTTGAAGAAAACTCCGTCCTCAGCAACAATTTGGCGCCCAGTTTTCTTTTCGAAATAGTACACGAAAATCGACTTGAATGCAGCGGCGGCAGGAATCGAAACAAGGACACCCACCAAACTTCCCATAAGCCCGCCCATCAAGGCACCGATTGCAGAGCCTACCATCAGGGCAATAAAGATAACTGCTGGATGCACATCGACCGAATCAGCCATCAGTTTCGGCGTGACGAACGCAGCAACAAACAGTTGAATAGCAACGGTCACGATAAAAGCAATAAGCGCAACCCAAGGACTTACAAACATGCCAACAATGGCAACCAAGATAGCAGCCAACCATGAGCCAAGGATAGGAATGATGTTCAAAAGACCGATAATACCCGCAAGGGCGCCTGCATTAGGAAGCCCGATAATGGCAATCGCGATTCCGCAGCAAACCCCGTTTATCGTAGCCGCCACCAGTGTTGCCTTGATGAATCCGCCAATCACCCGCGTGAAGGTAACGTGGAGCATTTCCGCATCTTGCTCATGCTTTCCCGACACCAAACGCCTGCATTCGCGACCAAGCGCTGGAAGGTCGAGAAGAATCCAAAACGCGATGATAAGCGCAAGGATAATAACCAGGGAAAGGCTCAAGACAGAACTTCCGAAACTGACCAGCCCGTCGGCAGAAATCTTTGCCAACTGGCTTGCCCACGTGGTAAGCGTAGAAGTTGCTTCATTGACCCACGACTCCATGAAGTCGTTTTGAAGAAGCCCGAAATACGCCGCATAAATTTCGTTGAACCAATCAACTATCTGCTGGAAATATGCAGGGATGTGCTCAATGAGGCTCGTGTACTGATCGCTGATACCAAACACTGGCGAAAAGAGCAGAATGCCAAAGGCGGCAAGCAAAGCAAGCATGCCGATATAGGCAATCGTGGTGCCCCATAAACGATTGAGTCCCTTTTCTTCCAAGTATCTCACGGGCGTCCGCAAACAAAATACGATGATTGCCGTCCATACGATAACGGCGAGTGGCATCGAAAGCGTTTGAAGAACATATCCGAGCGCAACGATAAGGAGGACGAGTCCGATAATCGTCCAAACGCGGAAAAAGTTCCTTTGCACTTTCAGGTCCTTTGCCTGCCCCTGAGGGGAGTGACCAAAATTCAGCAACTTCACGAGCGACCCGAAGTTCTAGATTTTCTCGACGGACTCTCGGAATTCGAAGCTGGCCGACCGCGCTCAGCAGCAGAAGTTACCTGATGCCCGAGCTTCGAGGCACTCGCTTCCCGAGCGGCTTGCCCCGCTGTTGTTCCGTGGGCTGCCTGTGCATCAGCCGCTTCTTTGGCAATCTTGTTTGCGCGGGCGAGCGCTGCATCGCGTGCTGCCTTCGCGCCGTCCTCTGCTGTTTGGGCAGGACTTACCGACTTGCGAACAGGAGCATCGTTTGGCTTGCGCACGGGAGGAACATCAAGCGGTTTGCGCTGAGGGGCAGCCTCAGGTTTGCGCACGGGAGGAGCCTCACGCGCGACCCGTGCCTCTCTTGTGTCTCGCACATCTCTCGCATCGCGTGCCTCTCGTGCCCCGCGTCGTTCTTGCGCGGCACGTTCTTTCGCTTCGCGGCGCTCTCGCGCGGCACGTTCTTTCGCTTCGCGCCGTTCTTGCGCAACGCGTTCTTTGATTTCTCGTCTGCCTTGTGAGGAACGTTCGTAGGCGGATTGTTCTTTAGCAGCCTGTGCTTCCTTGGCAAGACGTTCTTGTTCGGCGCGGTCTCGTATGGCTTGCTCTTTGGCAGCCTTTGCTTGTTCAGAAAGTTCCTTTTCGGCTTTTTCTTTTGCAGCCTTATCTTTTGCCGCACGGTCTTTTGCCGCTTTATCTTTCGCTGCTTTTTCTTGATCGGCTTTTTCTTTTTCGGCTTGCTCTTTCGCCTTTTCCTTCGCGATGCGGTCTTTTTCCGCCTGTTCTCTGGCTGCCTTTTCCTTTGCCGCCTTTTCCTTCGCGGCCTTTTCCCTGGCTGCCTTTTCTTTCGCAGCTTTTTCCTTTTCGGCTTTTTCCGCATCAAGGCGTGCTTGTTCTTCGCGTTCCTTGGCTTTACGCTCGTTTTCGATTCGTTTTTCTTCTTCGGCACGGTTTTGTGCAGCACGTTGCTTTTGTACGGCACGTTCGTCTTCAGCGCGCTGTTCTTGTGCGATGCGTTCTTGTTCGGCGCGCTCTTGTGCGATGCGCAGCTCTTGTTCAACCCGCTCTTGCATAGCTTGCGCTTGGGCAACCCTTTCTTGCGCGGCGCGTTCTTGAGCAGCCAACATTTCTTCGGCTTTGCGGATTTCTTCTGCCGCAATTTCTTGAGCAAGTTGTAGTTCCTTGGCTTTGCGAACCTCTTCGGCTGCCAACTTCGCGGCTGCCGCTTGAGCCATGCGCGCTTCGTCTGCGGCTCTGCGTGCTGCTTCTATTTGGGCGATGCGATCAGCTTCCGCAGCTTCTTGTGCGGCACGTGCGGCGCGCACAATACGCGCTTCTTCTTCAGCTTTTCTTTGCTGTTTTTCGCGCTGAAGTCGTTGTTCATGAGAAGCCTTTTCGGCTGCTGCCATCTGTGCGGCACGCGCGGCTTCAACCGCTTTGCGTGCTGCCGCCGCTTGTGCAGCGCGGGCTTCGTCAACGGAATTTTGAGATGTCTGATAGCCCGCGGGATAGCCTGCTTGTTGATAAGCTGCTTGCTGAACGACACCTTGTGGTGGCTGCACCCGCCCTGTCGGATAGCCCGCTTGTTGGTAACCTGCAGGATAGCCCGACCCTTGAGCCGCCGCTCGAGCTTGAGAATAGCTTGCCGCCTGAGCAGCATTCTGTTGTGCCTGTGCCCGTGCTGCTTGCGCCTGGGCTTGGGCTTGCGCCTGGGCTTGGGCCTGAGCCTGTGCTTGTGCTTGCGCTTGTGTTTGCGCCTGAGCCTGCGCCTGTGTTTGCGCTTGTGGCTGTGCTTGTGCTTGAGCCTGCGCTTGTGCTTGCGCCGCAGTATAGGCCGCCATCTGAGACGGCGTCAGCTGCGTCGCAGGGTTGGTCGTGCGCGGGGCAGGCGGTTGCGCAGCATTTTGCGGCGCTGAAGAACCATAGGTAAAATATCGCTCTTGATCAGAATTGTTGGTAGGAGGAGTTACCGAAGCGTTCGCTTGGCGCTGAGCTTGGTTTGCGTTTGCGGCGTTCGCAGCAGGAGTAGCAACCGCAGCACTTGCAGCACTTGCCTTCGCCGCACCCCTATTCGCAGCCGCCGCATTAGTCACCGCCGCCGCCGCAGCAGCCGCAGCCGCTCTTCGCTGCTCTTGGGTAAGTTCTGCGCCCTCGGCGCTTCCCTGCACTGCCGATTCGGCAGGGTTCTTTTCGTCAAGAAGGGCTTCCAACAAGCTTATGGAAGGCTTCTCTGTTTCTTGGGTAAGTCCTGAAGTTTCACTTTGAGAAGTCGTTTTCGAAGGAAGTGCCGCAGAAACTGCTACGATGCCCGCGTCATTCGCTCTTCCTGCACCCAAAGCAATCGATTCAGGGCTTGCCTTGCGCTGCTTAAAAGCATTACGGACACGCGAGGTAACGTTGTTCATCAACTCCATGGGAGCGTTTGCCGCAGCATCAACCGCATTCGCCGCAGACGACAGCGTTCCTGTCACTTCGTTAACGTTTTCCAAGATTTGGTCAATGCGCATCATCTCAAGATTTGCCGCATCCACCGTCAAAGCGACACGTTCCATCAGAGGGTCTGCCTTTGCCGCAACTGGCTCAAGCGCTACCACGATATTTTCAACATGCTCCAGCGTGGGCATGACTCTTCTACTAATTTCATTAACAGCAGCACGCGTACGACGAACCATAAGAACCAGTTCGACAACGAACCAAATTAAAGCAAGAACCACCAGAACAGACGCAAATGGCAGTATTAAATTCAAAATTTCGGTTATACTCATGCATCCTCCTACAACTCGAATACTTTACTATACCATGTTCATCTGGAATTCTTTCGAATCGTTACAGTTTTCATAAGGCATTCATAGTGCATATTTTAATCGGTTACGCGGGAAAAACGCAGCATTAATCGCATACTAATCGGCTTGAGGGCGATCCTTTGCCGTAGCTTCATGGCGATAGGCTTCCCAACCACGTTCTCCCGCCTGATAAAAGCAACCTTTTTCAAGCCCCTCGGGAAGATAGCGCTGGTCAACCCAGCCTGACGGATAGCTGTGCGGATAGAGGTATGAGCCATACTCTTCTGAACCAGGACGATGGCGATCGCGAAGATAATCGGGGATTTTGCGCGCAGGACCTTTTCTCACCTCGGCTTGCGCAGCATTGATTCCATTGAGTGCGGCATTTGATTTAGGAGCAAGGGCCATATAGGTTACCGCCTGAGCAAGGATAATGCGACATTCAGGATAACCGATTACCTCGGCAGACTTAAAGGCAGCCTGGGCAATAAGAAGCGCTTGCGGGTCGGCATTGCCGATATCTTCGGCAGCAAGGATGAATATGCGACGCGCAATAAACTTTGGGTCTTCCCCACCTTCTATCATGCGCGCCAAGTAATACAAGGCGGCATCAGGGTCTGAGCCACGCATAGATTTGATGAACGCAGAAATCACGTCGTAGTGCACGTCTTTGTTTTTGTCGTAGGGAAGGCTGCGATGCGGTGTTGCCTTCCTGATTGCGTCGGCGGTGATGCACATCTTTTTCTTGCCTGTTGCAGGTGTTGCCAATTCTGCAGCAAGTTCAAGAGTCGTAAGCGCCACCCTTCCGTCTCCGCCCGCTAACACCACGAGCGCTTGTGCGGCTTCATCATCAAGGCGATACTTGCCCGCAAGCCCCCGTTCATCTTCGAGGGCATTGTTCAAAAGAAGAGCTATATCGTCATCAGATAGGGACTTGAGTTCAACGATACGTGAACGGGATATCAGAGCTGAATTTACCTCAAAGAAAGGGTTTTCCGTGGTTGCGCCGACCATAACAACAATGCCGTCCTCAACAGCATGAAGCAAGGCATCTTGCTGACTTCGATTGAAGCGATGAATTTCGTCAATGAACAGCGTGGTATGCAGCCCGCTTAAGGTGAGGCGTTTTTCGGCAGCGTCAATTTCGCGGCGTAGATCAGCCACCGTGCCCCCCACCGCTGACACTTCGACAAAGACCGCCTTGGTGCTGGCCGCTATCACATGCGCAAGCGAGGTTTTCCCTGTGCCCGCTGGTCCAAAAAGAATCACAGAACTCAACTGGTCATTTTCGATGGCATTTTTGAGCCAGCTTCCTTTGCCCACGACACTTTCCTGCCCGACTATTTCATCAAGCGCGCGCGGGCGCATCCGTACCGCTAAAGGAGCCACGGTGTACTTGGCGGCATTGTCAATTTCTGTGAAAAGGTTGTCCATAAAGATATTGTAACGCGAATTGAGCACTTTCGTACAGACGTTTGCCTAAATTCTGAAAATCATAATCTGTTTTATGTCAAGTCTTTTTTTCTTGTTGCTTAATTACTATACTCAAGCTAGGCTTCGCCCTCGCGTCATACATTAGTGATGGACCGACGCATATGAATAGGGAGCTCAATATAGTGTGTGGAATGGGGATTCGTGTCTGTTGATACGAAAGCCAGGAAGCAGCTGCGAGCACCCACCTTTTACGAGGTGGGTTCATCCTCTGACCGAGGGTGGGGCTATAATAAGCCTCTGCTTAAACCCGATGCGCTTCTTATGCGTGCGCTTTTCTCCCCGAAAAAGTCAAAATAAAGGTCGTTCCCTTGCCAGGCACACTTTTTACTTCAATCGTTCCTTTGTGATACAAAACGCCGTGTTTTGCGATGGCGAGTCCCAAACCTGTACCGCCCGTTTCCTTAGAGCGGCTTTTATCAACGCGGAAAAAGCGTTCGAAAATCTTTTCTTGCATGTCCTCGGGAATTCCCACACCTGTGTCACTCACCCGTATCGCAACGGTGCTATGGTGCTCGACATTTTGTTCATCTGCTTCAGATGCTTCCTTGTTTTTTACTGCCTTGTGTTCGGGGGCAAAATCAAAGACTTCGATGGCAATTTTCACGCTGCCACCAGGATGATTGTAGCGAATACCATTTTCAACCAGGTTGTACAGCATTTGTTCTGCTACCGTTTCACTTCCAACGATAATGGCACATTCCCCCGCAAGTTCAAGAGTCACTTCGTTGGTTTCGGCAAAGCCTTGCAGCCGCTCTATTACCTTCGCGGCAATCACACACAAATCAACAAGTTTGCCTGAATCCCCCACCGCAGATTCGTCAAGGCGCGACAAAACGAGTACGTCGTCGATGAGGGAGCGCATGGCTTGTGCTTCTTCGTAAATTAAGCCCGCAAATTTTTGGGAATCGGAAGCCTGCACCATGTTGTTTTGCATGAGTTCCGCATAGCCCGAAATTACCTGTAAGGGAGTTTTCATCTCATGGCTTACGTTCGAAGAAAAATCACGACGCAAACTTTCCGCAAGCGCTAATTCCTTGTTTTGTTGCTTGAGGGTTTTCTGTTGTTCGTCAATACGCTCAAGAAATGGACTCATTTCGGCATATATCTCATTTTGCAGAGGGTCTTTAAAGTCGAGAGCATCAACTGGCTTCATAATTCTTCGCGTGAGAATTTTCGAGAGAAAAAACACCAAAAGGGCAACGAGAGCAACGGCTATGACCATCGGAAGCAGCATGTTGCTTAAAAATATCAAAAGCGAATGCCGTGTTTCTGCCAGCCTGATAATGTTTCCATTTTCCAACTTTACTGCCGCATAAACCGAATCCGTTTGCAGCGTGCCCGAACGGCGCATAAGCGTTGCTTGCCCTTCTTCGTTTGCCGCTTTCACTTCGGGGCGGTCGGCATGGTTGTCCATATCTTGTGCGCGTACCACACTGTCGTAGAGCACCGTTCCGTCTTGAGCAATCAGGGTATAGCGAATCACGCCTGCAAACTGGTCTTTAAGGACAGCGGCAGCTTCCTCTGAAGGAACGGTATTCAGGTAGTCAGCCGCATCATGAGCAAGCAAAACCAGCGCATCTTCGGCTTCCCGTTCGTAGATAAGATAAAAGATAGCGGTGGTCACCACAGAAAAGAGCACGATAGTGCCCAGCATGAACACGAGAACCGTATTAAATATCTTCCCCGTGAGGCTTTGTGGTTTGCGGGCTTTCAACGACATCACTGGGGCAACTTCATGCAATACCCGACACCTCGCACGGTATAGATATAAGCATCAGTCCCAGGAAGAACCGCTGCAAGTTTTTGGCGCAGTGTTTGCACGTGAACATCAACGGTGCGCGTGCCACCCGCATACGCCATATCCCACACTTCTTTGAGCAGCTGCCCGCGCGAAAAAACCTGTCCGATGTTGCGCATGAGGGTGTAGAGCAAATCGAATTCCTTTAAGGTGAGTTCGACTTCCTTCCCACCCGCATAAACGGTATGGCTCGCCACCGAAATGCTGATATCTCCGCACGTCAACTGCTTTTGTTCACCAGGCGCTGTTTCGCCAACGCGGCGAAGAAGGGCGTTTATCCGAGAGACCAGCTCCATCATGCCAAAAGGTTTTGCCAAATAGTCATCGGCACCTGCATCAAGCCCGCAGACCTTGTCGTATTCGGTACCTTTTGCCGTAAGCATGATGACGGGAACTTGCTTGGTGGTGTGGTCATCACGCAGCGTTTTCAATATCTCTAAGCCGCCGACTTCAGGAAGCATGATGTCGAGTAATACCAATTCAGGTGCTTGTTTATCACAAGCTTCAAAAAATTCTGAAGCACAGGGAAAGCCGCAAGCTTCAAAACCTGCCTGCCGCAGTGCATACACCGTAAGGTCACGGATGTTGGTGTCATCTTCAACGTAATAAATCATGGAAGTATTGTATCTCATCATCGGCGAGGCGCCAAAAAAATTGCTTACCGAAAGCGAGCAAAAATCTCACTACCCGAAGCGTCCCGCCACGTAATCAGCAGTTCGGCTGTCTTGGGGATTGGTAAAGATGTCATCCGTCACACCCGTCTCCACCATTTCGCCAAGCAAGAAAAAGGCCGTTTTATCTGACACGCGCAGTGCTTGGAGCATATTGTGGGTAACCATAATAACGGTGTAGCGTGTCTTAAGTTCCCCAACCAGCTCTTCGATTTTCGCCGTTGAAATGGGGTCAAGCGCACTGGTCGCTTCATCCATAAGCAGCACTTCGGGGCGCACCGCTAAGGCACGCGCAATACACAGACGCTGCTGCTGCCCACCCGAAAGCCCGAGCGCATTTTTCTTGAGGCGGTCTTTCAATTCGTCCCAAATAGCCGCGTCACGCAAAGAGCGCTCGACAACTTCGTCGAGGTCTGAACGACTTTTGATGCCGTGAGTGCGCGGTCCAAAAGCGATGTTGTCATAGACCGACATCGGGAAGGGGTTGGGCTGCTGAAACACCATGCCCACCCTTCTGCGCAGGCTGTTCACGTCGATGGTTTTTCTCGCGTCTGCCCCATCGAGCGTGATTTCGCCCTCGATGCGACAACCCTCAATCAAATCATTCATGCGGTTCAGGCTTTTCAACAGAGTTGACTTACCACAACCCGAAGGCCCGATAAGCGCCGTAACCTGATTTTCGGGAAATTCCAGATTGATTTTATTCAGCGCCTGAAAATCCTTGTAGTAAAGGTCAAGGTCGTAGACGCCCATTTTCACCGTCACGGGCTTATTGCTGTCAGCACCAAGAGACGAACTTGCCCGAGCAGATTTCTTGACATCGGGCTTGTAGTCGATTTCTTTTGCTTTTGCCTTCATCGGGCTTGCCGTTGTGAGGCTTTCCGTCGTCGGAGCTGCCTTCGTGAGCGTCGCATTAGTCATCTTTGTGTCCTTTGTTCATCTTCTTTGCCGCAAACGTAGCAGCAAGATTCAACAATACAACCAGAGCCAACAGCACCACAGCTGTTGCGTAGGTCTGGTTTATATACAATCCTTCACTGGCAAGCACATACATATGAACTGCCAAGGTGCGTGCAGAATCGAAAAGCGCCATCAAACCCGAAGCGCCAAAATTCGGAATCTGAGCGATGGTGCCCGCCGTGAACAGAAGTGCAGCAACTTCGCCGACAATGCGGCCAAGTCCTAAGATAACGCCGCCCAAAATGCCTGGTATGGCGCTTGGCAGCACACAGCGAAACACCGTGCGCAGCCGTCCCGCACCCAAACCAAAGCCGCCTTCACGATAGGAGTCGGGCACCGCAAGCAAGGCTTCTTCGCTCGTGCGCATGACCACGGGCAATATCATAATGGCAAGGGTGCAAGCACCTGAAAAAAGCGAAAGACCCCAGCCCAGTGCGGTGACAAAGAACAGTAATCCAAACAAGCCATAAATGATGGAGGGGATTCCTTGGAGGGTTTCGGTGGTGGTACGCACCAGCTGCACGAACTTTGAGCCGCGCTTGGCGTATTCAACAAGATAGATGGCTGAGCCCACGCCGAAGGGCACGGCAAGCAAAAGGGAAACGAGCGCCATAAGCACGGTGTTTATAAGCGCAGGCATCAGCGACACGTTCGTGGAATTATACTTCCACTCAAAAAGGCTTGGCGTTAAATACGGAACGCCCTTTATCAAGATATAGCCAACCAAAAACGCTAAAACCACCGCAGTCAGCGCCGCACCCGCATAAACACTTCCGCGCAAAACTACCGATACGAGCCTGCGCCTTGCGTCATGGCGCTGGGACACCTTCGCAAACAAGGCATCGATTTGGTCGCTTGAAGCTAAGCCTTCACCAGTTTCATAGACGGTGTCTAATCTCATGTTCATCGAGCCTCACTCCTTTTCTTCATCGCATTGAAGATCATAGTGATAAGCAAGACAAACACAAAGAGTACGACTCCCGTAGCAATGAGTGCGCCGCGATGCAAGTCAGCGGCATAGCCCATTTCGATAACGATGTTTGCGGTCATGGTACGCACTCCCCCAAAGAGACTTTCGGGGATAACAGGCTGGTTACCTGCGACCATGATGACCGCCATGGTTTCACCGATGGCGCGTCCAACGCCAAGCACGATACCTGCCATAATGCCTGAAGTGGCAGCAGGAACAAGAATGCGAAACGTCGCGCGTTCGTGATTTGCGCCGAGAGCAAGCGCCCCTTCGTAGTATTTTTGAGGCACCGCATCAAGGGCGCTTTGCGCAACCGTAATGATGGTCGGCAAAATCATGATGCCCAAAAGGATTGATGCCGCAAGGAGCGATAAACCATTGCCTGGCGTATGGGCACGAATGAAGGGAACCATGACTATCAAGCCAAAAAATCCATACACAACCGACGGGATTCCTGCCAAAAGTTCCACCCCAGGCTTTAAGATACGCGCAATACCTTTGCTTGCAAAACGAGAAAGAAAGATAGCGCACAAAAGCCCTACGGGAACACCCACAACGATGGCACCTGCCGTAACATAAATGCTCCCGACAATCATCGGGAAGATGCCATAGACATCATTAGCAGGGCGCCACGTGGTACCAAAGATAAAATCGGGAAGTCCAATTTGCGCAATGGCGGGCACGCCATTTGCGAAAAGGAACACGCAAATAAGGGCAACCGCGAGAATCGAAACTCCCGCAGCTGCCAAAAAAAGTATCCGAGCAAAGCCTTCCTTTAACGCATGGTTCGCCATAAAGTTTCCCTACCGCGTTTCTCTTCGAAGAGTTTCATCGTTAAAGCTTCCTTTGCCTGTTCGTGCTTTGTGCTTCGTGCTTTGTGCTTCGTGCTTCGCAGATCAACTTCGCGCTTAGCGAAGTACTTCTTCCCACGTTGCTGCTTCGCCCGTAAAGATGAGTTTTACTTGCGCACTCGTCAAACCATCAATTCCGCAATCGTTGCTGACGATAACGGCAAGGCCGTCAATGGCGATAACCGTTGCCGAAAGCCCGCCTGAAGTTTCGGAATCTTTAAGGTCACGAGAAGCCATACCAATGTCACACGTACCCTCCATGGCCATGTTCATACCCGTGGTCGAATCCGATTGCTGTACTTCGATAGTCACTTTGGAATTGAGCGCCTTATATGCTTCAGCAAGCTTTTCCATAATCGGTGTAACCGAAGAAGAACCAGCCACTACTATCTTGCCGCTGACGTCAGATGCCTTATAGGCACCAGCAGCGGTATCGATAGCAACGTAGCCGTTGTCCTCAACGATTTTTTGTCCATCGGCACTCATGATGAAGTCGATGAAATCTTGTGCTTGGGCAGAAAGATTGCTTTTCGTAGCAATATTAAAGGGGCGGGAAATCTTGTAGTCGCCGCTTTTTACGTTAGCGGCACTGGCCTGTGCGCCGTCAATATCAAGCGCTTTGACCGTATCATTCAAAGAACCGAGCGAAATATAGCCGATTCCCTTGGTGTCTGACGAAACCGAAGTCATCATAACAGAGGTTGAATTCGTAATAGCCGCAGATAAGGTTGTCATGTCAACGTTCTTACCATCGGCATCTTTTTCCTGAATCTCAAAAAGTTCGATAAAAGCACCGCGCGTTCCCGAACCATCTTCACGAGAATAAACTGAAATTGAACCGCTGGGAGCAGCAGAAGAATCGCCGCTTTGTGCTGCTCCTGAACCCGACCCCGAATTTGAGTCGGCGGGAGTACAACCGATAACATAAAACATCCCCGCAAAAAGGAGGAGGCTTGCCAAAAGACCTATAAATTTCTTGTTCATTTTTTTCCTTTCCGAATACGGCACATGCCGAATACGTTTGAGCTCATTCGTATAGTGCGCTTCGCGTATTAAAAAGTTGTTTGAAAAAGGTAAAATTCCTGTAAACTTGTTTCTTGAGCCACCAAGCAATAAACTATCAAAAGCCGGGGGAGGCACAGGCGCGTTGTTTATAAGAGTTTTAACGTGAAGGCCGCACAACACCGCCTGTTCATGATGGTACAAGAGAATAAAGAGGGGTAATGCTTAAATTAAAAGGGGACGTCAGAGCCATTGTTGGCGTTGTTGTCTATTGCGCGCTTCTGTGCGCCTACTGTTTCTACGATTTTTCGGGGCTTGTCCTGCATGATGCCGCCGAGTCAGTGCCAACATTTTTTGTTGTTGGAGCATTCTTGCTGATGATAGGGGTTTGCATTTTTCGTCGCCCTCTTGAAGGTTTCGTTAAAAACTTTATCAAACGTTTTCAAAAGCCTTATTGGGTAATCATTTATAAAGTAGTTGTTTGTCTTATCCTTGTCGCGTTTTCGTTTTACTTGATAGAACGTCCTTTCAATGAAGAAATGCTGCGACTGTCTGCTTCTTTTGTCACCATTAACCTTTGCATCCTTGCCGTGTTGTTTGGCATCGTTTATTTCGTGGGGCAACAAACAAAAGGCGTTGTAATGGGCTTTTTGACGCTCTGCTTTCTTATCGGGCTTGCAAACTATTTCGTTCTCATGTTCAAAGGGCAGCCCATACTTCCCGCCGATTTCTTCGCCCTCAAAACAGCGGCTTCTGTCAGTGGCGGCTATGTCTATCTCATCAACGGGCGCGTAGTGCGCGCCATTCTTGCATTTGCATTTTCCCTGCTCCTTGCAAGCTTTCTTCCGCGTGTTCCCAAAGCGCGCTTGAAACTAAAGCCCATTTTTGCCAACCTGGGAGTAGCGCTGGGACTTGTTTTGGCTTTTGGTTTGTGGTTTGCCAACGTTGACATCGAACAGACCCACCAAGGCGGAGTCAACGCCTGGAACCCCCGTGTATCGTATGAAAAGAAAGGGACGATTCTTTGCTTCCTCAAGCGCACCCAAGACCTTTTTCCCCACGCTCCTCACGGGTATTCTCCTGAAGCAGCCGCCGCACTACTTGCCCCGTACCAAGAAAGTAATACGGGCGAGGCTGTTGCAGAAAAGCCTACTATCGTTGTGGTCATGAATGAATCGTTTGTAGATTATTCACGCCTCAGCATTCTTTCGGACAATTACGAAGGGCCAGCCTACTATCAATCCCTCGCCGCAAACACGCTTTCGGGTACTATCTTTGTTTCGGCATACGGCGGCGGAACGTGCAATTCCGAATTTGAATTCCTTACGGGGAGCAGTCTCGGAAGCATTGGCAGGGGCGTCTATCCGTATGCTTTCTATGACCTTAACGGCGTTGATAGCCTTGTTTCCTACTTCAACGCGCTCGATTATGAAACGATTGCCCTCCATCCCGCACCTGCTGAGAACTGGCGGCGCGATGTTGTTTATGAGCAGCTTGGCTTTGATTCGTTCTTGGATGAAGAAGACTTCCCCGATGCCGAAATCTTTCGTGATAAGCCCACCGACAGGGAAACGTATAGCAAACTTCTTCAGCTGTTAAGAAAAGCTGATGGACCGCAGTTTATCTTCAATGTTACCTACCAAAATCACAGCGGCTACGATACTGGCCTGGTACCTGATAACGCGTTGGTGTCTGCCCCCATTAAGGGAAGTACCGACAGCGCATTTAATGCTGAACTTGAGGAATTTTTAAGCTGCATCCAACAATCCGACCAAGATCTGCGCTATCTCATCAGGGGACTTGAGGATATCGACAAAGATATCATTCTTTGCTTCTTTGGTGACCACCAGCCAGGGCTTGGTTCTGCCCTCGCCCGCCTGGAATTTGGCAAGACAGCCGAAGATTTTGAGCTCGCCGAAGTACAGACGTATTACAGCACTCCTTATATGCTTTGGAGAAACAACGGCGCTGCTGCTGGCGGTGGTGGCGCGAGTGCGAACGATGCGGGTAATGGCGCGGGTGCTACAAGTGACTTTGACACGAGTCTTAACTATCTCGGCGTACTCTTGCTCCAAGAAGCTGGGCTTCCCCTTACTCCCTATCAGCGCTTCTTGGTGGACACGCGCGAACAGATGCCCGCCGTCAACCTCTGCGGCTATCAGGATGCCTTGGGCACATGGTATTGGATTGGGGAAAAAAGTGCGCTCACTCCTGTTTATGATGCCTATGCCATCGTGCAACACGACAATCTCTTCAACAAGGCACGCCCCACCCTGCCTACCCTGCCCGCCAACTGACACACTAACGAACACACCCTAACGGATGCCCCAACGAACACCCAAGGGCAACGAGAACAAAAGCGGCTGCATCATACCTGATACAGCCGCCGCTACCTCATCTTCTGAATACCGCTACTCCTGCTTTTCCGAAGCAAAGAAAGTTGCGCGTTCGAAAACTTGCTCGATGCGCTCCCCATCCACGAAAGGCAGGCCCAAAAATTCACTCAGCGTTGGAACTAATTCGCTTGCGTCAATGTAGTGACCCTTTTCGTTGAAGGTTGTCGTATCCTGCGCTCGCCAGTACCTGTCGTTAGCGTCGGTGATGTAAAACGAAGAATCGTCCACATCCATGTAGACGGAATGACGAGCGTGCAAGTATTGTGGCAGTTCGTCGAAGGATACGTCAAGCGCTTCGGTAGCTTTCGTTCCCATAGGCGGGCTCCTCTCCCTCAGGATTTCTGTGGCATTATCTTAACAAGAAAATGCTGCGAAATGAAGAACAAGCATTCAAGCCCATCATATTACTAGAGAATTAATGACATATTTTTGCCCCGTTACAGTTTCGTCTTGAGAAGCCTCATGCCGTTTGCAATAACAAGGAGCGAAACCCCCGTGTCGGCAAGCACCGCCATCCACATGTGGGCAACACCGACAACAACCAAGAGGGCGACGAGCACCTTAAGCCCGATGGCAAGTACAAGGTTTTGCTTCAGCACGAAAACCGTCTTTTCGCAAAGTGCGAAAAATTTTGGTAAAGCACTCAGGTCGTCTGCCGCGAGTACCACGTCCGCACTCGACAATGCCGCTGCACTTCCCGCGCTGCCCATTGCGATACCCACCTCTGCCGTTGCCAAAGAAGGTGCATCGTTAATCCCATCTCCCACAAACGCAACCGCTCCATACTGTTTTTGCAGGCGCTTCAGTTCGGTGGTTTTGTCTTGGGGCAAAAGTGCTGCGTAAACTTCATCAATGCCCACCTCTTGCGCAACGTGTGCGGCAGCCGAAGCGTTATCCCCAGTGAGTATAGCCGTCTTGATATTTTTGCGTACGCGACGAAGCGCCTCTATGGTTTCGCGCGTGGTTTCCCTAATTGCATCAGCAACAACAAACAGCCCCATGATTTCAGCTTGGGGCTGTATCTTTGCTACGTATAACACGGTGCCCGACTCTTCCGTAAGTGCGTCTTGGGGCGATTCTTTGAGGGTTTCTCTGAGGGCTGCTTCGCTCAATATTTCTTTGAGATAATCCAAAGAGCCAATCGCAAAGCGCGCACCATCAAGGGAGCCGACAATTCCCCTACCTGCTGTTTCAACGACATTTTCCGCGCGAAGAGAACTGCGCATGCCCCGTTGCTGCGCATAATCTAAAACAGCTTGACCAAGCGGGTGGGTGGAATGAAACTCAAGCGCTGCGGCAATTTCAACGAGCGATGTCGCGGTATTTGAGGCATACGCACTCAGTTTCACAACTCTCGGCGTGCCTTTCGTCAGCGTTCCTGTTTTATCGAAAGCGGCAAGGACAACACGCGCACCTTCTTCAAAGAATGCTCCCCCCTTCACCAGCACCCCCAGGCGCGCGGCGCGGGTCAGTGCCGATACAAAGGTGACTGGTGTCGAAATAACAAAGGCACAAGGACACGAAATAACCAACAATTCGCAGGCGCGATAAACCCACACCTCAACGCTTCCCCAGCTAACGATGCCTAATGCAGACAAAGTCGGCGGCACCCCCGCAACGAGTGCGGCAAGCACTATTACCAAGGGGGTGTAGATTTTGGCGAAACGCTGCACGAAATGTTCTCGTGTGGATTTTTGTTTTTGCGCGTCTTTGATCAGCGCGGCAATTTTAGCCAGCGTTGAGTCGGCAACTGTCGAGGTCGTTTGGATGAAACAGGAGCCGTCCACAGAAAGACTGCCTGCAAAAACTGTATCTGGCGCGCGTTTGTATACGGGGATGCTCTCGCCAGTGATTGCCGCATCGTTAAACGAAGACGCACCACGTATGATAATGCCATCAAGGGCGGCACTCATGCCAGGTTTCACCAGGATGGTTTCGCCAATTTTTATTTGGTCGGTTGGCAGTTCGTGGGTTTCATTTTTCCTTACCACAAGAGCAGTGTCAGGGGCAAGTTTCGCCAAATCCTTGATGGCGTCGTTACTCTTTTTGATGGCGCGCCCCTCAAGAGCCTCGCCGACTGAAAACAAGAAGAGAACCGCCGCCGCTTCTTCATAAGCGCGCACGTAAATCGCTCCGATGACCGCAACAATCATGAGCACGTTGATGTCGATTGAACGTGCTTTCAGGGACTGTATCGTTTTGGGCAACACAATAACAAGGCCTGCCGCAATCGACAAAGCAGCAAAAACAAACATAAGAGATTCGTTGGCGAAGAGATATTCAGCTAGTAAAGCGCACCCGGCAAAAGCGCCTGCCGCAATAAGGGCAAACTTTTTGTGAGGCTGGGGCTTTTCTTCTGATGCCCCCTCTTCAACACACGGCGCACAACCGCAACCGCTTTCACAGGTTTCAGGAGCGGGGGTTGGGGCAGGCACGAATGTCGATCCTTGGGAATTTTCAGGATTCATGGATGCTTCCTATTCAGCTGCATGCTCGAGCGCAAGTTCAATGAGACTTTTTACATGGTCATCCGCAAGCGAATACACCACGCGTTGCCCCTCGCGTTGTGCGCACACGAGTCGTTTGTCGCGCAGAAAGCGAAGCTGGTGACTTACGGCTGACTGCGAAACGCTTGTTGCGCACAAAAGGTCGCTCACACAAAGCTGTCCTGCTGAAAGCGCAGAAAGAATACGAAAGCGAGTCGAATCAGCAAGAGCCGAAAATATTTCAGTTGCGCTAAAAATGAGCTCATCTTCGGGAATAGCCGCGAGCGCTTCTTGTACCAGCATCGGATTATCGTGTTCATGTCCTGTGCAAACAAGAGCAGGCTTCTTTTGGTTGAGAGCTTTTTGCATAACTGCGGTTTTGGTAGATATCGGCTTAGGAAACGCAGCTTTGGTAGGCGGCTTTTCGGTGTATGTCTTTTGGTTGGTCATAATAGTCCTTCACAGATATATGAATATGTGTTCATATATTCATGATAAAGAAGCTTCTCGACAGAATCAAGCCTTTTTCCCCAATCCCATCGAAGTTCAATTAACAATCCCCTTGTTGCAAAATAGAAAGATGGAGGTGCAGACAAACTCCTGAACTAAACCTATACGCACTCTAAACATATTGAGCTCGATATAATTTATGCCAAATTTCTTTCTCTTTTGCGTTGAAATTCGATTGAAAATCTCTCAGTTTTTCATAGATTCTCGATAGAAAAATAGTCTAATTCCTGACAGATTTCTGTCTAATTCTTGCCAACTTTTTGTCGGAGTTTGGTTAGGTTTCTGTCATGTTTTTGCCTAATCGGGTCATTATAGTTAGAGGTACGGAAAACTTGTGGGCATAGGGATTCAGCTTCCCCTTCCAAAACGTAACATGACTTGAAATCATGAGGGGAGGTGATTCCTATGAGGGAAGAATTTTGGTTTTCTTTGGCAGGATTTATTCTGCAGTTGATTGTTTTTCTGATTGACTTGAAAAAAAGGCTCCTCTCCGATAAAGAAGAGGAGTCACCAAAATAATCCCGAACCACACAAGTGATCCGAGAGCCGTGCGGAGTTAACGCTCCGTGCGGCTCGACTATAGTATAAGCACAAGACCAGCTAAAAGCAACCTGCCGACAGTTAAATCTACTTACACAACTACTCACAAATCATTTGTTTTGTGAGTAGTTGTGTAATTCGCAGTTTGAAAAATATTCTGATGGAAAGTTCGACGTAATAAAGATTACAGGCAAAGCAATGATAAAAAGGGCAGAGCTCAGGAACTATAATTCTTGTAGGCGGTTCTCGAGGGCTTCGTTGATAATTTCTAGCGCCTTAACCCGCGCGTAGCGTTTGTCTTCGCTCGGCAAGATAATCCAGGGGGCAAAGGTGGTCGAAGTCATCTGGAGCATATCTTGAACAGCGGCTTTATAGGAAGGGTATTTGTCTCGATTGCGCCAATCGTCCTCGGTAATCTTCCAACGCTTGTCAGGGTCTGCTTCACGACCCTGAAAACGACGCAACTGTTCTTCGGGACTCACGTCGACCCAAAACTTCAGCAACAGCGTACCCCAGTTGACCAACTCCTGTTCAAACCCGTTAATCTCATCATACGCACGCCCCCATTCCGCGGCTTGTGCAAACCCCTCAACCCGCTCAACCAACACGCGCCCATACCAGCTGCGGTCATACAAACCCACATGTCCCGCCTTGGGCAAGCGCGTCCAATAGCGCCACAAATGCGGATGAAGCTTTTCGAGCGGCGTGGGTGCCGCACTCGGAAATATCGTATAGGAACGGGCATCAAGTGCTTGCGCAACGCGCTTAATTGCACCCCCCTTACCAGCAGCGTCCCAGCCTTCAAACAAAATCATGAACGGAATGCGCTTCAAAAACATCTCGAGTTCAAGGCGATAAAGTTTTTCCTGTTGCTTTTTAAGACGAGAACGATATTCCTCAGAAGGAAGCTGCAAGGTTCTATCAACCGACTCCAAACTAGGCGCAATCAAAATCTGCGGGAAACGCGACGCGCACGATATCTTGTTTCCCTCTTCATCGAAGCAAAATGGGATAGGGTCTCTCTCATCACTCGAAACATCTTCGCAGCTCCCGTTGCTTTTCTTGGCGAGCGCCCCTTCAAGAGCCTCGAGCAAAGTAGCACATATCGCCAGATTAGCCGTGCGTTTATCAGAGCCGTCAATCAAAGTCCACGGAGCATGCTTGCTGTTGCTCTTTTCAAGCAGGGTGTCGTAGAGTCTATACGTTTGCTGATAGGTTCCTGCGCGGAGCAGCTTTTCCTTGCTCACCCGCCAGCGCGTTGTCGGGTCATCATAAAGCCCCGTCAAGCGAGCCTTTTGCTCTTCCTCAGAAATGTGTAAGAAGAACTTCACCACCGCATAACCATCGTTGATAAGCTGATGTTCGAAATCCTGGGCGGAAAGAAGCGATTTTTCAATGAGCTCATCGAGTTTCTTTTGCTTTTTCTTGCTGATTTCTTTCGCATCATCCCCGAAATCTTTACCAAGCAAGGTGAAAAGCATGCGCTGAATAGCCGCCATATACCATCCGCGGTCAAAAAACGTGATATCGCCCCGCGGTCCAAGCGCCTTCCAAAATTGCTGCATAAAAGGAAAATATCCCGAAACGCCTTGGTCAAGGGTGTCAAAGGTGCGCGCTTCTTCTTGGTCGATATCGGGAGTCACATAAACGGTTGTCGCGCGGGCATCAAGGTTGAACATCAAATCCGAAATACGGCTGCCCTTGCCAACCCCGTCCCACCCTTCGAAAAGAACCACCAATCCAACTTCTTCTTGGCGGGCTTGCTGCTGGAGAACAACGAGCCGTTTTACTAGGTCGTCATGGACGGGCTTGTATTCTTCTTTGGTGGGCTTCCGCTCTGCAAAAACAAGTCTCTCAAGCATTCCTGCACCTCACTTTACCTCAAGGGCATATTCTAGCACTTGTTGTCGTTGGGGGCTCGACCCGCAATCTTTTCTTAGCTGCATGAATTACTCGCGCCGCTTCGCGGTTCGCAATGACAGCATTTTATTCCTTTGCCCAACAAAGCCCGCAGCATCAAGTAGTTACCCTGATTGTAAAATCAGTGTTCTAAAGGTCTAAAACAAAGCACGATAAGGTATCGTATACACAGGCGAAAATCTGTACAAGTTATTCCCTGTGGTAAGAATACGTTTGACAGGAAGTGCCATGCCCAATTATGGAGTTATAGACCTTGGTTCGAACTCAGTGCGCCTTTGCGTGTATGAGGTGAAAAACGACGAGAAAACATCTTATAGCAACAAAGACTTCCGAAGTCTTTTGAATCACAAGGTCATGGCGGGACTTTCCGCCTATGTTGATGATGAAGTGTTCAGCAAAACAGGTATAGCCCACGCAATTAAAATCCTGCGCGGGCACAGCAGGCGCTTGAAATACTTCGAATGTAAACGCATCGACGTGTTTGCAACGGCGGTTTTGCGCAACTGTTCAAATTCCGAACAAGCTATCGCTAAAATCGAGGATGCAACAAACTTTTCCATCACCTTGCTTTCGGAAGTTGATGAAGCCCACCTGGGTTTTGTCGGAGCTTCAAGCGATGCCGAACTTGATTTTGGTACGCTTATCGACATCGGTGGTGGCTCGACCGAATTGACCGCCATCGACAACGGGCAAGATTTTGCCCACGTAAGCCTTAACCAAGGCTCGCTTTCGTCGTTTGCGCAGCACGTAAAAGGTATTCTGCCCCTCAAATCCGAGCAAGAAGCCATCACCACGGCATTCACGAAAAAGTTGCGCAAGCTTCCAACCTACGATGCGTATCGCAACGAAACCTTCTTTGGCATTGGCGGAAGCGTGCGTGCTGCCGCAAAACTGTATGCCGAACTCTTCCCCGAAGAAGGGCGTCCCGAAACCCTCACGAAGAAGCAAATCAGCTTTTTGCTCAACGAATATCGCAAAGAGCCCGACCGCTTCGTTCACTTCGCCCTCAAAGCAGTGCCCGACCGCGTTCATACCCTTATTCCTGGGTGCCTTATTGTGTTCAATCTCATGGACGAATTTGGGGCAAAATACTTAAACATCTGCAGAAACGGTATTCGTGAAGGGTATCTGATCGAACGCATACTGCTTAATGAAGGCTTGCCGCAGCGACTTTTGGATTAGCCGAACGAGGGTCAACAAGAAGCATCGAGCAAGAAACCGAAAGGGAACCATGGAAGTTACAGAAACCACGGAAAACGTCGAACTGATAGCAAGCCCCTTTATGCAAGACCGAGAACTTTCCTGGCTTATGTTCAACGAACGCGTTCTTGACCAGGGAATAGACCCAGCAGTTCCGTTGTTGGAGCGCTTGAATTTCGTTTCCATCTTTTCAAGTAACTTGCAAGAGTTCTTCATGATTCGCGTGGGCAGTCTTACCGACTTGAGTTTGGTTAAAAAGCGCATCGTTGACACCAAAACAGGGCTTACCCCTGCAGAACAACTCATTACCATCTACGCGCATTGCCAAAATCTCTATGCCCATCACGAAAATATTTTCAATGAAATAAAAGATGGTCTCACGCAAAACGGCATTCATCACTTAGGCGTTAATGACCTCAACGACGAACAAAAGGATTTCTTGAAAGACTACCTTATCGACTCTGTCATGCCGCTCACGTCTCCCCAAATCATCAACGCACTGCACCCCTTCCCTCATTTGGAAAACGGTGCGCTCTACGTGGTAGTTAGGCTCGCCGAGCGTGGTGTTGAAGACGATACCGCAGCCGCGCAAGCCGCAGCAAGCGAGGCAGCAGAAACCGCGCAAGACACACAAGAAGCAGCCCCCAAAACCGAAAAAGGCGCGAAAAAGGAAGTAGGCAAGAAAAAGAAAAACAAGAAAGCAAGCGCCGAAGGGGTCGTGCTCGGCATCGTTGGTTTGCCCAAACAGTGCGACCGCATCATCGTGCTTCCTGGCGACGAACTTTCTTTCATCTTGCTTGAAAACGCGCTGGAACTGCTGGCTCCCGAAATTTTCTCAATGTATGCCGTCAAGCATTCAAACGTGATTTGCGTTACCCGAAACGCCGACTTGGACGCTTCCGAAGGCGAAGATGAAAGCGACGATGAAGATTACCGCGAACACATGAAGCGCATCTTAAAGAAGCGCTCCCGCCTGGCACCCGTCAGGCTGGAAAGCTGCCGCCCCCTTTCAGACACCGTGGCAAAATTCCTCTTCAAGCGCTTGAACCTGAAAGAACATCAGGCTTTCGTGACGCAAGCCCCCCTCGATATGAGCTACATCTATCCCTTAAACGGGCTTATTGACGACGACGTCCGCGCAAAGTTTTCCTATATTCCTTTCACTCCCCAGTGGCCGTCAAGCCTTAAGCGCAACCTCTCGATTATCAAACAGGCAGAAGAATCGGACATCTTGCTAAACTACCCCTATGAAAGCATAGATCCCCTGGTTGAACTGCTCAAAGAAGCCGCAGCCGACCCGTCGGTCATATCTATCAAAATCACCCTCTATCGCATGGCGAGCCAATCCCATCTGGCAGAAGAACTCATTGCAGCAGCCGAAAATGGCAAGGATGTCACCGCACTTTTCGAACTGCGTGCCCGCTTTGACGAAACCAACAATATCGAATGGTCGCAGCGCTTTGAACAGGCGGGAGCACGCGTTATTTATGGCTTCCGCGATTACAAAGTCCACTCAAAAATATGCTGCATTACCCGCCAAACAAAAAAGGGCATCCAATACATCACGCATTTGTGCACGGGAAACTACAACGAAAAGACCGCGAAGCTCTACACCGACTTTTCTTTCATCACCACCGACAACGCTTTTGGGCGCGATGCGACGAAGTTTTTCCACAACATGGGGCTTGAGTACACCTCTGATGAATACAAAACTCTCCTGGTTGCTCCGTTGCAGATAAAATCTATGCTCATGAACGGCATAGACGCCGAAATCGAAAAAGCAAAGCAGGGGCACGATTGCGGGCTCTTCATCAAAACAAATTCGGTCACCGACCAAGAAATCATGGAAAAGTTGGCGGAAGCTTCTCAAGCAGGGGTGCCCATCACTTTGTTCGTGCGCGGCATTTGCTGCCTTGTTCCTGGCATTGTCGGCTATACGGAAAACATCCGCGTCGTTTCTATCGTGGGAAGGTTGCTTGAGCACAGCCGCATCTATGGGTTCGGACCACTTGATTCAATGAAGGTGTTTTTAGCCAGTGCTGATTTGATGACACGCAATATGGAACGCCGCATTGAAATTGCCTGGCCCGTGCTTGATGAGCGCCTGCGCAAGCGCGTTATAGAATACGTCAGAATATCATTGACAGACACCTTGAAGCTTCGTGAACTGTGCCCCGATAAAAGCTATACGCCGCTTCAGTGTTTCGGATTTTCCGAAGAAGCTGCGGGTCAATACTGTTTCGATTCGCAGGATTACTTCATCAAGGAAGCCCAACACCCCTTGTAAGTTCATCATTGTGAGCCGCAAAGCGGCACGGCAACCTAGGTAACAACAGAAGAGCATCAACCTGTCTGTCGTTGGCTAGGTTGCTTCGTCGTGCGCTGCGCGCACTCCTCGACGCTCCTATATGTCAAGAAGACAGTTTTTTACCCAACATGAGGCAAAAAACTGTCTTCTATGAAGTGCTGGTCTAGCTTGTTGAATTCGCTAAGTTAAGTTCTGCAATATCTGTCTTAAGTGCATCGTAGACCTCACGAGCAAGATAGCGCTTCAGAATACGAATGGCATCTTTTTTACTCTTGCCTTCTGCCATCTTCTTTTCGATAAAGGCTTGTGTCTTTTTGCAAAGCTTGGCTCTTACGATAGCCATGGTATAGATTGCGCTGTTGGCTTTGCGGTTTCCCCCTGTGTTTAGGCGATGATGGTAACTGTTTGCGGTGGAA
>Ga0082212_10000247_pt1 | contig 79421 bp, 74 predicted proteins | sample TergutNt197P3_FD_71548 | JGI IMG/M metagenome (GOLD analysis project Ga0082212, IMG submission 71548) | Neocapritermes taracua P3 segment gut microbial communities from Petit-Saut dam, French Guiana - Nt197 P3 | ecosystem: Host-associated > Arthropoda: Insects > Digestive system > Gut ...
AAAGCGGAACTTGACGAAGACAGTGATAAATCGCTTCCTGTTTCGGAACGGGTTTTAAAAATAGAATTAAATGACACAAACAGGCCGGATCTTTGGGGTACTGCCGGATGCGCCCGACAACTGCGAATGTACAACGGCGGCGCCATTCCTGACTACCCATTCTTTGCCGGTAAACCCCGCGGTCCCGGCAGCGGAAATGGCGGCGTAAATCCGCCGGTAAAGTACAGGGTAATTGTCGAAAAATCCGTACAGCAAGTGCGGCCGTATCTGTCGGGCTTTATTGCTTCGGGAAAAGCCATCAGCGATCCCATGCTCAGGGATATGATTCAAACTCAGGAAAAACTTGCGTGGAATTTCGGAAGGAAGCGGCGCACTATCTCTATGGGCATATACCGGACTGCAAAAATAAAATGGCCAATAATTTATAAAGGTGTTGATCAGGACAGTGTATCATTTGTGCCGCTGCAATGGGATGTTCCTCTGACCCTGAGGGAAATCCTGAAACAGCACCCCAAAGGAAAAGAGTATGCATTTATTCAGGAACATGAACAGATTCATCCTTTTTTAATTGATTCGGAAGGCGGAGTGCTTTCCTACCCGCCTATTATCAATTCGGCCGACATTGGCGCAGTACTGGTGGGTGATACGGATATCTTTATTGAACTTACAGGAACTGATCAAAACTCAATTACTCTGGCCGCATCTATTGTTGCCTGCGACCTTGCAGACAACGGCTTTACCATTGAGCCGGTGGAAGTAGAGTATGAATTTGATACGCCTTACGGACAAAAATGTATTACTCCCTATTATTTTCAGGAACCGGTGTTTTGTTCTCTGGAACGCATCGAAAAATATTTAGGCGAAACGATCAGCGCGGAAAATTGCGTAAAAGCACTTGCCCGCATGGGCGTACGAGCGGAAAAAACAGAAGACTCCGAACGCGGAAAAACCGGAACGCCGAAGACACCCGGTGTACTCGCCTGGCCGCCCGAATACCGCAATGATTTTCTCCATGCAGCGGATGTTATGGAAGATATCATGATGGGCCGCGGGCTCAATACCTTTAAACCTGAACGTCCCCGTGACTTTACCGTAGGCCGTCTTACCCCGCTTACAATCTTTAGCCGCAAGATAAAGGAAATAATGGTGGGCCTTGGTTATCAGGAAATGATCTACAATTATCTTGGTTCATACAAAGATCTGTCAGAAAGAATGAGAGGCAGCGGAAAAAACATAATCAAAATCTCCAACCCGATGACAGAAAATTATGAATATGTCCGGGATAGCATCCTTGCATGTCTTATGCAAAGCGAAGCCATTTCCGGAAATTCACTTTATCCTCACCGTATCTTTGAAACAGGAAAAGTAGCATTTTTTAATGACAGCGATAATTACGGTTCACAAACAAAACAGTATCTAGGTTTTATTCATGCAGGGGCTGAAGCAAATTTTAACACCATTGCAGCTGAACTGCAAACATTGTTTTATTATCTTTCAAGAGAATATAGTGTGGAAGAATCAAATGACAGCCGTTTTATTAATGGACGAGCTGCGGCAATTTTTTACCAGGGTAAGCATACCGGGGTTTTTGGAGAAATCCACCCGGAGGTGCTGGAAAACTGGGGCATTACCGTACCATGCACAGCCTGTGAACTTGATACGGAAATGCTGATACAATAGGTGGAAATTATGAAACCCTCCGTCAAAAAAGACAAAAAACTGGAATTAGAAGAAAAAATGAACAAGGAAATCGAACAAGAGCTTGATCAGGAAGATCAAAACGAGGAGAAATTCCAACAGGAAATAGACAGGGAAATTGATGAAGAAATAAAAAAAGCAGCCCTGACGGTACAGCGTAATGAACTAACCGAATACTACGTGTACCACCGCCTTGCGGAAATATGCAAAAATCCCCACAATGCGGAAGTACTTCGTACCATCGGTGATGAAGAATTGGCCCACTCAAAATACTGGAAAGAAAAAACCGGTGTTGAAATAAAACCGAACCGTTTTATGATATTCAAATCAATTTTAAAATCAAGGTTTTTTGGTCTTACCTTTGCCCTAAAGCATATGGAAAAAGGAGAAAACAAAGCCCAAAAAGCTTATGCTACGTTAATTGACTATTTCCCCGAAGCCAAAATGATCAGGGATGATGAAGCAGCTCATGAAAATAAACTTATAAATATGCTTGACGAAGAAAAGCTGCAGTATGTTGGATCTATCGTATTGGGTCTGGGAGATGCGCTGGTAGAACTAACCGGAGCATTGGCCGGTTTTACTCTGGCTTTGGGGGAAACAAAAATTATCAGTATTGCGGGAATGGTAACCGGAGTTTCTGCGGCTTTTTCCATGGCCGCTTCGGACTATCTTGCCAAAAGAGCGGAGAATGATCCCAGGGCAGCCAGGTCAGCTTTGTATACCGGCATAACCTACATTATTACCGTAATACTTCTTATCCTTCCCTTCCTGCTACTGAGTAATCCATTCATTGCTCTGGGAATTACCCTAAGTACGGCGGTGCTGATCATCTACCTTTTTACCTACTATCTTTCCGTTGCCAGGGATCTGAACTTTATCCGCCGCTTTTTGGAAATGGCCTTTATCAGTCTGGGTGTTGCAGCTCTGTCGTTTGTTGTTGGGTATATTTTAAAAATTGCGCTGGATGTTTAAATTACTGATACATAATCACGCAGGGCCGGGGATTTAAATCGTTTACTTCCTGCGGAGTAAGGAGCGGATCATCGTAACCTGCGCCGGGTATGTTAAAATTGTAAAAAAGCTTAAAACCCTTAACAGGCATATTCTTTGCCTGGGCAAGGTGAGCATACGTATTACGTTTTAGCGCAGGATTTCCAAATCCGTCAGCACAGTGAACCAGGGTTACCCTTTTGTACCCGGTGCGGACATCTGTTCTGTCCTGAATCATATTGTGATGAAACTGGTGTATCACCAGCATCCTTTCCCCCGCCAGATGATACTTTTCCAGATATGCAGACATAACTTCCTGTGCCTGATTTATTTCCTCCGCAGTAACACTTCCGATCTCCTGCATGGGCTTGCCGGTACGCCATTCCGGATCAAGAGCCAAGTGAACATTGGGATAATGCAGATACGGCAGCATCAGCTTTAAGGATTCTACCGGATCGTAGCGGCCAATCTGATGGTCAATAAAAACAAGCATGTCGTGTTCCAGGGCATAGCGTATATACTTTTGAAGCAGAGAATCCGGTATATATCCAATTGCTCCTTTTGGCTGGACAGTACCATAAATAATATAAAAAGCTTTGCGGACCCCCCGTTGTCCGTTTACTTTGTTGTATTCTGCCGTAACTGCATTAAGCCGGGTATTGAGTTCGTCAATTTCATAGCGTCCCAAAATTCCCATGTTTTTTGAAAGCGGATGACCGTAAAACGCGATTATATCATTATTAAGAAACAAAGGCCGCTCCCGATCCAAAAACCGCCGTTCCGCTTCCTGTTCGGCAGCCGCCCAGTAAGGCTTTGCTCCTTCACGAAAAATCCAGTCCTGATAAAGGCCGTTAAAATACAGAGCAGGAAATAAATCAAAAAAAGACTCTGTTCCTCCCGAATTATCCCGGGACAGATCCCCTCCTGTACTGAGTAAAAACAAGGACAAACAGATAATTAATGCAAATTTAAAAAAACGGATCACCTTCTATTGACTATCGGCATAATAGCGGAAAAGTATGATAACTGGTATAATGACACATGAACAACGATAAGATCAAAAAAGTCCTTCTTTCACTTGCCGATGCTCCGCTGGAATTTTCTGTAATACTTTCGGGAAAAAAGAGCAGCAAGGTAAACGGAATTTATAAAACTGATACCAGAGAAATTATCCTCCATAACCGAAATTTTTCATCTGATCCAACCGGAGAAAACCTTTTAGTATATACAGCAATTCATGAATATGCTCATCATCTTCACTGCTGCGCCCGGGGAGGGAACCTTTCTTCCAAAGCGCATACTTCCGAATTTTGGGCTATATTCCACGAGTTGCTGGAAAAAGCGGAAAAAAAGAACATTTACCTGAATGTTTTTGCCCATTCCCCTGAACTTGAAAAGCTTACTGATCAAATCAAAAAGAAATACCTGGAAGAAAACGGCAACCTTGTAAAAGAATTGGGAAAACAGCTTCTTAAAGCCAGTGATCTGTGTGAAAAAATCGGCGGCCGCTTTGAAGACTACGTTGACAGAGTGCTGCGTATCCCGAAACTTGCCGCTCAAATGGCAATAAAAATGTTCCAGTACGATTTAGATCCCGGCCTGGGAGCGGATAACATGCGCTACCTGGCGGGCATACGCAACGAAGATGATCGCAGCGGCGCCCAAAAAGCCCTTCTTGCCGGAAAAAGCCCCGATTCTGTAAAAACTGCCATGAAAACCCGCAATGCTTCTGCCCTGACTCAAACTGAAGAAGATCAAAAAGAGCGGCTGGAAAAAGAAAAAGTCCGGATTGAACGAACGATCAATACTTTAAACAGCCGCCTTAAAGAAGTGGAAGAAGCGCTTAAAAAAATGTGATTAAATTTACCAGAGACATTGGTCTTACCTGGAGCTAATATAAATTCTTTATATATACATATTAGGATCAATTTGTGAAATTCGTATCCATGACGTTAGGCAAAATGGGGCATTGACAAATGTTAATAAATGGTTTATATTCCATACTTATGGAAAACATCATAAACCGCATATACATGCTGAATATGCAGGAGATGAAATTGCAATATCATTGGATGGTGAAGTTCTTGAAGGATCAATTCCAAAATCAAAGTTGAAATTAGTTGAAGCATGGATGGAAATTCATCGTGATGATTTAGAGGCAAATTGGAAATTACTTTCTAATGGTGAGCAATTCTTTAAAATAGAACCATTAAAATAGGATGTAATAAATAATGTTGTGTCCCAAAATAATAAATGTAGAACCTCTTAAAGATTACAATTTAAAGTTAAGTTATGAAACTGGTGAAATAAAATTATTTAATGTTTTACCATATATATCAGGTACATGGTATGAAGAATTACATAATAATAATTATTTTAAAACTGTTCATTTGATTTCAGATGGGCATGGTATTGAATGGGAAAATGGTCAAGATATTGCTCCTCATGAATTATATGATATGAGTATAGTAATAGAAAATAAATAAAGTATAGAATATAAATGGTTTTTTACTTCGCCTAACGAGGTTGCAGAAAAAGCCTCAATGTCGCATAACAAATAGAAAAAGGATCGACACAGAACCACAAAAGAAGTAAAATGACCTATTATGGCACGATTATACAAGATAGTGGCAAAGGGATAAAAGACAAATGAAATAGACTATTTGCGCAGTAATTATAAGAGCCTTTCGGCGGCTAGGCTACACCTAAAACATTTTACGAAACACCACCACAAAGATTTATGAGAGCAGAACATAGCCAACGATGTAAAATTCATCGGAAATAATGGTTTTTGAATTTTCTCCAGTATAATTATCTTCAAAAAACTCAAAAAAGAAGTACTTGCATCTTATTTTAGAATATAATATAAATATAATGTATCAAGTTGTTGGGGAAAGGGGCTTTTTTTGGCGAAAACTATGGAAAAACAGTATATTTACATCGTTCAAGCACAGTTAGAACCATCAAAATGCAAAATTGGAAAAACAAACGACTTAAATCGACGTCTAAAAGAATATAATAGTATAACAGGCAAATCCAAAGAAAATAAATACCAGTATTTATTCTCCTGTGAAGTAAAAAATATGTCTGAAGTTGAAAATGCTGTAAAAGAAAAGTTTTTTCACCTTAGAGAAGAAACAAGCAAAGAAATTTATTTTTATAATACCGTTCTGTTTAGAGATTATGTTAATTTTTTGAAAACCCATAAAATGTTTATTAAAGAAACTTTTATTAAAACAGAAGAAAAAAAAGTCGTAACAAAAATCATAAAAAGAACAGCCCCAACACTTGAAGACAGGGGAGTAACAAAACGCGATATATTGCAAAAAGCACAAAGGGTAAACAATGACGAATTTTATACAAGATATGAAGATGTAGAAAATGAATTATCATTGTATCCAATAAATATTTGGAAAAATAAAACTGTATTCTGCAATTGTGACGACGCTGTTGATGATGATGAAAGAAGTACATCCGCATTTTCTCTATATTTTATACATCATTTTCAGCATCTTGGGTTAAAAAAATTAATATGCACACATTATAGCGGTGTAGTGGATTTATTTAATCAAGGTACTAAAGGTTATGTTTTTACAAAAACAGGTTATAAAGAATTAAAAGAATTTCCGGAAGGTTATGATGGAAGTTTTGAACATCCGTTATCACTAAAAATATTAAAAGAAGAAACGGACATAGTATGTACTAATCCGCCATTTTCAAGAGCATCAGACTACTGGAAACTTACAATCGGAAGCGGGAAAAAATTTTTAATTATTTCTAATATAACAAATGTTATCACAAAAGCATTTATCCCATATTTTTATAATAAAAAAGTTTGGGCTGGTTTTACTGAAGTAGATTGGTTTTTAACTCCCAAAAGAGAACTTACACGAGCGGCAGGTTATTGGTTTACTAATTTTCCAATAAATAACAGACCAAAATATAAACAATTAAAAATTATTCCGCTAAAGGAAATCCCTGAAAAAAATAAAAAATTTGATGACGGGAAAATATTACTTGTTGATAATTGTTATATTCCAAGCGATTATAAAAAACCTTTTGCGGTTTCTACCCGACCTATATTAAATGGTTTATTGGAAAAAGGATATAGACTTATTGAAGATAAAGAATATTATCCTTATAAAAACGGTAAAAAATGTTTTGCCAGAGTTTTGGTACAGAAGGAATAATAAAAAGTATATTCAAAATTATAAAATAAATAATCGGAGGAAATTTATGATAAATGTTACAAAAGATTGGAATAATAAACAGAAAAATTTAAAAGTATATCTGCTTAATCAAAAAACCTTTATTAAGGGTAAGAATTTATTATTGGAAATGCATAGTCTATTACATGATAAAAAAGTATATAATACTAGTATAGAAACAATTTATGATAATTTATGGGATAATTTACAGGAAAAAACTTGTAAAATCATCTCAAACAAAGAAACATCAATAATATGGAATATATGGCATATTACCCGGATAGAGGACATCATCTCTAATATAATAATGGGGAATAAAGAAACAATATTCAATAAAGAAATTCAAGGAAAATTGAATATAAAAATAAAGGACACTGGAAATGCAATGGCATATTCTGATATAGAATTACTCAATAAAAATATAAACATAAAAGCTCTAAAAGAATATAGGGTTAAAGTTGGAAAATCTACTAGAAAGATAATTGAATCTCTTGAATATAACGATATGAAAATAAAAGTGACAAAAGAACAACTAGAAAAAATAAAGCAAAACGGTGGTGTAACAAATGATTCAAAATCAATATGGTTATTGGACTTTTGGGGAAGAAAGAATATATTTGGATTAATAATGATGCCGATAACAAGACATCAAACAGTGCATTTAAATGATAGTTTCAAAATAAAACAAAAGAACAATAACAGACTGCCTTAATCAACCAAGCAATCCCATCTTATCCATTACAAGAACCGCCGCTGCTGTGCATGCTGTCTCGGTGCGGAGAGCCCGCTTTCCCAGTGAAAGCCGGAGAAAGCCTGCACTTTCAAGTTGTTCCCGTTCCCTGTTACTCCAGCCCCGTTCTGAACCAACTGCCAGGACTGCCTCTGTGTCTTTTTGGAACGGCTTCAATTCGGAAAAACTACCCCGGGGACTTACATTATCTGCTGCCAATAAAACAATATTTGGAGTAATTTTCGGTAACTTATTTTCTAAAGACCCCTCATAAAGACACGGAGGTACGGAGGGATGCGGGTAATTTGAGAATTCAGTGTTACTCTTTGTGCCTTGGCGTCTTTGCAAGAGGTCTTTCTGCAACCAGGTATTCAGACTTGAATAAACTGCCAATTCGGGAAGCCGTGTATCACGGGCCTGGATTGCTCCTTCGACAAGGGCAGCGTGAGCGCCGCCGTCATCAAGCAGTTTTGTGTCCCTGTAACTTTTCTCTCCAAGTTCAGTTGCTATCAAATCTACAGCGGCCAAGCCCAGACTGGAGCAGTCCCGCAGCAAGCGCCGAAGCTGAATTGGTCTGGGGAATCCCACGCCGAGACGCAAGGGTGTTCTGGAAGGAGGATCCGTATCCAGATTAAGAACAGCACGTAATCCTGTAGCGGTAATTTCGCTTATTACGCCGTTTCCGGTTTTTCCGCCAAGTACACCGGCATCAAAACTACTGCCAACTGTTTTATGAAGCACTTTAAGCAGATGTACTGCCCGTTCATCGTGACGGGACAGAAAAACAGTAACTTCTGCACACTCAGCTTTTGCTGGGTATTCTTCAATGCAGAGTTCCGAATCGTTAAAGAGTATCAGGTTCACGTTATTGATCTGTGAATTTACCACAAGGGAAAAAAGATGTATAGTAAGATAATGCAAAAGATCTACTCATTCTTTCTATTGATTTTTCCTTCTCTGTTCTCAGCTGTATTTATAATAATACTGCTGCTGCTTTTATCCGGTTGTTATACCCTTAAACAGGGAACAACAATGCTGGGATACCTGGGTAAAGCTGTACCGCTCGAAGAACTGGAAAAGACCAAGGGAAAAGAAAGTGAAGAAGCAGCTTTTGTAAAACAGGTAACAGACATACGCCGTTTTGCAATGGAAGAACTGGGATTAAAGGCAAGCAAAAACTATACCCGCTATGTTGAATTGGATCGCAATTATCTGGCAGCGGTGGTTTCCGCCTGTGCCGCAGATTCATTTACACGCCATGAATGGACTTTTCCCGTAGTAGGAACCGTACCGTACAAGGGATTTTTTAATCCAAAAGATGCACAGAAAGAAGCGTCAAAACTAAAAGCCGAAGGACTGGACGTGTGGATTAGACCGGTTGATGCTTTTAGTACATTGGGCTGGTTTAAAGATCCGCTCTATTCGTATATGAAGAATTATTCCGTTTATCAGCTTGCAGACCTAATCATCCATGAATTGTTTCATGCCACTGCTTTTGTTAAAGGCAGAGTAGAGTTTAACGAACAACTGGCCGAATTTGTCGGTACTCACGGCGCCCGGCTTTATATCATTAACCGCTTTGGAATTAATTCACCTGAATACTTATCAATAAGCGATGGGGAGGATGATTACAGGGTTTTTCGGGAATTCCTTTTTAAACTGGGTGCAGAACTGCAAAACCTTTATTCAAGAAATGATATCAAGAGAGAAGAAAAACTTATTCAAAAAGACTTAATCATTAAGACTGCACAGGAACGATTTGAAGCAGAATACAAAAGCCGTTTTCAGAGTGACAAGTACCGGGGTTTTTCAAAAATGCCGATTAACAACGCATATCTGGATTTGTACCGTCTTTACCATGAAGAAGATAACTTTTTTTCCGATCTGTATAAAAAAATTCCTATTGAGGACGATATGCAAAAACTGCAGGTTCTGATAACTGCAGCGGCAGCTCTTAATAAATCGCGGGAAGCCAGGAAAGATCCCCGTGCTGAATTACAAAAACAACTGCAATTCCATATAATGTAAGTTATTGATTTTTTTCAATATATATTGTATAGCTTATATGTGAATAAAATTCTTTATGAAAAAATAATGGAGGCCTTTTCTTCTGTTCTTCCCATTACCATAATTGTTCTGATAGCCAGTGTCGTTCTTACGCCCATGCCGTCAGGGACGATTCTGATGTTCCTGTTCGGCGCATTCCTTCTTATTCTTGGAATGGGTTTCTTTACCCTGGGAGCAGACATGGCCATGATGCCTATGGGCGAAGGCATTGGCATTCAGCTTACCAAAAGTTCAAAAATTCTGATTATCATTATTGTTAGTTTTGTGATGGGCATAGTTATTACCATTGCCGAACCGGATTTACAGGTATTGGCATTGCAGGTTCCCTCTATTCCGTCCAAAGTTCTGATTCTTACTGTTGCAACAGGAGTAGGGTTCTTCCTGGTTATTGCCGTTTTGCGATCTCTGCTAAAAATCCGGTTATCATATTTGCTGGTATTTTTTTATTTAATAACTTTTGGGTTGGCTTTTTTTGCCCTGGATGCATTTGTTCCTGTAGCTTTTGATTCCGGCGGCGTTACTACCGGCCCGATTGCCGTTCCTTTTATTCTGGCAATGGGCGCGGGTATTGCATCGATCAGGAGCGACAAAGACTCCAAAGACGATAGTTTTGGCATGGTTGCCTTGTGCAGCGTTGGACCCATTATGGCTGTGCTCCTTCTGGGTATTTTTTATAAACCCCAATCAGCAGAACTGGAAACTCATCGCATTGTTGAAGCAGCTACTTCCCGTGATGTATTTACGCATTTTGCCGTTGAACTGCCGGTTTTTCTTAAAGAAGTATCCATTGCTTTGGCAGTTATTGTATTTTTCTTTATTGTACTCCAGCTGGTTTCCAGGCGCTTTAAGAAACATCAGCTTGGCCGTATTGCAGTAGGTTTTTTTTACACACTGTTGGGTCTGGTAATTTTTTTAACCGGAGTTAACGTTGGTTTTATTCCTGTAGGACACCTTTTGGGTTTACAGCTTGCGGCTTCTCCGTTCAAGTGGATTTTGGTTCCCCTGGGAACATTGGTCGGCTATTTTATTGTAGCGGCAGAACCGGCGGTTCATGTACTCAACAAACAGGTAGAAGAAATATCTTCCGGCACTATTACCCAGAAAATCATGAACAGGGGATTAGCCATTGGAATGGCCGGGGCGCTGACAATTACCATGATTCGGATACTGCTGAGTATCCCCATAATGTACATTTTAATCCCCGGTTATACTATCGCAATTGCCTTAACCTTTTTTGTACCCCGAATTTTTACCGGTATTGCCTTTGACTCCGGCGGTGTATGTTCCGGCCCCATGAGTACCACATTTCTGTTACCTCTGGCAATGGGAACTTCCGAAGGCGCAGGCAGAGATTTAATGATCGACGCATTCGGAATTGTAGCTATGGTTGCCATGACGCCCCTTATTGTTATTCAGCTAATGGGGCTGATATACCAAAGGAAACAAAAGAGTTCTGAAGAGCTATCCAGAGATGAATTGCTGGCTATGGTTCATAAAGATACCAGGGTGATTGTTGTTTATAATTATGAGGAAAGAGTGTGAGGTCCTTCAGCCTGCGGTTTGCGTCCCCCGAGCGCAAAGATATTATTATAGTTCGCTGCCAGGAGGCAGCGTGTGCATGAAGAAGAAAGAAGCTCCTCCGCCGAAAAAGGAAAAAACCAGCGCCTACAAAAAAATCCTGTTGGCGTTAAAGAAAAAAAAGGGAGAAGATCCCGGTCAAAAAAAAGACGATGAAACCGGCGGAATGCCCGCTACTCCAAATATGCCGGTTCTTGATTGTATTTTTTTTATTCTGGACAGATCAAAATCAAAACATATTTCGGAAATTATGGACGATTCCCATGTCCGCTTTCATTTTGTCTGCCAGGGCAGGGGTACTGCCAGCTCGGAAGTACTCGATCTTTTGGGAATAGGTTTCAGCGAGAAAGCTGTTGTTATATGCCTGGAACAAAACCTTATGGTGCCAATACTCATTAAGCGGGTAAGTAAAAGTCTGGGGCTCAACAATCCCGGAGCGGGGATTGCCTTTACCGTACCGCTTTCGGGGATCAATAAGCCTATACTTCAGGTGTTCAAAGACAGCATCCATAAGAATATCAGTGATGAAGAAAAGAAAGAAACCAGGGATGGAAAGGATACCAAAATGAATCAGAAAAAGCATGATCTTATCGTAGTTGTAACAAACCAGGGTTATAGCGATGAATTAATGGCCTGTGCCAAAGAAGCCGGCGCTTCCGGCGGCACGGTTATTAACGCCAGAGGGCTGATTCACCAGGGGCCGGTTAAGGTTTTTGGAGTTACAGTGCAGGAAGAGAAAGAAATTATTTTAATCCTGACAAACCGGAGCAAACAGGTACCTATTATGCAGGCAGTAAGCCAAAAATTCGGCCTGGCATCCGAGGCCCGGAGCATTGTATTCAGCCTCCCGGCGGAAAATATTACCGGTTTAGACCTGGATTAGCCGCAAAAAGCTAATTTTTTAATAAAAACCCTTGTTTTTTTGCCAATAGTCTTGCATAGTTACTATTGGAGGAACAATAATGAAAAAAAATGTTATCTATGGTTTACTCATTATTACCTTAAGCATCCTGGTATTTGCCGCCTGCGGCGGAACGCCTACTCCAAAACCCGAGCCGGCGGCTAAATCGACGCCTGAAACACCGCCGCCTGCGACAGGTGTTGGAAATTCAATCCTGGATCTTACAGGTGCAACAAATTACACGGTTGTTCAGGGCGATACTCTTTCTGAAATTGCTGCAAGAAAGTATGGCGGGTCGAATATGTATTTCTTCCCCCTTATCAGGCTTGCCAATGAGGAAGCTGTTCCAAATCCCGATGAGATTGAAGTGGGTACTGTTCTTGTTATCCCCGAGCTTTCCCGGAATTTGGATAACCCGGGAGCTAATGGATTGATGCGGGTAGATATGCTTAGAGCTGCAGATCAGTATGATAGGCAAGGCAAACCTGCTGCTGCTCAAGAACTAAGAAACCTGGCTACAAGGCTCTCTCGGTAGTAGACTGCTTTTTCTGCAGATCCCCTCTGTAATGCTGCAAAGCGGCTCTTTACAGAGGGTTTTTTTTTAATTATTATTGAAATAAGAGGTACGTATGGACAACCGCCATTATTTTTTTACTTCAGAATCGGTCGGAGAAGGCCATCCTGACAAACTATGTGATCAGGTATCAGATGCAATACTGGATACCTGTCTTAAAGATGATCCGCAAAGCCGGGTAGCCTGTGAAACATATGCATCCACTTCATTGGTTCTTATCGGGGGGGAAATTACTACAAAAACCTTTGTAGACTTTCAGGACATTGTCAGAAAAGTAGCGGAAGAAATTGGTTATACTCACCCCGACTACGGGCTGGACTTCCATTCTATGGCAGTACTGGATATGATCCATAGCCAATCGCCGGATATCAGCCAGGGTGTTTCCGGCACAGGCTTAAAAAAATATAAAGGCCAGCAGGGCGCCGGGGACCAGGGAATGATGTTTGGCTTTGCCTGTAATGAAACAAAAGAATTAATGCCTCTGCCAATAACCCTGGCTCATAAGATACTTATTACTGCAACAAAACTGCGGAAAAATAAAACGATCAAGTGGCTCCGGCCCGATGCAAAAAGCCAGGTAACGGTGGAATACGAAGGATACAAACCCGTGCGTATTGATGCTGTGGTTGTTTCCCACCAGCATGATCCTGATGTCTCTTATAAAGATATAGAGAAAGAAGTAATCGAAAAAATTATCAAACCGGTACTTGAACCGACAGGATTGCTTGATTCCAAAACCAAGTATTATATTAACCCCACGGGTCGTTTTGTTGTGGGAGGTCCATTTGGCGATACAGGTCTTACCGGCCGTAAAATTATTGTGGATACTTACGGCGGCATGGGCCGTCACGGAGGAGGCGCATTCTCCGGCAAAGATCCAACCAAAGTAGATCGTTCCGCCGCTTATGCAGCCCGTTATGTGGCAAAGAATGTTGTCGCTGCAAAACTGGCAGATCGCTGCGAAGTTGAGTTGGCTTATGCAATTGGCGTTCCCTTCCCTGTTTCAATAATGGTGGAAACCTTTGGCACTTCCTCTGTTCCGGAAAAGAAGATCGAAGAAGCTATAGGAAAGGTATTCGATCTTAGTCCCGCAGGGATCATCAAAACTCTGGATCTGCGCCGGCCCATTTACCGGAAAACCGCTTCCTACGGACACTTTGGCCGCAGTGAATTCCCCTGGGAAAAGACAGACAAAGTCGAAGAACTAAAAAAAGCAATCAAGTAGCCGGGCTTTTTTGAAAAACTGAAGTTTTAATAAAACCTCAGCCGTATTGACATTCGATCTGAGTGGTGTTATGGTTTATCTCTGAAATAATGAGGTTGTAGCTCAGCTGGATAGAGCAGCAGATTGCGGATCTGCAGGTCGCACGTTCAAATCGTGTCAGCCTCAGTAAACAGGTTATTTACCCGGCGGAATATTCCGGCGGCGGTTGATCAATTACGGTAACACGGCAAGCCCTGTAACGAAGCTCTCCTTCCCGTTTAGAGCGTTCTGTATCCTCTTCCAGCTGGTACTTTACTGTCATACCAGTCTGAAGTTCGGAAAAATCCTTGTTGGTAAGAGTACTGTAATGAAAAAAAATGTTATTCTGGCTTTCATCTTTAATAAACCCAAAACCATTGGCATTCAGGCTGATAATTACAGAAATACTTTCAATCAAATTTCGTTGGGAAGAAAAAAAGGCCGGAATATCATAATCATTTTTTGATTCAGAACCGGGAATTTCATTGTCAAGTTTAAGGTTTAGCTGATGGCCGTAATTACGCTCATAGCCTTTGTCGGGGACAAAGAGATTTTTTACATAATCATTGCCATTTTGATCCATTCGCTGGTGCATGGGTATGGAGAAGAATACTTCATCCTGTAATTGCCGGGAAGCTCTTGTCTCTACAACATCACCGCTTTCATTGTGATAAGAAAAATCCCAGCTTATAAGCATTACCTGGGTTCCCAGGGTATGGAGTTTCCTGACCAGCGGAACATAATCCCCGTCTCCTGCTACAAGGACAAGAATATCAAAATGTTTATAAATCGCAAGTTCATACGCTTCCAATGCAAGCCAGACATCTATGCCTTTTTCCTGTGCAACATTATTTTCATTGAAACGCAGTGGAAGGTAATGGGTAACAATGTTTTCACGCATCAGGATATCTTCAAAAACCCGCTCGCTTTGTACCTTTTCGCCCATTTCCCTTGCCGAGGAACGGCCTTTAAAGTAATGAGCATCAATTATCTGGCATTGTCTGATATCCAGTCCTACCAGCTGAGCAACTTCAAATTTAATAAAATCATGAAGTCCCGAAATACTTATTCTGGCTTTTTTTTCATGCTCGTATTTATAAAAATTGCTTACTTTGTAAAAATAATAGCCATCATAAAAAATACCTATTCGCAATACTTCCAGTAGATTATTATTCACAATTTAAGTAAAATGGATTAACCTTATTTAGTCAAGGGGCCGTTGTTAATTTTATGTTAAGTGTACGAATATGGGGCGACCGGGGTTCTATTCCATGTCCCGGAATAAACACAGTTTTTTACGGCGGAAACACTTCCTGTCTGGAAATTCGTGCTGATGAAAAACTCGTAATCGTAGATTTGGGCACAGGAATAAAACCGCTTGGGGACTTTCTTATGGCCAATGACTTTAAAAAAAAAGGCTGTGTCGATGTAGACATTTTTATTTCCCATACTCACTGGGATCATATAATGGGCTTTCCTATGTTCACTCCGATTTTTATACCAACCACCCGTATGCGTATACGGGGACCTGTTTCCTACGAGGACGAGACCCTGGAACAAATAATAGGCGCCCAGCTTTCTTACCGCTATTGGCCTGTTCGCATTGATGAGCTTTCCGCCCATATTGAATATGCACAGATAAAAGAAACATCCATAGAATTGGGGGACGGGCTTTGTGTTACCACAAAATACTTAAACCACCCAATACTTTGCCTTGGCTACCGTTTTGAATACAAGGGAAATTCAATTGTTACAGCTTACGACAATGAACCGTTTCGCAACCTCTTTCCTACAGATCCGGAAGATCCCGATTACGATGAAGATGCCGCCAGAGAAGGAGAAGAAGCAGCCAAAGAAGAAAACAAAAAACTCCTTAATTTTTTTCAGGGTGCTGATGTATTAATCCATGATACGCAATATACTGCCGCAGAATATAAGAGTCATTTGGGCTGGGGACATTCATCCTATGAACATGCTATCAATACCGCAAACAAAGCAAAAGTTAAAAAGCTGGTCTTTTTTCACCATGACCCAAACCGTACTGACGAACAACTGAAAAATCTGGAATACAACTACCAAAAGCGCATAGACGGAAAAACAGATATGCAGATCATGATGGCCAGAGAAGGGCTTACCATCGAAGCATAAAAGCAAATTGAGGTTTGCAGAAATAGTTTAAAAACCATACACCGATTCTGTGTTGTGAGTGTCTATTAAGATAATTCTTGTTCCGTCTTTTGATGTTTTTTCGGTAATTTTTCTGACAGGGGTGTGACCAACAATCTGGCTGTAACCGGGAAGATAATTGCTTTCGAGCGATCCGGGCCTGACCCAAATAGGACTTTGTGTAATGTCATCACCGTAAATATTGTGGCCGTTAAATTTCAGAATATTTCTGTCAACATCAAATGCACTGTTTATGTCCTCCGGTTTAACCCCTCCAATTGATTTAAGAAACCAGGAAGTAACCCCGGCATGAGAAATAATATATTTATCTTCGGTTACATAAACAATCCGCAGAAGATCGATATTTTCTTCCAGAACAGCGCATATTTTTTTACTGTTGTGATCCTGATACCCAGAATAAAATTGGTTGCGGATTCCGTTTAAATAATGATAGTCGTGATTTCCCAAACACATCCTGATACGGCTATCCGCTCTTGCCACTTTACAGATATCTGTAAAGTTGTTGTATTGTTTTAAGAACGGAATATCATAACTGTCAAAATAATCACCGGTAAAATAAAATTCTTTAAAATCCTTTTTTATAAACGATTTCCAGAAATGTCTGCCATGAACGTCCCCTATGGCATAACGCGGAAGACCGGAACAGGATAACGTTGCCGGTTTTTGCTTGCTAATCACAATTTAAATCGTTCGGAGAATTCCTTTAAATGACTTCCTATAAAAAGGGCGCCATAACCTGTAATTACAACTCCCGTAATAATTCCCAAAGGAAGAAGAAATGAAGATCCCTCATCCAGGGCAATACTGGTAAAATCCTGACCGAAAAACACTGTGGTTAAAGAAAGGAGCAGAATAATCCCTGCAAATATCCAGCCTCTAACAGAAAAACCGCCTGTGCCAAAAAAATGTTCTTCTGCTTCTTCATCAAAAGCCGATTCATCGGTTTCCTGATATATGGAATTCATTATTGAATTGCTGAAATCGGGGGAAGAAGGAAAAAAATTAGCCTGCAGTAAAGAACGTGTTTTTGCGTAATTATCCAGATGAAGGGCACAATGCCCGCAGAAGATAATATGAAATGCCAAATTCAGTCTTTTTCCCAGCGGAAAAGGCGGGTCAGCTTCGTAAACCGTATCAAGAACATCATCGCATTTCATTTTTTTCTCCTTCAATAACATATTCGCTATCGCACATTAAAGATTATCGTCCAGTTTTTTTCTAAGCAGCTTCTTGGCTCTGAATACATGGGATTTTACGGTGTTTTCCTGAAATCCCGTTATCACCTCAATCTCTTTGATTGAGCAGTCATAAAAAAAATACAAATCGACGCAAATCCGGTATTTTTCCGGCAATTCCGCTACTGCAGAACGGATTGCCTGGGAAGCGGCAGTTTTCAGAAGCTGCTGCTCCGGACTTTCTTCCGTTAAAGGATCCTCCGCCAGACTGTGGTATTCTTTGCGGCGATTAATGTTATTTACCGCCGTGTTGTAGGCAATACGGTACAGCCAGGTAGAAAACCGCGAATGCCCGCGGAACGAAGCAAGGCTCCTGTAGCAACGGATAAATACATCCTGAGTATAATCTGCCGTATCCTCCTCGTTATGAAAAAAACTCATGCCCATAGCATAAACCTTCTGCTGATATTGCTGTATCAACAGACGGAATAATTCCTTTTCTCCCGACAGGATCTGTTCCACCAGCAGGCTTTCTTCTCCCAAAAGTCCGCTATGTTTTCTGGTGAACCTTGCGGCTTGGCCGAACAATCCGGAAGAGCCATGCTCTTTTCCGTTCATGAACTGCGGTCGCTGCGTTTAATTACATAATATGCAAGGAGTCCTGTCCCCATAGACAAGGGGATTATGCCCCCCAAAAGCCCATAACCGGTGTTTTTCATAACAGTCAAAAAAACTGTAAGGCTAATCCCGACACTTAAGAGGAGTAACCCGGTTAAAAGACTAAAGGAAAGAAGGTCGAAATCAGGTTTTTGGTACTGCCCCGCTTTAATCATCAGAACCCTGCGGCGGTGGTGCCATAACAGATAAAAAAACACCACTATTGAACCCATGACAATACCGACAATGGGAATAATGGCGATAATTACCTGTGAGGCCGACGATTTGATCAACTTGTTCCTCCTGAACTACTGAGCTAACGCCCGGTATTACTTTAACCCGAAAATACCCTTCCGTCTACATTAGACCCCATAAAATTTAATAATGTTGCACTATGATAACTTTCCCGCTATTACCCTGTTATATCCTGCAAGATCCTGATACATTACCGGCTCAGAAAAACCACTGTCTTTCATCAGGATGGCTATCGTTTCCATTTGGGAAGGATCCGCTTCCAGTGCAATATATCCGTTTTTATCCAGATATAAAGGCGCTTTAACGATGATTCGCCGTATCAAGTCCAGACCGTCAACACCGCCGTCCAGGGCAATACGGGGTTCGGCCTTTACCTCAGGCGACAACAAGTCTATTTCACCGGATGGAACATAGGGAGCATTGGCAGCAATAAGAAAAAAACGTGACCGTTTTTCCAGAGCATCAAATAAATCACCCTGCAAAAAAGCGATCCCGCAGTCCAGTGTTTCTGCATTTTTACGGGCAACTGCCAAAGCTTCTTCCGATACATCAGTTGCCCAGACTTCCAAAGCGGGACATTTATGTTTAAGCGCAATAGCAACCGGCCCGCAACCGGTGCAAAGATCAAGAACCGGAAATGAAACATTGCGAAGGGCCGCACAGTCGCTGAGTACAGGCCCGGAGCGAAGTATGGATAAAACTGCTTCGACAAGGATTTCGGTATCAGGTCTGGGAGTAAGTACCGCAGGCGTAACGGTAAAATTCAATCCAAAAAATTCTTTTCGTCCCAGAATATATGCGATGCTTTCTCCTCTGCACCTTCTTTCCAATAATTCAAAGTAATGCCTGCGTTGTACTTCGCTTAATTCATAATCATTATGGGTAATGAGTTTTTCACGGGAAAAACCTGATGCTTCCGCAAGGAGCAAGGCTGCGTCAAGGGCGTGTGAACTAACATTTTTGGAAACAAGGATACGCTTTCCCTTGATTAACAGATCTTCTATGCAATTAGATTTGGTATTCTGAAGCACGATCAATACAGTCAAGATAAGTTGCTTCCATATCCTTCATAGCATTGGCAACAGCTTCTTTTTTATTCTTTTTATATTCCGGAAGCCGCTCAGTCAGGTTAATGGAAGTGCCAATTTGAATAAGCAAACGCTTGGGATGAACATTCAGAACCCGGTTTGAATAGGCTCCGCCCATAGTCCGGTTGGCAAAATCCCAGAGGTTTTGAGCATACTCGATTTTTACATAAAGGGGATCGTCCTCGGCGGGTACCGGTACCCTGAAATACCAGACAAAATCTACCAGTTCCATGTGACGGCTGGCATGCCACGCTTCACCTGCATTAAGATCCAATAGAGCCCGTTCCAACAGCGTCAGATGATCCAGACTGGTAACATCGGAGATAACCATTCTGTCCCAGGTAACCTGCCTTATCAAATACAGCCGATCAAAAAGTTGATTGCTTTTAGGTTTTATTCCCAGGATGTTTTCAGCTCTGGTCAGAGCGGCTTCCATAACTACATCTACACGCTCGGCAAAAATTTGATCTTTTGGAGAAGTAATGGCGTATCGTTTTTCATTTTGTTCCAGGATAAAATCTCTGGCGCGTCTGAGCCTTTCGGTAAAACCTGCTCCATCATTTTTAAATCCGGTGTATTTTTCGATTTTTCTGATGAGCTTGTTTAAAGACCACCGGCCCATACTTCCATAACGGAAATGAATGGAAATGGGGAGTATTTCTACAGGACAATTAATCCCTTTTTTCTCAAGCCGTTCCACAGCCTGGAAACCTATGCGGACGGTACCCTGTTCAAGGCGGGGTACTGATTCGGTGGTATAGCTTACCTGTCCTTCCGGGGCAATTGCCAGCGGGTAAGACCCATTGGTTACGGCCTTAAAAATTCTGTTCATTCCGGCAGTATCCATCTTGGAATGGTGAATCGGCATTGACCCCAACCCGGGCATAATCCAGCGGGCAATGGGTCCTCCCCAACGGGCTACTTCATAACCGTATACAAACGATACATAGGGTTTTTTAGATAATTTTATGCCTTCCATCCAGGCTTTGCGGCGGAGAATAAAAAGTATAAACCACATTAAAATTTGAGCTTCCCCTCCGTTGGGGTGGCGAAAGGCAAGAATACACCGGCTTTCTCCTGCCAAAGCTCTTTTATATGCTTCATAAAAAGAACGGCCGTTTCGTATGACTATTCGTGCAATACCCAAGCCAAAGAAAAGATAAAATCGACCCAATAAAAAGCAGACAACGAGAACAAATTTGGAAATATGCGGTTCCCGCATCTTACGATCCGGAGATGCGGCATTAACCGGCATCATATAAGGTTTGTACACTTTCGTTATGATGATACACCCTGGAAAAAAGAGATTCAAGCTATCGCTGTGTTGTTACAGTAATTACTCCAGTTTAACAGTCAGGATTAAGCAGGTCTTTTCGCTGGCTCTGTCCTTTCCAACAGTTACATTTGACCGCCGGTAGCTTTGTAATGGCTGATTATCGCCTCCATTGTCATTTACTTCAACATTCCATTTGGCGCTGTCAATTCTTGATCCGGTAAAATTATCATAAAAAATCAATATGCCTTCTTCATTAAAGACCCGTACAAAATCAACATACAGAGCGGTTTGAAAGTTGTTCTTCTCATTCAGGGCGCTGATTTCGCTTATCGTGTCCCGGCCGACAATTCCCGTATATTCCCCGCCTGCTGCCAGGTCAATTACAATGGAAAAAGGCTTGCAAAAGTACTTTTCCAGCTCAGGGGTAATTTCCATTTCAAAGTATGGCTTTACGTGTTCCCGCTGTTCCGCAGGCACTTTGTCCAAATCCAGGTACGTTCTGATCCATTTCCGGTTCCAGATCACGGTAACTAAATGAAAATCGCCTAACTGTAACCTATACATATTGGTCTTGAAAACAGTATGGCTCAGATGCCCTTCGCCCGGCTGCAAAGACCCCCAGTTGGCAGCCGCACTAAAGAGTTTGTCCTGAGTTCCCGCTTTAATACCCGAAAAGTGCCCCATCTCAAAAAGCCGGATTTCACCGCAATCCGGCCAGGGGGTCTTTCCGTAATCGGCGCCAATAAGCCCCAGGGCAGGCCAAAGACCGTCTGCGGTATGGGGAATCTTTACATTAATATCAAGACGGCCGTACTGGAAACTGAATTTTCCCAGAGTGCTCACCTTGCCGGAAGTAATGGTCTGGGGCGGTGTACGGGGTGATTGCCCGTAAACCGCCGCTGCTGTTATTACAAAGAGTGTGCAGAAAATGGCAATTTGACGTATGGAACCTTTTATAGAAATCATTATGTATATAATAAACAAAAATACAAAAAAAATCGAGCCTCTGAAAAGGCACGGAGAATATGAGAAGAATTTCCCGCAAAAACGCCAAGCCGCAAAGGAAGAATTTCACACACTCGATTTCTTCGGTTGCTTTGGCACTACGAGGCAAACGTTTACCTTGTGAAGTAAACGTCCACCGTTTTATTGCAAATGCCCATCGTTTAGAGGCAAATATTCACCGTTTTCGCCTGTAAGCAATGACAATGTTAATCTTTGCTAATTGCTAACTGCTCTTTGTCTATTAATCCCTTCTTCCTCTTTGCGATCCCTGCGGCTCTGCATGAAGCATTCTTCACGGCGGCCATTGAAAAAAAGTCTATTTGGCGGTATTTTTTCTACATGGAGATACTTTCCGGTATAGCTGCTGTACCAGGCATTGCAATTGGCAAGGCTTTTCTGTACGCAGAAGACCTAGAAACTCCCCGCTATATCATTCCACAGGAACAAAGCCCGGAAGAGATGAAGCGCTTTATAAGGGCAGTGGAGGAAGTGGCGGCAGAACTGCGTACTCTGCGGGAAAAAGCCAAAACCAGGGAGCAGGACGGCATTTTTGCCGCTCATCTTTTAATGGTGGAAGACCAGGACTTCCACTACAAAGTTAAGGCCCGGTTTGAAACAAACTACGAAAACATCGAATGGGTTGTTTCCGAAGTAGCCCGGGAGCTTTCCCGCAAACTCATAGAGTCTCCGAATGAATACCTTAGGGAACGAACCGCTGATGTGGTTGATGTTTCCAGGCGCATAATAAGAAACCTTTTGGGTATTAAACGTTTTTCCCTTGCTGATTTACAGGAAGAAGTAATTCTTGTTGCCAGGGATCTTCTTCCTTCAGAGGTTCTTGCAATACGTCCCTTCGGGCCGCGAGCGCAAGGAAATTATTATAATTCACCGCCGGAAGGCGGTGTGTGCATAAACAAAGACAAGGTTCAAGCGGTCCTGTTGGATGCCGGTTCCCGGACGAATCATGCAGCAATACTTCTCCGTTCCTTCGGCATCCCGGGAGTATTCGGCCTTTCTTCGGCAACCCAGGAAATTACAAACGGCAGCCTGATTATTGTTGATGGCGGAACAGGACAGGTATTTATAGAACCCGACAATGAAACAGCCAGACGGTATAAAGAACAACTTGCTAAACAGGAACAGCCGGCTGTAAACCTTTCTGCCCTTAAAGATTTTCCCGCAGAAACCACCGACAGCCGCCGGGTAAGTCTTGTGGCCAATATTGAACTTCCCGAAGAAGCTGAAGAAATTGCACATTACGGCGCCGAAGGAATAGGCCTTTATCGTTCGGAATTTTTGTTTCTTCAAAACGGACGAAATTCGGAAGAAGAACAACTGGAAGCCTATAGCAGAGTTGTCAAAGCGATGAACGGAAAACCTGTTACAATTCGTACCGTAGACCTTGGGGGAGAAAAGGCATTACCGGCCATAGCAAATGAAAACGAAAAGAATCCTCTTATGGGCTGGAGGGCTATACGGTTTTCCCTGTCTCTGCCGGATCTGTTTAAGACACAATTGCGTGCAATATTGCGTGCCAGCATTCACGGAAAAGTGCAGATAATGTTTCCCATGATCTCAAATATCGAAGAACTGGAGCAGGCGCTTTGTTTACTGGAAGAAGCTCGAACGGAATGCCGCAAAAAGAATCAGGATTTTGCAGATGATATTAAAATTGGAACGATGATCGAAATTCCTTCGGCAGTAATGACCGCTGATATTCTGGCTAAAAAATCAGACTTTTTTTCTATTGGTACAAACGACCTGATCCAGTACACCCTGGCGGTAGATCAGGAAAACGAAAGAGTACGACATCTGGCAAAGGGAACTCAAATTGCCGTTCTTAGGCTTATCAAGCAAACAATTGATGCCGCTCACGCTGCAGGGATACATGCGGCGATGTGCGGAGAAATGGCGGGAGATCCCGCAGCAGCTGCGTTACTGCTTGGTCTTGGATTGGATGAATTCAGCATGAACGCCTCCGCCATTCCCCAGGTAAAATATATTATACGCAATGTCAGTATTGAATCCTGCAAGGCTCTGGCAGAAGCAGCACTGACCAGCACTTCACACAAGCAGGTACAGGAGCTGATACGGGATTGGTACAACAAATATTTACCAAGCCTTACTCTTGCTTCTGATATGATTTTTGAAACACAGGCTCAAACATGAATTCAGAAGAAAAAGAAAGTGCCTCCATAATGTATGATCCCCAGCTTCAGTATCGAAATCTTCCTGCCGTTGCCCTGGTTGGCAGACCCAATGTAGGCAAGTCAACGCTTTTTAACAGACTGCTTCACCGCCGCCGGGCCATCACCGATCCTACACCCGGTGTAACGCGGGACCCAATAGAAGAAAAAGCTTTTATCGCCGGAAAACCCTTGCGGCTTATTGATACCGGCGGTTTTAAAATTGACAGAACAATTCCGGAAGACGATAAGAACGGACTGAATTCTGTTTTGGATAAACTGGTAGTCGAACGGACACTGGAAATTATCAAAAGTGCAGACCTAATAGTTTTACTTCTGGAAGCCGGTGAACTTACCTCTGAGGACGAAGAATTTATTTCCCTCCTCCGTCCCCATTGGTCAAAACTGATTGCTGTTGTAAACAAAACCGAAGGCGGCCGCCGTGAAGCGGAAGCATGGAATACGGCGCAGTATGGTTTTGAAGAACTGTTATTTATTTCTGCAGAACATGGTGATCGTATTAATGAACTTGAAGCTACTATAGTTTCACGTCTTGACTTTTCCGCTGTAACACTGGACGAGGGAGAAACCGACACTATTGCCCTGGCCATTTTAGGAAAACCCAATACGGGAAAGTCTACCCTTTCCAACCGCCTGACTGCATCGGCAGCTTCTATTGTAAGTACCGTACCGGGTACCACACGGGATGTTGTAGAAGGGGAATTCTGTTACAAAAATAAAAACTTCCGTGTTCTTGATACTGCGGGGATACGGCGTAAATCCAAAGTAACGGAAAACATTGAATACTATTCGGTAAACCGTGCGGTTAAAACCCTGGACAAAGCCAATATCGTGTTTTTGTTAATTGATGCCCAGGAAGGTTTAACCGAACAGGACAAGAAGATCGCCGCCCTTGCCTGCGATAAAGGCCGTGGGATCATTTTTGCGCTAAACAAATGGGATACCATGCCAAAAGTAAAAAATGCCCTGACTGCGGTAAAAGACAAAATTCACTTTTTTTTCGGCCAAATGGAATATGCTCCCATCGTTCCGGTTTGCGCAATCGACGGAACGGGAATGGACGAGTTATTGGAAACTGCAATCCGCATGAATGCCCAGCTTCACCGTCATACCGAAACTTCTGTCCTAAACCAGGCTCTTGCACGATGGCTGGAAGAAAACCCGCCCCCTCAGGGACCGAAAACCCGTTTTAAAATAAAGTATGCCGTTCAGATTTCTTCCAATCCGGTAAAATTTGCTTTTTTTGTAAGCCGCTCCGCTGCCGTAAGCGAAGCATATAAATCGTATCTCCGTAAAAAAATCCGAAAAGACCTTGGTTATTCTTACATCCCCATAGAAGTGGAAATCCGCCCTTCACAAAAAGAAAGAGAAAACTGATGGCCTCTTTTTCCAGCATGGAAGCAGAACGTATTCTTGGAATAAAAAATTCCGTGCTTCGTTTCTGGGTTGATGAAATGCCTCTGATTCAGCCGAAAAAAGATCTTTCCGGCCGCCGGATTTTTTCCGGCAGAGATATGCGCCTGCTTCTCCGGCTTAAATACCTGCTCTACGAACGCCGTCTTTCCATAGACGGTGCAAGAAAACAACTGGAAAAAGAGTTATCCAGCAAATGGCCGGATCTGCGGGCGGAACTGGACGCTGTACGATCGGAACTTTTGGATTTACTGGCGCAGGTTAAAAATTAAAGTAAGAGTAAACCCTGCACTTTCACCTATGCCGGTCTTAGCGAACCAAAATCATTTTCCTTACCCAGCATTTCCAGGTACAAAGAAAGCATGCCCCGGTGAAAGGTATCATGATTAAGGCTCTGCATGATAAGCCCGCCGAAAAACCATGTATAGTCTTTGCCGCTTGAATTGGTATATGTTAACATTCCTTCAAGTTCGCTGTCATTCAGTTCAGCTGCAAAACGGATGATCCATTCATCCAGCCCGGGCCGTTTGGACAGGTACTCGTTCATATCATCAAAAATTACTTCGCTGAACGGATACATTTCCCGGGCAAAAAAACTATCGCCGAAAACCGTAAAGTCCCTGAATTTGGAATAGCGTTTTAGCCAGTTAAAGTCACAGATATAAAGATGGGAACAAAGCCCGTGGACAGATTTAAAAAAACCCCCCAGGTTTTTGTCCCATTCTGCAGGAGTTAATGTCTGTATTATTTTATTCATGGCCTTGTTGGCGGTTTGATTGTAATTGGCAAATAGAATAATGGTTTCTTTGTTCATGGTTTCCTCCAAAACAAGTATAACCTTTGTAACGGTAAAATAACAGTAAGTAAGGTTTTGAATCATCCTGCAAAAAAAAGAAGAAAAATATTGACTTGATTCAAAGGATACCTCTATAATATACCAAAGCAGCCTGGTGCTTAAAAGAAAAATTTACAGGAGGAAGGCTTCAAAAACCAGGATAATGTAAGCTGACACATATATGGGTTTTATTGAGTTTTTTATCAGTATCCTTTCAACACCCGCAGTTTTGGTCGGTGTTTTTGCCATGCTGGGATTAATCCTGCAGGGCAAACAGATTGAAGAAGTAATCAAAGGAACATTTAAGACCATTGTCGGTTTTATGGTTCTTTCTGCCGGTGCGGGTTACCTGGTAGGCGGATCGCTTAACAGTTTCGGTATCGTCTTCAATGCTGCATTCGGTGTAACCGGAAGTACGCCGAACAACGAAGCTGTCGTAGCCATAGCGCTTAAAGATGTAGCGTCCACTACCGCCTACATCATGGTGGTCGGAATGATCGCAAACCTCGTTTTGGCGCGTTTTTCCAAAGCAAAATTCATCTTCCTTACGGGACATCACACCCTGTTTATGGCTTGTCTTCTGGCTGTAGTGTTAAATTTTGCAGGTCTCGAAATGTGGCAAACCGTTGTCGGCGGCGGCCTGATCCTCGGCCTGGTAATGGTTCTTATGCCGGCACTCGCCGAATCCACAATGAAAAAAGTAACGGATGGCGCCGACATCAGTCTGGGGCATTTCGGGACTCTGGGTTATTGGGTTTCCGCGCAGACGGCAAAAATCGTAAAAGGAAAAACAAAAACCGAAGACATCACTTTTCCTCAGCGGCTTACCTTCCTTCGGGATACCATCGTTGCCATTAGCATTACCATGGTATTCTTCTTTCTTATTATTTCGATTGTTGCCGCAGCAAAAGGTGAATTTTCTCCAAACGGCGGGCTTTACTATCTTCTGGCCGGCGAAGGCGGACTTCACTCTTCATGGATAGTCTGGGCAATCGTTCAGGGCCTTTCTTTCGCCGCAGGTGTTTCAGTTATTTTAACCGGTATCCGGCTTATCCTTGGTGAAATTGTCCCTGCTTTCAAGGGAATTGCGGAAAAACTCGTTCCCAATGCAAAGCCTGCTCTTGACTGCCCCATTGTATTCCCCTATGCGCCCAATGCGGTACTTATCGGATTCCTTGCATCCTTTATAGGCGGTGTAGTCGGCTTGGGAATTATTACCGGGATTAACGCCGGCATGACCACCGGTTTTGCCCTGGCAATAATTCTTCCCGGTGTTATCCCCCACTTCTTCTGCGGCGCAACCGCCGGTGTTTTTGGCAATGCAGAAGGCGGACTAAGAGGCTGTATCGTTGGAGCATTTATCCACGGGCTTATTATCACCTTCCTTCCCGCTCTGTTGTACCTGGTGCTTGGTCAAATTGTCGGCCAGGGAACAACCTTCGGGGATTCGGACTTTAGTCTTGTCGGACTTACCCTGGGCAGCCTTTCTCTGGTAATTAAAGGATGGGGCCTCTTTATCATCTGTGTGATTTTGTACTTGCTCCCGATAATCGTTTCTCCGTTTATAAAAGGAAAAAAGGCGTAAGCCGTTAATTCAAAGGCCTGTTGTCCGGCTGTTGAGCGGCCGGACGACTGCCTGTAATTTTCTGTTTTTTTTACATCACATTTAAGGTGGATAATATGGCGATTAAGAGTATAGTATGCTGCTGCGGTATGGGAATGGGAACCAGCCTGTTGGCAAAAATGAACGTAGAAAAAGCATTGGGCAATATCGGCGTAAAAGGAGTTGATGTAGAACACTCCACACTAACAGAAGCAAAGGGCTGTAAATTCGACCTCTATGTAGTCAGTAAAGATCTGGCAGAAGCGGCAAAGACTCTTTCCAATGTGTTAATCATCAATAACCTCATGGATATCAAGGAATTAGAGAAAAAGCTGAAAGAAGCTTTTGGTCTTTAACAGAAGAAACCGATTTAAAACATTTTGTGGAAGCCATAGAAAAACTTCTTCCTCTCATCGAAGAAATCTTTCCCATTCCGGGCCGTTTCCGGCAAAAACTGCCGTTTGATGTAGCAGATCTTTCCCGGCTTCTTACCAGCGCCCGCGGCGAACGGGACGGCGGATACCTCAACCGTCCCAATATGCTTTCCGCTTATCTCCGTTATTTTTTACCCTGGAATGTGTTCCGCCTTTGTAAGCTTTTTTCGTTAAAAGGCGGAGTTCAGGCCGGACAAAACAAACCGGGCATTTTACCTGCTCTTTCAGACGGTGATACAGTAACCGATCTTGGTTCAGGCCCTTTAACATTGCCCATTGCCCTATGGATTGGTTTTCCGGAGCTCCGCAATGTAAAACTTGAATTCCGCTGTGTTGATAAAAGCGCTGCAATCCTTGCCGCCGGATACAAACTATTCAAGGCTCTTTGTTCAATTTCCGGCAGTAACACCTCCGGTAATGTTCCGGGCTGGAAGATAAAAACCATTCATGATTCAATTGCAGCGCCGGTACGCGGAAAACCGGCAAAACTGGTAACGGCTGTTAATGTATTTAACGAAGTTTATACCGGAATGCAGCACGGCAGCATAGAACGGAGCGCAGAAAAAACAGCTGATCTTCTTTGCAGACTCTGTGCAGACAGCGGATCAATTCTTGCGGCAGAGCCGGGGAATCCTCAGGGCGGCGCTTTTATTTCCGCTCTGCGCGCTGCCCTGCTTAAAAAGGAGAAGTATCCTGCCGCTCCCTGTACTCATGTTGAACTATGCCCAATGCCGGGTATTGGTCAGGTTCGGGGGACAAAAGCCAAGTGGTGTCACTATGCCTTTGAAACAGAAACTGCACCTGAAGCGCTTCATATACTTTCAAGTGCCGCAGGACTACCAAAAGAAAGAGCTACGCTGAGTTTTTTACTGGCAGGACCGCAAAAAACAAAAAGCGGATCGGGTATCAGAATTGTTTCCGATACTTTTCCCGTGTTATCCCAAAAAAACGAAACAGGCTGTTACGGCTGTTCAGAAAGGGGAATGGTTTTAGTAACCGGAAACAGAACACAATTTAATCCTATTTCGCACGGCTCACTTTTGACCCTTCCCCTTCCGGAAAAAGAACAGCGGGATCCCAAAACCGGAGCGTTAATTATCCCGCTGTAAAACATTCTTCTCCTGTTACTTGTTTTGCGGAATATCCAGAGGGGAACCTTCACTCACTTCCGTTCGTTCGGTGGAATATCCAGAGGGGAACCTTCACTCACTTCCGTTCGTTCGGTGGAATATCCAGAGGGGAACCTTCACTCACTTCCGTTCGTTCGGTGGAATATCCGGTATTGTTGCAAAACCTTTTGCCAAATCCTCGTCGCTGGGAATTGTGTCGGAAAGGGTTTTTACGTTGTACTGCATATATGCAGAAAGATCAAAATAGCCGGTACCGCTAAGTCCGAATAGAATAACCTTTTTCTCCCCGGTCTTTTTGCATTCCAGCGCTTCATCAATGGCAGCTTTGATCGCATGTGATGATTCCGGTGCAGCAAGTATTCCTTCGGTTTTCATAAAACGGATTGACGCATCAAAAACATCGGTCTGAACTTCCGAGCGGGCTTCTATATAACCGTCATGGTAGAGCTTGCTCAGTATCGGGCTCATACCGTGATAACGCAGCCCTCCCGCATGGTTGGCAGACGGAATAAAACCGTTCCCCAATGTATACATGCGTAAAAGCGGCGTTGTTTTGGCAGTATCGCCGAAATCGTACACATAGCGTCCGCGGGAAAGAGACGGACATGATGCAGGCTCTACAGCAATAAAGCGAGTATCGGATTTGCCGTTAAGCTTTTCTCCCATAAAAGGAGCAATAAGTCCGCCAAGATTTGAACCGCCCCCTGCACAACCAATGATAATGTCAGGTTTTATTCCGTACTTATCCATTGCAGCCTTTGTCTCAAGCCCAATAACCGATTGATGGAGCAGTACATGGTCAAGGACGCTCCCCAGCACATAACGGCACTTGTCCGTTTTAACGGCCATTTCTACCGCTTCGGAAATGGCGCAGCCCAGGGAACCTCCTGTATTCGGATTAATTTCGAGGATCTTTCTTCCCGAATCCGTAGTATCTGACGGCGAAGGAACAACCTTTGCGCCGTAAGTTTCCATCACCGCTTTGCGGTAGGGCTTCTGTTCAGAACTCACTTTTACCATGTATACCGTAAGGTCAAGGCCGTAAAAACCGCAGGCCATTGCCATAGCTGTCCCCCACTGACCGGCGCCGGTTTCGGTAGTGAGTGTCTCCAGCCCTTCTTCTTTTGCATAGTACGCCTGGGGTCCTGCCGAGTTCAGCTTGTGGCTGCCTGAAGTATTTGTTCCTTCAAACTTGTAATAAATCTCCGCCGGTGTTCCCAGCTCTTTTTCCAGGTAATATGCCCGGATAAGCGCCGAAGGCCGGAATGCCCGGTAAAAGTCCAGAAGCTTATCCGGTATTGGAACCATCTTTGTGCTGTCATCCAGTTCCTGCCTAACCAGTTCTTTGCAGAAAATTGCCTCCATATCCGATGCAGTAACCGGTTGCAAGGTTCCCGGATGCAGAATAGGATCGTGTTTTTCCTTCATATCGGCCCGCAGGTTGTACCAAAACTTGGGCATCTCATCTTCGTTCAGGTAAATACGGGTAGGAATCGTGTGGGCCATTTTTTGCCTCCTTAAAAAATTTTTGGCAATTTCCGTACCATCCAGAGGACAGTCTAAATTGCCGGCGTTTCTATACATAGAAATGTTTCTCTATAGAGAAACATACCGAGGAAAAACCATTTTGTCAAGTAGAATTCAACAATGTTTAAAAAAAGTGATAATTTTCCTTCAAGAAAAGAGTAAAAATGTATTGATTTGGAGCAAGCTCTATTTACTTTGCTGAGCTGCGGTTTGTTCGTTGCTCCGTACCAGGCGTTTTGCTATCAGTTTGGAAAGGAATATGCCGTAATGAGGATACTCCCGTATTACATTAATAAAAGTTTTTTGTGTCAGGAGAATAAGTTTTCCCTGACTTGTTGCCTTGATTGTAGCAGAGCGCCGCTGGTTAAGAAGGAAGGACATTTCTCCCATAAAGATATCCTGGGGCGAAAGGGTGCCCACAGGCTGGTTATTGTGGAGAACTTCAAATGTACCGGAAGAAATATAGTACAGGTAATCACTGGGTTCTCCTTCCCGGAGGACAACATCGCCTTTTTTAACAATAACTATCTGTTCCCGGGAGAAACCAACCGGTACTTCGTGTTCCACCGAAATATCGTGCTTTACAATCAGGGCAACCTGGTTCCCTGTGGCATTGTATTTTAATTCATGAAAGAGGCTTGCAGCCATCCTGATACCCCGGCCATGAAGACTATACTCGTCCTGTTTGGCTACTTTTTCCAGATGAGCTTTTACATCAAAACCTTTTCCTTCGTCCTTGATAATAAAGAATGACTTATCCTGATTAATCTCCCAATTAAATGTTACTTTTTTTGCCGCTACTTCAGGATTTTTGCATTTTTCAGCGATTAGGTCGATGGCGGAAATTCCTTCCTCCAAAGCCCTGGTTTTTTCGTCATAGGAGATGCCGCAGTTTCCATGTTCGATGGCATTAACAATAAGCTCAGCCAGAGCCAGTTGAAGGTGCATTTTGCTGTCCGGATTAATAAGCCCTCTTTGCACAAGGATTGTTGCGCCAATACCCGAATAAAGAGGCACTGCCAGAAGATCATTGTGTATGGTAAAACTGCCGGAAGCCCCTTCCAGAAGTGTTTTGGTAAATTCCCGGTGAAATATAATCTGGTAGTTCTGCTCAATTATCTGAATGCTCTTTACAAGATGTGTTTTAAATCTGTAGTTATCCAGAAGGGTAAGTATATTAATGGATTTATATTTTTTAATAAGAGCTTCTTCCGTATCCGTTTCATGGGAATAAAGACCGATAATCCCGAAGTTCAATATCCATTTATCGTCTTTAATATGTTCGATAATGCCCTCTGTATTGATTTTGGGATCCGAAAAGTTGATTACAACCAGTTCCGGCAGGGCATAATTAAAGAATTCAAGAATTTCTTCATCCTCTGACAGGAAGACCAGATCATAATTATGATTTGGAATCTGCTGAAAGACATATTCCGCCGATTTTTTAATTTCCGGGTCTGAATTGACAATACCTAATGTACTCATTTTCTATTTATCGGTAGATTCAGGCAATAACACTAATTCTACCGGCCCTCCTGTAAGTAATTCTGCTGTCAGAATGCTAAGTTCTGCCGCTGTTACCGAGCTGTAAAGACCGGGTCGTTCTGCCAGATGGGACAAGGGTGTACTGGTAATAACGGTAAAATTCGCCAGATTCCGTGCTACAAATCCGTTGTTTTCCATCCCCCGTTCAAAGCTCTTAACAAGCGCTTCCCGGGATTTGGCAAGAGTTTCTTCATCTGCCGCTCGTGACAGGAATGCGAGTTGTTCTTTTACCGCTTTCCTGAGTTCTTCCTGCCGCCCGGGATCGCAGATAAAGTAGATTTCCAGAGACAGCTCCCCGACAGGCGCCGGACTAAAAGATGCTCCGGCATAAATAGAATATACCCCGCCCAATTTTTCACGTATCTCGTCTGTTAAGACAATGTCCAGATAATCATTCAGTACCAGAACAGCAGCATTATCCGCTTCGGTCCAGGTTTTGGAAACAAAATAGCCCATGTAAACAATGCATTTTTCTTCCTTTCCTTTATATATGATTTTTTCGGTCATCCCGGGCCGCTGTATATTCGGATTAGTCCAGCTGTTCCATCGCGGCAGGCCGTTATTCGGAATGGCAGCCAAATACATTTCTGTCAGTTCCTGAAGTTCTTCCCTGTCCCCCAGACTGCCTGCAAGAACAAGTGTAAAATCTGCAGGATTCAGAGCCAGATTTAAAAAGGCCAGGGCTGCTTTTTCGCTTACAGAATCCAAATCCGCAAGTTCCAGGGGCATAAACAACGGATGATTGGAATACATCAGCCGGGACAGTTCTTTAGAGAAGAATATTTCCGGACTGTCTCCTTCCTGGAGCAGTCTGGTTCTGTGATAATCCAGTACCAAAGCCAGTCCGTTTTGATCGATACGAGGCTGGGTAAACGAACCGTAAAGCAATTGAAATAAATAAGGAAGATCCTTTAACGAGGATGATCCCCGAAGACCGCGTGTATGTGTACCGGTCCAGAACGACAGTGAAAGCTGTTTATCGGAAAGGAAGTCCATCAATTCCGGTTTGGAAAGGGCTGCAAGGCCGGAAGCGCTTTGTATTTCAGCGGCTAATTTCGCGGAATGAAGCGCCTCTTCCTGCGAAAAGTCAAATCCGTCAAGTATTGCTTCGCCGTCCGGGAGTACGGCGCTTACCGTACCGCCGCGGGCCAGAGCATAAAAATCCAATTCGTTATTTTTATTGGCGGTAGCAACAAGGATAAGTCGCATTCCGTTGCTTAATTCCCAGACCTCTGCTCCCGATTCATCTTTACTAACGCTGATAATTGAACCGGGTACGGCAACTTCGCTTAAAAAACCGGAAACAACAACTCGTTCTTTCGGCGGTGTTATATCAGCATCACGGCTTTCTTTGACCATGCTGATAATGGCTGCTTCGTTGGGAAGTTTTGCAGCTTCAGTTTCCGGGGCTGTGATAATTGCCAGGAGATCATCTTCTGCATAATACGATCGTACTGTCGAGTTAATCATTCCCAGCCTGATGCCCGGAAGGAGCTGTTTTACCGCATAGAGTTCCCATTCCGGGTCCAATGCATACTGTTCACGCAAAAAATCGGCAGTCAGTTCATTAAGGTATTGTTCCGATTCCCGTCTGTCTTTTTCGGCGGCTATCCTTTCCATATCGGAAAGAAGCGCTCCTTTGGCCCTTTCCAGCTCTGAACGGGTAAAGCCGTAACGAAGAAGACGTTCTTTTTCCAAAAGTAACGCTTCCAGTGTTTCGCCGCTGCGCCCTGCTTTCGCATTTGCAGCCATAATATAGTACCGGGAACTTTGCCCGTAGCGGCTGTTCCAGGAACCGGCTGCCATATAGGGAGTATCTCCGGCGGAAATATTTTCTTCATAACGGAAATCCAGCATCATTTCTATCAGGTAATCGATTAAAGATTCGCGGTATGCTTCGAGGGTTGCCGATCTGGCCTGGGGACTGCGTTTGTAGTAGAGGTATACAGTCGAATCGGGCAGTTCTTCGTCATCCAGCATCATTTCTATCAGGTAATCGATTAAAGATTCGCGGTATGCTTCGAGGGTTGCCGATCTGGCCTGGGGACTGCGTTTGTAGTAGAGGTATACAGTCGAATCGGGCAGTTCTTCGTCTGTAACTACGGCAGTAACAATCGCTCCCTTTTCCGGATCGGGCAGTTCAAAGTACGGCCGGGAAAGGGGAGTCTCCGGAACCGGGGCGCTGAAATGAGCGGCCAATTCCTTTTCCAGAACTTCTCCGTTAAAATCACCCACAAGGATTACAGCCATGTTATCCGGTCTGTACCAGTGTTGATAAAAACCAATAAGCCTTTCTGCCGGGGCATCCTGGATTATTTCCGGCAGTCCGATTGGAAGACGGTCTGCAAAGCGGGAACCGCGGAAGATCAATGGCAGGATTTGCCGCCTTATCCTTTCCCGGGCGCCAAGACGGGTACGGTATTCTTCCATTATAACGGAACGTTCTTTGTCTACATCATCGGGATTAAAAGTAACGGCCCAGGTCCAGTCGTCAATAATGGCAAGAGCACGCTCAGGTATGCGTTTTATGCCATTTTCGTCCTGTTCAACAGGAGTTTCTATGCCGTAAACCGTTTCTTCAAAACCCGTATATGCATTTATCTCCGGGCCAAAACGCATTCCCAGGGAACGGAGGTAATTAATCAGTTCCGCTCCGGGAAAACGCCGTGTTCCGTTAAAAGCCATGTGTTCAACAAAATGGGCAAGCCCCTGTTCATCGTCATTTTCCAGGATGGAGCCGGCATTAACTGCCACGGTAAGGTAAGCCCGGCCTCCCGGAAGTGAGTTTTCCAGTATGTAGTAACGCAATCCATTGTCCAGGGTTCCCGTTCGCAGTGTCGCCCAGGCAGGGAGGGAATCCGCAGGAGCGCCAAGGTCTCCGTATAAAGAAGTTACAGGAAGTACAAAGAGAGGTGTATTATCTGCAAAAACACTGCCGATAATAAGGGTAAGAAAAATGATGAATATAGATAAAATTTTTCTGCTTTTGGCTGATTTTTCCGAAAATCCGGCTGATTTTGATATCCTGTTGAAAATATTCATGGTATAAATATATCAAATAATCTTTTTTATTGTTATACTATGTATTGTTATTGTGGAGGTAAAAATGAGACTTTTAACTAGGTCAGATTTTGACGGTCTTGCTTGCGGAGCCCTGCTTGAATACCTGGGGATTATAGATGATTATAAATTTGTACATCCCAAGGATATACAAGACGGCCTTGTGGAAGCTACTTCCAATGATATTTTAGTAAATATCCCCTATGTAAAAGGCTGTAAACTTTGGTTTGATCACCATTCAAGTGAGTCCGAACGGCTGGGGAAAGACGTATATTTTGAAGGTTCTTCCCGGATTGCTCCCAGTTGCGCAAGGGTAATCTATGATTACTATGACGGGGAAAACAAGTTAAGCCGTTTTGATGAAATGCTCAGTTATGTAGACAGGGTTGATTCGGGGGAGCTAACAAAAGAAGAAATACTGAACCCGACAGGCTGGATACTCCTGGGCTTTATTATGGACCCAAGAACCGGCCTCGGCCGTTTTCGGGATTTTACCATCAGCAATTACGAGTTAATGAAAATTCTTGTCAAAGCCTGTATGAGCAAACCCATTGACGAAATTCTTGCCATGAGCGATATAAAAGAACGGATTGAAGTATACGAGGAACAGGCGGAAGCTTTTAAGGAGATGATTAAAAAATACGCCAAAGCCGAAGACAATGCCATCGTAGTGGATCTCCGCGGGGTAGAAACAATTAATGCGGGCAACCGTTTTTTAATCTATACGCTTTTTCCCGAACAGAATATATCCGTGTGGGTTGTAGACGGTAAAAACAAGCAAAATGTTGCAATTACCGTTGGTTACAGCATCATTAATCAAACCGCTCATGTTAATGTGGGAAGTCTGATGCTGAGTTACGGCGGCGGCGGTCATGTCCAGGTAGGCACCTGCCAGGCGGATTATGCAGATGCCGACCGGGTAATACGGAAAATTATTGACGCAGTAAAGTAAGGCTCTTTTAACAAGCGTTTTTCTTTACTCATATCCTTGCGTATTATTTCCCTTACGGATAGCTGTTCTCCGTTTGTATAAATACTACAAACTATCGCCGAAATCCTTGCGGAATTGCTGAACCAGCATATCCGGCCAGTTTCCCACCGGCTTTAAACGGCCAAAGAAGAAACGCAACACTTTGGGCTCCTCAACAAATTCCAGCCCGCCGATAAGATTACGGTTTTTGAAAAGCCACGCTATACGATCGGCTACGTATTTAACCTGCGACAATGTGAACACGCGTTTGGGGAATGCAAGCCGCAACAGTTCCATTTCCGCCAGGCGTTCACTGCCGTCTTCGTTGCGCTGTTCGCTCATCGTGCCGCGTTCCATACCCCGTATGCCGCCTGCAATAAACACAGCCGATGCCAGCGCACCGGCCCGGTATTGGGTCTGCGGTATGTGGGAACAGAACTCAGTGGCGTCTATATGACAGCCAAGGCCGCCGGGCGGCGTTACAACGGGAATTCCCTTTGTTTGGAGTTCGTTGCAGAGAGCCTCTACAAAAATCGGCGTCTGGCTGATCACATCCATGTCCATAGATTCCTGTAAGCCAACCGCCATTGCTTCCATCTCGCGCACCGACATACCGCCGTATGTAAGAAAGCCTTCGTAGAGCGGCACCATTTCGCGCATTTTAACAAACAGTTCCTCATCGGAAGTAAGGATGCCGCCGCCGCGGGCAGCGCCCAGCTTGCGCGATGAAAAATAAATAATGTCCGTAAGCGAAGCTATTTCGCGTGTTATGTCTTTGATGTCGGCATCCTTGAATTCCGGATCGCGTATCTTGATAAAATACAGGTTGTCGGTTAAAAGGCTTGCATCGTAAATTAACTTGATACCCTCGTTGCGGCAAATCCGGGATACTTCGCGCAGGTTGGTCATGGATACCGGCTGTCCGCCGACAAGGTTGGTTCCCGCCTCGATGCGTACAAAACTGATTTTTTCTTTTCCAAGCCGCTTGACAGCTTCGGTCAGCTTGCAGATGTCCATGTCACCCTTGAACAGATTGCTGCTCTGTATCTTGAGCCCTTCATCATTGATCAGTTCTTCGACTGTGCCGCCCATAAGTGAAACGTGCGCCTTGGTTGTTGTAAAGTGATAGTTCATCAGCGCAACCGATCCCGGCTTTACGATGGTTTGTGCAATGATGTGTTCACAGGCGCGGCCCTGATGTGCGGGAAGAAAATGCTTCATTCCGAATATGTCCTGCAGAACTTTCTCCAGGCGGAAAAAAGTTTCCGAGCCGGCATAACTGTCATCCGCCTGTAACATGGCGGCATACTGTTTTTCGCTCATGGCATTAACACCGCTGTCGGTAAGCATATCAAGGAAAATATCCAGGTTTTTCAGCAGGAATGTGTTAAACCCCGCTTCGCTCATACAGTGCATACGTTTTTCCACCGGATGCAGATTTATCTTCTGAACCATGCGTACTTTGTGCATCTCCAATGGAATACTTTCTCCGGAAAAGAATTTAAGATTAGGCATATCGATCTCCTTGTAAAAAATGGTTTTCTGGCAAAATTATGCCGGAGGAAAATTAATGGTGGATTATGGCCCCTCAGAACGAGGGGCTAAGATAGGAGTAACAGTAACGGTCAGAAACAAAATTCAAAAGCATTAGGTAATCCAATCATTTTTACATAAAAATGTCAAGCATTTTTTCAAAAAGGAGGTGTTTTTCGGAAGTTTCCAAAATAAGTTTTTTCGTTTATACTATTACCATGATAACCTTTGGAATTTACTGTCTAACCGGAATCGTTAATCTGGTAAGCGCCTTTTACTTTAAAGAAGGCTTGCGGAAAATCACAAAATGCTGCCTTATGCCGGCGCTGCTTGTTTTTTACTTTTTTGGAGCGGAGCAAATTCTTGTCCTGGTTATTGCCGCCCTTGTCTTCAGCTGGGCAGGCGACATCTTCCTTATCAATAAGGATAAACCGCTCTTTTTCAGATTAGGACTGGCAGCGTTTCTGGTAAGCCATATTTTTTACAGCGTCGCTTTTCTTACTTTGGCGGGAAGCGTCAATAACATGGCGTTGATCATTTCCGTGGTCATCGCTATTCCCCTGGGACTGGCCATGCTGAAACTGCTGAATGCCGATCCGCCGATGAAGATTCCGGTTACCGCCTATGCCGTTGTTATTATTCTGATGAGTATATCCGCTTTCCAGCTTATGCTTGCCCGGCCGGGCTTTGCAGGGATCCTTATCTTTGCGGCAAGCGTAGTTTACCTTTTTTCCGATACCTTTATGGCGTATCTTCTTTTCCACGGCAAACCCAAACACTTCAACGTTATTACCATGATTCCCTACATCATAGCCCAGGGAGGCATTATTATGGGATTGGTTTTAGGATCAGTACGGTAAGCAGAAATAACGCAATAATATTCGGGATCAAGCAAATCTCCATTGCTCTTTATTTGACCAACTTGACCGGATATAATATAATAATATTATGAAAACGCTGCAATCGGCAGAGGCTAAAACCCATTTTTCGTCTATTTTAAAAGATATTGAGGCTGGAAATGAGGTTGCCATAACATATGGTAAGAAGAAAGAAACTATTGCTGTAATAATTCCCTACAAAAAATGGAAAAAGAGCCGGAAAAGACAATTAGGTTCACTGGAAGGAAAAATATCAGTAAAGTTTGCTGAAGATTTTTCAATGACCGATGAAGAATTAATAAACTTATGAATTATTTAGTTGATACTCACATTCTATTGTGGTCATTGAAAATCGTCTTCATTGACTACCCTTAATCATGATACTGACCTTTTGGGTGTACAGTTTTATTCAACCTTAAACCTTGAAACTTCTCTTATTAAGGTTTCAATGCCTTCGCGGGTTTTTCCACTTAACTCGTTAACGTGGTGTACCGATACATTCATTTGTTCTGCACCGCTTGCCATTTCGTTTATTCCGGAAGAAATCTCCTGTGTTGCTTTGTCAAGTTCCGTGCTTTCACGAATGACCTCAGTAGAACCTTCAAGCATTTCATGAGAGCCCAATTTTACCTGACGGGTTATTTCATTAACTTGGCTAACCCCATCAAGGATTTGTTTACTCCCCTCTCCCTGTTCTTCCATAGCATTGCGTATATGGTCTTCCTGATCCGATACTACCTTGACGCCTGAGTCGATTGCTCCAAATTTGGTGAGTACATTTTCAGTTGAATAATTTATTTTGTCGATCGATCCTTTTATTTTTTTCAAAACGTTACCGATGGTTTTTGATTGTTCGCTGGAACTTTCCGCCAGTTTGCGGATTTCGTCGGCAACAACGGCAAAGCCCTTCCCCGCTTCTCCCGCATGGGCGGCTTCAATGGCGGCATTCATCGATAACAGATTTGTCTGGCTGGCGATATTTTGCATAACGGAGTTAATTTCCATAAGCCCTTCGGATTCCTTGGAAATTTCCTGTATGTCTCCTGCCACTTCCTCTAATCCGGCACGCCCCACTTCGGACGCTTCCCGCAAAGTCTGAACATTTGTCGCATTGTTGGCAAGCGTTGTGGTAACCGACTTTATATTGGCAACCATTTCCTCAATAGCGGAAGAAGCGCGGGCTACATTTGTAGATTGATTTTCTACCAATCCATCTAGTTTGTTTATGTTGACTACCACTTGCTCCATTGTCGCATGTGTTTCGGTAACGCTGGCGCTTTGGTTTAATATGCGTCCTTTTATGCTCTGAATATTTGCAGTTATCTCATTTACAGCGGCGGCGGTTTCGTTCATGTTACTGGCAAGATCATTGCCGATGTTAGATAAATTGACCGTTTCTTTTTTGATGCTCAGAACAAGATTTTTGATTTTTTCCAGGGTCTTATTGAAGTAATGGGAGAGGTCGCCTATTTCATCATTGGAACTGGTAGTTATCCGTTTTGTCAGATCGCCTTCGCCTTCGGAGATGTCTTTAAGAGTTTCCACTACTCTGACGATTGGTTTCGTTGTATAGTGCAAAGAAAGGTAGACAATTGCCGCTCCTGCGAAAATGGCTATGGCTGCTATTATTATGGTAAATCTGGTTATGTCATTTACTTCTTTCATAATAACATTTTCCGCAGTTGCTATCATCAATGACCATGTTGATTCTGAATTACCCTGCGGAATAGGAACCAGCTTAAATTCAAGGTTTGTCCGAAGAGCGGCGGAATATTCTCTGGCTTCAAATTTCGTTCCATCCCGAATGGCATTATCGGCTTCCTGCATACGATTACCGTATATCGTATCTACATCGGTCATCATTTTAAATAAACGGTCAGGAATCGAATGTCCCATGATAAACCCGTTACCTGAGTAAATTACCATAGCCGTTATTTCGTCATTATTGGTCAATGTCTGCATTACCGTAGGTTGTATCCCATTGATAGATAATAGGCACCCAACAATTCCCACTACCTCATTGGTACGTTTATTAATTATTGGAACCGTCATTATGAATACATATGTTTCCTTTCCTTCTATAGTTCTGAGTATGGGATTATCTACACGATCTCTTTTCGCATTGGGACCAGCAAGCCGATCCATAGTAGCCTGAACATCGGTAGCGGCGCGGCTTTGCAATGTGCCGGATTCTCTGGTGTAGGTCATGGCGTACTGCCCTGATGTGGTGGAGCCTGACCTTCCTATATATTGTGCGTCCATATTATCAAGGGCGTTGGGTTTCCATACGGTATATGTAAGAGTCCATGCGGAATTTGAATCAAGCGCGCTCAAGAGCATACTGTCAAAACGGTCACGCCTTTCTCTGACAGGAACATCGTCATAATCGGCCATTATGTCGGCAATCGTACGCAGTGCTCGTAAATGGCCGTCTGTTCGCGCCTTCCAGTATTCGACCTGATGGTCGATAACATGATTAATGCTCTTTCTATTCGATGACAGGCTAATGTTAGTTGCCTCGCGCAAGAGCAGCACAGCGATCCCGATTACAATCACCGTAACAATGGCGATCACCAAAAGACTCAATTTAATTTTGAGTTTCATTTACCTTTCTCCTTCACTGGCAATATCCAAAACTGAGAAAATTAAAAATTAATGCTTCAAAGGAAAGATTTCTACTATAATTTTAACCACTTACAGATGTTATTGTCAATTATATTTTCCCACTTAGGGCTAATTGAATGGCCAATATCAAGGCTATTAGCATGAAAAAAATGAAGCTAAAGCACATTTTTATCAGAAATTTGAAAGAATTCCGAAAAAAAGAAGGACTTTCTCAGATGAAGCTAGCTGAATACTGCAATATAGCACACAGTTATATTGGGGAAATTGAAGTAGGGCGGAAGTTCCCTTCTATGGATGTAATAGAGAGAATTGCCGAAATTCTGCGAATAAAGCCTTACCATTTATTTATTGACCGAACAGAAATAAAGCATAGTATGGGCGAAGTTGAGATTTCTTACCCCAAATTGCCAAAAGCTATGAAAATTGAAATTAAAAGGCAAATTGACTTAACTATTGTGGAAGGAATTCACGAAATTCTTGATAAATATTAGTAAATCATTCATTATTTACACCGACTACATATTGGTATGCGGGAAAAATCGGCGTGGAAAAAATATTGTTTCATTTTATGGAAGTTCTATTAAAACTGACAAGAGTATTTACTCCAGGTTCTTAAGAAAACTCTGCAAGAATTCCAGCGGCTTTATTTCCTTGTTTAAAATTTGATACAACCCTGTTGAGATTGGCATCTTAAGCTTGAGTTTTTCTGAAAGTATTTTTATGTATTTTGCAGCTGCCGCTCCTTCGGGAAGATAGCCGATTTCTCCGATACGGGAAAGCAAATCATCCAGATCCTTAAAAGAGTCCAAAATATTTTTTTCGACAATCTCCCGGCCAAAACGCCGGTTTCTGCCAAAGATCGAACGGCAGGTTACGTCCAAATCTCCCACTCCGGAAATAGAAGAAAAGGTTTCACTATGAGTGGATCCCATAGCTGTGCCAAGGATCAGTATCTCGTTGAGTCCTGCCGCAAGAAGCAGCGATTCGGTGTTGTCTCCGAACATTTCTTCTTCATCGTATGATCCTGTTTTTATGGCGTCCATAATTCCAAAGGCAATGGCGATTACATTCTTTGCCGCCGCCGCAACCTGAACGCCGCGGACATCAAGCGATGCAAAAACCAAAAGACGGCGGCTTTTTAAAAGGTACCTGAAACGAATGGCATTTTTGGGGTTCTGGCTGGCCGAGATAAGACCGGTTATTTTACCGCGGGCGACTTCTTCCGCATGGCTGGGACCGGCTATATATACAAGAGACTTCCGGTAAAAACCGGGAAGGTAATCTTCCAGAGTATCCAAAATCAATGCAGGGCCGCTTGATGTTTCCAGGAAACCTTTAGTGATTACCGCTATAGCAGTATGTCCTTCCCGTATCGAATGTACCGCTAAAAGCTGTTTTACAGTGTGTAATAAAAAAAGAGACGGCACCGCCAGAATCAGAAATTCTCTGTCTGATACCGTTTCACTCATTCCGGTAAGCGCTTTAAGGGTTTCCGGTAGTGTAATCCCCGGCAAAAAACGATTATTTGTATGGTGTTTATTTATCTCGTCAGCGGTATCTTTTTCATAACACCAAATGGAAACTTCATGGCCTTTTTCGGCAATAGCTTTGGCTACGGCAGTTCCCCATGCCCCCGCACCCAGAACAGCAACAGTGGATCGCATATTGTCAGTATAACGGAGTACCGGATTATGTTAAAGCCTTAACCGCCAACCAGAAGGCGGCCAATATTGGCAAGTTCCGGCATTTTGACATGAAGGGGCATATGTCCCTTTGCATTGGCTTTATCAAGATCGACGAGTTTGACAAATAGTTCGTTTACCAAATCGGCAAAGACCTGCAGGTTTGAGGCAAAATTATTTACTGCCATTTCTCTAAGCACCCTATCCGATGAAGAAGGGTCTGATCTGCCCACCCGGCTGCGTATAGATGGCAGTTCCCGCCTTACTACCGATACGAAATGAGCGGCGGCTACGACTTCACGGTACAATTCATCCAGGTGAATAGCCTGGGTTGGAGGCTTTTCGGTAAGGTCTTCCATCAGGTCCCAGGATTGATTGTCAAAGGGAAGCTGAAGCAGGGCGGGCCTGATAAACCGGTTGGAAATATTACTCCTGTAATGTTCACCTATTCGTTCAATAAGTCTGATTATGGAAGCATCCGAAACTTGCATTATATCCATTATAAACCAAAATAAGAGTTTTACAAGCACTATTTATGTAAATAAAACTTTAATTTAGCGAACTGAACACATCAATCTTTCCATATCGGTGGGGGGAAGAACACCCATTCAGACCATGGCGGTCGAGGCTGTCGTCGACGCACACTTTGGTGTGGCATCTTCTTCACCTCGCCGAATGGTCTTCATGGCTAACCTTCCCCCCACCTATGTGGCAACATTATCCCCGATGTGTTCAGTTCAGCAGAGATAAAATTATTGTGCCCCTAACTGCGCTCCCGTGCACTGGCTGTGGGCAGCGCTTTAATTACCTATCAAAAAAGTACTGCATCTAAGTGTTTTCAGCCCTTTTCCAGCATTATTTCGGCTCATGGTATGACAGATGCTTAGCAGCAAATTACCGTTTACATCCATCGGAAAAACCTTAACGTAACGAACTGAACATATCGAATTTTATGTTACAACATAGGTAGGTGGTTGCTTATGAAGCATATACGTGAACATGCTTGCCCCACAGGAGGGGAAGCCTGACCTGACGGGGACTTTCGGCGTGCAACAACAGCAGCCATGCCAAAGCATGCGTAAACGGCAGCCACGACCGGCGTCCCCGCTCAGGGCAGATTCCCCTTTATGTGGGGTAAAATGGTTCGGAATGTGCTTCATTGATAACCTTTATCTTTACGGTATAGGAAACTTGATGCGTTCAGTTCGGTAAATTGTGGTTTTTATTCGCATTGCAAAACCTTAACTTGATAAACCGGATGCCGATAATAAAATGAGGATAATGTGATGAGAATATCGGGTGTTACAGCGTTTCCAAACCTTGGTTATGCCTTTTCTAGCTCCAGTTCGGGCAGGATGTCCCTTCCTGTTAATCCGGGCAGCTATATTTACTCACAATTTAAGCATGTTGGCGGCGTTCCTGCTCCGGAAGGAACCAATGGAGTAGCTGTTACCAAGCTAAAAATCCTCGATGTACTGATTGAGCAGCTGCACCAGATAAAAAAACAGCCCACGCTTAATACAAAAGACCTTTCCAACGAACAAATTGATGCGTTGATCAGCAAATATGAAGGCCAAATCAAGGCTGCCACGGCTGCCAACAACGTAATGCCCTATACTCCCGCCCCCCAGGTTCCCGCAGGTATGCTTTTCGACATTTCTGCATAAATCAAGTTGTGCAATTCCTGACTAAATCGCACTTTTATCCCATTTCTGCCGCTGTTTCGTAAATTGTCCTGTAAACAAAGGTAATTTCTTCTTCTTCGATGGCGGCAAAGGTAACCCGAAGGTATTCGTCTCCCAGGGCTATGGTTCCAATTCCTTTTTTTAACAGGTTTTGGCGGAGTTTTTCCGCTCCGCCCGGTTTGCCGTTTTCTTTACAGCGGAAACTCATAAAATAGCCTGAGTTAAACGGGAGCGGTTCCAGACTGGGCGGCGCAGTGTTTTCCGTAATAAACTGTTTGACTGTTCTGTAGCGGCTGTAAAGCAAATCGAAGAAAACTTTTTTTTCTGCTTCAGTTGCCGGGTTTTCCCAGGTTTTTAGCGCAAGGTTTTGCGCCGGTGTATTGGTGCAGGAAACGGAAGAACGTATAATTCCCATACATTTTTTTTCCAGTGCGGCATAGGCGCTTTCGTTAAGTCCCCTGGAACCAAAGCTGATAAATGCAGTCCGCAAACCCCAGACATAGTCTTCTTTGGTGGGGCCGTCTATTTTAACCGCAAGTACCTTTTCGTGGAGATGCGCAAAACGGCCAAAGAGGGATTCCTTGATTATATTTTCTTCGTAAAAGAGGCCAAAATAGGCATCATCACAAATTACCAGTACCGATGCGCCGCTTTCCGCACATTCCTTAATCATGGCAACAAGGGCGTCCGCTTCGGTTTTAAGAGGAGTATAGCCCGAAGGATTTTGCGGAAAGTTCAGGATTATTCGCACCATACCGGCAGCCGTGCCGGCTTTGCCGGCAGCAGCTTCGGTTTTAAGAGCCTTTTCAAATGCCGCCAGGTTGAGTCCGCCTGCATCACTGAAAAGAGAAATGCCTTTAAGCTCCGCTCCCCGGCGTTCTGTAAAAATCAGGTTGTAATTGTCCCAGGACGGATCGGCGGCAAGCATCACCTGGCCTTCGTCCAGAAAAAGGTCGGCTATATAGGAAATTCCCGCTGTGATCCCCGGAACAACCACAGGCAGGGAAAAATCTTCATCCTTCAGGGAAGGGGTCTTCTTTATTAACGAAGCTTTCCAGGCTTTACGGAATGATTCAATTCCGGCGGTGGGGGCATAAACCACCAATTCTTCGGGGGTCAGGCCCGGTAATTGGCTGAGCAGGGGAGAAAGCGCAAGAGGTTTTCCTCCCTTAAATGCCATGCCCAGTGTGGCGTTTATTTTGGCGGTTTTTTTTGCTTCTGCAGATTGTGCTATTATTCCGCGGGGGAAAAAAAGGCGCCGTCCCAAGGATGATAAAAATGGGCCTACAATGCCGGCGTCCAGTATTTCGTTTAATTCGGTTGCAAGTGGGTTGATCATACTGTAACCATACACGTTCTTTGTTTGTTGTAACAAGATGGATTTTGGAAAAATACTTGATCAATGGGATAAACAAGCCGGTTCTGTTTATGATAAAGATGCAAAAGCAGAGGATTCTGCTTATTCTCCCCTTTTAACCGTTGGATTTTCTGGTAAACGTATATCCGCTGCCAGGCGTAAAAGGCTGCTGAGAAAAAGCCCCGAGGCAACGATCGACCTTCACGGCCTTACCCGGGACGAAGCCTGGGATGCTCTTACTGTTTTTTTTAATGATGCCAAAAACAAGGGTCTGGAAAAAGTACTGGTTATTCATGGCAAGGGGAACCATTCCGCCGAAACCAAAACCCCCGAAAGGGCGGAGGATACGGGAATACTTAAAAAAACAGTCAGGAATTTTATCGAACGCTGTCCTTTTGCCGGAGAAAGCGGCTACAGCGACGGCCGTTTGGGCGGAGAGGGATCAAGCTGGGTATTATTAAAAGAAAGCCGGCCTAATGTTCAGTAAACAAAACATTACCGTTCCCGGTAAATAATGCGGCCCCGGTTCAAGTCGTAGGGAGAAAGGGCGATACGGACACGGTCGCCGGGGACAATGCGGATATAATGCTTTCGCATTTTGCCCGAAAGATGGGCCAGGATCAAATGTCCGTTCTGGTTGTCCAGTTCGATCCTGAACATGGTATTCGGAAGCGCTTCCTTAACCACTCCTTCTACTTCTATTGCTTCTTCTTTGGCCACAAAACCTCCGCTTATCTTGGTATATATCAATATCCTGAAGATATGGAAAACTGTCAATACGTGTTTTTTACTGAGTTGAATATTTTTTCCAGTCGGAAGGGGCAATCCCTGTCTTATGTTTAAAAAGCCTGGAAAAATAGTACTGGTCTTCAAAACCCATGCGCCATGCTGCTTCTTTAACGGAGATGTTTTCTTCGCTGAGGATTTCTTCGGCTTTGTGGATCTTAAGCTGGATAAAGTATTGATACGGAGTCATAGAACTGAATTGTTTAAAAACTTCATTCAGCCGGGAAGTACTGATTCCGATTTGAGCAGCGATACCCGGTATATTGATATCTCCGGCTATGTTTTTTTCCATTAGGTATTTTGCTTTTTCTACTGTTTGCTGGTAGAAATCCGGTTGTTCCTGACGTCTGGAACGTGAGAGCATTTCTGTAATAAGGGTAAGTACGGCGGAACAGGCCTTCATCTGGTAAAGCGGTTTTTGGAATTTGACCTCATCAAAAATTTTTTTAAAAATCGCAGTAAAGTAATCGTTTTGGCCAATATTAAAAAATGATCTGTCTTCCGAAAGCAGTCCCTGTTTGGCAAGACGGTTAAAAAAGCTTCCCTTAAAACCCACCCAATATTCCTGCCAGCCTGTTTCCTTTTTTGGATAATAAAAATGTTTCAGTCCCGGAAGAATCAAAAACATGGAGCCGGGGATTACATCCCGGGTTTTGCCCGCGGAACAAAAAATCCCGTTTCCTTCTGTTATATAAATTATCTGATATTCGGGGAGTACTCTTCCTTCGGCCACAGGACGGAATGGAGCAGGATGCTTTTCTTTTACAGGCGGATAAACCGTACCCGGAGCAATGTTTTGGCTGCCGGCCGTGGTACAAACCATGCCCAGCCTTTCGTCTTCTTTACTGTACGGAAGATAATGCCAAAACCCCCAGTCGCCTTCACCTGTACTGGCGTTTTCCGGCTGCCCGGTCTTCTCCATAATAAAACAGTATTGCATGTTTTGTCCATCCCCGCAAGAGAAAAGTCCATGAAAGTTATTTGTTTTTTCCATGTGATTAGGAGAATTGTCCATTTACGAAAACTGCTTTTTCGATGGAAAATTAAAACCATGTCACAGTACAGGATTGGCTTATTCGGGATTGGGCTAGACACTTATTGGGGTCAGTTCGACGGCCTTTTGGACCGGCTTAAAGGCTATCAAAAGATCATCGCCGGAAAGCTTGAAAAATCCGGACTGGAAATAATCGACGCAGGTCTTGTAGACAATCCCGATAAAGCACGCGAAGCAGCCGCTCTTTTTGCGGAAAAAAAGGCAGAGGCTGTTTTTCTATATATCTCCACCTATGCGCTTTCCCACACGGTTCTTCCGGTGGCTCAAAACCTTAAAGTCCCGGTAATTGTTTTAAACCTTCAGCCTGTTCCGGCTATTGATTACGGCAGTTTTAATACATTGGGCGACCGGGGAAAAATGACCGGTGAATGGCTTGCCCATTGTCAGGCCTGTTGTGTTCCCGAAATTGCCAATGTGTTTAACAATGCAGATCTTAATTATGATATAGTAACCGGCTGGCTCCAGGACGAAGAAGCCTGGAAGGAAATTGATGACTGGTGTGCCGCTATACACACAAAAGCCAAACTAAGGGATACACGAATCGGCATTCTGGGTCACTATTACTGCGGTATGCTTGATGTTTATACCGATGTAACCCGCCTTGCCGCCGTTTTTGGAAATCACTTTGAACTTCTGGAAATTGATGAACTTAAATCTCTGCGGGATGAAATAAGCGCTCAGCACATCAAAGAAAAACGGCAGCAATTTGAAAAAGAATTTGCCGTTTCCCCTGAATGTGAAGAAACTGAACTGGTCAGGGCCGCTCTGACTTCCTGTGCTTTGGATGCACTTGTTGAAAAGAAACGGCTTGGTGCAATGGCTTATTATTACGAAGGCTGGGCGGGGAACGATCATGAAAACATCGTCAGCTCGGTAATTGCAGGTAACACCCTGCTTACGGCTCACGAAGTGCCTGTAGCCGGTGAATGTGAAGTAAAAAATGTTGTGGCCATGAAAATCATGGACATCATGGGAGCCGGCGGCTCTTTTTCCGAATTCTATGCAATGGATTTTAACGACGATGTAGTATTGTGGGGGCACGACGGCCCGGCTCATGCGGCCATTGCCGAAGGAAAAGTTGCTCTTGTACCTCTGCCTGTTTACCACGGCAAACCTGGGAAAGGCCTTTCAATTCAAATGAGTGTAAAGAACGGGCCTGTAACTTTATTGGCAGTTGTTCAGGGAAAGGGCGGTTCTACTTCCTTTCTCTGTGCCGAAGGTCAGTCGGTGCCGGGACCGGTATTGCAGATTGGAAATACCAACAGCCGGTACCGATTTGGTATTGGGGCAAAGGAATTTGTAAACCGCTGGTCCAAAGCAGGTCCTGCCCATCACAGCGCCATTGGTGTTGGTTATCTGGCAGGCAAACTGGAAAAGCTGGGGAAACTGCTGGGGATTCCTGTCGTGCGGATTTGTTAAAGAGGTAATGCATGGCAAATTTTGTTCTTGAACTGAAGAATATATCAAAGACCTTTCCGGGCGTTAAAGCCTTAAGCGATGTTCACTATGAATTAAAACCAGGCGAAATACATGCGCTGATGGGAGAAAACGGCGCCGGTAAATCAACCTTTATAAAGATCATCACCGGCGTTTACAGCCCGGACAGCGGAGAAATCCTTGTAGACGGAAAAAAGGTAACCATAACGACACCGCCGGATGCCCAGGCTCTGGGGATTGCCGCGATTTACCAGCATGTTACCTGCTTTCCCGATCTTTCTGTGGCGGAAAATATTTTTATGGGTCATGAGCAAACCGCTTCTGCCGTAAAACGCGTTGATTGGAAGACAATGAACAGAAAGGCCCAGGAGCTGCTTGATCAGCTGGATGCGAGTTTTGATGCACGTACCATTATGGGTTCATTGTCGGTTGCCCGGCAGCAGATTGTAGAAATTGCAAAAGCCCTTTCGGTTAATGCACGGATAATCATTATGGATGAACCTACGGCGGCCCTTTCCGCCCGGGAATGTGAAGACCTTTACAGAATTACCAAAGGCCTTAAGGCAAAAGGCAACTCGGTTATTTTTATTTCCCATCGTTTTGAGGATATGTACAAGCTTGCAGACCGTGTAACGGTATTCCGTGACGGTAATTATGTAAATACATGGAATGTTTCCGAAGTGGACGATCACAAAATGGTTGTCGCTATGGTGGGCCGGGAAATAAACCAGTTTTTTCCCAAACGGAACACTGTGCCGGGAGAAGAAATTTTCCGCGTGGAAGGTCTTTCCCGTACAGGCTTCTTTCGGGACGTGAACTTTACGGTAAGAAAAGGGGAGATCCTCGCCCTGACAGGGCTGGTAGGAGCGGGACGGACCGAAGTATGTGAGGCGATTTTTGGAATCAGTCCTTACGATTCGGGAACGATCACGCTGGATGGGCAGCCGCTTTATCATCCCAGGCCGTCGGAAGCGCTGGACAAGGGTATTGGCTATCTGCCGGAAGACCGCCTTAAACAAGGCCTGATAATGCGCTGGGAAATCGCAAAGAACATAACGCTGCCGGCGCTTGAACGTTTTTTGAATTATTATTTAATAAACCGTAAACAGGAAAACGAAACAGCGCGGGATTTATCGGAAAAACTCGGCGTAAAAGCGCAAACCGTTCACGATAAAGTGTCTACACTTTCCGGCGGAAATCAGCAGAAGGTAATAGTAGCCAAACTCCTTACTTCGGACATGAAAATTATTATTCTGGACGAACCTACAAAAGGTGTCGATGTCGGGGCAAAAACGGCGATTTATTCAATCATGAACGATCTTGTTAATGCGGGGTACGGTATTGTTATGGTGTCTTCGGAAATGCCTGAGGTTTTGGGAATGAGCGACCGTATTGTGGTAATGCGTGACGGTAAAGTGTCGGCAGCTTTTGAAACCAAAGGAACCACCCAGGAACAAATTCTTCGTGCGGCCATACGGGAGTAGTTATGTTGTTAAAGAAGATTTCATCCGGTGAAAAATTCAGGGATTTGGGACTGGTCTTTTTTATTATCCTGGTAAGTATAATCATCCAGTTCCGCAACCATGAATTCCTTACTCCCGGCAATATCAATAATATTCTTACCAATACGGCGATACTCAGCATTCTTTCGGTAGGAATGATGATGGTTCTTTTAACAGGCGGTATTGATCTTTCCGTAGGGGCTACCATCGCCTTTTCCGGTATGGTAACAGCCCTGACGGTAAGAGAAAAAGTTCCTTTGCCGGTACCGCTGCTTATTGTCGAAAGCATTGCCATTGGAGCTGTTCTGGGTCTTATTATCGGAACCCTTGTTGCCCGGTTTTCCATACTGCCGATTATTGCCAGCCTGGGAATGATGAACGTGATTCGGGGTTTTACCTACCTTGTCAGTAAGGGCGCCTGGGTCAGCGCCTACCAGATGAGCTCTGAATTTAAAGCATTGGGCACGGGAAAAATCTTCGGCGTAAACAACCTTATAGTTTTTGCAGTTGTGATCTACATCGCATTTTATTACTTTATCAACTTTACCAGAACCGGCCGCCGTATTTATGCCGTTGGTTCAAATCCCGAAGCGGCGGAAGTAATTGGTCTTCCGCGGAAACGGATTGTTACGCTTGTTTATGTTTTAATGGGCGCCCTGTCGGGCTTGGCAGGCGTACTTTGGGTCAGCAAGTTTGCTTCCGCACAGGGAGATACCGCAGTTGGTTATGAATTAAACGTAATTGCTTCCTGCGTACTTGGCGGGGTGAGTGTTTCGGGAGGCCGCGGTAAAGTATCGGGCCTTATCCTGGGCGTAATTCTTTTTGGCATACTGGCCAATGCTTTACCTTTGATAAGAGTTTCTCCGTTCTGGCAGCAGGCGATTCAGGGCTTTGTGATTCTGGCGGCAATCATTACCAATGTGATGATAAAACGAAACAACGACCGGCTTACCCTGCGGAAACGGGCCATATAGGAGCGGAATATGAGCAAGATTATTAGCGCTACATCAAGCTGGAATACCCGGAAATTTTTCTTTCAGTGGGAATGGCTTCTGGTTGCGATCTTTATGGTGATTCACCTGATCAACAGTTTGATTTCTCCCTGGTATTTTAATGTTAATACATTTTTAACCGCTCCCATGAGTTTTTTGGACAAGGCTTTTATTGTTCTTCCCATGATGCTGGTAATCATTCTGGGTAATATTGATATTTCTGTAGCATCCATTGTTGCGCTTACTTCGGTACTGATGGCGGTGATTTTTAATGCGGGAATCCCGATGGCATTGGCTCTTGTTTTGGCCCTTTTTATCGGTACGGCTCTGGGAGGAATAAACGGACTTTTACTTGTCAAATTCAAAGAACTTCCTGCAATGATCGTAACATTGGCAACCATGACAATTTACCGCGGTGTTGCGTATGTAATTATGGAAGACAGGGCAGCCGGCGGTTTTCCTTCCTGGTTTTCCTTTTTTGCCTGGGGTCATGTCGGCCCCTTCCCCTTTATAATGGTTGTTTTTGCAGCCGCGGCTGTTGCTTTTGGCATCCTGCTTCACAAGACGGGGTTTGGGCGGATCATCTACGGTATGGGAAGCAATCTTACAGCCTGCAAGTATTCAGGAGTAAAAACAGATCGGGTTTTTCTTGTTGTAGGTTTCCTTACCGGGTTGATGTCTGCGGTGTGCGCTGTTTTTCTTACTTCCCGAATGGGAAGTACAAGACCCAATGTTGCCCTTGGCTATGAACTGGATGTTATTGCTATGGTGGTTCTTGGCGGGGTCAGCACTTCCGGAGGTACGGGCCGTATTGCAGGCCCTCTTCTTGCAGTTTTTATTATCGGCTTTCTTAATTATGGTCTTGGGCTGATCAATGTTTCTGCACAGGTGCTGCTAATTATTTTGGGTCTTCTTTTGGTTCTTTCGGTTCTGGCGATGAATTTAAGAACAATCAAAAGGGTAAATAAATCCGCATAGGCGGATTTTATTAATAACAAGTTTTGTCAGGAGGAAAAGATGAGACTAGCAAAGAAAGCGTTAGTGCTTTTATTGGTACTGGCTGCGGCTCTGGCTGTAGTATCCTGCGGCGGCGGCGGCAGCAGCGGCGGCGGAGCAGCCAGTAATACCCATGCCATGGTATTCAAGAATACCGGTAACCCTTACGGTGAACGGCAAATGGGCGGCTTTGAGGATGGCATTAAAGAGCAGGGCGGAACCGCAATACTCCGTGCACCGGATCAACCCACGGCAGAAGCTCAAATCCAGATTATTGAACAGCTTATTGCCCAGAAAGTCGCTTCGATTTGTATTGTAGGCAACGATTACGATGCACTTCAGCCTGTTCTTACCAAAGCAATACAGGCAGGGATCAAAGTATACTCCCTGGATTCTTCGGTAAACCCTGCCAGCCGTGCAACCCATGTGAATCAGGCTGATACCATTGCTATCGGCGAAACCCTTGTTGAAGCGGCTTTTGATCAGGCCGGCGGCAGCGGAGAAATTGCAATCCTTTCAGCAACCAGCCAGGCTTCGAACCAGAATGCATGGATTGCAGTAATGCAGGAAACCCTGAAACAACCCAAGTATGCAAACCTTGACCTTGTAAAGATTGCCTATGGTGATGATCTTCGGGATAAATCAACTTCCGAAACCGAAGCGCTTCTTTTAAGCTATCCCAACCTTAAGGTTATTGTCGCTCCTACCACAGTAGGTATTGCTGCCGCATCAAAAGTAATTACCGACAAAGGTCTTATTGGAACAGTTAAAGTAACCGGTCTTGGACTTCCTTCGGAAATGGCTGAATACATCGATAACGGCGCATGCCCCTATATGTTCCTGTGGAATCCCATTGATGTAGGGTACCTTGGTTCCTATACGGCAACAGCGCTGACTGCCGGAGAGATCACCGGTGCAGTGGGTGACAGTTACAACGCCGGACGGCTGGGACGTTATACCATTACCCAGGCCGGTGACGGCGGAACCGAAGTCCTTCTTGGCCCTCCGTTTAAATTTGAACCTTCCAACATCAATGACTGGAAGAATGTTTATTAAAAAACAATAACGTAATGGCTCCCGCTGTATTGGCGGGGGTCATTTTGTTTTCCGGTTTATTATACCTTGCAGGAGCTTGTAATGAAACGAAATGCCTTTGTTATGCATTTACATCCGGGCTGTGAAGCGGAATACAAAAAACGGCACGACGAAATATGGCCGGAGTTAAAAGATGAACTCCGTAAAGCAGGAGTTTCGGATTATACTATTTATCTGGACAGAAAAACAAATACACTTTTTGCTTTTCAGCGTTTGGCAGACGATGCTGCCGACGGAGAATTGGCCGGAAAAGAAATAGTAAAAAAATGGTGGCATAAGATGAAGGATATTATGGATTCCAACCCGGATGAATCTCCGGTTTGTGATGATCTTGCCGAAATGTTTCACATGGATTAAATCAATGAATAATGATGCCCTGGAACAATTAGCCGCAATTTCGCGGCATTACGGCGCCGATCCGGACTATGTAATAGCAGGCGGCGGTAATACATCATTTAAAAATAAAACCACACTCTGGATAAAAGGTTCCGGTGTTTCCCTTGGAGAGATTACTCCGGCCGGGTTTGTCGCCATGGATCGGGCAAAGCTTGCCTCTCTTTGGGGTATAGCCCCAACTAACGGTGGATCAGTCGATGCCGGTACGGCGGCATTGCGGGAAAAAGCTGTGCTGGAAGGATTAATGGCCGCCCGTCTTCCCGGCGAAGAACAAAAAAGGCCCAGTGTGGAAACACTGCTTCACGATATACTGCCCTTTAATTATGTGGTACATACCCATCCTGCTTTGGTAAACGGACTTACCTGTTCCCGGGATGCGGATAAGGCCGCACGCTCTCTTTTTGGCGAAGATGTAGTGTGGATTCCCATTTCCGATCCGGGTTTTGTTCTGGCAAATGAAGTACGAAACAGAATTGCGGACAGAAAAGCGCCATCTTTCTTCTTTTTACAAAATCATGGTGTTTTTGCCGGCGCCGATACCCCGGAAGAAATAAAACCACTGTATAAAAAAATCATGGACACGATTAATTCGCGAATTAATCGAAAGCCCGATATGGAAGGAGTAAGTTGTTCTTTTGACGGTGAGGCAATGTTACAATTACAGAAATTATCCGGTGGAATTGTACGATTTACACGGAACAATGAAATCGCAGCTTTGGTAAAAAGCAGGGAAGCCTTTGCTCCGGCAGCATCGGCTTTTACCCCGGATCATATTGTGTATGCAGGAAGTGATCCTCTTTTTATAGAAAAAGAAAAAAATACAGAAGCGGCCTGGAATGCCCATATTGAAAAAATCGGCCGCCCTCCAAAAATCGTTGCTCTGGAAGGGGAAGGGATTTTTGGTATAGGCCAGTCGGAAAAAGCTGCAGGTTTGGCGCTTGAGCTTTTTAACGATCTGGTAAAAGTGGCTGTTTATGCGGAGAGTTTTGGCGGTTACCGTTTTATGACAGCGGAAAAAATCGCCTTTATTAATAACTGGGAAGCGGAACAGTACCGGTCTAATTTGGCAAAATAATTTAATAACATACAGAAGCAGGAGGAAAATATATGAAGACAACCTTTACCAAAAACCCGGATGCAGCAGGTCAGTTGGTTGAAAAAGCTTACGAAATTGCAAAAGAAGCTTATGCTGCTTTGGGAGTATCTTCAGATAAAGCTATTAAAGACGTTCTTGCCATTCCCATTTCGATTCACTGTTGGCAGGGAGATGATGTGGTTGGTTTTGAAGGAGCCGATACCCTGTCGGGGGGAGGGATCCTTACTACCGGAAATTATCCGGGCAGGGCAAGGAACGGCAACGAGCTTCGTTCCGATGCGGAGTTTGCCTTTTCCCTGATTCCGGGAAAGAAGCGTTTCAGCCTTCATTCGTTTTATGCAGAGACAAACGGAAAAAAAGTGGGCCGCAACGAAATACAACCGGAACATTTTTCCGCCTGGATGAACTGGTCCAAAAAGAAAAAAATTCATCTGGATTTTAATCCTTCGCTTTTTGCGCATCCCATGGCCGATTCAGGATATACAATTGCAAGCGCAGATCCAAAGATCAGAAAATTCTGGATCGATCATCTTAAAGCCTGCCGCCGTATAGCAAGCGCCTTTGGTCAAAACCAGGGCAGTCCGGCCGTAGACAATATCTGGATAGCCGATGGTTCAAAAGATTATCCTGCCGACAGGCTTTCTCCCCGGCAGAGACTCCGCGATGCCCTGGATGAAATACTTTCGGTAAAGTATCTCAAAGAAACCATTACCGACACTGTTGAATCAAAACTTTTTGGAATCGGCAGCGAAGCTTATGTTGTAGGTTCGCATGAATTCTATATGGGTTATGCCACGCAAAAACAGATCAAACTCTGTCTGGATACCGGGCATTTTCATCCAAGCGAAACAATTGCCGATAAGATCAGCGCCATGCTGCTTTTTGTGCCGGGTCTCCTGATTCACTTCAGCCGCGGCCTGCGCTGGGATTCGGATCATGTGGCAGTTTTTTCGGACGAAATGCGTACCGCCTGTCAGGAGATTAAACGTTCAGGTGAAATTAACAAAATTGATTTTGCCCTGGATTACTTTGACGCTTCGATAAACCGTATTGCTGCCTGGGTTATCGGCTCACGAAGCCTGCGAAAGGCTCTGCTGGAAGCGTATCTTGAACCAACCAGGCTTCTTGTTGATGCTGAAAAGAAGGGGAAGAACCATGAGCGGCTTGCATTGCTTGAAGAATGCAAGACATTGCCCTTCGGCGCTGTATGGGATAAACTCTGCCATAACGCCGGATCTCCGGTAAGCACCTCCTGGCTGGCCGATGTAAACAGTTACGAGGAAAAGGTCTTAAGCCAACGTAAATAATTCAGGAATTAATGCAGCATTACCTGGCCGCCTGTAACAGGCAACGCCTGGCCTGTTTCGTATTCCTGTTCGACAATATAGTAAATTGCCCGCATTACATCGGTACCTTCGCAGCCCCGCTTCATGGGAACCTTTGCTTCGTAAAAAGCCTTTACATCCTCAATGGTTCGCGCTCCGGCAACCTTACCTGCCTGAAGGTATTGCATAAACAGTCCTTTTTCCGGGTCAGACCAAAGCGGGCCGTTAAAAAAATTCCCGGGACAGATAGAATTTACTTTTATGTTGTACTCCATCAACTCCAGAGCAAAACTGGCGGTAAGTCCGATGCTGCCGAATTTGCTGCCTGCATAAGCGCCGTTTTTGTTGGAACCCTGGAGACCCGATTTGGAATTAATTTGAATTATATCGGTCTTCCATCGCGGAGCGCCAAGATGCTGAAGACGAAACAGCCGGCTTGCAAATTTGGTAATGATAAAATATCCCACATAGTTTACTTTTGTAGTAAACTGAAACGATTGGATTTCCTGATCAATTACACTCCCGGCCTGGAGTACCCCTGCGTTACTGATGCAAAGGTCAAGTCCTCCGGCTTCTTTTGCAATTGCGGAAAATAATTCTTCCGCCGATTCTTCGCTGGTAACATCCGCTTTAATGGCAATGGCAGCGGTTCTTTTCTGGGCGTTGTTAATTTTTTTTGCAAGGTTTTCAGCGCCTTCCAGGTTAAGGTCTGCAATAAAAACCAGCGCCCCCGATGCGGCAAGTCCTATGCTGATCTGCTCGCCGAAACCCTGGGCTCCTCCGGTAACAACAGCTATTTTGTTTTTTACCACATTGTTCCGGTCCGATGTAGTCAGACCAGGCAAAACTGTTTCGGTGTCCAATGCCGGAGGAAGTATTTCTTCTATAAATGAATCATCCTGAGCTTCCCGCCGTTTACGAACAGCATCAATGTCCTTGTCAATCCAGAAAACATCCAGGGTTTTTTCACCGCGCTTCAGTGCTATGGAAGACGGTTGCTTCTTTACTACTTCACTGGGACCTGTTCCGGAAGGGGACATTTCAAATTCCCAGGCAGCATAAGCTTCACTCAAAGCTTTGGCGGCAGCAGCCTCATTGAGAATGTTGCCGTCTCCTTCATCATTTTTGAATGAAGACTCCAGATCGATAACAAGAGCATTTTTTGGCACAGGACCGGCACCGGTCAGAACAATGCGGGGGGCTTTTGCCGCATTGATACAAAGTCCGCGGACAAGCGGGGCTAAAACTGAAATCATTTGTCAACTCCATTTACTTGTTTTTACATCACCTTTACGAAGATTTTCTATAATGTTTGGGGCCGATTCTTCCGGGTGAAATAAATCTAATGTTTTTCCGGCCTCTGCGTATATTATAATTCTTTTTTGTAAAGAAAGCGAGATAAGCGGATTGCTCTTTGAAAAAAGACCCCAATTGCTGTCAACCGATGCAAACCGCTCATGTGCGACAAGAGCCCATGTAGTGTCCAGGAGATGCCTGCAGCCGGGATCAAGAACTTCCGGACACTTAAATGATTGGCGGCTGGAATTAATATCCACTCCGGAAATTTCCATATAATTCCCTTCTGATGCATAACGCCGGATTGTTTCCATTTGCTCCGGAGTATTTCGCGGAGGCATATAGGTAACTGCCAGAAATCCCAGACGGTTAATTTCTTCAAAAAGTTCGTTCAAAAAATCATCTTCGAATTTTTCCGTTTTTTTATCGCCCGTTGCAGATTCTTTAATATCACCAAGATAAGAATATGCCGGAATTGCATTTACTGAAAGGGCAAAGTCTACCGCCGTTTTAACATTAATACATTCATTTTTATCCGGCTGGATATAAATACGGGGGAGTAATCCTGTTTTAAAAACACCCAAAAGATCGTAAAGGCAGTGCGGATTAGCCGGATCGGAAAGGAGCTTTGAGATCTTTGGGCCCGGATCGATATCCAGATGTTTTTTTAAACCTTCCACGAGTTCTGTCCCGCGGCCGAAACGATTGATGATCTTTTCCGCCGCCGCTGCCATAAGGTGTCGCTCTGTAATTTCTCCGCCTTTTCTGTATTGTGATATTTTAATTACATCGTTTTCAAAATCAATTGTTTGGAAACCCGCATCAAGAAGAATTTGGTTGCAGTTTTCCGTCATTTTTCTGCTTCGCAGAAGCCGTGCTTCGCGGATTGGTTTCAGGAAAGCTGCCGTTTTTTCCAGTTCAGCGGAAGGAATTCCCTGGATGGTGATGTACGCAATACCGAAAGAGTCGGGATTGTTTAATTTACGTTGTGCAAAAAATTCTCCGTTGGGACCCTGGGTAAAATCAACCCTGATCTCAATACCGCAGCAGCCTCCCAGACCAAGAACCGCACAGGCTGCAATCATTTCGCCCGCAGCAGCTTCCGAGTCATGATCAACAGAGCCTGCTGCCGCAAGTCCGGCCAGTTCAGCTTTAAGGGCTGCCATTGCCGGTGTGTAAGGGCTAAAGCTGTAAATCGTATGAATGTGATTGTTTATTTCCAAGGATCCTTTTTTTTCTATACTGCTGAGCGCTTTCCATTCTTTTAATGCGGCAATACGTTCTTCACTTTCAATAAGCTGATTATTAATTATTGTTGTCAGGTCACTCATGTTTTTTTTAATTATAGCATGCTCCGGTATTAATTGCTACTTTGATGTTGCTTTCCAGAAACCCTGCCATTCGGAAGGATTTTCCAGATAATACCGGCATTGTTCGATATAGTATTTTGGAGGAGCATCCCTGTCTTTCAGCTTTTCGAACAAGGCAAGCGCTTTGGTAAAATCTCCGGTGTAAAAAGTATCTCTGGCTGAATCGAATTCACGGATTATACTTTCTTTTTCCCGGTACACTGCTTCTGTCAGAGGTTCCCAAACCGTTACCGGTTCATTTTTTCCGACTACTGTAACCTGAGCCAGGCTGCGTCCGTAGAATTTTCCGTAGTTGTTTGCTTCGTTCATGGTATGCCCGGTACACATCAATAAAGTGCCGAACTGTTTATTAAGCCCTTCCAGCCGGGCCGCAAGGTTTACCGAATCTCCCAGCACGGTATAGTTAAAATGCCCTTCCGAACCAAAGTTTCCCACTACCGCATATCCTGTGTTTAACCCAATGCGTGTCAGCATACGTTTATTAATTCCCGAAGCATTTATATTCCATTTATTAAACAAATCTTCAAAATGTCCGGCTTTTTCCACAAGCCGTGTTTGACATTCAATGGCTGCACCCAGCGCTCTGGACGCATGATCCTCCATGTGAACAGGAGCATTCCAGAAAGCGATAATCGCATCCCCTTCGTATTTGTCTATGGTTCCTCCCGAATCCTGAATTATATCGGTAAGGAAGGTTAAATATTCGTTCAATAATTCTTTAAGCTGATCGGGGTCGAGGTTTTCGGAAATAGTCGTAAAACCCTGAACATCGGAAAAGAATATACTTATTTCTGCACGTTCGCCCCCAAGCTTTAATTGATCGGGGTTGCTGATTAACTGTTCTATATAAATGGGACTTAAATACTGGCTGAATGCGGATTTGATAAAACGCCTTTGACTGCCTTCGGTTGCATAGTTATAAACGGTGCAGGTAAGGAAAGAAACAAAAAGACCTGCCAGCGGCAGAACCATAGGGAACCACAGACAAAAAGTGTTGTATGCAATAAAAGCTCCTCCAATAATCAGCGAAGCAATAAGAACCAGACCGCCAACGGAAAATTGCAGTTTGTCGCAAAACAAGGCCAGCGCTGTGGTTGCAAGAATAATCATAAAGAGAACAACCATGTCCAGCCAAACAGGGGCTTCCCGTATAAAATCGTTGTTAAGAATATTGTCCAGCATGGTAATGTGGACACCCATACCGGGATAAACTGTTTCAAGAGGATTGGCGCATATATCAAAAAGTCCCGGTGCATAAAACCCAAAAAAAACATACTTATCCGTAAAATCTCCGGGGAACAAAACCGGTTCCTGTCCGTTTGCCACAGCTTCCGCACTGCTTAAAACATCAGCTGCACTGTAAGGCATATAGCGATTAAGGCTGCCCCTGTAACGAAGTATGCTTTTTCCATCATTGTCCACAGGGATTATATAGTCGTCCCATTCTATCTGCCGCTTTTTTTCATTAAAATAGACATTGCTGCCGGCCCCCGAAACCAGCAGGGATGCGGCGGAAAGTCCCGGTACAGCGTTACCGTCAAAATTAATAAAAAGCCTTGCCCTTCGATTAATGCCGTCAAAGTCTTCCGAGTTGGTTACATTTCCCAATGCTCCGGCTGTAACAGTAAGACCCGGTATGGGAAACTGTGCGCCCAGCCGTCCGTCAGTTTCATTACTCAAGGTATAATGTTCGATTACGGAACTAAAACCTTCGGGATGTAACAATGGTTTATTTATATCCGCCGGCCAGGTAACGGAGCTTCCCGTCTGTGTGCTGAAAAATACTGTTTGCACCGTTTTGCCGTAGTTTTTTTGCGCCTCAATAAAGACATTGTCGTCGGCACGATCCGAAAGACTCCGCAAAGCTGTCACGGCAGTTAAGTATTTTGCAAAAAAACTGCGCTGTTCTTCGCCGGGAACAGCGGTCTGAACCGCAGTAATGTTTTCGCCTATCTCTTCCATAGCGTGAACTGCGGTATCAATAATGGCATCCTGGTTGGCATTCCGGTAAATTGAAGGTTCGGAAAAAAGAACGTCAAAGACTATGGATTTGGCGCCTCCCATATTCATGTAATCCACAATATCCGCATACGCTTTACGCGGCCACGGCCAGCCCCAGCCATGTTCCCGGTTGGCCCAGTCTATACTGGGTTGATCCAGCAATATTACAACAATGTCGTCAGACGGCTTATAGGTATCGGCAAAGAGCTTAACCCTGAAATCGTATGCCTTGTATTCAAGAGCATCAAAGATGTGAAGAAAATGCAGAGCGCCAAGTCCAATAAACACCAGTACAACAATAATAACGGCGGTAATTATTTTTTTATTTTTTGCCATGTACAACGCTGCCTCCTGGCAGTGAATCAGAATAATTTCCCTGCGCTTGCGGGCCGCAGGCCCGCACCATCTCCCTGAAATCCCCTAGATTACAGCGCCGAACCGCTTGGTCCTGTACGAGCGTGTATCCTCAACATTGTACTTTTTGAGGTTTTTATTAACAGCGGTAATTCTTTCTGCAGGGGAGGGATGAGTTTTTCCAAAGCCTGCAGTTTTATTATTACCCTGTTTTTGTTTTAAAGACTCAAGCATTTCCAGAATTCCCGAAGGCTGGTAGCCCGCTGTAGCAAGCATGGAAAGAGCAGTTTCATCGGCTTCCAGTTCCTGACTTTTGGAAAAGCCATTAACTACCATAGTGGTAATTATTTCATTTACCGAATCACCCATTATACTGGTTAATTCCGCTACATTACCGCCGGCGGCTTCTCCAATACCTGCCAATGCTCCCGAAACCGCAGCGTTGACATACCGTGCATTACGGATGGATGTAAGTGCGTGCTGCAGCTGAATATGAGCTATTTCGTGGGCAATAACCGCAGCCAGAGCATCTTCGGCCGATGCACAGGCAATAAGTCCGCGGGTAACAAAGATATGTCCGCCGGGCGTGGCGAACGCATTGATTTCTTCGGTGTCAAGTACAGCCACATGATACCCATTGTAGATATCCGGCCTTGGAGAATTGATTACTATGGCAGAACAGATCTTGTTCAGATAAGTTTGAAGAGCCGGATTCCTGTATATTTTATATGTGCTTGCAATATTGGCTGCCACAGCACGGCCCAGATAGTATTCGTTTTCCGGGGTTAAAGAATCTGCAGCTTTTTTGGCTTCGGCAAATGTCGCTATACCTTTTCCGACTGCTTTTATGACCTGGGCTTGTTCATCACTGGCGCCCGCAGCCTGGGCAATACCTCCGGCTATATCCCCCATTGACTCACAGGTAAGGAGGCTGAATGAAACAAGTACGGCCAATAAAAAGTAAATTATCTTTTTCATGTTATTCCCCCTTTGCCAAACGGCCTTCTTCTATAAAATTAAGAAGATCCCTGTCGGATATGATTATTTTTTCCATTTCGTCAACAGCGGTGTAATTAATAGTTCCGCCTTCTTTCTTGTACTGAGCTTCTACTTCGGGGGAAAAACCTTTTCCCGCCAGGGCTATTTCCCGGGCTGATGCATTGGCGGCGCTTCCCGATGCAGCTATTCGTTTGCTGGTTAAACTGGATTTGGCTATCCAGCCTGTTTTGTTGCCGGCAGTTGTCCGTACCTGGGCGTAATTCCCGCTGATTGCCAGTATTCTTACTTCGTCTCCGTAGGCAACCGTGCCTGTAGTGGAAGCAAAAAACCCGGTAGATGATTTAAGATTGGCGGATTTGACATTTATGTAGTTTGTGTCTCCCGCTTTTTGTGCGAAAAGCGCTGCAGCACTCAAACAGAGTATACTGATAAAAATTATTCGTTTCATAAAAACCTCTGTATATAAAATAATAATTTTATTATACAATATTAACTGCAGATTAAAAAAGATGAAGAAAAAAAGCTTTTAAAGACAGAAATTTTTAACATTTCCGGGGTGGAGTACCATGAAAATACAAAAAATAAGTGATTTAGCAATAACAGCCTCTGAATTGCTTGTTACGTCAGGTAAAAAACCTCCACGGATTGCAGTCGCGGCGGCTCGGGAAGAAGCGGTTCTTGCCGCTCTGTCGGAAGCAAAACAGCAGGATTTGGCTCAGCCTGTGTTGTTGGGAGAACGCTATAAAATAGAAGAAAGCGCCGAAAAGGGCGGAATTAACCTTTCAGGATGGGAAATGATAGAAGAAAATAATCCTGCCGCCGCCGCTGTAAGGGCGGTGGAACTGATAAGAGACGGAGAAGCGGAGCTGGTTATGAAGGGCCTGGTATCCAGCGCTGCCTTTTTAAAGGCCGTTCTCCGCAAGGATCTGGGGCTAAACCGGGGCAGCCTAATCAGTCATGGCGCGCTGATGGAGGTCCCGAACTACCATAAATTGTTTATTGCAAGCGATTGCGCTCTTAACATAGCCCCGAATCTGGCTGAAAAAGAAGCTATACTGGGGAATGCCGTGGATCTTGCCCATTGTTTGGGTGTAGAAACACCAAAGGCGGCAATTCTTTGTGCAGCAGAAACCGTTGATCCGGACCGTATGCCCTGTACGATAGATGCAGCCATATTGACCCAGATGCAGAAACGAGGCCAGATTTCCGGCTGCATTGTGGACGGCCCTTTGGCTCTGGATAATGCAATCAGTGCATCTTCGGCCGCTACCAAAAGCATAGACAGCCCTGTTGCCGGAGATGCCGACATTCTGCTGGTTCCTAATATTGAAGCGGGAAATATTCTCTATAAAAGTTTAACCAACCTGTGCGGCGGTAAAACCGCAGGTCTGATATTGGGAACAAGAACACCGGTAATACTGACAAGCCGGGCCGATTCCGCCGAAACAAAGACCGCTTCCATAGCCCTGGCAATTCTGGCCTGGCTGGGCAGCAGGTAGTTTTTACACTTATTGCAACCAAAAAGTGTGACTTTTTACATTTATTGGCGCCAATAAATGATTATTATATACCGACTAAACTACATCAAAAAATTAAACTTTTGAAGCAGCAATGTGAGTGCCTTTAGTACAATCCAGATTACTTTAAAAGTTGGATTTTTGTGTCATTTTGACACGAAATATTCTTGATTTTTTCCATTTTGTGTCATTTTTACTCATATCCTGTCTAAGCAGCTTTATCATTATTACACAAGCAAATTTATAATAATTGTAAGTCTATATAATACAAAGAATTACGTTTCATATAAAAATAAATGACTTACAAATGAACTTGGCATGATTCTTGCTAATTAATTAGCAAGACGCTTCGTATGAAGGTCTAATAACAAGCCAATGTAAATTTGGAGGTTTATTATGAAATCGGTGTCACTTTATCGCCCCATCAGTATGATGGATCAGTTGCTGGGTTCTTTTTTTGAATCCTCTTTGGTTCCCTTTACGGGAAACTCTATGTGGAACAAATTGCCCCTGGTAAATGTTCAGGAAACCGAAGACGCTTACCTTGTAGAAGCGGAACTTCCCGGTTTTGACGAGAAGCAGATCAAGGTTCATGTTGAAGGCGGCAAGTTGAGTATCGAAACCGGTAAAGCAGAAGAAAAGAAGGAAGAAAAAGATACCGTCTGTGAAACCGCTCCGGCGTCGCGGGCAGGTGCATCTTATCTTATCCGGGAGCGCAGAGATGTTTCATTCAGCCGTTCCTTTACTCTGCCCGAGAATGCCGACACAGAAGCGGTATCTGCTGTCTTTAAAAACGGAGTGCTTTCTCTGGAAATAAAGAAGCGGAAAGAAAACTCAAGGCGTTTTATTGAGATACAGTCTCAATAACAATAATTTAAAAAAAATGTAAAAAAGTGTTCTTTGCTATTAATGTCAGGTTAGACATTGAGATGTTTAACCTGACATTATTTTTACTTAAGAAAACTAGGTAACTTGTAACAAAAGCCTTTTCTATTTTACACTTGATGTATGAAAATAACAAAAATACGATTCACTTTGGTTTTTTTCCTGGCAGCGCTGGTTTCCTGTGCAAGCAGTCAGGAGCATGGCGGTGCGGGCAGCACAATGTTCTCTTTTACAAAGTATACCCAGGTTATCCCGGCTTTCGAAGGCAGGTCGATTCCTGATGCCCAAATGGACATTTCCCTGACTCTTATAGCTGCCCGCGAGGCAAAGCTTTCAAAATTTATTTGTTTACTCCTGTACGATGGGATGTCCGCAAAACAGTATGCCGAACACATTTTTTCGGATTATAAAAAAGAATTCCGGGAATACGCTGATGATGTCGGAGAAGAACAGGTGCGGTCCTGGTCTTACGAAGAGGAACACGCTGTTAAGGTGTGCGGTTCATACGCGGTTGTTTCCAAAAATTTCTTTGTATACACCGGCGGCGCCCACGGCGGTTACGGAACGACGTACTATGTAATCAATATGAATACGACGGAACGGCTGACGCTTAATGATATTATTGACAAAGCCGGTTTTGCAAAGCTTAAACCCTTTGTTGATCGGGAACTGCGGCTTTATTCGCAAGAGGTTACCGGTGAACCGCTGCCGCCGGGTCTTCCCCTGTGGGAAGGCATCTACCTTGAAGCTGATTTTGAACTGGATGATTTTTACCCAACAGAAAGCGGGCTTGCTTTTTGGTGGAATGTCTACGAATTAACGCCTTATGCGGCCGGCCCCGTTAACGTTACCGTAAGCTGGAATGAACTTGATGGGATTTTGAATACCAAAGGAAGCGAACTGGCCAAGGCTTTCAGGAAGTAAAGCAGGAACAAAACGATCAGCATGGGCATTACAGTATACCAGGAATAAACCGGTAACGCACCGTTTTTTTGTATTGCATATACTCACCGGATTGTTCGCAAAGAAATTTTTCTTCCAGCAGCGCCCTGTAAACATAACAGGCAGCCGACAAAACAACCAGACCGGCGGTTAATGCCGTACAATGACTAATAAGATAACCCACACGCAGAAGAATGTCCCGTACATACATTGGGTGACGGACAAAACGGTATAAGCCGCCTGTCTTGATTGTCCGGCAGGCAATAAGAATGCCAAAGCTGTCTTTCAGCTGCAATAAGGTAATTAACCCAAGCAAACTGGCTGCCAGCAGAACGGCTTGAGAAACATTAATTGCAGTCGAATGCTGGCTTGCAGGCTGGCCGGTAAAAGCAATGCCGGAAAAAAAGGCAATTAATGCAATACATTGATGAAAAAGATTTTTATCGACGGCAATATGTTTTTGCCGTATCAAGACAACCCAGGCAAGGACGCAGTTATTCAGAATAAATGTGATTTCAATAAAATCCAGGCGGTTTTGCTTATGGAGACTGTATATTTGCCAAAGAATAACGCCAAGGACATTTACAAACACATATATGTTGATAAGCGTTTGGGCGTTTTTCACCCAGGCAAACCGGGGTTCAGGCACCGGCATCCCCCTGAAAGAAAATGTTCTGTGCGCACATCGGGATAAAACGCCCGTCTGTTTGCGGGTAAGGGTTGCAGCATTTAATAAGGCGGCCAAAATCCAGAGTATCTGCGTCCATAAAATCGTGAATAAAAATGCCTTTCATTGATTCGGCCCCAAGGGAAAATATTTTTTGCGGTGTCAGATTGCAGCGTGAAGCTTCGCGCAGGACTTCCTGAATGCGGCGCAATGCCTGTTCTCCAAGCGAATTTGCATCGGCCAGAGACCAGACATCGTAAAGGCGGTTGCGAATGGCTTCAAACCCTGCGCTGTCCAGTCCGGGCAGGGTTTTATTGGCAATCAGTTCAAGGTAAGGTTCATCGCCAAGAAATTCCTTTAAACTTAAATAACGGTTACCGCCAAGAATAAAATAATACGCCAGTGCAAAACAGGAAAAATGAGAACATGGCAGGGGGTTAAAATCACCTTTTTTGACATGGGGGGATTGTTCAATTGCATGTACTACATCGGGTACCGTTAGCCGCATAGATGCGTCAAGCTGCAGAGCTTCTCCGGTAAAGACAATGGGCTGAAACATCAGGCTGACAGCTTTTGAGTTAAAAAAGAAATCAACTATATCAACTATCTCGGAGCAGCCTTCTCCTGCATTAATCCCGTTGGCTAACGTTGCAACAAGCGAATAACGAATGTCTTCTTCTTCAAAAAGGCGGATGATCTGCTGTTTTTCTTCGGCAAGGTTTTTTCCGCGCAATGTTTCATAGGTGTACGGTTTAAAGCCGTCGAATTGCAGGGCGGCAATAGCACCCGTTTGTTTAAATTGCCTGCGGAACTGCGGCGATTTTAAAAAAACAAGTCCGTTTGTGGACACCGTTGTCTGCGTAATCCCCTTGTCCCGGGCAATGTTTAAAAAATGAATAAGCCCGGGGTGTACTGCCGGTTCGCCTCCGCTGATATTCAATACATCAACCCGCCCTTCGCAGCGAATAAGCGTGTCAATAATACCGGAAAAATCTTCCTTGTTCATGTTAAAAGAATTTTTAAATTTTTTTAGGCATACCGGACAGTTCAGATCACATTCTGAAGTAATTTCGACAACCGGCAGACAGGTATGCTGCTGGTGCTGGGGGCAAAAACCGCAGGATTCAGGGCAGCCATAAAACTCCTTTACATTAATGTCCAGCGGTATTTGGCGCGGCTTGACATAACGCTGGCTGTTGGTATACCACTGTACATCCGAATAAATCAATACTTTGGACAGCCCATGCTGCAGGCAGGATTTTTCCAGATAAACCCGGCTTTCCTGTTCAATAACTCTGGCTTGTACTTTGGATTTGCAAACAGGGCAGAGCGCTTGAGTATGGTTAAATATCCGCTGCATGACTTTCTTTTTCTTTTCTATAAACATCAACCAATGCCCGGTTAAGCAACACAACACTGTCCTGAAAATAGTTTTTCGGAACATCTTTATAAACAATACAGTTGGAAGCTACCTGGGCATTTTCCCCGATATTCACGCCGCCGCGGATTATGCTGAACCCGCCGATAACAGCTCCGCTCCCGATGCTGATACGTCCGGCTGTATACTTATCACCGGAAAATTCGTGGGTAAACAAATGCGCCCCCCAGCCAATAATTGCATAGTCGCCGATGTTTATAAGGCCGGGAAAATGCGGATCCAAAATTACACCGGGCGAAATAAAAGCGCCTTTGCCAATCTTTATGCCAATAGATCGATATAAAAAAACTTTGATCGGAGAGAAATCAATAAAATATGCAATGCGTGCAACAAAGAAACGCCAGTAAAACCGGGCCTTCTGCAGTCCGGGAAAAATAATTGAATAGATATAACGAATTCTGTCTTTGGCCGGACAATCGATCGTAATTTCCAGTTTTTTTTCCGTACCCTGTAAAAAGTTCCGTAAAGCTTCCCGCGCCTGTTCAATTTTTTCGTTATCTCTCAACCCTCTCCCCCTTTTTGCACCGGCCCTTCGGCCCAAAACCTTGGATCGTTTTGCCGGTAAAGAAGGTTGTAGGAACATGCCGGGATCATCTGCCCCTGTTCGTCGGGAACCAGATCACCGCAGGAACTAACCCTTGCAATATCAAAGTTGTCTGCATCCATGTGGGGATGGATAAGGATCATCTTTATCCATTGTTCCAAAACTTCCTGCCGCTCTTTTTCCGGAAGAAAACCTCCGTCCGGATATACGGCATGCAAAAAAGCGCGCAGGATAGCAAGTTTGCGTTCGCTCATCCCTTCTGCCCATAGCTTGTTGATTCCTTCACGGAACTCCGCCGAAAAATCACGGCAGGGATTAAGCACATACGCATCTTTTGACATTTCTGCCATTGCTTCGCTGCCAAGCACCCGGTTTAGCGGAATTAATTCGCCGTCTCGTACAATATAATATGCGGCGGAATAGCACAAAGGGTGATACGAAGCAGGGGCAAAAAAATCATCCTGTGAAATATCACCCTGTCCGGAAAGCAGCGCTTCAACTTCGTCAAGGGTAATATGTTCGCGGGGATGGAATGTTTGGCCGTTTTTCCCGGTATACGTCATGTTCTGGATGGTAATGCTGCGAACAAACGGTTTATGCAGATATGTATGGACTATCGCTGCCACATCGTCTTCGTTGCAGCCTTTAATACATACAGGCAGGATGGTTGTCGGAATATCAAGCGCTTCCAGGTGTTCAAGGCATTTTTGTTTTGCCTGAGTAATATCCCTGCCATGAATCAACCGGCTTTTACCGGCATCAAGCGTGTCGAGCGAAAGGACAACCTGTACCCCGGCAGCTTTAAGCTGTTCAGTAAAATGAACATCGCTTGCCAGACGAAGGCCGTTGGTGTTCATGGTAATGCGGCCGATGCCTTCCTGCCTGCAGGCTTCCAGCAGTTCAAACAGCTGCGGGTGAAGCGTCGGTTCACCACCGGTAAGATTGATAAGCTGAACAGAACCTGAGCAATGCAGAATATGGCCGATATTTTTTTTTGTATCTTCGGCGCTTTTATAATATTTTTGATCGGGACGGTTAAAGGTAAAACAAATCGGACAGTCCAGATTGCAGTCGTTGGTAATCGAAAAAACCGGAAGATGCAGTTTTCCCGAATGCCACTGACAAAGACCGCAGTCATATGGACAGCCTTTCCTGACGGGATTGCCGCCCGGAGTTGCCGTTAAGGAACGGGGCTGCAGGGTTCTTTTCCGATACCAAGCAGGATCGGCGGCAATTTTTATGCTTGAGGTTCCTTTAGCAGGACAAACACGCTCCAGGTATACGCCGCTTTCGCGCGCCATGATTCGGGCAAATTCCGCCGTTCCGCAATGCGTACAATAAGCTAAGGTTGAATGAATATATATTTCTGCCGGGGCAGTCATTATATCCCGCCGTCAATGGCGATGTTTTGCCCGTTAATGTAGGAAGATCTGTCGCTTGCCAGAAAACAAACCAGTTCAGCAGCATCGGCATTGTTGCCCAAACGTCCGGCGGCACAATGGGCAATAAAATCATTTTTTAAAGGTTCCGGTACACCCTGCCCAACACCGCCTTCCATTAAGCCGGGAACAACGGCATTAACCCGGATGCCAAAGCGTTTAAGTTCAGATGCCAGTGAATATGTTAAACCCTGGACGGCCGCCTTGGTCATTGCGTATGTTACAGGAACGTCGTACATGCGGGTTCCGGCAATCGATCCCATGTTTACAATAACACCGGCTTTATTCCGTATCATCCCTTTTACAATATATTTGGTAACAAAAAAAACACCTTTAATGTTTATATCCATTACAAGGTCAACATCTTCTTCTTCGACCAGAGGTAACGGCATAACCTGGGCAATACCGGCGTTATTAACAAGCACATCAATTTTATTTGTTTCGCTGTATAACGATTCTATTTTTGTTTTTATATCATGCACATCAAGAAGATTAATGGGAACGGCCTTTGCATCGGGGATTTCTTTGCTTAAATGATCAGCCTTTTCCCGGCTTTTATGATAGGAAAAAATAACTTTTGCGCCGTAATGGACTGCTTTCCGGCAAATTTCCGATCCAAGATAACCTGTCCCTCCGGAAACAAAAACTGTTTTTCCGCTTAACATATTTTTCCCGCTTAACTGACTATTCGCCGCTGAATAATTTCCGCCAAATCAGCAACGCTTATTGAACGAAACAGCTCAATTTTTGTCATGCCTTCCTTAATGCGATCACTGCCGTCTGCAAAATGATCTTTAATCGCCTGCGCTCCGGAAGCCGTTAGCCGTCCTTCGGCAAAAAAATCATCTGTATTTTGTTCTGTACCGCCGCCAGCCAATTCCCCTGGTTTTATAACAACGCTGAATGTCTGTTCGATTAGATAAACAATTTCGACAAAGTCAAGGCTATCCGCCCCAATGTCATTAACCAGCGATGCTTCTATGGGGATTTCGTCTGTCGAAGTTAAACCAAATACAGGCAGTAAAATTTCCTGCAAGCGTTTTTCGATGGCATTTTTTTCCACGCCTATTCTCCTGCTTTAAAACCTACGGGAATTAATGCCCCAATAGAACGGTTCGGCTTTACATTGATTATGTCGCCCAGCGTTTTTTCTGCAATTAATGGCCCTGTCATATAACAGCCCGCAAGCCCCAGGCTTTCAGCGGCCAAAAGAACCAGCATACTGACACATGAAATGGATTTAATATAATTGTCGTGTTCCCACTTTGCAATTTCTTCCTTGTTGCCGATGTCCTTATTTCTGTCGAACATTAACGACAGTGATAAAGTATTTTTAAACGCAGGAATGAATACGGCAGGTGCCTGGGTAAACACGGTAAAATTCCCGGCATAAGCCAAAAAATCGCCTGCAAAACCCGCCCGTATTTGGGAAGCGATTATTGCGGTTTGATCCCGGACAGCATCAGCCATCCGGGCAATGGTTTCCTTTTCTGTTATTACAATAAGTTCCCAATTCTTCCTCCCCGAAGCATAGGGGGAAGTTAGTGCGATGGTCCTGATTTTTTCGATTTGTTCTTCAGAAACAGGCTGCGCCGAAAAAGCCCTGGTAGAATGCCGTTTTTGGCACAATGACAACAATGCTTCATAACTATTCATGGTATCTATTATTCATACACCGTGAAAAACCATCTGTCTACTGCTTGTATCAGCAGCCGTGTTTTTTTACCACCAAAGCCGTATTCTGTCCGCCAAAAGCGGCATTGAGTTTAAGTACATGGTGTATTTTTAATGCTTGAGGTTCTCCCCGGATAATATTCAGCGGCAGTTCCGGATCGCTTTCTTCGCAATTAATGCTTGGCAGCACACGCTGATGCCGGATCATGTCAATCACCCCAAGCAATTCCATGGCTCCGCACGCGCCGATAAGATGGCCAATCTGGCCTTTCAGGCAAAAAACCGGTATTTCCCTGTAACGCCGGGGAAAAATCCGCTGCAAGGCACGCATTTCCGCAAGTGCGTTTTTTACAGTGCCTGTTCCATGCATATCCACAACATCTATGGCGTCGGGAGTAATGTCCGCATCGCAGATTGCCGCCAATGCTGCATTTGCAAGGCATTGTCCTTCCGGTTCGGGATCGGTAATCATGTAGGCGTCCATGCCGGAAGCATAACCTGCAAGCTCGCATAAAATATTTTCCGGCGCCGCCTGCCGGGCGTTTTCCAAAACAAAAGCGGCTGCCCCTTCTCCAATAACAAGTCCGCAGCGTTTTTTATCGAGCGGGCGGCAAGCTCCTTCCGCTTCCCCCTGCCAATCGGACAAAGCTCCCAGATTATAAAACCCCATATAATGGAGGTACGATAACATGGAATCAAAACCGCCGCTGATAATTGCCTGGTTTGTTTCATTTCGGAGAATTCGAAGCGATAACCCAAGCGCCTGTGTTGATGCTACGCAAGCTGCAACATTGGCGCAATGCTGTCCTGCAATGTCATATTCTGCGGCCAATTGGTCGACAACAACGCTTGCCCGGCGGCAGAAGCCGGTCCACGGCGATTGGTTTTGATTTTCTACATAACCCGGAAAATCAAAGTAGTCGATACCGGCTCCCAGATAGACATGGCGGTTCGCTGCAGCATAGTTGTGAATGGCCGGCTGTTGGTACAGTTCGGCAAGCGCCATGTTGATAAAAAGGGCTTTGCGATCCGCAGAAGAAGGACTTGTTACAACATTACCGCCGGCCTTGACTTCCGAGCCAAAATCAACCGGAAAGCAAGTTGTATCAAAATTGCGGATATGATCTATGCCGCGGCAGCCGGAATGCAGTGCAGAAAAAAACTCGCTTTGACCGGAGCCTATCGGGGAAGCCACGCCTAATGCGGTAATTACTACTTTATTCATTAATGATTTCCCCGCTGCCATTCTTTAAAAAGCTCAAAAGCTTCCAGCGGACTTTTCAGAAAAGGGCTGTTTTTAATTTCTTCTTTTTTTACCAGCGCAAATCCGGAAACCACGGATTTGTCGGCAAGAATTTTGCCGCACCCCAACAGTATCTCGTTATCTGCAGGGGCATGAAGCGCCTGAATCAGCAGGCCGCTTGCCGAAGCGTAAATAACGGCATTATCGCCTTTTAACCCATGTTCGATTGCCACGATGCTTAATGGTATATTGTAAAGCGCCTTAAACTGAGTAAGCGGAGGCACAGCTTTTATGCCTTTTTCAACAAAGTTCTGCGGGGAAAATTTTCCCGGGGAATCGCTGCTGTTATCTGCTATCAGTTCCAGTCCCAGGTCTTCGCTTTCCATAATCCCTGTCTCGTAATAGAAGGGCATTAATGGGCTGAACGTTATATCTTTTAACAGGCAGGCTGCGGCAACAAGCGCTGCTGCTGTTTCCCGGCTGCAATATTTTATTAGTTTTCGGTTCCTGATATATTCCTGAACGGGAATAATTTCATCTGCCGCATAATGGTTATAAACAATCTTCATGACTGCGCTTAATAATCGGAATATTGCGTTTGTCTTGTAACAATTGCATAGAGTTCTTCGCGCGACTGACCAATCTTTTCGTTCGGCGGATCGATAAAATTAAACATCAATTCCCCTTTGGCGCACAATTCATTGTTAATCATGGCAGAAACACCGGTAACGCCATAGTCGTTGTTTCTGGTTATAATTTCCGCGCGGTAAAGCAATGAATCACCGGGGCCGGCCGGTTTTTTAATTTTGAATTCACGGACAACGGTAAGGACGGCGCGCTTAATTCTGTTTTCTTCCTGCTGCATGATAATTTCAAAGAATGAACCGCTTATCTGCGCCAGCCCTTCCAGGATAAGGCTGCCGGGAAAAATCGGATAACCGGGAAAATGCTCGTTGAATACATCGTCAGAAAGGCTGATGCATTTAATTCCTGTAATATATTTCCACCGGCAGATTTCTTCTATGCGGTCAAACAAATGGAATCTCATGCAGGTTCCGCCTTTTGTTTAATTAACGGTTGTTTATCGTTTCCACCGTATTTATTATACAATTCCGGCTGAAAAAGTTTCCAGCCGGCAGCGCCGCCTGCGACAAACGAAAGGTTTTTAAACCCTTTGGAACGCAAAAAATATGCCACAATGGGACTGATTGTTCCGCCCTGGCAAATAATGAGAATGTTTTTATGGCGCGGCAGCATATCAAGATGAGTGCGCAGTTCGGCAAACGACGTTTCGTGCGAACGGGGAAGGCCTTTTAGAATTTTGCGATCATACCAGAAACGTACATCAACAATAAAAGTATGTTCATTGAACAATAAGCTTTCATCAGCCTGATTGGGATGCACCAGTGTTACAGGCAAGGCTCTCCGTTCAAGATAATCGCGCAGAATATTCAGTGTATATGCTATTTGTCCGGAAGCAGTATATTCCGAAAGACTAAAACGAAGGGTTTGTCTGCTTTCTTCGTCAGATAGTCCGATTGCTTTTAAAACCGGCGAGGGTTCGTTTGCCGAGGTATTACAGGCAGAACCGGCCGAAACGCAAATCCCGCTGTAATCAAGAAAACCAATTGCTTCTGCCGCATCAAACCCGGGAAAGGTAACGCTTAGGGTGTTACACAGCGCCGGTTGTCCGGCTGCGCCGCAGGGGGAATTGATACGGGCGGAAGGAAGCAGTTTTTGAATACCTGCGGCAAGTTCATTCCGCAGCCGGGTTATCCGGCCGGCCGCTGCCAGACTTTGCGGAATATGCCTGCACGCTTCGGCAAAACCGGCGATGTTATGCGTGCTTTCCGTTCCCGCACGCAGTCCGTTCTCCTGGTGGCCGCCGTGTATAAAAGGAACAACAGGCAGACCGGAACGGACAAAAGCAGCGCCTGCCCCTTTGGGCCCGTGGATTTTATGAGCGGAAAAGCTGGCAAAATCAACACCAAGTTCCTGAACGTTTACCGCTGTCTTTCCGAGCGCCTGCACACAGTCAGACATCATTAAAGCTCCGTTCTGATGAGCCAGCCGTGCAATGCCGGGGATATCCTGCAGCACGCCGGTTTCGTTATTAGCATACATTACACAAACAAGCGCCGTTGTGTTATCAACCAGCGAAACCAGAGCATCCCATACAATACGCCCCCGGTTGTCTACCGGACAATAGCGCACAACGGTTCCCTGTTTTTGAAGGAATTCCAGTGCTTTGATAACCGATGGATGTTCAATAGGTGAGGAAATAATTACATTTTTTTCCGGAGGGGCATTTTCCGCACAGGAAAAAAGAAGCTGGTTGTTCGATTCGCTTGCACAACCGGTAAAAATTATTTCTTCCGGTAAAGCCCCAATGCTTTGCGCAACAATTTTTCGGCAGCTGTCCAAAAGCATAACAGCATCGCGCGCATCACGGTAATTGGAAGACGGATTCCCATAACAGTTACGCATGGTTTTTTCCATAATCCTGCATACATCCGGCGCTATCATCGTTGTTGCGTTGTTGTCCAGGTAAACTTTTCGGCGAAAAATAAGCATCGGATTTTATTTAATTACACCATGAAATTATTCTTCTGTCAACTTTTTTGATCGGGACGGGTATTATTATATTCAGGAATTTTTATTATACTTAAAAATGAATGAGATTATTGAATCAACGTTTCGGCCCGCTGTCTTTTTACCGGTCAGCTATGTCTATTGCGCTACCGGTAATGGCACAGCAGTTTATTATGAGCATGGTCTCCCTTATCGACAACTTTATGGTTGCCGGCCTGGGAGACATAAGCATGGCCGCAGTCAATATATCCAATCATCTTACCTTTGTATATTTTGTCATTGTCAACACAGTCTGTCAGGCAGGCGGCATTTATATAGCTCAGTTCAAGGGAGCCAATGACGGCGAAGGAATGAAAAACGCCTACCGCTTTAAAGTGATCTTCGGCGTTATCATAGCGGTTGCGGGTATTGTTCTTTGCCGGACCATTCCCCAGACCATGATTGCCATGATGACCACGGGAAATACCGCACGGGAAGAAATAATTGCCATTGGTTCAAACTACTTTACCCTTCTTTCGTGGATCTTTATACCTATGGCGATCTCGCTGGCAATTGGAACAAGTTTCCGCGAGATTGCCCGGCCAAAAGTGCCGCTTTGTATTTCCGCCGTTGCAACCCTGATAAACACGGCAGGAAACTGGATTTTAATTTACGGAAACCTGGGTGCTCCTCGTCTGGAAGTAACCGGCGCTGCCTATGCGACAATCATCGCCAGGGTTTTTGAGGTTGTCGTCTTTGTGTGGTATGCCGCCAGGGTTAAGGCGCCGTTCTATGTTCATTTTATAAAGATCTTTCATATTCACCGTCAGCTTATAAAAGAAATTCTTTTTAAATCGGGAATGATATTTGCTTCGGAAATATCGTGGATCAGTTCCGAGACGGTAATGATTGCCATGTATAACCGCAGGGGCGGCGCGGAAGTTGTGGCCGGTATGGCGGCAGGCTGGACTATAGCCAATATTTTCTTTTTAATTTTCGGAGGAATCTGGACTGCTGCCGGGATACTGGTAGGCGGTGCACTTGGTGCCAATAAACTTGACGAAGCCCGCCGCCGTGCCGAATGGCTTAAGTCGGGATCGGTAGCCGCGGGTGTTATCGTTTCCATACCGGGTGCATTATTGTCGGCGTTAATAATTCCCCTTGTTTTTTCCAACCTGAGCGCTGCCGCCAGATCGACGAGCCTTGGCCTTGTGCTGGTAATTCTCGTATATCTTCCTCTCTGGGGTTTGCTCAATGTCCAGTTTGCCATCTCCCGTGCCGGCGGCGACACTATAATGGGAGCTATAGCAGACTGTACGGTGAATTTCCTCCTTTTCGCTCCGGGTGCAGTCATCCTCTCTTATTTTACCGCCATACCTCCTGTTCAAATGTTTACTCTGTTAAAACTTACCGATGTTATAAAATTCATTATCTGCCGGCAATTTTTAAAAAGGGAACGCTGGGTTAAAAATCTGACGGTTGGGAATCATTAAAAACCGTTTTATATCTGCAACCGTTCCGCATGATGGAACTCAGTTATATCTGAATAAGCCCGGGAACGGAGTGTTTTTACATTTTCATCATTAAGATAATCGTCAAAATTCATCATGCGATCGATAATACCTGTCGGAGATCCTGCTCCGGCGGAGGGAAGTATTTCCACAATTCGGTTTGCAATGGAACTGATAAATTCATGATCGTGTGAATTAAACAGCAGTACGCCGGGAAAAGCGATAAGTCCGTTGTTGAGTGCAGTGATTGCCTCCAGATCCAGATGATTGGTTGGTTCATCAAGAATTAATACATTGGCTCCCGAAAGCATCATCTTTGCAAGAAGACAGCGAACTCGTTCGCCGCCGGAAAGGACATTTACCGGCTTTAATGCCTCGTCCCCGGAAAAAAGCATACGTCCCAAAAAGCCCCGCACATAAGTTTCATCTTCGTCGGAGGAATACTGTTTTAACCAATCGGTAATTGACATATCCGAAGCAAAGAAGGCGGAGTTTTCTTTGGGAAAATACGAAAAGCTTGCAGTTTGTCCCCAGTATATACCGGATGGTATTTTTTCCGCAGCTGCAGCTTCAAAAAGAGCTGTTTTTGCCTGATGTTCCGCTCCGACAAAGGCAATTTTGTCCCCCTTGTTTACTGTAAAAGAAAAATCGTACAGGCCCGATGCGCTGTCGGAAATTTTTTCAAAGCGCAGTACATTGTTGCCTATTTCACGGTTTTGCTTAAAACCTACAAAGGGAAATTTCCTGCTGGTAACGGTGATGTTGTCCAGATCAAGTTTTTCCAGTACTTTTTTCCGGCTTGTTGCCTGCCTGCTCTTGGCAACATTGCTGGCAAAGCGCTGAATAAATTCCCGCAGTTCTTTGGCTTTTTCTTCGTTGCGTTTCTGTTGATCCCTGGCTTGCTTTTGCAGTATCTGACTCATCTGGTACCAGAAATCATAATTGCCGCTGTACTGGGTAATTTTGCCGAAGTCGATATCGCAAATGTGTGTACATACCGCATTAAGGAAATGCCTGTCGTGGGAAACAACAATTACAATATTGGGAAAATCAATTAAAAAATTTTCCAGCCAGGAGATCGATTCCAGGTCCAGGCCGTTGGTCGGCTCATCAAGCAGAAGAATGTCGGGGCTGCCGAAAAGCGCCTGAGCAAGCAGCACCCTGACTTTTTTTGATTCATCCAGTTCCGACATGATCTTGCCGTGATCTTCTTCGTCTAGTCCCAGGCCAGAAAGAAGCTGTCCTGCCTGTGCTTCTGCTTCCCAGCCTCCCAGTTCGGCAAAATCAGCTTCCAGCTCACTGGCCCTCATGCCGTCTTCTTCGCTGAAATCTTCTTTTGCGTAAATAGTTTCCCTTTCTTTTTGAATTTGGTAAAGCCTGGGGTATCCTATAATCACCGTTTCTATTGCGGGGTATTTATCAAAAGCAAAGTGGTCCTGGCTCAGGACAGCTAGGCGCTGGCTTTTGGAAACGGCGATCTCTCCTTTGTCGTATTCCGCTTCGCCTGCAAGAATTTTAAGGAAAGTTGATTTACCGGCGCCGTTTGCACCGATTATTCCATAGCAATTGCCCGGTGTAAATTTTAGATTAACCTCTTTAAAGAGGATCCGTTCTCCGTACGAAAGGCTGAGATTGGTAACAGTTATCATGATAAACGCTCGTTAATAATAGTATGGTAAATTGAGATTGAATCATGGTCAAGTCCATTATTTTGTCCCAAATATCAAAAAAAACTTGACGTTCGTATTTAACAGTATAATAATATTTATAGAATAATTATTGGGGAATAGTTCCCAGAGGAGTGTTTACATGCCCTGTACAGATTCGGAAATCCGGGATCTTTCCGGAATTGCCCGGGAATTGCGCTTGACTATTGTGGATGTTATGGCCTGGTCAGGCGGAGCGCATATCGGGGGATCGCTTAGTATTGTAGAGATCCTTACCCTTCTTTACTTTAAATACCTGAATATCAAGCCGAATGAACCTTCATGGCCGGAACGGGACAGATTTGTACTTTCCAAGGGACATGCGGCATCCGGTTTTATTCCTGTTTTGGCAAAGAAAGGATACTTTCCCGAAGAAGAACTAAAATCTTTTAATCACTTTGGTTCTCCTTTTGCCATGCATCCCGATAGCAATAAGGTAATTGGATGCGATGCTTCGGCTGGTTCC
>Ga0082212_10000248_pt1 | contig 79400 bp, 59 predicted proteins | sample TergutNt197P3_FD_71548 | JGI IMG/M metagenome (GOLD analysis project Ga0082212, IMG submission 71548) | Neocapritermes taracua P3 segment gut microbial communities from Petit-Saut dam, French Guiana - Nt197 P3 | ecosystem: Host-associated > Arthropoda: Insects > Digestive system > Gut ...
TAACAAATATTATACATTAATTTTATAAAATAATAATAAATAAAATTATAAAATAATTAAATTAATAAATCAATCTTATCAAATAATAAATAAAATTATAAAATAATTAAATTAATAAATCAATCTTATCAAATAATAAATAAAATTATAAAATAATTAAATTAATAAATCAATCAATTTATTATTTTCAATGATATTATATACATAATAATATTATATATTTCTTTTATTCAAATAAATATTTATTTTTCTAACTATTATCATATTATTTTATTATTAAATTTATTCTATAAACATTCTTAACTTAAAACTTCGTTTTTTTCTCTAATTATTGGTTAATGGTTATTATATATAAATTAGTTAGCTATTAAATAGCTAACTATTAAATCATTTTCTATTTTTATTCATTTTATAAAAGATGTATAAAATAATTATCCAATTTATTCAAATAATTATCACAATTTATTCATGTTTCTATATTACTATTCAAATCCTAAAGCTTCAGTTGCTTGAAGTCTAGTTGCTTTCCATGCAGGATAAAAACCACCAATTAAACCAACAATAATAGCTACAGCAAATGCCTGAATAAATGGAAATACAGTAAGTGAAGTAGTAGCAGGATAAATAATATCAGTGTAATTTATTGCAAAAGCAGCTATAATACCTAATATGGACCCTATTATTCCTGCAACTACTGTAAGAACAACTGATTCTCCTAAAATCATAGTTAAAATCCGAGAATTTTTCCAACCTATGGATTTTAAAACACCTAATTCACGAGTTCTTTCATACACAGAAGTAATCATAGTATTAACAACACCAACACCACCAATAATAATAGCTAATATAGAAATTCCCCATGAAGCCCCATTAATCATATTCATAGTATTCTCTAATGATTCAATATCAGATAATGAAGAAATTACAGTAATATTATCTCCATATTTATCTTCAATTGTTTTTCGAACATCACCAATATCAGCTCCATCATCAAGTTTAGCATAAATCATAGTAATATTGTCTTTGGCAGAATCTAATTTTTGGACATTTTTCAAACCACTAAAGCTAGATGAATCAATATCAACAGTACCTGATTCAAAAATACCAACTATTTTATATTCCTTATTTTTCAAAAGAATAGTATCATTAACAGACTTATTCATCTTTTCCATAGCTAATTTACCTATAATAACCTCATTTTCTGAGTCATTATACATTTTACCTTCAGTAATAACTAAATTCAGAAACTTAGAATCCCCTGAGTTAAATCCAATCACAGGATAACCTGTAAGACCTGGAAGATCAATAGAACTCAGGTAAACCCCAGCTGTTTCCTTCACACCAGAAATATTGTTAATATTAGCTATCCAAGATTCATTAATATCTTCTGTTCCAAGCATAGCGTCTATTTCATCAGTAGATTTTCCAGAAACTAAAAAATCAGATCCTCCTGCATGTAAAATCTCATTAACATTTTCCGTTAAGCCTGCTGTAATTGCACCAAGAAGAACAATTGTAGCTATCCCAATACTAATTCCAATAATCGCAAGGGATGCTCTAGCCTTACTTCTAAATGGGTTTTTAAAAATCAAACCTAAAAATGACATGTTTAACCTCTATAATCAGTAATAATTAAAGCAAATACATTGTTCATATAAAAACCACTACTTTTTAGTGATATTAATAAACTTAGAATCAATTTTTGTCACAGTAGCACTACCACCAATAGCACCATCACCAATAGTACTACTACTTGCACCATCAGCAATAGCACCATCACTGATAGTACTAGTGCCAATAGAATTATTAGTTCCACTACTAATTTCATTACTAGTAGAACCTGTAATAATATTAGTGAAAATAGTATTAACTAAAGCTATATTATCACCATTACTGTAAATAGCACCACCAATAGCACCAGCAGAAATATTGTCAAAAGTACAATCATTTAATGCCATATCCTCAATAACATTGTAAATAGCACCACCATTAGAACCTGCAGAAATATCATTGAAAATACAATCATTCAAGCCCATGGCAGTACCATTACTGTAAATAGCACCACCATCACCATTTGCAGATATATTGTTGAAATTAACATTATTAAAACCTAAAACACCACTACTATAAACAGCACCACCATTACCACCTACAGAGATATTATCGAAATTAACATTATTAAAACCTAAAACACCAGTACTATAAACAGCACCACCATTACCACCTATAGAAATATTAGTAAAATCACAATTATCTAAACCTAAAGCACCACCATTATAGATAGCACCACCTAAACAATTAGAAGTTTTTGTACTACTTATGTTAGTAAATACACAGTTAATAAATTTCATTTTTGTGTTAATATTAGGATTATAGATTGCTCCACCATTAGCTGTTGCATTAGCATTTGTGAATGTAATGTTAACAAAGCTAACATTTAAATCCTTATCCATAACAAATATTCTTTTAATGTCTTCGCCATCAATGATTACTGTATCACTTGGACTATTTCCTTTTAATGTAATGTTTTTATTTATTGTTATTCCAGTGTTATTTTCACCAGTATAATTTCCAGAATCTAGCAATATAATGTCATCAGCAGAAGCATTATTGATTGCTCCAATAATGCCTCCTTCAGTATTATTATTTATGTTTATTACGTTTGGAACTGTAGGATTAAAATAAATTGTAAATAATACAATAACACCTATTAAAACCAATAAACCAATTCCAAGCTTTTTATAAGTTTCCATTTTCTAATCTCCTTTAATATTTTTTAATTTTGTACAATTATTCTTTTAATTTGCTTAATTATTTTTTAACCATTCTAATACCCTATAAATACATCAAAAATCTCTTAGCATTCTATTATATTATAATACATCACTATCTTTTGATTCATTATATATTAAACCAAGAGATCTAGCTTCAAAGATTTTTGCATAAGGTATGAGAACTAATATTGCAATTATGATTCCAATAATTGGAATGACTACAATAAAATTAATAACAGCAAAAAAGATTACTAAAAGTATTAAATAAATTACAAGCCATACAATATAATTTCCCCAGCTAATCTTCTCTATTTTCTTTAATACATTAACAAAATTAACAGCTGCACTTAAACTTCCTGTTTCAGCTAATACTGCTTTAGCTATTAAATACATTAATCCAAAAACTATGAATAATATTATTGCAATTAAAAAAATAGCTCTAAATCCATAAGTAAAAGAATGTGAAAGAGAATAAACTGCTGTGTCAAATGAGCTATTTGTAACAAGACTAATCAATAATTGGTTGATAACATTGAATAAACCAATGACATAAGCTACAATTAAAGTTATTCCAGTAGGAATTATGAAATAGACAATGTGTAAAATAGCAACTTTGAGTCCATCTGTGATATTTTTAACTAGTTTTAATTTAGGTATATCACTATCAACATCGTTTATTGTATTTTCAGTTATACTCAATTGATACCCTGAAACAATTAAAGCAAAAATAATCAATATTATAGCAGTTGGTAAAATAAATAAAGTAATTAATAGTATATCCACATCACCTATTAAACTACCTACACCAATATGATTTAGTGTAATTCCAACTGGTCCTAAAATTGATGCAATAGAGACTAAAACAGATATAATACTAAGTACAAAAATAAGTGCTCCAAACATCAATAATTTATCCGAATCCTTTTTTGGATAATTAAATGAATCTTTAAAAAGTTTTTCAATTTCCATATTTCTCACATCTCAATAATTTTTTAAAATATAAATTTCAATTTTTTTTATACAAACCCAAAACATATTTTCAAATATAAAACCTCAATTTTTTTTATACAAACCCAAAACATATTTTCAATATAAAACCTCAATTTTTTTTATACAAACCCAAAACATATTTTCAAATATAAAACCTCAATTTTTTATAAATCAAGACAACTGATTAATTTTCAATGATTAATTTTCTTATCTTTGCAATAATCCATGGAGCAGTTAAAACACTTAACATCACAAAAATCCAAAGATTTCCGATTAAAAAAGGATTATAAGCTTCAATAATTTCTAAAAAAGAATTACTTTCAATTACAATAGCTTCCATACATTCAAAAAGGAAAGTAAGAATAAACCATATAACTCCAAGTAAGCAATAATTTTTAGTAGTAGTCTTAGTAATTTTTGGCAATAATGTCCAAGTTGCAATAAAAACAACTGTAGACATAGCTAAGCCAGTTATTGTAATAGCAACATTTCCTACCAATGGAAACAAGACTAAATCATCGAAAGCGCCAAGAATAAAACAGACAATAAGAATTAATAACCATAATAGAAAACCTTGATAAAAAAATCTTGAAGTATTTTTATTATTTTTCATCATTATATCAACTTAAATAATATCATAATGTAATGATAAATTCTAAATATCAACTTAAATAATATCATAATGTAATGATAAATTCTAAATATCAAATTGAAAAATATCATTACATTTTTCACTTTTATTAATTTTCAATCTTTATTGTTTCATCTAATAGAGAATTATTAGTAGATTTTAGTATTTTCCCATCAAGAACTTCTATCACTCTATCAGCTAATTTAGCTACATTCATATCATGAGTAACAATGATTAAAGTAACATTTTTTTCTTTATGAAGTTTAGTTAGCTGTTTGAGGATTTTTTCACTTGTCCTAGAATCAAGAGATCCTGTTGGCTCATCAGCTAATATTATTTCTGGTTCATTAGCTAATGCTCTTGCAATAGCTACTCTTTGTCTTTCACCACCAGACAATTTTGTAGGTTTTTTATATGCTTTATCGATTAATCCAACCATATCCAACAAGTTTAAAGCTCTTTTTTTCCTTTCTTTATTTGATAATTTAGTTTCAAACATTGGAATTTCAATATTTTCTAATACTGAAATATTCGGAATTAAATTATGTAATTGGAATATAAATCCAATTTTCTTTGATCTAAATTCTGCTAACTTTTTGTTTTTAGTTAAATCATAACCTGCTACATTAATAGAGCCATTATCTGCTATATCTAAAGCCCCTAGAACATTTAAAAGAGTAGATTTCCCAGAACCTGAAGGTCCAATAATAGACACAAATTCTCCCTTTTTAATTTTTAAATCTATACCATTTAAAGCCCTAATACGGCCATTTTCATAATTTTTTTCTAAATTACTAATATCTACAATATTTTTCTTTGTTTCTTCATCATTCATAATTTCGACTCCAAAATCTAATAATCAATACCAATTCTTTACAAATTTAATACAAATTCTCAACAAATTTAATGGAAATTTTTAATAAATTTAATACAAATTCTCAACAAATTTAATATAAATTCTCAAAAAATTTAATACAAATTCTTAACAAATTTAATACAAATTCTTAATAAATTGTTGATAGATCTATAACAAACTCTCAAAAAAATTCAAAAATTTCTAAGAAATAAATTAGCCTAATAAAGACATTGCAAAGTTTTTGGCATTAGCCAAATCTTCTTCATTAGGTTTTCCCTTATTTATTCCTCCAATAATCTTAAATGGTCCAAAAGTATCAAAACCTTTACAAGTAAACTCCCCTATAACTTCAAAACCTTTAAAAAATAAAAGTTCTTTAAATTTTTTAAGATACTTTTCTTTAGACATTCCACTAGTAGTGAATATAAAAGTTTTTTGATTTTCCACATGTTCTATAGTTTCTATGAATTTTTTAAGGTTTTTATGAATTTTACCACCATAAATACCAGAACCAAAACCAATTAAATCATAATCATTAAGATTTTTATAGGAATCGGCAAAATTTCTAACATTCACTAAATCTGCACCAATTTCACTAGCTATGACTTTAGCTACTTTTTCAGTATTATTATGATGAACAGATTCATAAATAATAATTGATTTCATTTTAATCACTTTTGTTTAATTTTATAATAAATTTCTACAAAATTTTTAATACAATTTAAATATAATTTTAATAAATTTCTACAAAATTTTTAATACAATTTAAATATAATTTAAATAAATTTCTACAAAATTTTTAATACAATTTAAATATAATTTAAATAAATTTCTACAAAATTTTTAATACAATTTAAATATAATTTAAATAAATTTCTACAAAATTTTTAATACAATTTAAATATAATTTTAATAAATTTCTACAAAATTTTTAATATAATTTAAATATAATTTTAATAGAAATTTAATAATATTTTAATACAATTTTTATATAATTTAAATAAATTTTTAATACAATTTAAAAAAATTCTAATAAATATTTAATAAAACCCAATGAATTTCTAATAAATATTTTATTCATACCTCAATGCCTCAGTTGGTGGAAGTCTACTTGCTCTGTATGCAGGATAGAATCCTCCAAATAGTCCAACAATAGTAGCTACAGCAAATGCTTGAATGAATATTTCAACAGTATACATAGGGAATATTCCTTGAAGTACATTGAAGTAAGCCATTAATTCTACTCCAGCAATTCCTATTATTGATCCAATGATTCCAGATGTTATTGTTAGTACTAAAGATTCTCCAAGAATCATTCCAAGAATCCTTTTACCTTTCCATCCTACTGCTTTTAAAACACCAATTTCACGAGTTCGCTCATAAACTGACATTATCATTGTGTTAATAATACCAATTCCTCCAATGATGATAGCTAATAATGATATTGCCAATGATGCTGCATTTACCATGTCTAATGATTCAGCTACCATTTCAACATCAGATATAGATGTTACTGTTGTTAAATTCTTTCCATATGTGCTGTTTATTTTTTCAGTTACAGAAGTCACATCAACACCTTTATCAACAAAAACATAAAGAACACTAACTTTTCCTTTATCATCAACTAATTTCTGAATATCATCATTTGAAGTCATAACTCCATGATCAATATTTGGATCTCCAGATTCATAAACACCAACAATAGTGAATTTTTTACCTTTTAGAGTTAAATTATCTCCTATTTTTTTATCATAATCTTCTAAAGCTAATTTACCAAGTAACAATTCTTTTGAATCATTTTTAAGCATTCTACCACTTGTCACGGTCATTGACATTGAACTTGTATTAAAGCTATTAGGATCAACACCTATCACCATACTATAACTATTTTCTATAGGCATCGTTACAAGATAAACCCCTTCTACATTCTTCACTCCACTTATGTTTTGAACTTTATCTATCCATTCTTCGTCTAAAGTAGCTGTACCATAAGGAGTACCAGAAGCATCAGTTTCTGTACTAAGTATTGAAAAATCAGCCCCTCCTGCATGAAGAGTATCATCTAATGTTGAAGATAACCCTGATGTAATAGCTCCAAGTGCGACAATTGTAGCTATACCTATTCCAATTCCGATAATAGCAAGAGCTGCCCTGCTTTTATTTCGAAAAGGATTTTTTAACATTAATTTTAAAAACGACATATCTAACATTCCCTATTTTATTTTAAACGAACATTTTCGATTTTATTTTTTTAAATTTTGTTTACAAAACTGGCCAGAAATGTAAAATATATGCGAAATTTGTAAAATATATACGAATTTTGTAATGTTCATCTTACAATTGTAAGGTTTATCTTACAAGCATATAAATGTTTTGGTAAAAATTTATCATAAAAGTAGAATATTGGACAAAATTAAAATTATTTTTGTTCAAAATAAATAAGATAAAATGAACAATTTTTAATAAATTTCGATATATGATATTTTTATATAAAATTATTAAAAAATTTGAGATTTTGTTCATTGAAGAAAAAAAAGTCAATTATTGAACTTGAAATTATTGATAATTGACAAAATTTAAAAAAAAATATTTCATTTTTAATTTATAAAAATCTTGATCTTTTATAATTAAAAAAAGTAGTTTATCAGGTATTATTATAATTATTTATCAAAAAAAGATTTTAATTAATTTTTATTATACTATTATAGTTATTTTTTAATATATTATTAATAATTATTTTTAGAATAAAATTTATTAATTTTAGAATTATATATTTTTATATTATACAATAATATAATTAATTTTTAATATACAATTAAAATTATTCATTAAAATAAAAATCTAAATCAAATTTAAAAATATAATATTTTTATATTAAACAATAATAGCCAATTTTTAATATACAATTAAAATTATTCATTAAAATAAAAATCTAAATCAAATTTAAAAATATAATATTTTTATATTAAACAATAATAGCTAATTTTTAATATACAATTAAAATTATTCATTAAAATAAAAATCTAAATCAAATTTATAATTATATATTTTTATTTAACAATAATATAATTAATTTTTAAAAAAAATCTAAATCAAATTTATAATTATATATTTTTATTTAACAATAATATAATTAATTATTAAAAAAAATCTAAATTAATTTTAGAATTATATAATATAATTAATTATTAAAAAAAATCTAAATTAATTTTAAAATTATATAATATAATTAATTATTAAAAAAAAATTTTATAATTATTAATTATAAAAAAATTAAATAATTTTATTTTTAGATTCTGTTATAATTTTATTTTTAAGTCTTATTTGAACATTCATCCGTCTTTTATCTAGGCAATGCCTTAGAATATATGGAATTGTTTTTTAATTAATATGTATAAAATTAGTAAAATGAACATTCGATGGAAAATCAAGTGTTTTATATATAGAAAATAATATAGGAATACTAGTGTTTAATGAATATTGTATATGGAAGAATATGTATCCTTACGAATTAATTTTTTTTATATAAATTATTTTTATACACTTAGAAAAAAATTTTCTTATATTATAATTTAACATATGATAAATTTAAAAAGAGGATGTGGAGAAAATAAATAAAAATAATTTTAAGAAAGAAAAAGTTTTTGATGAAGAAAATTTAATTAAGAAGAATTTAAAAAGTAAATATTCGATTAATAATTTTAGTACTAAAATTTTAATGTTAACAGCTTGTTTAATAGTAATTTTAACTTGTATTTCTAGTGTTAGTGCAATAAATTTCAGTAATAGTACAAATATTGGTAGTAATATTCAAGACCATATTAATAATCCAGATGGAGATGATGTGATTATTCTTGAATCAGGAGATTACACAAATAGTATCAATAACCTGAATATTTCAAGAAATCTCACTATAAAAGGTAATGATCAGGTTAATATTATCGGTTCTGGTAGTGGTATTCTTTTTAACATTACTGCAAAAAATGTTGTAATTAGTAATTTAAATATTAAAGGATATCAAACAGGCATAAAATCAAATGAAAGTGGTTTGACTATAAAGGAATGTAATATTGAAACAACTAATATAGCTATTGATCTTAGTGGTTCTAGTTTAAGAGGTATTTCAATTGAAAACAATAATATAAGCTCTTCTGTAAGTAGTTTTTCTTATGGTGTAATTAATGTAAATAGTGTAGCAGATTCAATTGTTAGTATTTCAATGAAAGGTAACATAATCACAGCTACAGGAACTGGAGATTATACTATGGCTATAAGGATTAATGTTGGAAGATGTGATAATACATTAATTTTTGAAAACAATACAATAACAGGAAAAAGCTATGCAGCAGTTCATATACTTGGAGACAGAGCAGATAACAAAATAACCTTCACTAATAATGAAATCAAAATGGATGGAAAATATAATGGGTTTAGTAATGGAGTATCTGCTGTTTATTTGATAATGTCTCTTGCAAACAACACCATAACTTTCAGTAAAAATAACATCACTGGAACAAATGCAAGTGGAGTTTATATGGATCAAAACGGTTGTAATTTTATTATTTTAACTTTTATTAACAATAAGATTTTAGTTGAAGGACAATCAAGAAATGGTGTTTATTTTAAGGGAATGTCTGGTAACAACACAATAAAGTTCCAAGATAACACAATCTCAGTAGTAGCTAAATTAGCTATTCATTTCGATATAGATAATAGTAAAAATACTGTAACTTTCATTAACAATGATATTCACCAGAAAGGAGAAAAGATTTGGTATGGACTTTATATAAATGCAGGTAGTTCTAACAATACCATAACTATAACTCATAGTAGAATTAGTGGAGAAGAAAAAGGTCTATTCATAACTACCTGGAATGGAAACAGCACTATAACTGTTAAAAATAATAATATAAAAGCTGTCACCTATGGATTTGAAATAATAATATCTTCAAATGAATATTATGATGTAAACATTGCTGGAAATACTATTACAGCTGATACTTATGCTATGTATGTTTATACATTAGAAGCAGGTAATGGGATGTCTTTTTCTAACAATACTTTCATAAGTAATGATGTTGGAATATGTTTTGAAATATATCAGACCAATTTATATAATATAAATATTACAGGAAACACTATAATTGCAAGTAATAAAGGTATTAGTTTTTTTGAGTGGTCTAGTGGTAGTAGCACCATAGCTATAACTGTTAACTACAATCGTATATTAGCTAATATTGGATTAGACTTCAGATCTTTAATTGATAGTGGAAGTAACTTTGATTATAACTGGTGGGGAGTAAATGATATTAGTAATAAAGTCCTTGGTTTTAAAACCAATAATAACTATATATTGTATTTTGCTAAGCTCAGTGACTTAAGCAATGTTCATGTTGGAGATAAAGTAAGTTTTGCTATATTAGTTCTAAATACTACTTTAACAAACGTTGGTGTTGAAAATATGCCTTATTTTGTTATTAATGGTAACTTTAATGGTATAGATTTTGATACTAGTCTTGATGAACTTTTTATTAAAGAATTCACAGTTTTAGAAGAAGGTTTACAATTTTTAGAAGCAAGTTTAGATAATCAATATGCTGAAACATCTTTTGAAGGCTTTGAAGCTGAAATTGAAAATCCAGATAACAATATCACCAATCCAGATAACAATATCACCATTCCAGATAACAATATCACAAAGCCTAATACTAGCGTAGATATTGGTGATTCTTATAATAAGGTTGATGAAAATAAACATGTAGACTATCAAGCTAAAGAAGAAAAAGAAGAAGATATTAATAAAGATACTGAAGACAGTAGTGCTGTTTCAAAAGTTAATGCTAGTACAAAATCAACTGGTATTTCTATAGCTATACTTTTAATATTAGCTACTTTTGGACTTGTTGCTTATAGAAAAAGTCATTAAATGAAAAAATGAAAAAATGAAAAAAACAGTTTATGGTTGATTTATTTATTTTAAATCAGCTAATATTATTTTTTAAATTGTTTTTTATAATTAATTATTTTTTAAAATAATTTTTAAAATAAATTGTTTTTTATAATTAATTATTTTTTAAAATAATTTTTAAAATAAATTATTTTTTATAATTAATTATTTTTTATAAATCATTAAATTTTTAAAATTATCTATTAAAAATTCGAAAAAATAAAGCCCCTTTATTAATGAGTAGAAAGTTATCCAATATTAAATTAATATATAACTTTCTCCTGATTAATAAAAAATAGATATCCTCTATCATTAATCAAATAGTATCATGTTTATAGCACTTATTTTTAATAATTAATTACTAAATAAGCTGTTTATCCTGGTACCAGTTTAAAAACTAATTTAAAAGGAGGGAAATTTTTATGGAAAAAAGAGTTAAAAGTAATTATGATTTTTCTAATCAAGTTAAAAAGTTAGCAATCTTGTCAGTTTTATGTTTAGTGTTTTTATTATCAACTTCAATTGTTAGTGCAGCTGATTTTAGTAGTAATGGTACAACGGGTAAAGATATTCAGGATTTTATTAACAATCCCAATTCTGGTTCTGAGATTATTCTTAATTCAGGAGATTACTTGAACAATATTAAGAATTTAAATATTAGCCGAAATGTTACAATTAAAGGAAATGGTCAAGTAAACCTAATTGGATCTAATAGTGATACTCTATTTAATATCTCAGCAAAAAATGTTGTAATTAGTAACTTGAACATTAGTGGATATAAAACAGCTGTATTTTCAAAAACTGGTGATTTATTAGTTGAAAATTGTAATATATCTACAACTGGTAGCAGTATTGATTTAAAAGGTTCAACTTTAACTGGTATATCAATTAAAAACAATAATATAAATTCTTCTTATAGTAGTTTTTATTATGGTGTAGTTAATGTAAATAGTGATAAAAATTCAGTGGTTGAAGTTTCTATAAAAGGTAATAATATCACAGCTACAGGTTCTGGAACTTATACTATGAGTATACGTTTTAATGCTACATATTGTAATAATACATTGATTTTAGAAAACAACACAATTATAGGAAAAGATTATTCCTGTGTTTATTTAAATGTAAGCAACAGTAACAACACAATAACTCTCATCAATAATGACATCTCACTTACAGGAGCCGGGAGACTCATACAAGAACGTGCATTTTCTGTGGATATGGGTTATGCAAACAATACAATAACATTCGCCAATAATAATCTATCAGTAACATCTGCATATGGTGTTTATTTAAATGGAAATTATGCCATGTCTAATACTATAAGTTTTACTAACAATAAAATAAGAATAAGCGCACCATCAATAGAAAGAACTGCTGTTTATATACTTTCAAGATATGATGGTATTAATACCATAACTTTCAAAGACAACAATATCACTGCAGCAAGTAATATGGCTGTTAACTTTGATATATCTTACAAAACAAACATTGTAACTTTAATTAACAATATAATCACTCAAGAAGAAAATGTAAACAAGCCATATGGACTTTATATCCTGGCAATCCAATCTAATAACACCATGACTATAACTAACAACAGTATTATTGGTTTATGGAGACCTCTCGGCCTTTATATATTAGATGGTAATAACAATAATATAATTGTAAGTAAGAATAATATTAAAGGAATAGGAGCAGTAGGATTGTATTTAACTTTAGCTGGAGTTAACAAAGATATCATAAATCTTGTTGACAATAATATTGATGCAAAAGAATATGCAATTTACATATCTTGTCCAAGTTCTTCTAGTACTGTTAGTGGTTTATCTATATTTAACAATACTCTTAAAGGAGGTAATGGTTTGATTTTTGATGTTAATAGAGTTGCTTTGAAAAATATTAATATTACAGGTAACACTATTATTGTTGAATACACTGGCATTACTTTTTCAAATTTAAACAATAGATCAGATAGTACTGCAGCTATAATTGTCAATTATAACCGTATTTTAGCTGATATTGGATTAAACTTTAGATATGTTAATGATACTGGTAGTAGTTTTGATTATAACTGGTGGGGAGTTAATGATATTAGTGATAAAATCATCGGTTTTGAAACCAAGACTCATTATATTCTCTATTTTGCTAACCTTACTGATTTATCCAATGTTCATGTTGGAGATAAAGTAAGTTTTGCCCTATTAGTGTTAAATACTACTTTAACTAATCTTGGTGTTGAAAAATTACCAGATTTTGTAATTAATGGTATATTCAATGGCATAGAATTTGAAAACGGTTTTAATAATCTTTTCACCTATGAATTCACAGTTTTAGAAGAAGGTTTACAACATTTAGAGGCAACTTTAGATAATCAAGATGGAAATATATCTTTTGAAGGTTTCAAAGATGAAGAAGAAGAAACTCCTAATACCGACTCTCAAACTAAGAACTATAAATACAAAGGTTCTTGTAAATCTTATATCCCATATACTGATGAAAATATTGATAATACTGATGATAGTTTAAATACTAATGCTAGTACAAAATCAACCGGTGTTTCAATAGCCATACTTTTAATATTAGCTATTTTAGGACTTTTTGCTTATAGAAAAAGTCATTAAATTAATTAAAAACATTTAAAAAAAGTTGATTGTTTATTTTTTAAATCAACTTACTTTTTTTCAAATTATTATTTTTTTATAAAAATATTATTTTAAAAATATTATTTAAAATTATTTTTTCAAATTATTATTTTTTTATAAAAATATTATTTTAAAATTATTATTTAAAATTATTATTTTTTTATAAGAATATTATTTTAAAATTATTATTTTTTATATAATTTAGTTATATAAAATTTAATCCCTGTTATTTTCTTGTTTTATAATAAAAACTACAAATTTAAGATAATTTCTTCAATAATGTCATGATATAATTAAAATATCTATTTTTATAAAATTGTTTATAATTTAAAATTAGTGTATCATTAATTACTTTGAAAACAGATAATTGAAAACTTGAATATTTTTATATTCAAGAATATAAATAAATTTGAACATTTAAATATTCAAGAATATGAATAAATATATTTTTGATATTTTCTAAAAAATTTTTTAATCATAAACCAAAAAATGTTTAAAAAAATAAATAAAAAAAATAGAAAAAGTTTAATAAATATTATAAAATAAAATAAAAGAAGAATAAAATAGGTAAAAAAGAAAAATTAATTTTTAAATAACTCTCTAAGTTATTCATACTCTTCTTCACTTATTCCAGTGTCAGTTAAAGCTTTTTCTACCTTTTTAATAAGATAATCTCTATATTTATGACCTAAAAATTTTTCTTCCTCAAATTTTTCCTTAAACATCTAATCTCTCCTTGAAAAATAATAAGACTATTGAAATGATTAGTCAAAATTTAATTTTTCTAATTTTCAGTTCTTTCCCACATTTAGACTCGAATTTATATACATTCTCTAAGACATTTAAACTTTTCTCATCTAAAACCATAATCTGTTTTTTATTTATCATTTCATTTTCTAAACTTCATTTGAGGTATGTTTTCTGAATAACTTACTCCTTCTCCAAATATATTTCCAATAGTAAGATACTCCCCTTTATCATCTTTTCCAATTGAATACCCTACAACTTTATTACCACGTTGTTCTTTAGGAAGCTGAGCTGCAGAATAAATACGATAAAAATTAGTGATAGATATTTTACCATTAGATTCGACAAATTTGCCTTCTAACATCACTCCACTTAGCCTACTATCAAAGAATTTACATGTTCCATTTTTATAAAAAAAGTAGTTAAGATAAGATATCCCTGTTCCTGAGACATCAGTATATGTCCATTGCCCAATCAATTTTGAATCACTAGCTGATGCTTTTTTCTTCCATTGTGCATGAAATATCACTTTATTTTTAACCTTTGTAGCAACTGTAATCCTTTTTCCACCAGATTTTTTGGTATACCAACCTTTAAACTCATATCCACTTCTTACAGGTGCTTTGAGAAGCCTTCCTACCTTTGCATTCTTTTTAACTGTAGTTAATTTTATGTTTGCTTTTCCTATTTTTCCACCATTTGCATTCCACGTAACTTTTACCTTTTTAGGTGCAGCATCAACAGCTTGCACAGACCCCAATACTACTGTAACCATTAATATAGCTATTATAGCTATTATTAATAGATGCCCTAATTTTTTTATTTTCATAATACAATATCTCCAATGATTATACAATTTTATAAAAAATATTATTGTATAATTTATAGAATATTATATAAAAAAGGAATTATATAAATTTATCCCTAAAATAAAAAGCTTTGAGAAGTCTAATCAATTAAAAAAAAAAAAAAAAGGAAAATAATCCCAAAACAAAAAAATTTAGAAAAAAATAAGAAAAAATAACAAATTCCAAACAAATCTAATCATACACAATGAAAATTTTCACAATAAATATAGCTATAAAAAAATCTAAAAGATATTACTAAAACAAATTGAATACTACTTTTCAAAAGCTATGAATTCTTAACATAAGTATTATAAACTATTAAAAACATAATATATTTCATAATAAAAATTTAAAGGAGGTTGACAAATGCAAAAATTACCTATAGGAAGACAGAACTTCAAACAAATAAGGGAAAATAATTATCTATATGTAGATAAAACAAAATACATATACAAAATGATAAACAGTGGAGACATTAATTTTTTATCACGCCCACGAAGATTTGGGAAATCATTACTAGTTAGTACACTAAAAGAACTATTTAAAGGAAATAAAAAGTTATTTGAAGGATTATACATTTATGATAAATGGAACTGGGAAAATAAACATCCAGTAATTGTTTTGGACTTTGGTGGAGGAGATTATGAAACTTTAAATAGTTTAGAAGACACACTTGATGATATTATTTATAGATTAGCTAGAGAATTTCAAGTTGAACTATATAGTAAAACATTAAGTGGAAAATTCACAGACTTAATTACTGGAATTTACAATAAAACAAAGAAAGAAGTTGTTGTTTTAATTGATGAATATGATAAACCTATTATTTCTAACCTTCAAAATAAAAATTTAGATAGTATTCAAAATAAACTTGGAAGTTTTTATGAAATTTTAAAAGTAAATGATGAATATATTAAATTCTTATTTATTACTGGAATCTCTAAAATTGCTCATGTTTCAATCTTTTCAAAACTTAATAACCCTAATGATATTAGTTTAGTTGACAAATATAATACTATATGTGGATATACTCAAGAAGAACTAGAAAGTAATTTCCAAAAACATATCACGAAACTATCCAAGAAATTTAATTGTTCATATGAGGAATGTGTAGATTATATTAAAGAATATTATAATGGTTATAGTTGGAATGGAAAAGAAAAAGTTTACAATCCTTTTTCTACACTACTATGTTTTGAAAATGAGGAATTTTCTAAAAATTGGTTTAATACTGGTACACCGGGTGTTTTAACTAATTATCCTATTAGTAAATATTCTTTAAAAGCTATAACTGGACCCATTAAGGTTACTGATGATGAAATAAGAAATCCTACTACAAAAACTATCAAAGATGAAGTTTTACTATTCCAAACAGGATATTTAACTATAGAAAATGTAAAAAAGGAAAAAATAGTTTCAACCTATACTTTAACAATTCCAAATTACGAAGTTAAATCTGCCCTACAAAAGAATTTAATCAATGAATATTCAAAGATATCTTATATAGATTTTTTAGAATATGCAGATAAACTCCTAAAATACACAATAGATGGTAATGAAGAAAAAATAATTGAAACACTAGGAGACTACTTATCACCAATCCCCTATGAGCTGCGAGGAGATGATGAAAAATACTACCATGCACTAATATTTGAATTATTATATACCTCAGGACTACATGTACATAGTGAAGTACATAGCCAAAAAGGAAGTGCAGATTTAGTTTTAGAAGAAGGAGAACATATCATTATTATAGAATTCAAACAAGACAAAGTAAAATCTATAGACTCCATGATTAAAAAAGGATTAAAACAAATAGAAGAAAAAGAATATCCAAGACAATACAAAAACAAAAAAATAATCAAAGGAGTAATTGCATTTAGAGACAACAAAATAGGATGTAAAATAATTAAAGAATAAAAAATAATGAAAATCTATAGCTGAATAAACTCACATATAGTTATACTTGTAAATTATATATAAAAAAATAAATTTAAAAAATAAAAAAATAAGAAAAAATAACAAATTCCAAACAAATCTAACTATTTACAATGAAAATTTCCACGAAAAATATAGCTATAAAAAAATCTAAAAGCTATTTAAGAATTAATAGATACTGCTTTTTAAAGTAATGAATTCAAAGCAAAATATTAAAAACTATTAAAAACACAATATATTCATAATAAAAATTTAAAGGAGGTTGACAAATGCAAAAATTACCTGTGGGACTGCAAACATTTAGTGAAATACGTGAAGAAAACTATGTTTATGTGGATAAAACTAAATACATACATAAATTAGTTACTGAAGGAAAAGTTTACTTTTTATCACGACCAAGAAGATTTGGGAAATCTTTATTTCTAAGCACCATAAAAGAAGCTTTTGAAGGAAATAAAAAACTTTTTAAAGAATTATACATCTATGATAAATGGAATTGGGATGAAAAATATCCAGTAATATATTTAGATTTCGGTGGAGGGGATTATGAAACTTTAAATAGCTTAGAAGACACCATCGAGGATATTATACAGAGACTAGCTAGAGAATTTCAAGTAAAACTTTATAGTAAAACATTAACTGGAAAATTCACAGACTTAATCATTGAAATTTATAAAAAAAGAAACAAAAAAGTTGTTGTTTTAATTGACGAATATGATAAACCAGTTATTTCAAATCTTCAAAGTAAAGAATTAAAAAATATTTTAAATAAATTAGGAAGTTTTTATGAAATTTTAAAAGTAAATGATAGATATATTAAATTCTTATTTATTACAGGAATAAGTAAAATTGCACATGTATCTATTTTTTCAAAATTAAACAATCTAGATGATTTGACATTAATAGACGAATTTAATTCTATCTGTGGTTATACACAAAAAGAATTAGAAAATAACTTCCAAAAACATGTTGAAAAACTATCGAAAAAACGCAGTGAAACTTACAAAGAAACTATAAATCAAATTAAGTTATGTTACAATGGTTACAGTTGGAATGGGCTAGAAAAAGTTTATAACCCATATTCCACATTGTTATGTTTGAAACATGGAACATTTTCTAAAAATTGGTTTAATACAGGCACTCCTACTGTTTTAACTGATTTTCCTATGAGTAAGTATAATATTAAATCTATTACTGAACCGAGTAAAGTTCTTGATAGTGAACTTGAAAATCCGAGTTCAAAGAATATGAAAGATGAAGTACTTCTATTTCAAACAGGATACCTTACCATTGATAATATTGAAAAGATTGGAAACTCTAAATTTTATAATTTAAGAATCCCAAATAATGAAGTTGAATCCGCCCTACAAGAAAATTTAATAACTCAATATTCCAAAGTACCATACCATGATTTTATAGAGTATTCAGATAATCTCGTGAAATATACTATAGATGGAAATGAAAAAAAAATAATTAAAACACTAGGAGACTACTTATCACCAATCCCCTATGAACTACGAGGAGATGATGAAAAATACTACCATGCACTAATATTTGAATTATTATATACCTCAGGACTACATGTACATAGTGAAGTACATAGCCAAAAAGGAAGTGCAGATTTAGTTTTAGAAGAAGGAGAACATATCATTATTATAGAATTCAAACAAGACAAAGTAAAATCTATAGACTCCATGATTAAAAAAGGGCTAAAACAGATAGAAGAAAAAGAATATCCAAGACAATACAAAAACAAAAATATAATCAAAGGAGTGATTGCATTTAGAGATAAAGAAATAGGATGTAAAATAATCAGAGAATAAAAAATAAATAAATAAAAAATAAATAAATAAAAAAATTAGAAATTAACAATTTTATATCTTAAAAAACTTTATTAAAACCAATTTTTAGATGATTCTAAGACTTCATCAATTATCTTTTCAGATGATCCAATATAAGTATGGGGATTCATTATCTCATCAACATCTTCTTCTGATAAGAATTCTTTTACCTCTTCTTTAGCTAAAATAACATTTCTAAGAGGCATTCCTGTTTGATTAGCTTTTATTGCACATTCACGAACTATGCCATAAGCAGTTTGCTTTCCCATGCCAGCTCTTGTTAAATCAGCCATAAGACGTTCTGCCATTATTAATCCATTAGTTAAATTAAGATTTCTTTCAATATTATCATTATGGAAAACAAGGTTGCTCATTAGCTTAATTGTAAGATTTAAGATATAATCTGTAAGAATACAACTTTCAGGAAACATAATTCTCTCAGCAGAAGAGTTAGTGAGGTCACGTTCATGCCATAATGGATTATTTTCCATGGTTCCTACAACATAACTTCTTACAACACGAGAAACACCGCAAATCCTTTCAGCTGTAATAGGATTCATTTTATGAGGCATTGTACTACTACCTACTTGTTTTTCTGGGTCAAAGTATTCTCCAACTTCCATAAGTTCAGTCCGTTGTAAATTTCTAATTTCAAGGGCTATTTTATCAAGAGTAGTAGAAATATTCGCCATAACCATCATAAATTCAAGATGATTATCTCTTTGAACAACTTGATTAGTTATTCTAGCTGGTGGAAGTCCAAGTATTCGAGCTACAATTTTATGAACATCCCATCCAATTTCACCTAGTGCTGCAGTAGTTCCAACAGCTCCATCCATCATAGATACACATAAGTTCTTTCGAGCTTGACCTAAACGGTCAAATTGCCTTTTAAGTTCATCAGCCCACAGCGCAAATTTCATTCCATATGTAGTTGGAAGAGCATGTTGACCATGAGTACGGCCTATACAAACAAGATCTTTATTTTCACGAGCCAAATCCAAGATTATTTTAGTTAAACGTTCTATCTTTTCTTTTAGAACCCCAATTGATTCATTAAAAAGAAGAGAATGAGAAGTATCAACGATATCATTAGATGTGGCACCAAAATGGACATATTCTCCTGCATCACCATCACATTGTTCAGCTAGCCCTTTAACAAGAGCAGCTATATCATGATTAGTTTCTCTTTCAATCTGATTTACTCTTTCAAGTTTTACATATTTAGTATTAGCTTTGCTTTTTATCTCGTCAGCTACTTCTTGAGGTATTATTCCAAGTTCAGCTTCTGCTTGTGATAATGCAGATTCGACATCTAACATTTTTTGTAACTTATTTTCAGACTCCCAGATATTTTTCATCTCTGGAGTTCCATATCTAAATTCAATAGGGTGAATAGCCATTTGATGTTCTCCTAAGTCATAATTAACTTTAATTGAATATTTTTTAATAGTTTAATACATTATAATTAATTATAATTAATATTATATTATATAAATTTATAATTCTTAATAATTAATTATAAATATAATATTCATAACTTACAATTCAATTATTTATTATAAATATAATATTCATAACTTACAATTCAATTATTTATTATAAATATAATATTCATAACTTACAATTCAATTATTTATTAAATATATATTTGAATAAATTCATTTATAAATTATTTTATTAAAAAAACTTATTATAAAAAGAATATAGGTAGTATATTTATTACTTATACAATCAATAATTTATCTATTAAAAATAAAATAAATAAAAATAAATAAGATAATGAATAAATAAAAGTAACTAATAAATAAAAATAAATAAGATAATAAATAAAAGTAACTAATAAATAAAATAAACATAATTAATTAAAAAATACATCTTGAGGTTTAATAATGACAGATTCGAAAAGTCTAAAATCAATTGATTTAGCATCTACTACTATAATGGGTACTTCAATAAATTTGATATGGAGTGTAATATTTACAATACTTGTAATAATAGCTTTATCTTCAATATTTGGAAACTTTGTCTTAAGTTTTGCTATTGTTGGAATAGGAATTATCTTTGCAACATTAGTATTTAGTATTTCAGAATGTTTTGGCATTTCACATTTATATAATTTCTTTATAAAGAAAATGAAAAATGTTAATCTAAATATCCAAGATAGTGATAGTATTACTGGAATTTCTACAATATCTCTTGGATTAATTGTTGGAGTTATATCTTTAGTTATTTCAATAATTATTTATCCACTTATATTCCTTTTATTATCATTTGCCCCAATTGTATTTGGCTTATTGCAAGCTTTGAGTTTACAAGGATTTTCATGGATAGTTTTCCCAGCAAGCTTTGTAATAACACCCTTCTTTATAATATATGCATTTATTTTTGCTTTTATACTAACAACTATAGGAGCGTTTATATTTAATAAAATAAGCCCATTGATTGGTGGATTGAAAGTATCTCTAACAAGTGAAGGAAATTTAACAAAAGTAGATTCAATAGATCCAAAAAGCGCAGGAATAGTAACAAGTATCATTTGTTTAGTATTTGGACTTTTATATGGATTATTGTTTAGTTTTGTATCAGGAAACCTCCCAGCTAATTTAATTTTAATTGTAGAACTTACAATTGGTGGTTTAATTGGAGGATTCATATATGGTGCTTTAAGTTCAGTATTATACAACTTTTTTGCTAAAAAATTCAATCCTGTTAAAATAGAATTAGAAGATTCAGAATAAATACATTGCATGGAAAAACAAGGTTATTATTCTAATCTATTTTTTCTATTTTTTTATTTTTATTTTATTTTTTCATTTATATAATGAATAACTATTTTATACAAATGAATAACTATTTTATTCAATTGTATAAAAATTGTATACAATATTATTATTATTTTTAGAAATATTATTTTTAAAATATATTTTTATTTTATTATTATAAAAACTCTAAAAATTAAAATAATATAATATAATTACAATTTTATTATAAAAAAAACTCTAAAAATTATAAATATAATAATATAATTACTATTTTATTATAAAAAAAACTCTAGAAATTAAAATAATATAATATAATTACTATTTAATTATTAAAAAAATTATTATAAAAACTCTAAAAACTATATAAATATAATATTTAATTATTTATTTCTATAATATTATTAAAAAAACAATTAATTGAATAAAAAATTATTTTTTAACTCCTCGTTTAATAGGAGGAATATAATTTTTAAGCATAAGAGACAGTGAAATCACAGTAACTGAACTTAATGCCATAGCTGCACCAGCAAGTTCTGGTCTAAAAACAATGCCAAAAAATGGATATAATGCACCAGCAGCTATTGGAATAAGAATTATATTGTAAGCAAATGCCCAAAATATATTTTCCTTAATACGAGTCATTACTTTATTTGAAAATTGAATAGCTGCAAGAACATTTTCTAAATTACCTTCCATAAGAACAATATCTCCACTTTCCATAGCTATATCTGTTCCAGTTCCAAGTGCAACACCAATATCTGCTTGAGAAAGTGCTGGAGCATCGTTTATCCCATCACCAACAAATAAAACCTTAGATTTTTTATTATTTTTTTCATTCTGATTTTGAATCTCAAGTACTTTATCAAGTTTTTCCCCAGGTAAAACATTAGCAACGACTTTATCAATTCCAACAGACTTAGCTACATTCATTGCAGTTTTTTCATTATCTCCAGTGATCATATAGGTACTAATATTCATTTTATGAAGTTCATCAATGGTTTTTTTAGAATTATCTCTTATTTTATCTACAAGAGTTATTATTCCTTTAATATGATTGTTAAAAACTAAAAATATTGCAGTTTTCCCTTGGCTAATAAATTCATTATATTTCAAAAGAGCATTAGAGTAAGTAACAATATTTTCAGTATTTGGGATATTTTCATCCTCTAAAAGAGATAAATTTCCAGCTAAAACAATTTTTCCATTTATTTCGCCTTTCAAACCTTTTCCAGAGATATTTTCAAAATTATCAACTATTTCAAGATTTAAATCTAAGTTATTAGCTTCTTTTACTATGGGTTTAGCTATAGGATGAGTGGAATTATTTTCTAAACTTGCAATAACCTTAAGAATTTCCATTTTAGCATTTTCTATTAATTCTTCATTTTTAAGATGATCTTTATCCACATCTTCCATTTCCATATTTACAAGTTTTCCAGGAACTGCAGGATTTTCTACAACTATCCATTCCCCACCAGTATTTTCAATGACTTCATTTCTCTTTAAGATAGATTCCATCTCACTAACTATGAAGATATCTTCAATTTCAAATTTACCTTCAGTAATAGTTCCAGTTTTATCAAAAACAGCTACATCAATATTTCCAGCATTTTCTAATGTTTCACCATTTTTAATCAATACTCCATATTCAGCAGCTCTACCGATTCCAACAGTAACAGCTGTTGGACTAGCTAAACCTAATGCACAAGGACAAGCTACAACAAGTATAGAAATTAGGGTTGTAAGGCCAAATAATAAGGTAGAACCAATCAAAACAAACCAAACAATAAATGATAATATAGCTATAGTTAGAATTGTTGGAATAAAATATTTTACAACTTTATCAGCTATACTTTGAACTGGTGGTTTTGAATTTTGAGCTTTTTCAACAAGATTTATGATTTGAGATAAAACTGTTTCTTTTCCAATATTTTTTGCTATTACTTTTAAAATTCCATCTTGATTTATAGTACCTGCAAAAACATCTTCCCCTTTGGTTTTGTGTTTAGGTACAGGCTCGCCAGTAATCATAGCTTCATCAACATAGCTATTTCCACTAAATACAACTCCATCTACAGGAATTTTATCTCCAGGACGAACCAATAATAAATCATCAATAGCTATATCTTCAATGAGAATTTGTTTTTCCTCAAATTTTTCATGGTTGTTGTTTTCACTTTCACTTTCACTTTCAGTTTCAGTTTCACCCTTATTTTTAATTAAAAGAGTAGCTGTTTTAGGTTGAAGTCCAATTAATTCTTTAATAGAATTAGAAGTTTTTCTTTTAGCTGTGCTTTCTAAAAATCTTCCAAGCATTAGAAAAGAGGCTAACATAATAGCTGTTTCATAAAACATAAAACTTGAATCAAGAACAATGTTAAATGTTCCAAGTAAACTTGAAATGAAAGCAACTAAAATACCCATAGTATACATTAAATCCATATCTAAGTTTTTATTTATAAGTGAATTGAAACCTGCTTTTATAATTGGATAAGATACATAGATAAAAGGAAAAATAGCTATTATTAGAGAAACAATAGACATTGAAATGCCAATTTGGTGAAATATTATGTGAGGAGTAAACATTATCCCCATCAATATAGCTGAGAATATAAACCCAACAATGATTCTATTACGTTTATCTTTTAAATCCTTTTTATATAAGTTATCTTCTAAATCTACATCAATTTCACTAGCTAATCCCAAATAATCAAAATTTAAATTATTTATAGCTTTAGCTATATCATCAAGGGAAATTAGATTATCCTCATAAATAACAAGAGCTTTTCCTGAATTTAGATTAACTGATGTTTCAATAACTCCTTCTAATCCATTTAAAGTTTTTTCAATGTTTAAAACACAGTTAGCACAGTGAATTCCACCAATTTTTATGGTAATTTCTGAAGTATTTTTAGATTTAAGATTAATTTTAGCCATTTGTTAGTACCCATGTTAATTCTATCTATATATTATAATATTATATTAATTCTTATAAAATATTATTTTATAAAAAATATAAAAAATTACTTGATAATTATATAAAATATATTTATATTTATAAAATATATATCTTAAAATTATTATTTATATAAAAAATATTTTTTAATTTATAATTATTTATATAAAATATTAATTTCTAAATATAATAAAAATAATAAAATAATAAAAATAGTAAAATAAAAAAAATATTAACTTTAAATTTTATGGAACGAGTAAAACAGTGAAGAATAAAAAAATAGAGAATAGAGGTCTAATGAATAAAATTTATCATATTTTAAATAAGTTATTATCCAATAAAACCTCTGGTTCACTACCAAGTATATAATTATATAGTTTTTATAAGTATATATATTTTTCTATTTTTATTACTATAATAATAAATAGTAATTTAGTAATATTTTTATATTATGAATGACATAGTAATAAATTGCAGTATCACCAATTTGAAAAAAAATCATTGATTTTATCTTTTAGGGAAGGTTCACTGCCAAGTATAAATCAATGAGCCTTCTCAAAAATCAGAGGAGGTGATGCGAATGAAATTTAAAGCAATATTATTTATTCAATTCATTGTAAATAATTATTTCCTTGAAATTGCAGTAAGTATCTTAATCCTTCTTAGATTATACACATAATTTGGAATTTAAGAAAGTAAAAGTTGGTGTGCTGCACCATTTATTAAACTATTATTATATTAAGAATTAATAAAAATTGATAATTTGACTAGATTTAAAACCATCACTTAAAATTAATTAAAAATATTTTTAACAATTACTCCATCTTGAATAACCATTAAAACATTTTGAGAATCAGTTAAATGAGCAATATCTTTTAATGGATTCTTTTCAACCATAATCATATCTGCAGATTTTCCAACTTCAATTGAACCAATTTCATCATCAATTTCCAATGCTTTAGCTGCTTCAATTGTTCCAGATGCAATAGCTTCAATTGGTGTCATTCCAATATCACACAATAATTTTAACTCTCCAAGATTATTACCATGTGGTGTGACACCAGAATCAGTTCCCATAAGCATTTTAACTCCTGCTTTATATGCAGTTATCATATTGTCTTTATGTACCATATCTGCTTCTGTGGCATTAATTGCACTTTTCTCATCAAGAAGACCTTGTTCAGCTTGTTCAACAGCTCCACCCATTACAGAACATGTTGGAACTAAATACGTACCTTTTTCAACCATTAATTGAGCTGTTTTCTCATCAATATAAGTTCCATGTTCAATAAATTGAATTCCTGCTTCTATAGAATTTTTAATTCCCCCAAGACCATGTGCATGAGCAGATACTTTAGCACCTCCCCTCATATTCGCTTCATTTACAATAGCTTTTAATTCCTTTACATTAAATTGTGAAAATTCTGGAGCATCATTTGGACTAATAACTCCTCCTGTTGCCATTACTTTAATAAAATCAGCTTGAGATCTAAAAATTTCTCTTGTTTTAGTTATTACTCCTTCAACACCATCACAAACAGGACGTGGAAGTCCAGGATAATTAATTATTGTATCAATACCAGAAACAAGAGCAAAATCAAAATGGCCTCCAGTTATAGACATTGGCATGACACTTATCTTCATCTTAGGAGCAGGAAATATCTTTCGCTCAGCTGCCATTTTTACCCCAATATCAGCTAATCCACAATCCCGAACATAAGTGACTCCTGCATCAATGGTATCTTTCATATTCTTTACAGCTTGGTAAAAATAATTAGCTAATGGATTAGTTAAATCATCTTCCTTTATAAAACCATTTGCCATTAAATGAACATGCATATCAATAAATCCTGGAAGGATAAATTTACCTTCGCCATCAATGATTAATGTCCCATCATCGATATCTGTACAAGTTGCTTTAGCAATACTTACTATCTTTTTATTTTTAATATAGATAGATACATCTTCTAGAGGTTCACTATATGTTGGATCAATAATTGTTATATTTTTAATTAGAATAGAGTTCATTAAATCAACTCAAAAACTTATATTTGATTTTATAAATTAATTTGCTTTAATATATTTCTGTGTATATTTTTAATTTTTTTATATCTTTATTATATCTTTTAATATATAAATAATTAAATTATGAAAAAAATTATAATTAATATAATAAAAAACATTAATTGTAATAATAAAAAATAATAATTAAAATAATAAAAAAATAACTAAAAGTGAAAATATTGGTGTAGTACACCAACTTTCTTCAGTTAAATATTAATTAAATTAATAATTTAAGAGAAATTAAGATACTAATAACAATTTCAAGATAATATCTATTTAAAACAATACAAATAAATAACATAGATCTTGATTTCATAAGTATCACCTCCTCAAACTTAGTGAGAAGGTTCGTTGATTTGGGTAAAAACAAGACTTCTCCTTTCAAAAAATTTCAACGATTTTAAGTTAGTGATACTACAATTCTTATTATGTTTTTTCTACTATAAAAGTATTACTATTATACTATTTTATATTATAGTAATAAAAATAGAAAAATTTATATGCCATAAAAACAAACAAATATATGGGTAAAAACAAGACAGAGGTTTATGAATAATGAATCAATTTTTTAATGAAATTATTGTTCATTTGACCTCTATTCCTATTTTTTAACTATTTTTATTTTAGCCGGGATTTATTTTTATTTTCAAAGTCTAATCTAATAAATTCTTTATTGTTAGCTAAAATATAGTTTTTTTCTAAAATAATATTAAAATCAATCCCATTTAATCTATTTATTAACTCATTTTTCTCGATATTTGAAGGAGAAATATCTTTAAAGTCATCAGAATAAATAGAATCTGAAACAAAATCACTACTGTGGTTTCTTTGAATAGTACAAGATAAGTATTTTGGAGAATTTTTAGCAATTTGTTCTATAAAATTATCCAAACCAATATATTCAATTAATAAATTAGCTATTACCAATTCCACAAAGGGCAAATCAATAGATAAATCATTCAAATCGAATTTTTCTAAAAATAAACAGCTTAAATTTGAATATCTATTTTTAACTTCTTCTAAATATTTTTGATTGATATCAATTCCATAAATAGTTTCAAAATCATCACAAGAAATATGTTCAAGGCCATTTCCACCAGCTATCCCCCAAATAGCTAGAGAATTAACTTTATAATCAAGTTGAGATCTCATTATTTTATTTAAAAGTGGAAGCTGAGCAATAGTATCTAAACTCATATGTTTCTCATAAACATTTAAATCAATATTTTCCCACGGATTTGTCAAAAATAAGCACCAATTTCATTAATTAATAAAAATAAAGCAATTATAATAAAATTATTTCGCCTTTTTCACTATTTATCTTGACTTTAACCCCAGAGTTAAGACCATCAGTTGACTGTGGAGAATCAACCATAGGAATATCCGACATTATAGCTCCAGTAGCTATTATTGGTTCGGCATTTAAACATATGATAGCTAAAGGCGCAACATTATTTTTTTTCATTTGAAATATAACATAAGATCCAACTGTAGAACCTTTTCCACCTGGAATAAAAAGTATTTTATCATTTATAAACTTGCCTTTTAATTCATGATTAGGATCTATAATTTCTCCAGTGTTTGGATTGACTCCTCCTAAAAAGCTAAGTGGTTCGCTACTTGCAATTAATTCACCAGTAGCTTGTCCTTTAGAAATAGTTCTACATTTAATAACCATTTTATCCATTCCTTTATAAATAACTATTTTATGCATTTATTTATTAATAAATTATTATCCATTTCTTGTTTATATATTCTTTTATATTCTGATTAAAAATATTAAAATAAATTTCATTAAATAGCATATGACTTATACAACATCATTTTTCATAATTTCCCGAAGTACTGCAGTAGCATAAGAGCCTTTATTTATAGAAAATTCTGTTAAAACACCATCATCTGTAGCTATAGCATTTGTATCCCAAACTTTAAAACGCATACTTCTACGCAGACCATGACTTCCTAACCTTGGTGTTTTTGGACATTCAAAATCTTCTTTTCTTAAATTTTCATCAGCTAGAACTTTTTTTTCCATATCTCCAACATCACCACTAGCAAATGGGACTTTTGTACCGAAAAGAGGGGAAGTTGGATTAGCTTCAAAGTTATTAATCATATTTTTAAGTTCTTCAGGAGATTTATCATGGAGTAAGTGTTCTTCATTATCAATTACAATATCTCCTTCAATATATTTATCAATTCCCATAGCTACTCTATTAGTAACAACTTTATTAAATAAATAAGATTGATATGCATGAACAAACATTCTTTGAAGAGGTTTTGGTAATGAAAATAATGCTTTTTTATAAGACCCATCATCAAGAGATTCTTTAGCTTTTTTCTTTTTTTCTTTAAGGAGAACTTTTAACATCATACGTTCATATCGCATCCCAGTAGGCATGAGTTCAAAAGATTTTTCAATTTCCCCATCATCATAAGATTGTCTTGCTAATTTAACTATTTCACTTTCACCATCATAAGGTTGGCCAATATACAATCGTACAGCTTCTTCAAGGTCATTATCTACTAAAGCTTTTCCAACAAGATGAGTATTGGTTCTTGGTTTTCCAAATCTCTGCCAACCAAAGTAATTAGGAACCCCTGTTTTTTCAAGTTGTTTTAAAACATTTCGAGCAATTTCTGATGCTTCTTCATTTGAAAATCTAGAATCAATATCTTTAATTAGAATTTTAAATTTGTTTCCAGCTAATTGCCCCATTCTAAGCTTTTTTCTACCTCGAATAATTTTTAAAAAATTAGTATTATAAATTTTACCATTTAATGCTTTAACCTCTTCAAGTTGAGCCTCGCTATCCATGTTACTTATACATATCCATTGACGAGTAATTGCACGCTTATCTTTCATTCCAGCAAAACCCATTCTCTTCCTACTTATATGAAGATCTCTTGAAATATCTAAAAGAACATCTAATGTAGTTCGTCCAAGTTTTTCAATCCAAATCCATACATTTGGACCATCCCCACTTGGAATCAAACTTTCAATTGGAATCTCTTCTACATAAAAATCTTCATAACGATTTCGTATTGTTCCTCCAATTCCAGGATTTTTTGTAACAGAAGTTTCTGCATTAAGCATTATAATCTTACCATTAAATAATTTGAGTCATCTAATTAAATTAAATAATAAAAATAATTAAATTAATAAAATATAAAAAATGCCCTGACCGGGACTTGAACCCGGGGAATAGGATCCGCAATCCTACGTGTTATCCAACTACACTATCAGGGCAAAAAACTTAAGAAAAATTAATAGCTATAATTACTATATCAATTTAGTAATTATAAAATTAAATTAATAATTACTTTTAGACTTATATCATTTAAAAAAGTTTCTATAATAAACTTATAAAAATGAAATAAAAAAATTATAAAAAATTTAATAAAATATGAAAAACATTTAGAATATATAAATAAAAAAAAATAATAAAAAATTCAAAAAAATATGAAAAACATTTAGAATATATAAATAAAAAAAAATAATAAAAAATTCAAAAAAATATGAAAAACATTTAGAATATATAAATAAAAAAAAATAATAAAAAATTTAAAAAAAATAAAAAAACATTTAGAATATTAAATAAAAAAATAATAAAAATATCTAAAAAACAGAGAGAGTGAAACTATACTCGCCTAAATTGCGTGTAGATGTACTAACATTAGACGCATGAAGAATATCGCCTTTACTTACAATAGTTTCACCATTTAAAAGATTGTTTTCAATAAGTAAATAATTTTTATTAGGAAGGGTTTTATTTAAAAAGTTTCCAGCTATTATAGCTATATTTACCTTAGATTCGTGATTTAATTGATTATCATTATTTTTAAGAATTGTTACAATGGAGTCTAAAGTAGAGTAACTGTTTTCATCAATTTTCAATATCATTAACTCCATAGCATCATTAGCTGATTTAGAATCAGTGAATTCGACATATGGACTTGGAGCATGAAAGTTTAAAACTGCATTGAAAACTAATAAACCTATTAAAAGTATTGAAATAGCTAATATTCCATCTAAAAGTGATAAAAAACCTTTATTATCAATAATCTTATTATCCATTAACTTATTATACTTTATAAATATCATAATATAATTATAATCTAATCTCTATTTTTAATATATTCTACAACTCTGTCTTTCTTTTTTATTGAATTTAGCGCTGCATCTTGAACTTTTTCTTTCATAATTTCAAAGTCTTCTGGGGTTGTTTCGCCAACTAATTTTTTGATTTTAGTGTATGCTGCTTCTCTAAACAAAGGTTTTAAGATTTCTTCCTCACCACTTTCTTTTATCATCCGAGGAATACCTGTATCATCCACCTTACCAATTTCAGCTATTTTAACTCCAACAGATTGAACTGATTTTTTTACTTCCTCAGCAACATCTTCTGGAACTACTATCATTAAAGAATCTGTTGAAACTCCAAGAGGGTCTATATCTAGGGTTTCAAGCATGTTGAGAACCTTGGGACGTACCATTTTTCTAATATTTTCCTCATAAAACTCAAGACCTAAACCAGTAGTGGATGAAATCTCATGAGCGTCACCTCTAAGACCTCCATTGGTAACATCAGTCATTGCATGGACCTCTTTAACTAGGTCACTTTTTAGAAGAGCATTTGATGCTTTAATAAAACTAATATCCATTGTTTCCCAAACAACATCAAAGAAACCATTATAAATAGCTGTTGTAGTTATGGTTCCTCCTCCAGAACCTTCACTTAAAAGAATCACATCTCCAGCTTCAGCACGTTTTCTAGCTGTTGGTGGGTAAGGTGAAACACCAATAGATCCTACAGCACTTACCAAACGGTCTCCTAGTACCATATCTCCTCCAACACGAAGAGTACTTCCAGCTACAATTGGAACATCGATTAACTCTGATACTGCAGCTACTCCTGCTGTAAAGTCAAATAGCTTTCCAACATCCCCATCATCAGCTAAATGAATATCACTGATTATAGCTACTGGATCTGCACCCATGACACAAACATCTCGAAGAGATGCCCTGGTTACATGGAAACCTCCTAGGAAAGGATATTCGCTTAGTCTTGAGTGGATTCCATCAACAGCTGTTGTAATATACACTTCATTGTCTTGTGAATTTGAAACTGGTGATTTAACAACCCCTCCATCGTCTTGAGCTTCTGGATTTACAAGGGAAGAAGAATTTGTACTAGCTACTATTTCAGCTATTTTTCTATGAACAAAAAAGTCTCCTGCACCACGAGATCCAACACCCATTTCACCCATAGCTATGTCAGATTTGGTAATAGCTATGATATCTTTTAAAAACTCATCATTCAACTTTTCAACTTGAATTGTTGTTGTAACCTCATCTATAACACTTTGAGCCATTAGACTTGCATTATCATAGCTAATATCTTTATATTCCATTATCCTATTAGCTAATATATTTTTGAGAGATTTTTCTTCTTCATTACTTATTTTATTATTTTGGTTTGCGAGTTTATCTCGCACAAATCCTTCGATGTCCATGTTTTTACACCTTTTTCAATTAAGAAAGCCATAAATTTGAATAAATAGTTTAACTCTATTAAAATAATTGAGTAATGTTTATACTTATAGTTTGTGCTAATGAGTTTGAAATAAAAACTTCACCTTGAAAAATTGTTATAAACTTTAAAAATTGATTAATATGAGAAAAATAAATTATATTAATTAATATGCTTTTTACTTAAAAATAAGTTATTAGAAAAATATAAATACTATCATAAACAAATATGATACTACGAGTGGGACCGGGTAAAGTCCTAATAGACCACGTCACCTTTGGTGGCGACGCTATTAAGTTAGTAAAGTGTCTATTAGGTGCATCCACTCTTTTTAAACTTATTTTTTATATATTTTCACTTGAACTTTGTTTTCTATCTTTTGTAAAAAGATTTTATTATTGTTTTCAAAATATTGGAAAGTACTCCATGCTATTAAATCAACAGCTTGTATTCCTTTCCATCTTTCTGAAATAACAAAAGAAATATTTGAAGTTTTTCTATCTTTTTTAAAGATTTCTAATATTTCTAATTTAAATGATGATTCTTGGTTTTTTGGAACAAATTTATCTAATTTAAAGTCAATAGAATCGTCAATAGAAATTTTTGATAATAAATAGTTTACTAAATTTATATAAGTTTTATTAACACCATTTTTGGATAAATATTTTTTAAAATTATGATTTTCTTTTTTTACAACTAAAACATGAATTTTTATATCATAATTTAATATAAAATCTAATACTTTTAATCTCATTTTATCATCAAGCATAACTGCTTTTATTTCATTAAGACTTTTTAATTTCTTATTAAATATCTTTTTTTGTAATTTTTTAATAGAATTACCTAATTTTTTAGATTCATTATAAGATTTCAATTCTAAAATAGCTATAACAAAATATTTAGAACCAGCAATACCTAAATCCCCACTTTCATCTAAAAATAAATATTTTTTAATAATATCACCAGAATCTAAGAAAATTTCATCTAAAAAAAAATTTGATTTATTTAAAATAAAATTATTACATATAATATGAAACTTATTATTTAATACTTTTTCTTTTAATTTTAATACATAAATATCTTTCTAAATATCTTAAAAACTTTTAATAAAAAAAATTCTAAATAAATAAAAAATAAAAAATAAAAAATTATTAAAAAAAGTAATATAAATTATAAAAATAGTAATATAGAGTTAGATTTCAAGTGTAAAAATTATAAAAAATTTGAAAAAAAATGAAAATTTTATAATCATTATTGTAATTTTAAAATAATATATGTATGTTTTATAAAAAATATTGTAATTATTTAAAATAATATATGTATATTTTATAATTATTATTATAATTTTAAAATATTATAAATAATAAATATAGTATAATAATAGAATAATTAAATATATAATAAAATTAATTAAAATAATATCTAAAAAAAAAGTATAATACCGATATAATACTAAAACAATATCTAAAAAAAAGTATAATACCGATATAATACTAAAATAATAGATAATATAATTATAAAATACAATTAAAATAATAAAATAAGTTTATTTAAAAGAGGGATATTATGCATCCAAGACCAAGTCCAATAGCTGCTTCACTTTACACACTAAGAGATCTTAATGCTGATGTTGTTATAATGCATGGGCCTCATGGTTGTTGTTTTAGAACTGGTCGCCTTCTTGAAGGTGATGGAGTGAGGGTTTTAACAACAGCTATGGCTGAAAATGATTTTATATTTGGAGCTAGTGAAAAACTAGAAAAAACGCTAGCAAAAGCTGAGGAAATGTTTAAACCCAAACTTGTAGGAATAGTTGGAACCTGTGCTAGTATGATAATAGGTGAAGATTTAAAAGAAGCAATAGATAAAGTAGATACCGAAGCAATAGTCCTACCAGTTGAATCACATGGTGGTTTTGGAGAAGGAGATAATACAGAAGGAGCTATAGCTGTACTTGAAGTAGCTGCAAAGTACAATGTAATAGAAAAACAAGAAGCAGATAGACAGATAGAAATGTTAAAATTAGCTACAGAAATAGAAAAAACAAGAGGCATGGCAAAGGGAGAATATATTAAACCAAATTTTGGAGACAATAAAGAAGAAATAGCTAAAATAGTGATAAAGGCTATAAGAGATGGTAGGAAAGTTGCATTTATCCTTAATGCAAAAAAAGAAACTAGCTATCTTTTTGCTGATATTATGAATTTAAACTTTGATGAAATAAACAAAGAAAATAAACCAAGTATTATAGCTAATTTAGATGAAAATATAGGTCTTCCAAGAATAAAAGACCACGCAAAGAATATAAAAGAAGATTTAGCTAAAAACAATATAGCTATCAACAATATAACTGGTGGTTTAGATGAATATCCAATCACAGGAAAAGCTGCTGAGAATATAGTAAAAGAAAAGGATTTTGACCTTGTAGTAGTGGCTGGAGTTCCTCACGCTCTAAAAATAGAAGAATTTCCCAAAACTACAGAAACAATAGCTGTTACAGACGGCCCAAGGTTGGTTGAACCACTTAGACAACTTGGATACAATCATGTAGTAGCTGAATTAGATGCTCATTCAAAAACACTTGGAACAAATCATATAGTAGACTCCGACTTTGGTATGATGCTTCGGACTGTAGCTAATTGGTAAAAAACAATCAATATAAAATATAGATTAAAAATGTATATATAAAAATATATAGAATTAATATATAAATATATAGAAATATATATATATATATAAAAATATATAAGTATAAATATATATTGAAATATTAGTATAAAAATATATAGAAATATAGATATAAAATATATAGATATAAATATATATTGAAATATTAGTATAAAAATATATAGATATATAGATATAAAAAAATAATTAATAAAAATTTATAAACTATATAAATAAAAAATAAAAAACTTAAAATGAAAAGAGTTTTACTCTCTTCTATAATATAATACCGTATAAAATAACTTAAAATAATATAATACCGTATAAAATAACTTAAGATAATATAATACCGTATAAAATAACTTAAGATAATATAATACAATATAAAATAACTTAAGATAGAATAATAGAATATGAGATAATATAATTTAAATAAATTTTCACTTAAAATAATGATTTTTAACATTACAATATTGCCATATTTAAATGTAAATATGCTCAATTTACTTATAATGGAAAGTTTTATGAAAGTATGGATTTATGGAAAAATATTAAACTAAATCATATTTTAAGAAACCATTGATCTTTAGAAATAAATAATTAATCTTTAGAATCAATAATTAATTTTTAGGATTTCGATTTAAAAAAGATATATGAAGTATTTTTATAAAACAGCTATATTTTAACATTAAACACAGAACATGAGATATCGATATATTATAATCTTTTTTGAAACAAACTTATTATACTGATATCTGATATATCATAACATTTTAAATCATTATTCAAGTGCATTTTAAATATTGTTTAGCACGATATATAAAAGGATATTTAAAATGACCATTCATATGATAAAACGAACGTTTGAAATACATTTAATTATTTTTATAGCTATAAATAATGAAATTAAGATAAAAAAATAAAAAATTTATATTAGAATTTAATTTAAGAAATATATTTAATAAAAAAATGTTTAAAACTAATTTTATATTAATAATTTTATAAAAAAAATATAATAAAAATGAATTTATAAAAAATCTAATCAAGTGAAAAATAAAATAAAAAATCTAAAAAAAATAAAATTATAAAAAAAATAAAATTATAAAAATAATCTAAATTACAAAAGTATATTAAAAATCTTTTAACTCTCGATTTTTTGACATTTCTCAATGTATATAAATAAATTTATATAATATAATAAACAAACATAAAGATATTATTTTTAAAAATTATCAAAATTATGAATTATAAAAGATAGAATGGGGGCAATTTCACTTTAATGTCAGTTAGCTGATGTTAGATTAATAAAAAATAATTAAAAATATTTTATTTGATATATTAAACTAAGTACTAGTTAATGATTCCATTTTATTTAATTTTGGAAAAGTAATACAAATTATTATTAAAGTGCTAAAGGGGGAAGTAAAATTGAAAAACAAAAAGTTATTAAGTATTACTATAGTTTTTCTATTTCTTATGATGATGTTCACACCTGTATTTTCAACAAACATAGAAGGACAGCCATTAGAACATGATAATGAACTAATAGCTAAAAATGCTATTATTAACAGACATAGGATGGATTGGGGTATTGAATCCCAAGATGATGATATTAAAGAAGCCATTAAACATAGTAATGACACATCTGGACTAAGTCCAAATCAAAAAAATATAATTGATGAAGCCAAACAAACAAGTGTATGGAACAAAGATATAGGAAACTACTATAGTGAATGGAGACACATGGAACCTATTATTTATGAAGATAATAGAACCACATGGAATGAAAATGACGAAAGAGTGCGAAATGTTACTAATGGTACAGCAGTAAACACCCATAACACTAGTACTTACAGTGATGTTCAAATAAATGAAAGTCTTATAATTAGAACTATCAACACAACCATGTACTTCGAGCAAATCAATGATGTGAATGCTAGTGGATATTATTGGACATATACTGAAGGATGGTGGCTTGTTGAAACTAAGTATTTAGTTGAAGAATGGTACTTCTATGATGTAACTAATGATAGTATTTCATTTTATTATAGCCTTATGGATATGTCAACGGGTAATCCAAACTGGGAATGGTATAGTCTTAGTGGATGGGGAAGTCCAAGAACTTGGAATTATCAAGAAACTATTAACTGGGTTAGTGAATTGATTACTTATGAAGAAATCATTATTCCATTAGATACTAACACTACAATTCAAATAGCTGATGAAATCAAAGTTGATACTCTTACTGAAATTACGGGCATAGTAAGTGATGAATTGGGCAATATTGTTGGAAACATTCTAATCAATGTAAACATAAATGGTCAAAATTTCCCAACACAAGTTGATAAATTTGGAAAATGGTTAGTAGAATATTTACCTAAAAGCTCAGGTGATTTTAATATAAATGTAACCTGGGGAGGAAATAAATACTACACTGGATTTACCAATACTTTAAACTTCCATGTTTTAGATATCCCTACATCATTTGATGAAAATACAGAGGAATACAAAATTTCAAAAATATCCAAATATCAAAGTGAAAATAATACAAAGGTATCCTCTAATATAGATGTAAAATCTGCAGAAAAAAACATTCCTAAAACTACAGCTACCATGAAAAACACAGGAACTCCTATAGTAGTCATACTACTGATAATACTAACTAGTTTAGGAATAACTATCAATAGAAGATTATAACATCTCTATTTTGAAAATTTTAAAAAAAGTACTAATTTTTAAACCTTTAATTTTTAACTATAAAAAATATATAAAATTATATATAAATAAAAAAACCATCTAAAACAAGAAAAAACAAAAAAACCATCTAAAACAAGAAAAAACAAAAAAACCATCTAAAACAAGAAAAAACAAAAAAACCATCTAAAACAAGAAAAAACAAAAAAACCATCTAAAACAAGAAAAAAACAAAATAAAAAAAAACCATCTAAAACAAGAAAAAAACAAAATAAAAAAAAACCATCTAAAACAAGAAAAAAACAAAATAAAAAAAACCATCTAAAACAATAAAAAAACAAAATAAAAAAATATATAAAATAATTTAAAAAAAAGAATATTGAGCTGATTTAAAAAATAAAAAATCAACAAAAAAGTTTTGTTTAATTAATAATTTCTTCTATAAGTTAAAAAACCAATAATAGCTATTATTAAAAGTATAACAATTGGAACACCAGTTTTCTTTCCAGTAAAATTAGCTTTTGAAACATTTTCCCTCTCTGGGGGCCTATTATCTGTAGTGGTGATATGATTTTTCTGGGTTTCATTAGTATTCTTATCATTTACTGTTTTAGTGAATACTAACTCATCATCACTTTCATTTTCAAAGTCGTTTGAACCAGTATTTGGATTAGTGGTATTTGAATTTGGATTGTCAATATCCCCTTCTAGTTTAAAAGCATCAAAAAACAAGTCAATGTATTGTTCATCTAAACTTGCTTCTAAAAATTGCAAACCTTCTTTTGAAACTGTAAATTCGTAGATGAAAAGATTATTAAGATTAGTATTAAAATTTATACCATTAAATGTACCAGTGATTACAAAGTAAGGCATATTTTCAACACCCTCATTTGTCATGGTAGTATTTAATACTAATAATGCAAAGCTAATTTTATCTCCCACTAAAATATTATCTAAGTTACTAAGATTAGTGAAACTCAATATATAATGATTGTTGGTATTAAAACCAAGAACCTTATCACTAATATCATTAATACCCCACCAATTATAATCAAAATTACTGCCTGCATCGTTAGATACAGAGACATAATCTAAGCCAATTTTAGCTAAAATACGATTATAATTAACAGTTATATTAACAGAACTAGGACCATCTTCATTGAAAGTAATTGCACAATTAGTTCCAATAATAGTGTTACCTTTAATGAGAATATCATCTAAAAAAGCATTACCGTTTAAATCAAAATATAATCCGATATTATTACTATTAAATGTATTATTCAGCAAAGATAAACCACTAAATCTATACCAAGTAGTAACAACCATACCATAATCATTAGTATTGATAGTATTATCAATTAAGTTGATCTTATTGTTAACACCATATACAGCTAAACTAACACCAGTCTCTCCCTTAATAGTGTTATTATTTAGTGTTATGATGTTGTTATCACAATATGCAACCATATAAAGAGAATAATACCCTTCAATCTTGTTATTAGTGAAAGTTACATTGTTGGTACTGTAGGATATATCCATATAAATACCAATAAACCCTCCTTTGATTGTATTTCCAGAGAATACTATGGTATTTTTAGAATTAGAAAGGTACATACAAACAGTATATTCAGATATTGCTGTAATATTATTATCAGTACATATTATAGTAAGACTGCTCATAAAACCATCTAGGTAAAAACCTGAGAAATATCCAGTAATGTTATTGTTAGTAAAAGTTAAAGTACCATTACTACCCATTGCTGGGACTATCTGAACACCAAACTCTTTACTTCCAGTAAAATTATTACCAGTACAAGTTATATTGTTAGTATTACTCATGAAAAGACTCATTACAAGACCACGTAAATCTCCAATGATGTCATTGTTTGTAAAGGTTATATTGTTTTCACTTTCATCTAACCACATATAAACAGCATATATAGAATTAGTTCCTAGAATTTTGTTTTTAGATATATTTATAGTATTTTTACTAGTGTGTGCCTCAAAATAAAGACCTGCCCAATATGTTGTTGATCCGGTGATATTATTGTTAATTATGCTTATATTATTGATACTATTATGTACATACAAATAAACACCTTCCCTAGATGAACTTGTAATGTTATTGTTTTCAAATATCAAAGTGTTGTCACAAACATATGAATAGATATACACACCAATGGAATCGCTTAAGCCATTAGCTGTAATATTATTATTTTTAAAGGTCACACTAGCTGATGAACCAACAGAAGTATTTATATAAATAGCTCCGTAGTTTTTATTGCTAACAGATGAAGTTATATTGTTATCTTCTAATAATATATTGTTTAAATTAGAACCAGTACAATTAATACTAATATCAGTTGTGGTGATATTACATCCAACAACAGATAACCCCCCAGTATTTGATCTTATAGCTGATTGATATCCAATAATATTCAAATTAATAAACTTAACATTTTTTGAGGTGATATTAAAAAGGGTACCACCATTAGAACTAATTATATTAACCTTACCATTACCTTTTATAGTGACCTCTCTTGAAATATTCAAGTTTTTAATACTGTCAGTATAATTTCCAGAAGAAAGAATAATTTCATTGTCCCCTGTAGGATTATTAATAAGATCTTGAATATTGTTACCTACATTAGTAGTATTAGCAAAGTTTTCTGCTGCACTAACACTAGAAACACAAGCTACAAATAATATAAGAAACGCTACAAATATTAAAAATTTAATAATTGAATTGTTAAGTAAAAATCTGTTTTTTAAACTACAGTTAATTGAATTTCTAAATTTAAAAATGTTTTCATTCTTAAAATTTTTGTTATTTATATTATTCACATCCATTTTTGCCTTCAATTATTATAAAAAAATATTATAAAATTATAATAAAATAATATATAATAATTATAAAATGACCTTATTTTTTAATTATAAGAATTTTAATAATTTTAATAATATATAATAATTATAAAATGACCTTATTTTTTAATTATAAGAATTTTAATAATTTTAATAATATATAATAATTATAATTAAAATAATAATTTTAAATTATAATAATATAATAAAATTATAATAATTGAATATTTAATTTGTGTATTAAAAAATAATTTCCATAGAAACAAATTTAATGGCAATGAAATTTAAATCTCCATGTAAATTATTTACTAAACACAAATATTCATATATCGTACTATGCATATAAAAGAATTGATTTTCAATAGAACATTCATTTTACTAATGTTTTTAATTCCTATAGAAAAAGACGTAAACCAGCATATTCCTACAGTCCATTGAATTAAGAATTATAATTGATTCGAACAAACAATCAAATTCCATAAATTATTTTTTCAAAGATCAAAATCATCATATTACTAATTTTAAAAAAAATATTATCTAATTTATATAAAAACTTCTTAAAATAAAAAGGAATTATAAAAAAAATATCAAAAATTTATATAAAAATGTCAAAGAAGACAATGTAATAATCTTTTATAAATATTTAAATATAAAAAAAATCAAATTTTTATATAATTAATAAAAAATTTTTATAATAACTAAAAAATTTAATAAGGATTAATAAAACTTGCTAAAAAAAAGAGGAAGTAAAATGAATATTAAAAAAATAATAATATTGTTATTATTTTTAATAGCAATAATTGGAATAATAGCTCCAGCAACTGCAAAATTAGACTCTAACTTAGAGTTAGAATCAATGAAAACAGTTAAAGGAAAAACAAAACTATACATTACAGTTAATAGTAATATTGGATATAAAAAGAACAAGGAGATTTTTTACACTTCAAATAAATATAATTCCAACAGGAAAAAAGAACTTAACAGTATTAATAAAATAGGCATTAACATAAAAGGATATAAAACTGTAACACTGAAAAAACCTAAAAAAGGTTGGAAAAGCAGTAAATACAATCTCTTCTTTGACAAAACATTTACAATCAAAGGTAACCATCAAAAAATAGACAATGCACAATATTCAATTAAACTATACAATAATAAAAATAAAGTAATAAAAAATAAAAAATCAACTGTAAGCTCTGAATGGTATCAAACAGAAACAGAAATTTCAAAAAACCCCAAAAAATATTTTGACAAATTAGAATCTAAAAATAAAAAAAATGCCGTTCTTTACTACCCTAATCCTACAAGAATAACCAGTTCTAGAAATATTGCAACTGGAAAAATGATAGCTACCTCCTCAGGAAAAAGCTATTATTTTAACGTCAATAGTATCTTTAAAAAAGAAGATATTAATGAAACTTTTTACTATACTAGTATGTCCTATATGGTGAAAAAACCTGAAGCAACAAGAAATTATACAAATGGAGAATATACAATATATATTAGTTCATATAAAGGCAACACCACTGGAAAATGGTTTAAAAATATAGGTTTAGTTAGAAATTCAAGTAGACTCACTTATAGTTCAATAAAAAATCCATATTTTACCATTTCAAAAGAATGTAATTGGAAAGACCCAAGTATTTTAAATCTTGCAGCCACTATAAAAAAAAGTGTTAATAGATCTGATTATGCTAACGAAGATTTATATACCACAGAACTAGCTAATGCAGTACTTAGATATTTACAACGAAATATAACCTATGATTATACTTATTCCAAAGATCAAACAGCTACCACAACACTTCAAAGAAAATCAGGCACATGTTATGGGGGGACAATGTTAGCAGGAGCACTTCTTCGAGCTTTAGGAATCCCAACATACTTCCATTCTGAATGGGCTAATAATAGAGTAGATCCTGTAACTGGTTCTAATATTGTTGGTCACACATGGCCACTAGCATATATTTTATATAATGGTGTATATAACTGGGTTCCATCAGAAACAACAACTTACATAGGAAACAGATCAGATCTTTTTGAACAGCCAAAATATAAGTCTCCATTTTATTTTGGAGCCAACAGCTGGTGGAGTGACAAAGGAGGAATATATAAAACTTTAACTGGTTATGGCAATTATTACCAATAATAATAAAAATAAATAAAACAAATAAATTCAGTTACTCAAATTTTAGAGTAACTGAAATTTTATCAAATTCACATTAAAAAGCCACTAGCTATATTAATTTTATATCTAATTTCAAAAAATATATATTAATTTTATTATATAGTCTAGAGAATAAAGTTTTTAATTAATAATAATTTTTAAAATTTATATATGGACTGGTTTCTTAATTTAAATAATTATAATAAATAATTTTTTAGTAATAATATTATATACATTTTTATTTTATAAATTAAGAATAAAAAAGACATACCCTTTAAAATAAAATATTATATACATTTTTATTTTATAAATTAAGAATAAAAAAGACATACCTTTTAAAATAAATCAATATTTCAATAAAACATTAATTACAATATTTTCTCCCAAGATATATATAAAACTTCATTATAGTTTACTACTAATATATATGTCATATTAGAAAAAAGAATATTATTTTTTAAAACTTCTTATTGAAATACCATATAATAATAGGAAAATTAAGACAAGTATTGGTAAACCAGTATTCTTCATACTTGCACTTGCTTTTGGAATATTTTGAATAATATCATCACTTTCTTCTACTGAATCATATCTTGGTTCTGGATTATAATTTGATGTTCTATTAGTGTCATCGTTTACTGGATTTTTATATTGAACAGTATCATTATCTTCATCTATATTAGTAGCATTTTTATATAAGACACTAATATCATCATCTTCTGCAATAATATCATCATCTTCTGGAATAGTGACATTTCCAGTAAAGGCAAATATTTGATTATCTATAGTGAATGTGTAGATACCTTCACCATCTATAGCATTAACTAATGTGAGTGTTTTATTTAATTTGGCATTAAATACAATACTGTCACCTAAAGATGCAACACCCTCACCATTAAAATTTGGTAATTTATTAACATTGAAAGGAACATTACTATCAGTTAATAAAATAGTATAGCTAAAGTTTACAATTTTGCCATTTAAACTAGTTATAGGTACAACATCAACAATAACCCAATTATTTAAATTAACAAGATTATTTACATTAGGGATATTGCTACCATACCAATTATAATCATAATTTCCACCAGTATAGCTATTCCTATTTATAGCTATGGCATAACCACCACTTTCACTAATAAATCTATTATAATTAACAGTTAAATTTTCAATGTTGTTAATACCAGATATATATACTCCATAATCTTTAGTAAAAATATTGTTGTTATAAATATTATAGCCAGCAGAAACTGCATTAACAAAAATACCAGAGCTTGTGTTAATTGTATTATTGTATACATCTACATTAACATTTCCTAAACCTTGATATATTGCCCATGGAAATCCAATTAATGTATTATTATATACTTTAGCAGATGAAATACCTTCAAGACTTATAAGTCCTTGATTTTGACCAAAAGTTCCTTTAAATGTATTGTCTATAAATATATTACTATCAATTATGACATTATCTGCATTATTAGCAGTGGTAGTGCCTATTCTTAAAACAGATGTAGCATTATTTTTTTCAAAATAATTACCAGTTAGATTTTTGTTACCATTTTCTAGAGATATTATTGTTCTACCATCATTATTAACAAATACACAATCAATAATTTTCATATTGGCACTATTTACATATACATCACATATAGCTGCTCCATATTGATTATTTCCAGTAAGTTTATTTCCATCAAATAGACAATTTTTAATAATATTATCATATTGTGGACAGCTACGAACATGGATTCCTCCACCTTCACCTTGATTAGTGGTTGCTTTACCAGTACCATTGATAAATTTTGTATCATAGATATAATATCCACCATACCAGTTTACACCACCACCAATAGTAGCTACATTGTTAATGAATTCACAATCATTAATAAATAATTGATTAGAATAACGACTTGTATCACTATAGCTAGCAACTATACTTGATATTGCTCCACCATAAACATATATATTAGCTATTGGATTTGCAACATTGTTTATAAATGTACAGTTTATAAATGTAATATTAATATTTGTTCCAGTTACTAATATTGAGCCACCATTTTCATCATTTACTAAACCATTTTTAAATATTAGGTTTTCAAATTTAACACTAATATTGTTTCCATTAATTAGAAAGTGCCTATTCTGATTTTTAGCATCTATAGATACATTATCTTGACCTTTGATGGTTATACTCTTATCAATAGAGAGGTTTGTATCCTGTAACTTATCATAAGTACCATTATTAAGAATCAATGTTCCATTAATGTCAGTAAGATCAATTCCAGATTTAATAGTTTGACTTGGTGTAATACTTTCAGTAGGCCCTGCAGAAACAGCTGAAACAAACCCTAATATTATTACCATTGATATAGCTAGTAAAATATAATTTCTAAATTTCATGGCTGCCCCCTTTAGACTCAATTAAAAAAAAATGTAAAAATATATCTCAAAAATTTTTTTATATATTATATTTAAGTTCCTTTTAGAATATAAAGTTTTCTATTTTTCATTAACTTATATTGTAAATTTCATAATTGTTTTATTAGTAACTAATTATAATTTCTTTTTGGCAACAAAACTTGTGAATTTCTTAATTGTTTTATTAGTAACTAATTATAATTTCTTTTTGGCAAGAGAACTTGTGAATTTCTTAATAGCTCAAAAAAATCAATCTTCTAAAAATCAATATTTGTAAATGTTTTATTATTTTTTATTTTCTATCCTTTATTTGTAAATGTTTTACTATTTTTTATTTTCTATCCTTTATTTGTAAATATTTTACTATTTTTTATTTTCTATCCTTTATTTGTAAATATTTTACTATTTTTTATTTTCTATCCTTTTAATAGCTTTATCAATTTCTTCAAGTCTTTTATCATTATCAGACAGGTATAATTTATCTTGAACTTCCCTATATCTTTCATATTCTACTTTAGCTATTTCATCAGCATGTTTTTTACTAACTTTTCCTTTTCCTTCTAATATTTCAAATTGATTTAATTTTATATAATCATCTAAAAGTTCAGCCCAATCTTTCAACAAAATTGGTTTTTCTTTTGTTCTTTGAGTTTCAACCCTCATTTCAGCTGTGGTTAAAAATCCATCTACTAGTCTATCAGCAGTTTTTAACTCATTTTCATTGAGATAATTTTTAGAAACCACAATATCTGCAGGATGGATTTTACTATTTGGGGAACCTTTCCATGTTGTTAATCCCATATGTAACTTTTCACTATCAGCTCGTTCATTTATTATCTCAGCTGCTGTTTTACCACTTACAGCAAATATTACTTTGTTTTGCACTTTAGCAAAAAAATCTTTTGTAATTAATGGATTATTAGTATAATCATGACTTATAGCATAAAGGTCTGTGATTTTCTGATAAGCTCTCCTTTCGGATACTCTTATTTCTCTTATTCTTTCAAGTAACTCATCAAAGTAATCTTTAGTAAATCTTTGACCGTTTTTTAATAATTCATCATCTAAAACAAAACCTTTAACCATATATTCTTTTAAAACATTTGTAGCCCATATTCTAAATTGTGTTGCTTCTTTAGAGTTTACACGATACCCTACTGATATTATTACATCAAGATTGTAAAATTTAACATTTCTTTTTACTTGGCGATTTCCTTCATTTTGAACTATCCGGATTTTCCGGACAGTTGAATTTTCATTTAATTCATTAGTTTTGAAAATATTTTGTATATGTTCATTAATAGTTCTAACATTCACAGCAAAAGTACTAGCCATAGTTTTTTGTGTAACCCACATAGTCTCATTTTTCTGATCAATTATGACATTTAAAGTTACAGCACCTTTTGGTCCAAGATACAATAATGTTTCTGTTAAATCATTGCTATTAAACCCTTTATCTTTATGTTTCATAATTATCATCTAATTTTTAAGTATTTTATAGCTATAGAAATTAATGGATTTAAAAAACCCAATTTTTAATTAGTTTCACATCTTATTTTTATTAAAACATAAATATCAAACTTTAGTAAGAGTATTTGAAAAGTAATATTTTTATATAAATCAATGAAAGTTGTTGATATTAATATATAATTAAATATTATTATGGCTCTGTAGAAATCCTTTTAATTTCAATATAATTATAAAAATTTATATTATTAAAAATGCTTTATTTTGAAATTAAGAATCTATTTCGCAAATAATTTTACAAATTAAAAATTTTAAGTGTAAAAAAATAAGGTTTTCTACAAAGCCATTATTATATTATAATTAATTTTATATTTTAATTTTAATTAATAATTATATATTTTAATTATAATTTCTAGTTATAATTTTAATTTTAATATAATAAATATATATTTTAATTCTAATTTTAGTTATAATAATTATAATTCTAATTATTATTAAAAAAACTAAAGTTAAATAAATAAAAATCAAACAAGGGATAACTAAATTAAGTCCTAAAAATCAAAATATATTAAAAAAAAGAAAATAATTAAAGGGATTCATATTCAGAATCTTTTTTCTTAGTATCTCATCAGTAGCTATATAGAATATTTTATCCCTCATTTAGTAACAGAATCTTCTAGGTGAAATAAGATTCAATGAATTTTTGTATTCTTTTGTTTTGCTTATTCTTGATATAGCTTTTTCTTCATAGTACTTTTTAAGGATTTTATTTCTTCTTTTTATTTCCATTTCATTAAATTTTTTTTATTATCAGTTTAACTCAATGAAAGGAATATATTAAATTTGCTCATGAGTGCTTATAGCTAGTCTCTTTTTCTTCTTTTATTTCCTGTTCCACTAGCTGAGTTTTCTAAATGAGAACTTAAGTAAGATTTGTCTTGAGATACACCTTGTCTTATATATTGTTCGAGTAATTGTGTTTGATTTATTTCTTTATTTTCAGCTATTATAACTAATTGTTTTTTTAAATTTTTATCAAGATTGTATGATACTTTTACTTTTTCACTAATAATAAACACCTTCTTTGAGTTCTATCTTATTTTTTTATATATTTGTTTTCTATATATCTATATATATTTATATCTATATATTGATATATTATATTTATATGTCCATATTCTTTTTATATTTATATAGCTATAAATATATAAATATTTCTATATAAAAAAGTTGAAAAAAATTAATTTTTTTATTTATAATTATAATTTAATTATAAAAAAATTAATAAAACTAGAATATATAAAGTTAATTTTAAACATGTAGTAATTGGTCAATTTCATATAAAATTTGGATCGTTTCCATACTATAAAGTTAATTTTAAACTAATTATTTAATATTTCAATGTCTCGGAATTTATCTTGGTTTCCATACTATAAAGTTAATTTTAAACCTTATTTGTTGGTCTTCTTCCTTATCTGCTTCATCTATGTTTCCATACTATAAAGTTAATTTTAAACTGTATTTGTATATAGTTATATTGTAGCTACTAGTATAGTTTCCATACTATAAAGTTAATTTTAAACTTACTATTAATTTTCTGATTAATAATATACAAAGTATGTTTCCATACTATAAAGTTAATTTTAAACTATGATGAAATCATATCAAGCTAATGCTACTGTCAATGGTTTCCATACTATAAAGTTAATTTTAAACCACTGCTGTTGGCTAGTGCTTCCTGTTGAAGTTATCCGTTTCCATACTATAAAGTTAATTTTAAACTCATGTTTTCCAGCTGTTACAGTCCCAACAGACACCAGTTTCCATACTATAAAGTTAATTTTAAACGAGTAGGGAAATTTAATGTAGCTGTTCCTTGAATGTTGTTTCCATACTATAAAGTTAATTTTAAACATGTTAATTCAACACGAAGCAAGGCAGAAGTAGGACGTTTCCATACTATAAAGTTAATTTTAAACTATAACAGTTTAAAAACAGTTTTATTATAGCTATTTTGTTTCCATACTATAAAGTTAATTTTAAACATAGCTATTTTATAGCTATTTTTTATATATATTTATAGTTTCCATACTATAAAGTTAATTTTAAACCTAATGGAGAGTTAAGGTTTTCAGGAACTTTAACGGTGTTTCCATACTATAAAGTTAATTTTAAACTTGTTGACTGGTCATGAACCTTTAAATGCACAAATAACGTTTCCATACTATAAAGTTAATTTTAAACTATGAAAACAAGATTAAATAAATTTAGAACTGCTAAGTTTCCATACTATAAAGTTAATTTTAAACATTCATCAAATATAGTTCTGGCATTACAATCAATAGTGTTTCCATACTATAAAGTTAATTTTAAACCGGAAAATTAACTCAAATAAGTTGTTTTGGAAGAGATTGTTTCCATACTATAAAGTTAATTTTAAACTACAAAAAGCACTAAGCGTATAAGTTTCACCATCTTCGTTTCCATACTATAAAGTTAATTTTAAACTATTTTCATGATCTATTTCATCACGAAATTGTTCTTCGTTTCCATACTATAAAGTTAATTTTAAACCTGAATTAATAGTTGATAATTTAGTACCTTTAAAGGTGTTTCCATACTATAAAGTTAATTTTAAACTAGTGTTGTTAATACTAATATTTCTTATTTCATTTACGTTTCCATACTATAAAGTTAATTTTAAACAATATTATAATGTTGGTGATGAAGTATTAATAAAGATGTTTCCATACTATAAAGTTAATTTTAAACTTTATAGTACTATTATTCTATTATTAACGTTCTATTTGTTTCCATACTATAAAGTTAATTTTAAACTTGTTAGCACTTGTATATAAACTTACTGCTAAAAAAAACGTTTCCATACTATAAAGTTAATTTTAAACTAAATATAATATCAAAAAACCAACCTATAGCATCACCGTTTCCATACTATAAAGTTAATTTTAAACGTGCTTGTAGTAGTAATATAATCATCAGCTTCTACTTTGTTTCCATACTATAAAGTTAATTTTAAACTTGTTACCATTTTAAATGAATTTACATTCTTGTTTTGTTTCCATACTATAAAGTTAATTTTAAACATTATATTATGTTATCATAGTATATAAATGTAACTATTGTTTCCATACTATAAAGTTAATTTTAAACAACAGGAATATCCATTGTAGCAGGCAAAGGTTTATAAAGTTTCCATACTATAAAGTTAATTTTAAACTACTTCCTTGCATAACTGTTGCTGGCTGAGATACAGTGTTTCCATACTATAAAGTTAATTTTAAACGTGTTACATATCCCATTTGGATTATTGGAATGTTCTTGTTTCCATACTATAAAGTTAATTTTAAACTTATTAGGTGTTCTTTGATGTATTCTTCAACTTCTTCGTTTCCATACTATAAAGTTAATTTTAAACTATAAAAATAGTTATCGTAATAGTGGTTCTGGTAGTGGTTTCCATACTATAAAGTTAATTTTAAACCTAACTATAACGAAGTAGGAAACTCATATCCTACTTTGTTTCCATACTATAAAGTTAATTTTAAACCTGTTCATCATATACAGTTTTCAGTGAAACCAGTTAATGTTTCCATACTATAAAGTTAATTTTAAACTGACTTTATAATTATTTTTCTTCATTTGAGACACTTGTTTCCATACTATAAAGTTAATTTTAAACCAATAAGTATATATACAAATAGTAACAAATAGTAGTAGTTTCCATACTATAAAGTTAATTTTAAACTAAGAGAGTCTTTAAAATTAAAAAATACTCTTATTATTAGTTTCCATACTATAAAGTTAATTTTAAACCTTGTCAAGGTTGATTTTAGTAAGAAACTTCATTATATGTTTCCATACTATAAAGTTAATTTTAAACCAAGATAATAAATATAATAATTGCCATTGTCTTTTGGTTTCCATACTATAAAGTTAATTTTAAACAATATGTGTCTTCTACAGTACAATAAGCACTAAGAGTAGTTTCCATACTATAAAGTTAATTTTAAACGATAATTGGGTTTGAGAGGTTAGAAGATGATTAAATGTTTCCATACTATAAAGTTAATTTTAAACATGATAAAGAGCTTGATTTTAGAGGTTTTGATTTTGTGTTTCCATACTATAAAGTTAATTTTAAACTCAATAGTTAAAACTCTTCCATTGTCAAAATTAACAGGGTTTCCATACTATAAAGTTAATTTTAAACTTTTATTATTCATTACAAATATAAATGTAATTTATACGTTTCCATACTATAAAGTTAATTTTAAACAATTTTTAAAACAATAACAGTTAATAGCTATTATTTATGTTTCCATACTATAAAGTTAATTTTAAACTATTTTCCATTAATTGTGTGTATTTTTCTATTTGCATGTTTCCATACTATAAAGTTAATTTTAAACAATTGAATAAGGAAATGGGAAAACTCGAAGGCATGTTGTTTCCATACTATAAAGTTAATTTTAAACTAAAAATAATGAATAATACAGCACTAATAACAAGTTGTTTCCATACTATAAAGTTAATTTTAAACATTATGAAATGAACGGTAATGTTAATGCATTAATAAAGTTTCCATACTATAAAGTTAATTTTAAACCTATTTGTACGTTTTTTCCAACGTTTTTATTTATTTGTTTCCATACTATAAAGTTAATTTTAAACAAGTAATTATAATATTAATACATCCATTATCCACAGTAGTTTCCATACTATAAAGTTAATTTTAAACATCTTGAAAAACAAGACATATTATATATTATATTTTGTTTCCATACTATAAAGTTAATTTTAAACATTGAGTTGTATCATAACCTTGAATTCCACTTACATTGTTTCCATACTATAAAGTTAATTTTAAACTACACATGAAAAAGTTTCTCCTGAAAGATTGAAAAAATGTTTCCATACTATAAAGTTAATTTTAAACAGGCATTGGATTTGTAATTCCAATCTCAAAGAATTCATGTTTCCATACTATAAAGTTAATTTTAAACTGGGGTGGAGCTAATAACAAAGTTGAAAGATTAAACCTGTTTCCATACTATAAAGTTAATTTTAAACTTAGTGCTGTTTTTGTACTTTTTGGTAGATAGCAGTAGTTTCCATACTATAAAGTTAATTTTAAACAATGAGATGAAAAATTATGTTAAAAAGTGAAAAAACAAGTTTCCATACTATAAAGTTAATTTTAAACAGACTATTATTAAATCTCAAGAAGAATCTTATTGGGAGTTTCCATACTATAAAGTTAATTTTAAACATTCTGCACATGATGAAGAAACTGTTGAGAAGGAGTAGTTTCCATACTATAAAGTTAATTTTAAACTATTTAATACTATTATAGTAGTACAAATATTTCTTATGTTTCCATACTATAAAGTTAATTTTAAACTATTAAAAAGTGGTTTAAATGGTAAATAAAACTGAAAAGTTTCCATACTATAAAGTTAATTTTAAACGTTACAAATATCTATTCTTTTTAATGAATCATGTTCTGGTTTCCATACTATAAAGTTAATTTTAAACCCACTTAGCTGGTTGCATCCTATAATCTAAAAGACATCGTTTCCATACTATAAAGTTAATTTTAAACGCCAGTTTTATCATCTTTTTGAATTATTTTACTTATGTTTCCATACTATAAAGTTAATTTTAAACTTTTCCATTATTGCCCTCAACTCTTGAAGTTATTCTAGTTTCCATACTATAAAGTTAATTTTAAACATAGTGTTCATTTCCATATTACAACATATTCCTATGTGTTTCCATACTATAAAGTTAATTTTAAACTATTGAAATTTGAAAATACAAATATCGATTATGTATGTTTCCATACTATAAAGTTAATTTTAAACAATAACTAATATAAAGTATTTAATAAGCTTAATATCGTTTCCATACTATAAAGTTAATTTTAAACAAATTATTATTGTTATCTAATGTATTTATTAAACCATAGTTTCCATACTATAAAGTTAATTTTAAACTTGAACCTCCAGTTGTGTCTCTTTCATAAAATAATATGTTTCCATACTATAAAGTTAATTTTAAACATTATATTATATTTATTTTTCTTTCACGATTTTTTCGTTTCCATACTATAAAGTTAATTTTAAACTAATAAATTCTAATAATTTATTATATTGCTTTTCTGGTTTCCATACTATAAAGTTAATTTTAAACAAGTCTATTTATAGCAGATTTGTCTTTAATACCAATGTTTCCATACTATAAAGTTAATTTTAAACCGAGCAAAAAAATCCCCTATTTTGACAATAAATATCGGAAAATTGCTCTATGAGATTATATTAAAAGTCACCCTATAATAATGTTTTCATTATATAAAGGTGGATAGATATTTATAAAATTATTTAAAAAAGAAAAATTAGCAATTAAAAATTTTTCCTAAAAATTCATAAAAACTTGCGAAAGTATTATTAGAAGGTAAAAACTCATTAACTAACTAATTTTCAATATATTAATTTGAATACATTTTTGTGTGTGTTTTAGAAATTTGGCTCTAAAATATTAAAAAATAATGATAATTTATGAATCAGAAGATTTAAATGATTTTTTAAACTATTAATCAATTAAAACATTATGTTTTGATGGGTTTTGATAATAATTAACCTCCCAATTATATTGAATAATTTTCATATAATTAAGTCCATACTATTTTTTTCTAAACCTAAAATTTCTTTTTTGAAGAATTTTTTTGGAAACTGGTAAATTATAACAGAATCTACATCATTATCAATAATTTCATTCAAATTAATTTTAACTTTTTTTAGTTGTGATTTTGATAATTCCCCTTCAAAAACAGAATTTTGAATCCAAAACAATACGGTTTTTAAGTATTTGTTTACTTTATTCACTCTTTCAACATTAACATCATATACAACAACTACATACATCACCACCACATCCGAAAGCTTTCATATTTTTTATCCCCTAAAACATGTTTTATTAATTTATAACATTCAAGTCTAATGAGGTATTTATAAGAAACTTTTTTATTTAAAGTTTTATGTTTGATTGTTGTTTCTAATTTTTTCTGATATTCACTAAGGAAAATCCTCCTACCTTTTTCATTGAGTAACACCCCCACATCTTTTTGAAAATGTTTTTCATTTATCATATTATTATTCACTAGCTTAAAAATTATTCTACTTACTATAATTGGTTTGAAAATATCCGCCATATCTAATGCTAGTGAAAATCTTCTCTCAGAAGGCTCATGCAGAAAACTTACAGATGGGTGTAAATATGTGTGATAAATCTCAGAAAGGCAAGTCCCATATAAAATAGAGTTTCCAAATGATATTAACGAATTCAATTCTGTTGTAGGAGGCCTTATCTCTCTTTTATCAAACTCAAAGTTTTTCAAAATTGTGTTAAAACTTTGATAATAATTATTCCATATTCTGCCTTCACTACTCATAATTTGAGAAACATCCCCTTTGATTTTCTCATTTTTAATATTGTCTAAAAAAATGTTCAAGTCTTTTCCTTTTTTTAAATAATATTTCAATATCGTTTCTGTATTATGTTTAATAGCTTTTACTATTTCACCAGCTATAAAATTCCTTTTTTCAGAATTTAAGTAATGTTCTGATTGTTTAACAACAACTAATCCTGAATTGAGATTAATTTTAGGATATAGTGATCCTTCATAATATCCATATTTATTAAAAAAATTTATTGGAATCCCTTCTTTCATTAAAATTGTTGAAGCTCCAGATGTCAGCGAAACTTTACTATGGCAATTAATTTCACTTATAGAATGAATTGGTAAAGCTTTTTTATCACTATCCATTGGCTCAAAATAGATAGTGTTTCCTTTTCTAGATAACTTTCCATGGGAAGTTATATATAATGGCTTTTTCATTTTATACCTCGATAAAAAACAATTAATAATTTATTAAACCATACATAATTCATAAAAAGAACATCGTTTGCAGTAAGGTTTTTTAATAGGTTTAGGTGGTTTTTTTAATAAAATAATTTTTTTTATTTCTTCAATTATATTATCCATTTCATTTTCAATTTTTTCATCCAATTCAATTTTTTCTCTTTTTCTCTCCTCTGGATAAACCAAATATCCTTTTGCATCTATTCCACTTTTTTTCATATTATATAAATAATAAATAAGTTGATATTTTGCAGGTTCAGATAATCTACTAGATTTTTTTATTTCAAAAATTGATATTCCATCTTTCTTTTTTACAAAATCAAAGGCCATGTTATCGAAGTTAACTTCTTTATTCTCTCTTTTATAACTTTTTTCATGAATTAATTTTCCAATAGAAATATCTTCATTATCATAATTCATATTGATTCTGTGGGCAAAAAACCAAAGTTCTCTTTCACATGATTTGAAATATTGGACCATGACACCAGTAATAAGTATTTTATCATCTCCTGTGATTTATTTTTATAAAATAAATGTTTCTTCATCATTTTCATTTATAAATCCTGTTTCCATATTATATTTATCCAAATAGTTTTTATCAATATACCCTAACCATTCATTGAAAAGTAACGCTCTTCCAAAATTTTTAGTATTAACAGAGATAACATAGCTATAGAATTTACTTTTGATCTTTAAAAACATATTTTTTCTTTTAAAAAGATTTTTTTCTTTTTTTATTTCACAAAATTCTTCCCAAATTTTATTTGATTCATAATTTATATTTATGAAAACATCAATTCTAGGAATAGTTTTATTATCTAATAATTGAAAATTTTGATAAATTTTTCCATATTCTAATTTATTTAAAATCTCTAATAACTTTTTAGAATCATCTTGAGTATCATATTTTAATAATTCTTCATAATATTTCTTTGAAAATTGATTAAAATCTTTTTCATCTATAGATTTTATATTTGAAATAGTATTCTTAGTTGATTGTAATAAAATATTTTTGTATACAAAACTTCCAAAAGAGATATTTTTTTCATTAACTAAATTGATTATATTGACTTCACCTAATTCCTTTGAATAGTCCCTATTACATCTTCCAGCAGTTTGGATGATGGAATCTAACGGAGCCATATCACGATATATGATATCTACACTAATATCTACACCTGCCTCAATTAATTGAGTTGTCACTATGATTTTTCTATTTTTAGATTCTTTAATATGATTAATTTTATTTAATCTGTGTTTTGGAATGATATTTGTAGATAAATAGATTAAATCTGTATCTTTACCTGATTTTTCAATAGTTAAAATACCATTCGTATCTACTTCAAAAAATTCATCAGAAAAATATTCTTTTATATGATTATATAATTCTTTAGATGAATTTATAGTATTCAAAACAAACATCATGTCTTTATCTGAATTTTCACAAATAACTTCAATAGATTTTTCTTTAAAATCTTCAAAATTTCTATTTTTAAAATCAAAATTAAATTTAACTCTATTGAAAGAGTTAAAGTATTCATTTTTATTTTCAATTAAAGGAATTATTTCTTCATTCTCTTTAAAAATCAGTGGTTGTGTAGCAGTCATTAAAATAATCCAAACATTAAATTTTTCTGAAATTTCAGTTAAGATTTTATTAACTATCGACCAAAATTTATAAGGAATAGACTGTACTTCATCTAAAATGATAATAGAATTTGTAATATTGTGAAATTTCCTTAAAGATTTATTTTTATTTGAAATTAATGTATAAAATAATTGGATAAATGTTGTAATAATTATCTCTGAATACCATCCTTCAGTTAGAAGTTGAGAGCTATTTTCATCATATTTTTCTAATTCATCTGAAGATTCATAATTCATGTCTGACATGTAGTTGTGCTTTAATAAAAAATCAGAACCTTTTAAATTAAATTCATCTAAAATTTCCCGAATTATAGATTCATTTTGGTCTATAATACTTAAAAAAGGCAAAGAATAAATTATTCTTGGGGCAAATCCTTGCTCATTTTTAATCCTATTTCTCAGTTTTAAAGAAGCTGAAAAAGCTGTTAAAGTTTTACCTGCCCCTGTAGGAAGTTCTAAAGAAAAAATTTTATTATTTTTTATATCTAAAGAATTAATCATATCAATTACTTCTAAATATGATTTTTCTCTTAATTTATTTATTCCTTTATAATTCTGGAATTTTTCTCCCTTATATTTATCTACAATATCATCAGAAATATTTTTTCTTAAAACTCCTGAAGTATTTGAAGCATCAAGTTTGTCAGCATCTAATAATGCAGAATAAAGTATATTTAAAATCAAATAATTAGAAACATCATTTGATTGTGTTAATTTTCGTAAATCTTTTCTAATATCTTTTTTTAAATCATGCCACCTATTTAAAAAATCATTAACATTTATATTAAATGATTTATAAAATTCAAAGAAAATTTGATTGTTTTGTTGTTTTAAATCATTTATTTGAACATCTAACTCATCAAAATTTAATTTTAAATTATCAATTTCATCTGTATGAGCATCATTTCCTCTTACACTTTTTAAATTTCCGTGATGTCTTATTACAAGTAAATATCCTAAAGAAGGAATATTTTCATAATTATTAATTCCAATATCATTTTCATTAAAAAAATTTTTAAGATTATAGTAAGCAAATACAGCAGATAAAAAACTATGATATGCTTTTTTAGTTTTTATTTCATTAAATAATAAATTTTGAAAAAAAGATGTTGCTTTCGCAAAATCATGAGATATGCCAATGATGAATGATATTTTAGCAAAATCGAAATTATTTTTAAAATTCAAATCTTCAAAAAACAATTTAGATAAGTTAGCAACATTTAATAAATGGTCTTCTAATGGTTTATTTGGATGAGAAAAAAGATTAGAAGAAGATGACATTATCTTCACCTATTTTAAAATAATCATTACTAGATATTTTTATAGGTTTTCCATTTTCTTCATAGTAATGTTCTAGATAAGAAGTAACAACTCTTTTTTGGTTCATAAATCCTGGAGACTTAATTATACCATACTTTTTTCCAGATTCTATAACAATTTCACTACTTTGAGGCACGATACTATCAATTAAAACTTCTGACTCGATAACACCATCTTCAACTTCTAAAAAATCATCTCCAACCATTTGAAAATTAGCTAAACATTCACTAATACCTAAACAAGGCGTATAGACTGATTTATGATTAGATATTAAATCAAATAGCTGATTCATTACTTTTTTATTTTGAAGATATAAATATATCCTATATTTAACATCTTTTAAAAATTCTGCTTGGATTTGAGTTCTTTTTCCTTGATTTTTAATGTCTGAAAGTAAAAATCCTTCTTTTGTATTAATATAATTTAAATTCACTCTGAATTTTTTTATCGGATTTAAAATTTGAATACTAACTTTACTATTATCTTTTCTAAACAAATCATAATAGCTATCTCTTTCTAATCCCAAAATTGCGGAAACCAATCCAGCAATTGTAGTTCTACTTGGAAATGGGTATGAAATTGTAGATGTAGCTGTGAAACCTTTTCTAAAATAAGCATGATTTGCCCAAATATCGAAAACTAAAGCTTTTTCCAAGCTAACACCACCTTACAACTTTAACTCATTAACTTCAATTCCAAAATCTTTAATTTTTTGAATACACTTTTTAATGTCACCATCTTTAAATTGGACATTTGAATCAAATTTTAGATTAATCTTGGCTATTTTATCTTTATTCAGTTCAAATAACTTTAAAAGGTTGCTTAAATCTATTTTATAATCATTTATGCTTCTTATTAGCTTATCACTATCCAAATTGTGTTCTAATTTAACTTGTTTGTCTAAATCTCCAATAAAATAATGAACCTCATTGTATTCAATTTGAATTAGTACTCTTGGTATTTGACCAAACTTAGAACGAGAAATAAGATTTTTAGTACCATTCCAAATTCCATCAATTAATAAATTCACATCATCTTCATCCATTTTAGTAGATTGAGCAGCATTCTCATTAACCACACCATAAAAACCAATTAAAGAATATGGGAGAATGTATTCTTCTCTGAATGTTGCCTGAGATTTACCTTCACCAGAAGCAAAAGCACCAGTCCCTTTAATATGTTGAATTTCAACCTTATTTAATGACCTTCCCATTCTAAATTGAACAGGTCCCGTTAAAGTGATAGAACCTGATTCTGATTTTTTCCCTATTTTCACATCCAAAGGGATTGTGGCACCAAAAAGCCTTACATCTACACATTCATCTAAAATTTTTTCTTTCATCGAATCCTTAGCTTCTTGTAAACTTTTAGGTTCTCCTTCAAGATAGTCTTTAGCTCTTAATTTAGCATCTTGAATATGACCTTGATCATTTTTAACTTCTTTTACAAAAAGACTTTGACCTTTATATTCTTCCAAATAATCCCTTATAGTTCTTTTTAATCGAACATCAGTAACAATATTTATTTCAGTTTCTTCATCTAATCTGGGTTTGTTATCATCTAATGGATCACCATTAGGGTTAGCATCGGCTATATCATATAAAAACAAAATTTCTGACCTATTTTTAACAGTTCCACTCATTTAAATCACCACATAAATCTTTAAATTTTTGTAATATTAATAATTTTCTTTTTTTGAGTTTTCATCATTTTTTGGTTTTTGATAAAGTTTATTTAAAGTATACCCTAAAACAAAATAAAAACTTGTTTCATCACGGCTTAAATTCCAATTTTTATCAGTCTCTAATAAATTAAGAGAAATGTCTTCTGATAAATCAAGATAATAGTGTGCAATTTTATATTCATTTAATTTATTTAGCACCATAGGATATAATTTCTTAATTTTCTTTTCATCTAAAGATAACCCCCATAATTTATTGGTAAAAGGGGTTGAATTCAATTCTATTAGCTGAATTGTAATTAATTTTCGTGTGAGAACACCTAAAAGAAAACTTGCTTTTTTAGCAGGATTATTTAATTCTTCTAAATATTCTTTCATTAATTCTTCATTGTTTTTTTCAAAACTCTTATTAACCTCTTCATTTGCCATTTTTTCACCATAATCTAATAATAAATCAAGTCCTCTTAAAAATCTAAATAACATTAAAAATTCTAATGTGAAAATTTTTACAAAATATTCATTATCTTTACGAAAATTCATTCTTATCTTTTTCATTACAAAAGAAAGTATAAAATCAAAATTAACTTTTTTAGCACTAAAAATAGAACTAACTACATCAATGAAAAATTTATAGTTATTATTATCCTTGTACACAAAAAAATCTTTTAAAAATCCAAAAATCCAATTCTGTTTATTGACATTATAATATTCCTTAGATGAATTTATAAAATCCAATAAATCTCCAACATCATCTTTATCTTTTTTATTAAAAATTATTTTAACAATGTCTTCTTTGAATAGAGCATTTTTATTAATTTCTATCTGTCTTTCACATAATTTACCAATCCAAGATGGAACAACATCCTCAACATAACCTATAATGTTAAATGCACTATTACTTTTTTCATAAAATAGAAATTTAAACTCGATAATATTATCTAAATCTTCAACTTTTTCTGAAATTTCATCTTCTTCAGAAACAATTGTATTATAATAGCTTTTTTCATATTCTTGAGATAAATACATGTCAAATAATTCATCTACTACATTATTTTTTTCAAATAAAAAATTAGGGATAACAAAATATTTTAGCCCAAATTCTGAAAATGATAAATATTTTTCAATGAACTTGTTTCCAGATTCTAAATCCAATGCACAGTCTAAGCAAATTGGAATTAATTTCCATTGATTATCATAACTTAATCCTGGCAAATTTCCCCGTTTATCTACAGTAGAAAATGTGAACCCTATGGCATTTGGAACAAGCCCCATTACTTCCTTATCTTTTCCACATAAGTAACATTGGCCATATCCTTTTTTTGTAGGATTAGTTTTCTTTGTAGAATACTTTTCTGTTGCTTTTTCTATAATTTGGTTCTTAAAAAAATCATAATTCTCTAAATAATTCACTTTATCATTTTCTTTTATAGAAATACTAAGTAAAGGAGAAATTTTCTTTGATTCAAGATTACCAAATACATTTTTGATATCTTCTTTAATTAAATCTTCATTATAACTAATTTCATTAAAAAGTTCTTTAACAAGTGGATTATTCTTTTTATTATTATCAAACCACTTAAAAAACTTCGAATTAAATGTTTTATCAACTTCTGTAATTTTTGTGGAAGGAGTTAAGTCAGTTCCTCTTGGAGAACCTTTTTTATAAAGATATAAATGTGTATCATCTGTACTAAACTTTTTTTCATTTGTAGAAATATACTTAAAATTATCACCATTTTTCTCAAATTCTACAATAATTGTAGATTCGACTTTACTTAAATCATCTAGCAAAAGATCAATTTTTTGAAAGTTTTCTTTTTCTGTGTATATTTTTCCAAGGTCGTATAATGCATTCAACAATTTTTTCACCTACCCTGAAGACTGAAAATAATATTAATATTTAAATCTGAATATTATTTACCATTCCAAATCCTAATGAATTTTTTTCTCCTAATCCGCAATCTAAAAGAAATTTATAAAATTTACTATTTTCTTTTATATTATTTTTCTCCAAATATTTCCATATTGATCCAATTACAACAAATTTATTGTTATTTTTACTTAATAATACTGAAACTTCTCGAAAAAGTTCAAATGAATCGAATAAACTATTTTCTAATTCAAAATCCTCCCCATAAAAAGCATTGTATTTTTTTATAGAATTATCTTTTAATCTATTGAAAAAGAAATCAAAATCATGTTCTTTTTCAAAAGAAAAATAGAGATTAGATTGATTATCTTTATATAAAACAATAGGGGTGCTTGAAATAAATTTATTATTTAGTGAAGAATCAAAAATTTTTAAATTCTTAATAATCATCTTATATTTACCTAAATAAAATTCATCCCTAGATTTTAAGCTATGATAAATAGTTTTAATAAATTTAGAATTTGGAGAACTTACTATGAGCTTTTTTGTATTGTCTTTATCAAAGTCTTTTATAGGAAAAATATTTGAAAAATTAAAAAATTTGAATCCTTTAGTATCATGATAAGATGAAAAACGAGTATTTTTCAACATATTATAAATAAATCCTTGAACTGTATATTTATCAACTTTTGAATACTCAAAATTAGATAAAGATTGAAATGTTATCATGATTCTCATTTATTGTTCTCCAATATTTGCTAATAAAAATTAACAAAAATTATGAATATTAAGTTTTTCCTTTATTCCCCAGTTATTCTCACGAAAAAGTTTTAAAACACCACAATTATCCTTAAATTGCTAAAAAATACTTTTTTATTATATATATTCAATATAGTTATATGTATTCTTGATAATTTGTTGAAGATATAATGTGTGGGAGTTATAGTAAAATATGTAAACAATATTATTTAAGTTTTTATGATATTCATACTAAAACTAATAATTTTATATTATTAAACATGCATTTCAATAGAAATATTCGTGAAAATAGATACTTTAAAAAAAATTAAATATATAGTAATGATTATTTCTACAAAACACATAAAAAAACCTACATAAAAAAACAAACCTATATAAACACTCCCAAAAATGAATAATTAAATTATATATAAATAAAAAAACAAAATCCATATAAATCATGAAAACCATAATAAAAACAAATATAATAAAAAAAGGTTATCAAAATGGGAATGGGAAGTTTCATAATAGGAGTAATAGTCGGAATTATAATAACATTTGCATTTATCTTAGCATACATTATAAATACGTTTGGAGTGGATTTCCTTCCAATTTTACTAAATTTATTGGACGGCAATGTCAGCTATGGAGATATAATGAGTTTAGGCCATTACTTTGGATATATCTAATTAAAAAATAATAATATACTCTCTAAATTTATAACAATTCTTTAAATTATCAATTTCATCATTACTTAATAAAGAATTCTTAGCTTATTTTCAATCTAAAAGTATGATGAAAAAATTTATTTTATATTAAATGTATTCTTTTTAATTCTCAAAATTTATATATAGAATTTCATTTTAAAAAATTTCTTAATATTGATTATTTTTTATTTTTTTAAAAGCTTTTTAGAAGAACTCATCACATAGAAGATATTTTTCTATTTTTCTAATTTGAATAAAAAGTTTTATCATTTTATTATTGTTTTTACTACTATTTCTTATAAAAGTAATTTTTTAATATTAATAAAATAATTTAAAAATGAAAACAATTCCATAAATAAATATTTTCAATCCTAATTTTACTTGAATAAAATATTTCAAAATTAGAACAAAATTTCAATATGAGTAAAATATTTCAAACTAAGAGCAAAATTACCTTTAAATAAACTAAAAGCTTAAATAATCCCTTTTATATAGAAAATAAACACGATAAATAATTTTAAAAATCAAATTAAAAAATTTATCATAAAAATATCAATAAATTTATTAAATAAAAGGGACATAATATGAATAAACAAAATAAAAGCAAAAAGAAACAGCTAGTACCATTAAATGATCATGTTTTTAAACGAATGTTTGGTGATGTTGGCTGTGAAGAACAACTAACAACATTATTAAACGGATTAACAAAAAGAACTTACGAATCAGCTATAAAAACAATTGAAATAATTGAAAAAGAAATACCTAGAGAACAATATGATGATAAAGAAATCAGATTAGATGTAGTGGGAATAACAGATAAAGGAGAACGATTTAATATTGAAGCCCAACTTAGAAATGTAGATATGGATTCAAGGGGCTTGTATTATGTGTCAAGACAATTAGTTCAGTCAGTAAAAAAAGGTCAAGACTACAATAAAATGAATAAAGTCATAATGATAACAATATTTGGATCCACAAACAAAAAAATGGATAAACAAGAAGAATACTACATCTATGAAAAATCAAATGAATACACAGAAAAATACGAATTCATAATGCCAAAATTTGATAGTTTAAAAAACAAAGACCTAAACAACCCACAACACAGATGTTTAATGTTTTTAAGTGATAAAACTGATGCAAAAATGAGAGAAAAGGTGATAAAAATGGAACCAGGACTTGAAAAAGCCCAAAAAATAATGGACTACATAAACAGCAGTCCACAAGAAATAGAACTATACGAAAATAGAGAACTAACAAGAATGGATATAAAAAACGCAAAAGAAAGAGACACCCAAGAAGGAATAGAAATAGGCCTAGAAAAAGGAAAAAAAATAGGTTTAGAAAAAGGAAAAAAAATAGGCCTAGAAAAAGGAAAAAAAATAGGTTTAGAAAAAGGAAAAAAAATAGGCCTAGAAAAAGGAAAAAAAATAGGTTTAGAAAAAGGAAAAGAAGAAATAGCTATTAAATTAAAAAATAAAGGATTTTCAATTGAAGATATAGCTGAAATCACTGAACAAAACCCAAAATTAATTGAAAAATTATAAAAAATAGCTATTTATTATTTTATAAAAAATTATAAAAATTAATCATTTAAAATGTCTCTTCAATATCTTAGAACTCCCTTCAAATTCAGCTTCTAAACCTGCTTTATAGATTCTATCTAAACCACTTCTTAAATCATCCCTATCATAAGCATACTTAGCAACGTCTGCAATGATTTCATCAGCTATTGCACCATTATATAAACCTAATTTACATCTTTCACTAATTATACTTTGAATTTGGCCTAGATCATACTTTGGAAAGTTAATGTCAATAGCATTAAAAGCTGTTTGAACAGCTCCATCAAGAAAAAGAAAAGTGTCTACATTAGTAACAGAGAACACAGCTATTTTTGCCCTTTTATCTGTTTCAGATACTCTTAGTAAATTATATAAAACATCATTTAAATCACGATTATTTTTAACCGATACAATATCATCAAGGGCAACTAATAATATAATGTTTTTTAGAGATATCTTTTTTATGATTTTATTCCAGATATCAAAAGTAGATAATCCTGAAACATTAAATCCTTTATTATATAATTTTTCAAGAATTCTTAAATATATTTGATAAGAGGATTTACTTGTATTACAATTAATATGAACAGCTTTAACTTTTGGATATTTCCTTTCAACTTCTTTAAAAATATATTTAATGGTTAATGTTTTTCCAGTTCCATAAGTTCCATTTAATACCATGTGATATGGTCTTTTATTTTGACTTAAACGATCTTGAATGTTGTAAGCTATTCTTTCAATCTGGCTATCTCTATGTTTAATTTTTTTAGGCATATATTCTATGGTAAAATAATCTTTTTCAATAAATATGGTTTGTGTTTCTTCTATGCTGTCCAATATTGTTTTTTGTATCATGTGAAATATTTATAAAAAAACTATAAAAATTAATTTATCCAAGTGAATGAAAAGTAATATAATAACAATTTATAAAAAAATTATTATAAAAAAATTAAAAATTATAATTAAATTTATAAAAAATATTATAAAAAAATATAAAAAAAATAAAAAATTATAATTAAATTTATAAAAAATATTATAAAAAAATATAAAAAAATGCAACTAAAAATTATAAAAAAAAGTATAAAAAATATAATTCAATTATTTTCTTATTTCACAACAATTCTACTAAAACACGTTTATTTTTTCATAAGACAATAATTTTCTTATTTCACAACAATTCTACTAAAACACGTTTATTTTTTCATATAATAATAATTTTACTCTTATATATCAATATAATTTATATATAACTCTTTACTAATAAATTCAATAAACCTATCCCAAGTTGAACTTTGAGAAAAATATATATTTTATAAAAATGATAATAAGATGTGATTACAATCAAAATCAATGACAAGAAATAAACATAAATCTATTAAATAACTTCTTATTTTCCAAAATATTTGGAGAAAAAGGGTGTGAAAGGGAAATACTATACTTAATAAATGTTATTACTGGTAAAAACTTCAAAAGCTTGACTTTCATTTCTAATGAACTGAAAGGTGAATATAAAAACAACAAAAAATCCATTACAGACGTTTTAGTAACAACAAACGATGGAACATTAGTAAATGTAGAATCTCAAATAGCAAAACAAAAAAACTTTCACAAAAGAAGCCACTTCTACAATTCCAGAATCTGTTCAATACTCCTAAGAGTAGGGCAAAGCTATGAAGAACTCCCAATGACAATAATAATCAATATTTTAAATTTCACACTCCACAAAGAAATAGAAGACTACCACACAAAATTCACACTAACAGAAAACAAAGAAAAAAACTACTCAATCCCAGATTTAATGGAAACACATTACATAGAACTAACAAAATTAAGAAAATTAGTAAGAGAAGACAATATAGATTTAAATGATCCAAAAACAAGACTTATACTATTTCTTGATGAAAAAACACCGAAGAAGTTAATTAAAAAGGTGATAAAAATGGATGAATTTGGAAAAAATATATATGAAAAATCAGCCCATATCCTACAAGACCAAGAAGAATACTTAGCATACATAAGAGCTGAACAAACAGAACTAGATACAAAAGCCATGATAGACTGTGGAAAAGAAGAAGGAGAAGAAAAAGGAATAAAAAAAGGAATAGAAAAAGGAATAAAAAAAGGAATAAAAAAAGGAATAGAAAAAGGAAAAATTGAAGTAGCTATAAAACTTAAAGAATTAAATTTACCAATAGAACAAATAGCTGAAGCTACAGGCATAACACCAGCAAAAATAAAAAAACTATAAAAAATAAGGAGGAGTTATTAGATTTTATAAAAAAACAATACAAAAAGTTATTTATAAATTTAATGATTTTGAAAAATAATATTAATATTCCATTCTAACCCTAAAATAAACTCCATCGACAATATTTGGATGATTTTTTTCAAACTGCCTTCTTTCTTGCTTTAACTGTTTTTCTTCATGATAAGTTAAGTAAATATTGTTTTTAGTTGAATTTTTTTATAATATCTTCAAGAGTCATTAATAAGATTCTTTTTATTATTATATTTAATTTAATATTTAAAATGACTTATACACTCATACTAACTTTTAATATACTAGAAACATTTATATATTTTTAACAATAATCTATTAATACAGGTAAAACCTATGAGTCTTGTCACTTTAAAGTGGCAAATACAGTACTCTTAGGTGCTGGTTTTAATTTTTTTTTGTAATATTTTCGTACAGGTAGAAGATAAATTTAAAAAGATAATTTTTAATGTTTTAATTTCTTTTTGTAATATTTTCATAAAAGGGTAATTTAGCTTCTACAGATTTTATATCTAATTTCAATAAATCAAGATATTGTGAGCCAGTTTTTTCAAATTTTTTAAAAAAAATGACCAAACCAACATATCTGGAAACTGAATCCCATTCCATACATGAAAATAACTATGATAAATTTTTACAAATCTTTTTTTAGATAATTTACTTTTGAAGTATTCATCAAAATTTCTATTTCTTGGATTAAAATATCTATGAAAAATTTATAAAAAATAGAAAAAGTTAATAAAAAAATAGAAAAAGTTAATAAAAAAATAGTAAAAGTTAATAAAAAAATAGAAAAATTTATTAATATAATTATTAAATAATTAGTAATTAGTATTACGAATATTAAAAATATGTGAAAAATAAAAAAATGAGAATATTGTGTTATAATAAGTTTAAACCCTATAGACACATGTCCAATTTAATGGGTCGCTCCCCAATAGGTGACTCTGGTCTATGGAACTTACCATAAACTTATTATAATAATATGTATCTTTTACTATATAAAATTTTTAATTCAGCTACACATTCCATTATGATTAACTAAAATATAGGAGAATCTATCCCTAATTCATCACAATATTTTTTAATCTCTCTATCAATAGCTTTAACTTCATTGTCAATTTCTTTTAATTCTTCAAGAGATTCTTTCACATCAACAGCTACTTCTTCCTCAAATGGATCCACATATCTAGGAATGTTCAAATTAAAATCATTTTCTCTAATTTCATCTAAAGTAGCTATATGGGAAAACTTTTCAAGCTCTTCTCTATTACTATATGTTTTAATTATTTTATCAATATCTGAATCTCTTAAAACATTCTTAGTTTTTGCTTTTTGGAAATTTTTTGAAGCATCAATAAATAAAACATCATTAGGATTTTCGCGATTTTTTTTAAATACCAATATAGCTGTTGGTATTGAAGTTCCATAGAAAATATTAGCTGGAAGAGAAATAACTGCATCTAAATAGTTTTTATCATTAATTAAATACTTTCGAATTACTCCCTCAGCTGCAGCTCTAAATAAAACCCCAAGAGGTAAAACAACAGCCATAATCCCATCATCAGCTAATTGATAAATCATGTGTTGAACAAAAGCAAAGTCTGCTTTTGACTTTGGAGCTAATTTACCATAATCACTAAATCTTGAATCTTCTAAAAAATCCTTACTAGAACTCCAGTGACTTGAAAAAGGAGGATTCGATAGAACCGCTTCGAATTTCATATCAATGTGTTGAGGAGTTTCTAGGGAATCTCCTTGTCTAATATCAAAATCATGATAATTCACATTGTGAATAATCATATTCATAGAAGCTAGGTTATATGTACTCTGATTTAATTCTTGTCCATAAAAATTTTTAACTTCAATTTCTTTAGCCACAGCTAATAAAAGTGAAGCAGAACCACAACATGGATCATATACATTTCTTAATTCAGTTTTATCTATTGAAACTATCTTAGCTAATAGCTTAGAAACTTGTTTAGGTGTGTAAAACTCTCCTGCTTTGCCTGCAGAAGATGCAAATTGTGAAATTAAATATTCATATGCATCTGCTAGTTCACTATCTGAACCATCTAAGTTAAAGTCAATTTCATCAATAGCTAATAGTATTTTAGCTGTCAGTTTATTTTTATCCTCTTGCTTTTTACCTAATTTAGAAGAGTTCAAATCTATATCTTCAAATAATCCCTGATAATCATAAGCCAAGCCATGACTTTCACTTAAATCCATAATAGAATTAAGTGCTTTTTTAAGATTTTTTAAAATAAACTCTCCATTTCTTGCTTTTTCAACAATTTTTGAAAAGAAAAATTTCGGTTTTAAAAAATAGCCTAAGTTTTCAATAGCTTCTTTTTTTAAATTATCCGCTATGACTTTTTCTTTAAAATTATCAGCTATTTTCTCGTTTTTATGGACTATGACTTTTTCTTTAAAATTATCAGCTATTTTCTCGTTTTTATGGACTATAACTTTTTCTTTAAAATTATCAGCTATAGGTTCTTTTTTATGGATTTTATCAAATTTTAAATTTTTTTTAATAAATTTCTGATTTAAGTGAATCTCCATCTTCTCAGATAAATATTTGTAAAATACAAATCCAAGAATATAATTTTTAAACTCACTTAGTTCTATATTTCCTCTAAGTTTATTTAGTGACCATAATTTTTCTTCTAATATATCTTTATAATCACTCATATAATCACACCATTTTTATATATTGATACTCTTTCAAATACATTGATATTCTAAAATATATTTATAAATTCAAAATGTAATTATTAAATTTAAAATATAATTATAAACTTAAAATACATTAATAATATTAAAAAAATCTATAAAATTATAATAATAAATTAAAATATAATTATAAACTTAAAATACATTAATAATATTAAAAAAGTATCAAAAATATCTATAAAATTATAATAATAAATTAAACATAATAATAAATTAAAATATAATTATTAATTATAAAATATAATTATAAACTTAAAATACATTAATAATATTAAAAAAATATTAAAAATATCTATAAAATTATAATAATAAATTAAACATAATAATAAATTAAAAATATTAAAAATATCTATAAAATTATAATTATAAATTAAATATAATAATAAAAATATAATAATTATCTTAAAATAACAGTTTTTTAATCATAATTTTGATAAAATATCATTTTTTAAAGTTTCTTCAATTTCTCTTTTTCTATCTAATAGTTCACTTCTATAATCTAAGAGATTAAATAATTGTGAATACTTAATTTGTTTATATCTATTTACATTTTTGATTTGAATATCTCTTAAATGATTAATTTTAATAACAGGAATATTACTTCCTTCAACTAATCGTTTTATTTGTTTTCTAACATTATTCCCATTTAGAATATAGTATAGGAAAACTGAAATAAAATCATTTTTAGTTCTTATAATAGCAAAATTTGAAGGTATTAAAACATCCTCTCTTTGAAAATCAATAATAGCTGCATCATAAGGAGGGGTTAATTTCATTATGATATCCTTACATCTAGCTAAGTATCTCTTTTCAATAATCTCATCAAGAAATAACGGTTCAAATTTACTATCATCAAGATAATTATAACTGAGAGCTTTTTGAGGAATATAGTAATATTTTTTATCAATATTAGTATCTACTGATTTAGCAGATTTAAGCCTACTTAGGACTAAACCTGATGAAATATCAGCTATATCTTTAAGTTTTATCCAAGGCAGAATTTTTTCTTTATCCATAATTACTCCGAAAATCATGCTGTATTTTTAATATATAGTTTATTAGCTAATTTTTACAACTGTTATTTATATATAAAGTGTTGCAAATTTAAAGTAATGCACTATATAGTTAATTACCAAATATTTGCAACCGTTAATTTATATAAAGTGTTGCAAACTTTAAGTAATATACTATAATTATAATTAAAAAATTTTTTATATATATTATATAATAAAATAATAAATAATTAAAAATTTTTATAACTTTTAAACTAAAAATATATAAACAATTAAAAAAACCTATAATAACTTTTAAACTAAAAATATATAAACAATTAAAAAAACCTATAATAACTTTTAAACTAAAAATATAAGTAATTAAAGATATTAAGCTCATAAAATCTATAAAAATATTTTTTATAATATATATTCTAATAAATCATATACTATTAATATCTTAATTGTCATAAATTATTTATGGCAAAGATATGTATAAATGTTTCTGTTATAAATGAATTATGACAAGAAAATTAAAAGGTGAAATCATGCCATATATAAAAAACATTGGTGAAAAATTTAAAGCAATTTTGAAACTAGATACATTCCCTTTAGCTATTTATGAATCAAAAAACTTAGCTGAAAATGCAGTAGCTATGTGTTCAGTTGATAGATGTATTGCTAAGGCAATTTTTTTAAATTCAACAGATGCGGATGCAAGTCCATTGTATACAAACAAAAAATCACTTAAAGGATGTTGTCCAGGATCTATGACTTATCTTGGATTTGCAAAACCAGCTAAATTTATAAAATATTTTGTTTCAACTGGAAAAGAAAGTTTTAGAGGTGGAGCTGCAGAATATCTTAAAGCAAGTCCTGAAGATGTTGAAAAATTTCTAGAATCTATTGGAAAAGTAACTTCCTCTGAAAATAATCTAATAATTCAAAAATGTGAAGATATTGAAAGTGAAATAGATTTAGATAAAGAAAATAATATTAAAATCAAAGCTATCCTTATTTTTGGAAATAGTGAACAAATAAGAAATTTAAGTAACCTAATCTATTTTAACAATGAAAATACATTTTCTAGAATTAGCATGCCATTTGGTCCAGCATGTGCAAGTTTTATTACTTATCCAACAGGAATGGGTGAAAAAACACCAAAAGACACTTCTTTTATAGGACCAGTTGATCCAACTGGAAATATGTGGTTTCCTCAAGACTATTTATCAATGGGAATACCAATAGAAATCGCATTAGAATTATATAAAAATATTGATGATTCATTCCTATCAAAAAGACCTGAAGTTGCTTTTCCACAAAAATAAAAATAAAAATAAAAGTACTTACTAAAAAAAGAATTATGGGTACTAAAAAAAGAATGATTGTAGCTGATTCATACTTATTAAACTTAAGTCATGTTTTATCAGAGTTAATTCATGTTTATCGAAACTAATTAATATTAATCAAACTAATCAATGTTAATCAAACTAATCAATATTAATCAAACAAATTAATGTTTATGGGAGAAGATTAAATGTTTTATGAAATATGTATCTATGAAGTTAAAGTTAATAAAGAAGAAGAATTTGAAGAACTAATAAAAGAAGTTGGAGATTTTTACAGGACTTGTCCTGGTGTTAAGGATGTTAAATATATTAAAAGAACCCATCGGCAAAAAGATTTTGAAGCTGTGAAAAATGGGGAACCCCCAGTAAGATTAACTCGAAAAGTTGGGAAAATCACTTATGTTTTGTATTGGGAGTTAGAAAACGAAGAAGCACATGGTAAAATCTGTAAAATTGGATTTGAAAAGAATTTTGTCAATAAATTTCATAGATGCTTAACAACTATGCCGAAAATAATATTAGGTGAAGAAATTAGATAACTAATTGGTTTTTGATGTGTGGAAATGAAATTGGAGAAGTTATTGATAATAAAATGGATTAAAATCTATAAAAATTTATGGTTTGGTTTATTTGCTTTAGGATTCTTATTTTTCTTTGTCCAAGAAATACCATATATAATCATGCCTTTTATTAATTTAGTTAACAATCCTTTAATGGAAATGATCGATACATATCAAGTTTTAAATATCATTGAAAAGGTATTAGGTGTTAGTACAGTTATATCTATGATATTTCTAGTTAACTCTAGTGCAAAAGGATTTTCTATTGATTCTGTAAAAGAAAAAGTATTTTTATTTTTAAGTATTTTATTGCTTTTAGGATATTATATATCTTGGATATTTTATTTCAGTGGACACCATGAATTATCTTTTGTATTAATCACACTTGTAAGTTTTGTACCACTTTATTATGCATCTATAGGACTATGGAGAAACAACTATATTTTAGTATTCATTGCAATATTATTTTTATTTGCCCATATAGCTAATGTATGGACGAGCTATTGAAATTGTTTTGAAATTAATTAATTTAAGATTATCTAGCTATGAATTTCACATCTTTATACTTATTTAAAACAATACTCTTTTTCCATTCATCTTTTGTTTCAGGGAAGTCTTCTCTGAAATGAGCACCACGACTTTCTTTTCTAATTAAAGCTGATTTAACAGCTAAAATAGCTATTTCAATCATGTTAGTAACTTCTAATGCTTCTTGAATTCCTTTATTATAATGAGTATCCTCATCAACACTCAAATTATTGAGTTTTTCTTTTAAAGTATTTAAACCATTTAAAGCATCAGTTAAACCTTTTTCATTACGGATTATGGCTACTTTATCCCACATTATATCTTTTAATTCATTTTTAATAGAAGAAGGAGTGACAGTTCCTTTTTTAACGAAATTTTCAATTCTCTTTTCTTCATTTTCTATTTCTTCTTCATTGAGTTCAAAATCAGATTTTTCTACAGCAATTGAAGCAGAAACTCCGGCTCTTTTTCCAAATACTTGAGTATCAGCTAATGCATTTCCACCAAGCCTATTAGCTCCATGAACTCCACCAGTTACTTCACCAGCTGCAAAAAGATTAAAAATACTTGAAGCACAATTTTCATCGATTCTAACTCCACCCATATAGTGATGAGCAGTTGGTGCAATTTCCATAGCTTCATTTCGTATATCTATACCTATATCAAGGAATTGGAAAAGCATTGTTTCAAGTTTTTCTTCTATAATATCATTGTCAAGGTGAGTTACATCTAAATAAACCCCCCCATTTTCATTTCCCCTACCTTCTCGAATTTCATTGTATATAGCTCTTGAAACAACATCACGAGTAGCTAATTCCATTCTATCATCATAATTACCCATAAAACGTTCATTGTTTTTGTTTAAAAGAATTCCTCCTTCACCACGAACAGCTTCTGTAACAAGAATCCCTTTTCTTGACCTGGGATAAAGCATTCCTGTTGGGTGGAATTGAATCTCTTCCATATCGATTAAATCAGCACCAATATTATAAGCAAGAGCAAAACCATCCCCATTTTTTTGGAAAGTATTGGAAGTTACAGGATATAGCTGACCTGCCCCACCACTACATAAGATAACAGATTTAGCTTGGAAAAATATTGTTTTTGAGTCATTTAAAGATAGTCCTACAGCCCCTATGACTTTTTTTCCAGCTTTATCAAGGATAAGAGAACTTATCATTACCTCATCAACAGTTCGAATCTTTCTTTTGATAATCTCTTCTTTAAGAGCCATTATCATTTCATGGCCAGTTCTATCACCTTGGAAACAAGTTCTTCTAAATGTTTGACCACCAAAAGGTCTTTGATTTAATTCTCCAGAAATTTGTCTATCAAAAAGAGCTCCATATTCTTCAAGGTCTATTAATCTATCAGGAGATTCATCGACCAATATTTCAGCAAGTTTAGGATCATTAAGGTAGCTTCCTCCCTTAATAGTATCATATAGGTGTGTTTCTTTTGTATCTTCCTTATCCACAAAAGCAAAAGCAGCATTATATCCTCCTTCAGCCATTCCAGTACATCCGGATCTAAATGAAAGTCCTTTTGATACAATTAAAGGATCTAATCCATTTTTTGAAACTTCAATAGCTGCACGGCAACCTGCACCACCTGAACCAATGATTAACACATCAGATTTTATAAGCTTGCTTTTCATAGTATAATATTAAACTTGATTTTATAAATATTTTTATATTATTATAAATAATCCTTTATTTCTATAATAATAACCTTTAAAATATATTATAAATATTTATAAAATAATATAAATAATCCTTTATTTCTATAATAATAACCTTTAAAATTTTGTAAATAATCTTTTAAATTATAGATAATCTTTTATATTCTTATAGATTTATCTTTTAATAATTAAAATAAATTAAAATAATAAAATAATAAATTCATATAAAAAATAGAAAATTAATTAAAAAATAGAAAATTAAATAAGGTATAAAAAATAATTTATAAATGAATAAATTGTTAAGTAATATATATATAGATATAAAATAATCTAATGAAAAAATATCTAAAACTTGAAAAAACTAATAAAATCTATAATAACAATAAAAAAAGAAATAAAACAAATCAGGAGGGAATACATGAAGAAGAACAGTATTATAAAATTGGCTAAAAAAGATTTTGAAAAAGCTTGGATTGAATCTGGAAAATTAGTAAAAAAGCCACATCCTGATAACGAATATCCTAGATTAAAGTATGATATAGGAAAATCTCACATTCTGCCTGATACAATAGCTAAACTTCGAGATGTATACCTTAGACTTGGGTTTAGTGAAGTTGTAAATCCTTTGTTCATTGATAAAAATGATGTTTACAAACAGTTTGGTCCAGAAGCCCCAGCTGTTCTTGATAGGTGTTTTTATTTAGCAGGACTTCCTCGTCCAGATATTGGAATTAGCCAAGAGAAAATAGAAGCTATTAAAAACTTAAAAAATGATATAAAAGATATTCATATAGCTAATATACAGGAAGTCTTTAGAGGATACAAAAAAGGGGATTTTGATGGAGATGATCTAACATTAAAAGTAGCTGAAGCACTTGAAATAGAAATTAATGAAGGATTAGCTATTGTTAATAAGGTATTTCCAGAAATAAGAGACCTTATGCCTATAGCTACTAACACCACACTTAGATCCCACATGACTTCAGGTTGGTTTATTTCACTTAAAAACATGGTTAAACAAAGAAATATGCCTATAAAGATGTTTTCAATAGATAGATGTTTTCGTCGTGAACAAAAAGAGGATTCAAGCCATCTCACGAGCTATCATTCAGCTTCATGTATCATAGCTGATGATAAAGTAAGTCTTGATACTGGAAAAGCTATATCTGTTGCACTTCTTGAATACTTTGGGTTTTCTAAGTTTAAATTTACTCCAGATGCTAAAAAATCAAAATATTATATTCCAGAAACTCAAACAGAAGTATATGCTTATCACCCAAAGTTAGCTGAATGGGTAGAGATAGCCACCTTTGGTTTATATTCTCCAATAGCTCTTAAGAAATATGGGGTGGACAGTGAAGTTATGAACCTTGGTCTTGGTGTTGAAAGAATAGCTATGGTTTTAAATCAGATTGAGGATGTTAGAGAATTGGTTTATCCTCAATTATATAAAAAATTAACCTTAAAAGATCGTGAAATGGCCACTATGCTTAATTATAATTATTATCCTGTTAGTGAAGATGGAAAAACACTTATGAAAAATATCCTAAATACTTGGGAGAGTAAAAAAGATACAGACTCTCCATGTGAATTTACTATCTTTGAAGGACAATTTTTAAATAAGGATATTCTTCTTAAAGCTACTGAAAAAGAGGATAATACTAAACTTCTAGGTCCTGCTTCTACAAATCATATTTATATTTATGATGGAAACATCATTGGAATTCCAGAAAATATTAAATTAACAGTAGAAAGAATCGAAGAAAACCCTGAAAAATATGATAAAGAGGAAATCATTGGTGAAATACCAGAAGATACTAAGATTATTTATGAAGCTGTTAAAAAAGGAATTCCTACAAATATAAGATATATTGATAGTTTAGCTGCTAAAACAGCATATAAAATAGAAGAAGCTGTTTTAAGTGGGAATGATGAGTTGACACTTCGAACTACAATAGCTAGATCATTATCTGATGTTAACTTAAAGTTAGATGAAATAGCTATGAATTATATAAACAATGAGAAAAAGTTAATTGATATTAGAGGTCCAATATTTTCTACTATTGAATTAGAACTTAAATAATTACAAATTATATTTTAATTATAAAACAGCTATAAAAAATAAAATAATAACTTAATAAAATAAATAATTACAAATTATATTTTAATTATAAAACAGCTATAAAAAATAAAATAATAACTTAATAAAATAAATAATTACAAATTATATTTCAATGAGGAGTATAAATGGAAATAGAAGGAATTGTCATAACCGGTTATGGAAAAGGAGCATATTTTCTTGGACAAGAATTTTATAAATCAAAATTCAATGAACAATGTGGATTTGAACCATATCCTGGAACCCTTAACATAACAATTTCAAAAGAATACTTAAATGATATTAGACAAATAAAATCTAGCTGTATGAATATAATAAAAGCAAAAGATGGTTTTGGTGGTGTTAAATATATCAAAGCTATTTTAAATAATACTATCCATGGAGCTATTGTATTTCCAGATAAAACGACACATGATGAAAATTATTTAGAATTCATAGCTAAAGACAATCTTCGAAAAAAATTAGATTTAAAAGATGGGGATAAAGTTAAGGTTAAAATCAACATAGACTAATTATATTATACATACTATTAAAATAAAAACTATAAGCTAATTATATTATAAATTATTAAAATATAAAATTATATTATATAAATTATTAAAAACAAGACAAAATATATTATAAATTATTAAAATATAAAATTATATTATATAAATTATTAAAAACAAGACAAAATATATTATAAATTATTAAAATATAAAATTATATTATATAAATTATTAAATAAAATTAAATCATTAATTAAACTTTATTTTTAAATATAATTTAAATAATAAGAATATCTTTACTATTAAAAATAATTCAAAAAAAATAAATTATCTAATACAAAAAATATATAATATTTACATTAAAATTAATTTAATATATAATATTATTTATATTAAATTAACTTATAACTTTAAAAATAATTCAAAAAATTATAAAATTATCCAAATAGAAATAAATTAAAAATTATTAAAAATTATTAAAAATTATTAAAAATTACAAAAACTATCATAAAAAAATATATAGAAGGGTAAAATATGTTAAAAAAAGCATTAAAAGCATTAAAAAATGGTGAATTCATTCTTATGTATGATGATGAGAAAAGAGAAAGTGAAACTGATATGATTATAGGAGCTGAGTTTGTAAGAGGTCGTGAAGTAGCTACTATGAGAGAAGATGCAGGAGGATTAATCTGCTGCTGTATTCACCCAGAATTCTGTGATAAACTGGGATTACCATTTATGACTGATATTATGGATATTGGCAAAGAAAAATATCCAGTTCTTGGAGAGTTAACTCCTAATGATATTCCATATGATGAAAAATCTTCATTTTCTGTATGGGTTAACCATAGAAAAACTTTTACAGGTATAACAGATAATGATAGGGCTCTTACTATAAATAGTATGGCAAAAATATGTAAAGAAGAAAGATTTAATGATTTTGGCTTAGAATTTAGATCTCCGGGTCATGTATCATTACTTAGAGGAGCTAATGGTCTTTTAAAAAATAGGCAGGGTCATACTGAAATAAGTTTAGCTATGGCTGAAATAGCTGAAATTACACCAGTTACAGTAGTTTGTGAGATGATGGATGGAAGTACTGGTGAAGCTAGAACTGTAGCTGATGCTGAAGACTATGCAAAAGAACATGACCTTATCTTTATGGATGGAAATATTGTAATTGAAGAGTATTTAAAATAAAGTTTATCTCATAGTAGTTAATTTAGAAATTCTATAGAAAATATATATCTATGGATATAAAAAAAGGAATAATGAAATTATGATTTATTAATTAAATTTCAACACTTTATATATAAATAAGATGGCAAAAATTAGCTAATTGAATATATAATAAAAAAATCCTATTTGGGAAATTTTGGAAAAGTTTTATACAATAATCATCTAGAAATTAATGAACCATCACATATACAAGAAGATAATTTATAATTTTCTTAGAAATTTAATCAATTTTAAGATTTTATTTTACAAGCAACTTCTTTTTTTAATTAATATTACAAATAAATAACATTTTTATATAATTAGGTTAGAATATTTTGTTTGTTTTATTTTGTTTATATTGTCATTTATTAATGAATTTAGAAAAAGATTATATATTCTGGGAGAAAATATTGTAATTAATGTTTTATTGAAATACTGATTTATTTTAAAAAATATATCTTTGTTATTCTTAATTAATAAAATAAAAATATGTATAATGTTATTATTAAAAAATTATATATTATAATCATTTAAATTAAGAAATCAGTAAATATATAAATTTTAAAAATTCTCATTAATTAAAAACTTTATTCTCTAGACTATAATTTTAATAAATATTAATTTTTATTTTAAAAAATATTCATTATATGAAAAATTAAAAATATTAGACTTTAGCAAAAATAATATTTTACACAATAAAAAAAAAAAAAATTAAAATATATGCAATGGATTTTAAAAGCATTCTCATTTTTTTCAAAAATTATGAATATAAAGTTACCAAATTACCCTAATGTTTCATAAATAATTTGTGGTAACTAAAATATTACATAATCAATGGAAATCTTCACTTTTTTACCAAATTAAATGGTTCTTGCAAAATTGTTTAATTTTTTAGCTATACCTTTATCGTTCTTTTTATAACTTTTAGGGTTCCAGCTAAATTTGAAATTCCTCTTAATTTTAGACTTACCAATAACAAGTGCCTTATTATTTTTGTAACCTATCTCTTTCATGGCCCGTTTAGGGTTTAAAACATAGTATTGACCATGCATACAATACTTATGATGATCCCTATCAGCATAATACTTAAATAAGAAAGTAGTCTTTTGACCACCTTTAAGAGCTTTAACCTTCTTATACTTATTCTCAATCATTATACCTTTACGA